>FTKM01000085.1_pt3 | contig 10462 bp, 11 predicted proteins | sample 1658051 | NCBI WGS metagenome assembly FTKM01 (sample SAMEA3914794, study PRJEB12502) | metagenome | biome: forest; material: soil | place: Canada | collected 2011-07-05 | depth 0.1 m | reverse complement strand
TTTTCTTCTATGATGGCTGCGGAGACGGCCCACTACAAAATACGATGTCCATCGGGCCGCCATCTTGTCGTTGATGCCATGAGCATCGAACGGAGGCAAGAATGGTATGGAGACATAAGAACCGCTGGTTCAGGCGGTGGCTGGTCGTCATCGTCTTTTGGGCGGTGCCGGTCGCAATCGTCGCTGTGCGCGAGATTCAGGAAGAGATGGCCTACAACGCCGTCGACCTGGAACGCGCGCTGACCACGTGGAACCTCACTGACGCGCAACGCGCCGCCGGCGCGGCTGCCCGCTGCCACGGCGAGCCCGACGACGCGCGCGCCGCGGGCTGCCCGGCCGACGTGCTGAGCGCTAACGCAGCCCGCCAGCAGGAAGCGCGCGACGAATACTCGCTGCGCCGCACCACGCTGTTCGCCTATCTCTGGCACGCCTTTGTCGGCTACTGGATCGTGCCCGCCATCACCCTGTTTCTGATTGGCGCGCTGATTGGCGGAATCCGACGCGCGTTGCGCCGTCCACCAACCGTCAAAAGCACGTCCAACCACTGATCGCGCATGGTACGCGGCGTGCACGCGACACCGCCCGGGTGTTGCGCGCACGCAATCCCCACACTTGCGTACAACTCTTTCGCTTTAATTACATGAGACGCCTGCAACGGAATAATCGGTAAAAAGAACTCACCATTGGAGCCATGAAAGCGCGCTCTCCCAGGTTAGCGAAAACCACTCCGACACCCGCAGCGGCATTGGGGACACGTCCATTCAGGCAGCGCGCGCGCACGTCCACAGATCGGTCAATGTTACTCCACTGCGCTCCACAGTTTGCCGCAAACGCCCGCCCCACAAGGGTTTTGGGCACCTGGACGAGCACACTGTTTGCGCCTGCGTGTGATATAACTAAACAGGCAACCCGGCAAAACACGAGAGGTTGCGCCCAGGAACCATGATGGAGAAAAACGATGCAAAGACGAAACTTCATGCTGAAGACTACCGCTGCGCTCGCTTTCGGAGGACTCGTACTCGCTGGCTGTACCACCACGTCAGGCACTCCGGATAACGCCTCCACCGACATGTCAAAGCGGCAGTCGATCGACGCGAGCGTCGACGGCACGATGTCGCGCCTCTTCCAGACGGTCCCAGGGTCGCGTGAGCTCGTGTCGAAGGCGCGTGGCGTGCTGGTGTTCCCGTCGGTGCTGCAAGTGGGCTTCATCGTCGGCGGCCAGTACGGCGAAGGCTCGCTGCGCGTGGGCGGCAGCACGGTCGGCTACTACAGCACGGTGTCGGGATCGTTCGGTCTGCAGGCCGGGGCCCAGTCGAAGGCAATCATCTTCCTGTTCGTGACGCAGGACGCACTCGACAAATTCCGCAATACGGACGGCTGGTCCGCAGGCGGCGACGCTTCAGTCGCCCTCATCAAGCTAGGCGCGAATGGCGCGATCGATACGACCACCGCCACCGCTCCGGTCGAAGTGATCGTGATGACCAACAGCGGCCTGATGGGCGACATTTCGATCAACGGAACGAAGGTCTCGCGTCTGAAGATCTGACAGGCGACCGATATCCCGTGCCCATCGGCCAGGTTCGAGCCGATGGCGCGGTTTATCCGCCGATCCAATGAAAACGGCGATGCGCGATGCATCGCCGTTTTTTTATGCGCCGCGCCCGGTACGACCCGGTTCGGCTCAGCGCGGGCTGGTAGTGTCGATCACCTTGAAACGCGCGCGCTTCTGCGCCCGAATCACCGATTGATAGGCGTCCACATACTGTTGCGCCATCCGGTGCGACGTAAAGCGTTCCTCGAAGCGCCTGCGCACGCCTTCGCGCGGCATCTTGTGCAGCCGGTTCACGGCCGCGACCGCACCGATCTCGTCTTCGACGATAAAACCGGTCACCCCATCTTCCAGCACTTCCGGTACTGCGCCGCGATTGAAGCCGATCACCGGGGTCCCGCAGGCCATTGCCTCGATCATCACAAGACCGAACGGTTCCGGCCAGTCGATCGGGAACAGCAGCGCATGGGCGCCGGAAAGAAACCCGGCCTTTTGATCGTCTGCGATCTCGCCGATGAATTCCACGTACGGCAAGTCAAGTAACGGCCGGATATCGCGCTCGAAGTATTCGCGGTCGGCCTCATCGACTTTGGCCGCGATGCGGATCGGCAGGCCGCACTTGCCGGCGATGCGGATCGCCGTATCGACGCGCTTTTCGGGCGAGATGCGGCCAAGGAAAGCCAGATACCTCTGCTCGACAGGCTGCGGCGTATAAAGCTGCTCCGGCAGTCCGTGATACACGGTAGTCAACCAGCGCGCCTGCGGCAGCGGTTGACGTTGCGAGTTCGAAATGGAGATCACCGGGGCCGTATTGAACGTGTCGAACACCGGCTGCTGCTCCGGCAAATCCAGCCGGCCGTGCAATGTCGTCACGAACGGCGTGTCCTGGCGTTTGAAGACCGAGAACGAGTAGTAGTCCATGTGGAAATGGAGCACGTCGAACGCATCGGCCTGGCGACGCACCAGTTCCATCAGCAGCATGTGCGGGGCAATCCGGTCGCGAATGCCTGGATCGAGCCGCAGCGCGCGCGGCCAGACGGCTTCGAGTCTGGCGCTCGTCACCGAGTCGCCACTCGCGAACAGTGTGACCTCGTGACCGAGTTCGACCAGCGCCTCAGTGATATAGGAGACGACGCGCTCCGTCCCGCCGTATAGCTTGGGCGGTACCGATTCGGTCAAGGGGGCGATCTGGGCAATTCTCATCGTGTGTCTCCGTGAAACTGACGTCTGGACAATCTTCGACTCCCGCTGGTCGGTCTGCGGCGGGGACCCCGTCTCGGCGCGTGCGTTTGACGGCCATTACTGACCACAATTACTGACCACCATTTCTGAGCGCCATCAATGACGGCCATCACTGACAGCACAGCGCGCGGCAGGCAGCGTTGGACGCGGCCGACAACAGTGGCGCATGAGTATGCCTGCGCCGTTGTATCGAATCAATGCGATGCAGGCGTCCCGCGCGGCACATCTGCGCGCATCAGCTTACGCAGCTTTTCCAGATTTCATTATTGCGGATTACCCGTCGAAACGCCCCTAACCTTTCAATTGCTTTGCGCTGTTACAGTCAGGAAACATCCCGCTTTGGCAGAAAGATGAGACCGGATTGCCCAAATCGCCGTCTGATACGGTGACCCGGCCGGTCCCCGACGGCGCTCCGCGACGGCTTGTCGCGCTTGCTAATGGAGTCAGCCGGGGGCAACTGGGGTCAGCTGGGGGCAGCTTGGGGCAGCTTGGGGCAGCTGGAGTCAGCTGGAGTCAGCTGGGGTCAGCGGGGTCAGCGGGGTCAGCGAGGTCAGCGAGGTCAGCGAGGTCAGCGAGGTCAGCGAGGTCAGCGAGGTCAGCGAGGTCAGCCCGAGACAGCGAGGTCAGTCACGGTTTCCGAGGGTCAGCCGGAAACAGCCGACGTCAGCGGGCTGGCCACTTCCATGCGGGCAGGTCCAAGGCGTCCGCGTCAACAATGCGTGTCGCGCCCAGTTCCTTTTCGAGCACGATCGATTGGCTGTCGCCCTCGCGTTCGAGCGCGGCAATCAAACGCGCCGCATGCGACACCACCAGCACCTGCGAATGCCGCGACGCCCGCGTAATCAGACGCGCGAGCGCGGGCAGCAGATCCGGGTGCAGGCTCGTTTCCGGCTCGTTCAGAACGAGCAAGGCGGGCGGCCTGGGCGTCAATAATGCAGCCACCAGCAATAGATAGCGCAGCGTGCCATCGGAGAGTTCCGCGCCCTTGAGTGGCCTCAGCAAGCCGTGTTGATGCATCCTGACTTCGAAGCGGCCATCGAGACTGGTGATGTCGATCCGCGAGCCGGGGAAGGCATCGTCAATGGCCGCATCGAGCGCGCTGGGGTCGCCGATTTCACGAATGGTTTGCAAGGCCGCCGCGAGATCGGCGCCATCGTCACTCAGCACAGGGGTGTGAGTGCCGATCTGCGGCAGGCGCACGGGCGACTCGCTATCGGTACGGAAATGGTCGTAAAAGCGCCACGAACGAATCGTCTCGCGCACCGCGATCATCTCCGGGGCGGTGCGTGGGTCGGAGAACTCCGTCATCATGCTGTCGAAACTCGCGACCGGCTGTGCGATGGTTTGCCAGTCGCCCTGCTCGTCACGCGTACGAATCGATGCGCCCTGCCGGTCCACCAGCAGCGCCGACCGTCGCAATAGTGGGCCGCTCCAGATGCACTCTCGCTTGATCACCGGATCGAGTGAGAACTGCGTGTTCTTGTTGAGAAGCGGCAAGCCGAGGTCGATGGCATAACCGAAGTCATCGCCTGCGAAGCCCAGCCGCAAGCTGACCGGTTCATCGCGCCGGGTGCCCTGCACTGGCGCCGCACCCGTCAGCATGGCGCGTGAGAAACGCTCGGGGCCCGCCCACAGCGTCGAGGGCAAGCCGCCTTCACGGGCGAGCGAAGGAATCACGCCGCCGCGCGCCGTGACGGCCAGCAGTCGCAAGGCGCGATACACGTTCGATTTGCCACTGCCGTTCGGTCCCGTGACGATATTCAGCCGGCCAAGCGGCGCGATGAATTCGCGCAGCGACCGATAGTTAGCAATCGCAAGCGTCGTCAGCACGGAGTCTCTCCGGGCGCGACCACAAGGGCGTGCGCCGCCCCGCTCATTTCGCCCCGCCTGCCGTGTGTGCCGGCACGTCACGCAAGTCCTGCAGGAACGAATCGCGCCATACGCCCAGATCGTTCTTGCGCAGCGCATCCATATTGATCTCGTGACGGCGCTGGCGGGCTTCGAGCGGCATCGACAGCGCGCGCTGCAAGGCCTCGCACATGCCCACCGCGTCGTGCGGATTCACGAGCAATGCGCCGCTTAGTTCCGCTGCTGCGCCGGCGAAGATCGACAGCACCAGCACGCCGGGATCGTCGGGATTCTGCGCGGCCACGTACTCCTTGGCGACGAGATTCATGCCGTCGTGCAACGGCGTGACAAAACCGATCTGCGACTCGCGAAACAGCGACATCAGCTTCCAGCGGTCATAGCGCTGGTTCAGATAGCGGATCGGCGTGTAGTCGAGCCCCGAGTAGCGGCCGTTGATACGCCCCGCTTCGTATTCGAGGTCCTGGCGGATCTGCTGATAGGTCGCCACATCCGAACGGGTCGGCGGCGCAATCTGTACCAGCGTGACATTGCCGCGCCATTCGGGCGAGCGCTCCAGCAGATGCTCGAAGGCGCGGAAGCGTTCGACCAGACCTTTCGAATAGTCGAGCCGGTCCACGCTCATGATCAGCTTGCGGCCTTCAAGGCTCTGCTTTAGATCGAGCACATGCTGACGGCTTTCGTAGCGCTGCGCCTGTTCGGCGATTTCATCCGGGAACACGCCGATCCGGTACACCCCGGTGCGCAACCTGCGACCGAAGGCTTCGGCCTCACCCTTGCCTGTCAGGCGTCCACGCGCATGACGCACCAGATAGTCATGGAACGCGAGTTCGTCAGTAGCGGTCTGAAAGCCGAGCAGGTCATAGCAACACAGCGACTTCACCAGTTCTTCATGCGGCGGAATGTTGAGCAGGATCTGCGGCGCAGGAAACGGGATATGCAGGAAGAAGCCAATGCGGTTCGTGATGCCTTCGGCGCGCAGCGCCTCGGCAAACGGAATCAGGTGATAGTCGTGCACCCAGATCACATCGTCCGGTTGCAGCAGTTTGATGAGCCTGTGCGCAAGCCACGCGTTGACGCGCCGGTAGCCCGCGTATTCCTCGCGCTCGTAGCGCGCGAGGTCGTTGCGGTAGTGGAACACCGGCCACAGCGTGGCGTTCGAAAAGCCGCGGTAGTACTGGTCGTAGTCCTTGCGGGTGAGTCCGACGGTGGCGAACGTGACGGCGCCGTCCTGTTCGAGCGTCGGCCCGGCATTGGCCACGGTCTCGCTGACCACGTCGCCGCTCCAGCCGAACCAGACCCCTCCGGCGTCCTTCAGCGCACCAAATACGCCGACGGCAAGGCCGCCCGCCGATCCCTTGGTTTCAGTGGGTGTTGCGACCCGGTTCGACACGACGATCAGTCGTCCCATCACTGTTGCCCTCCTGGCGGCGGACGACGCATCGACTGCCGCGCCACCCTGGTTTGCCTCGTAGATGGCTAGTTCGACAGGCGGCGGGACGGATGAGTTGCAATGGCTATCGCGCCTGGGCGCCTGGCGGGCGCGATCCGGGCCATGCTGGGCATTTTGGTCAAGCTGGGCATCCTGGTCGTCCTGGTCGTCCTCGGTATCCAGGATATCTTGGTAGCCTGGATAGTCTTGGATAGCCCTGGTGAGCGGACTCGTCGGCATTGCGGCATGAGGTAGCGGACAGACAGGCACCGTACCGATACTCACGGCGCTGCTTCGCTTGCCGCCTGAGCCGCAGCGAACGCAGCGTCAAACCACGTCAGTCACCGCTTCTGCACGGAAAGGCTTTGCCGAGGCCCAAAGAAATCGCCGTACTGGCGTTATAGCCAGAGGCATTCGGATTTTCCGCGATGTATTTGCGCACCGCGTCCGTCAATTGTTGCGAACGCGCGTCGGGCGGCAGGCAGAAATACTGGCCGACCCGCGGCCCCGTGGTGCCGCCGATGGCGTCGATGGTGTTATAGATGCCGTCTGCCGCGCCTTCGATATATGCCCCGCATGCACTTCGTGACGCCACATCTGTTTTCTCGCACAGCTTGTCGAGGTCGCCCGCCGTGAACGCAAATGCCGATAGCGGTACGGCAAGTGCGCTGGCGCAAATCAAAACCCGCAGCATGGTGATCCTTCCAGGTAGTTATCTAGCGGTCTGATGCCGCATACAAACGGCGCGCCCCCACGCGCGCCGCAACCGCTATTCTGCACTGTTTTACGGTGTGCGAGGCACACCGTCTGGCTTACTTCTGCTGCATTTGCTGCATGCGGGCCGTCAGGCCTTCGACGACGTCCGGTTCCTTGTACTGCTTGGCGAAATCCAGCGCGTTCATGCCGATCTGGTTTTTCACGTTCAGGTCCGCGCCGTTGTCGAGTAACAGCTTCACCGTCGACACGTGGCCGCCGCGTGCGGCCATCATCAGCGGCGTGGTGCCGTTTGGCGAACCGGCGTCGACATAGGCCGAGTGATCCAGCAGCAGCTTGACGACATCGTCATGGCCATTGGCCGCCGCATAGTGCAGCGGCGCCCAGCCCTTCTTGTTGACTTCGGCGTCCTTCGAAACAAGCATTTGCACCATCGGCAGGTCGCCGTTCAGTGCCGCCAGCATCATGGCGTTTTCGCCGGCCTTGTCCTGAATCTCGATGTTGGCCTTCGGATTGCCGGCCAGCGCTTCTGCGACCTTGTCCGATTTCTCGCGGGCGGCGAGCACCAGCAACGGCATGCCCTGATCGTCGGTCATGTTCGGATCCATGCCGTTGGCGAGCTGCTTGTTCACTTCCTTGATGTCGTCGAACTTGACGGCCTTGATCATGGTGTCCGCAGGCGTGGCTTGGGCCGGCAGCGCAACCAGCGCCGCGCAGGCGAAACCGCCCGCCAGCGCGAGGCGGGTCATGCCGCGCCGCAGCGCCGATTGGCGGCGAGCCGTCTTGATGGTGGCGGCCGTAGCAATCGGGGCGTGGCTGTCTGTCGAAATGCGCATCTGGTTATCACTCATATTTGACTTTAGGAATCGTCCGTATCCTGTTGATAATATTCAGTTTCTAGACTCAAGCGCCAGCAGGCGCAGGGATCTTGAAGAGGCGGAAGAAGTTCGCAGTGGTGGCCGAGGCCAGCGCCGCGTCCGGCATCTCGCGTTGTTGCGCGATGAAGCGTCCGACATAACTTACGTACGCAGGTTCATTCGGCTTGCCTCGATAAGGCACGGGCGCCAGATACGGCGAGTCGGTTTCGATCAGCAATCGCTCCAGCGGCACCCGCCGCGCCACGTCCTGGACGTCCGTGGCGCTTTTGAACGTGACGATGCCGGATAGCGAAATGTAAAAATTCTGCGCGAGAGCCTGCTCGGCGATTGCCCAAGGTTCGGTGAAGCAGTGCATCACGCCGCCGGGTTCGCCCGCGCGCTCCTCGGCCATGATGCGCAAGGTGTCTTCCGCCGACGAGCGGGTGTGAATGATGAGCGGCTTGCTGGTGGCATGCGCGGCGCGAATATGGGTGCGAAAACGCTCGCGCTGCCATTCCATGTCGGCAATCGACCGGCCTTCGAGGCGATAGTAGTCGAGCCCCGTCTCGCCGATCGCCACGACCTTGGGATGCTTTGCCAGCTCGACCAGTTCTGCGACGCTGGGCTCCTGCGCATCTTCGTGATCCGGGTGCACGCCCACCGACGCGTACACATTGTCGTACGCCTCGGCCACCGCCAGCACCGACGGCAAGGTCTCGAGGTCGACAGACACGCACAGCGCATGCGTGACCGAATGGCTGCGCATGTTCTCGATCACCTGTGGCAGGCGGTCGGCAAGTCCTTCGAAGTTGATATGGCAGTGCGAGTCGACAAACATGATGAAGTCCTGCGATAAATCCGGTGGGTGTCCCAAGGCGGTCCGCCCGGGCGTTTGCTTCAGTGTTTGGCTATGCCAGGGGCGCTTGCGCAGGCACTAGACGCGAATTGGGTCGACCATCAAGCGACACGCTTGAGCCGCAGCCCAAGAATCACCAGATCACGCTCGACGCCGTCCAGCACCGCCACGCGCGGCAAGGTGCCCCAGGCGGCGAAGCCGAAGCTGCCAAAGAGCCGCAGGCTCGCCTCATTGTGGCCGAAAACGAAGCCCAATACGGTGTCGATATCGAGCGCCGGCGCCGCATCCAGCGCAGCAGCCAGCATCTGCTTGCCGAGTCCTTTGCCACGCGCACGCTCGTCAAGATAGATGCTGACTTCGGCGGTGCGAAGATACGCAGGACGGCCGTAGAAATCCGAAAAACTCAGCCATGCCATCACCTGGCCGCCATCTTCGACGACCCAGAGCGGACGCTTGTGCGGACCATGCGCGTGAAACCACGCGAGCCGGCTTTCGACGCTCACCGGCTCAAGGTCCGCCGTCACCTGGCGGGATGGCACGGTCGAGTTATAGATGGCGACGATGGCAGGCAGGTCGTCGAGGGTGGCATCGCGATACGAAAGGCTCATGGTGTCGGACAGGTCAGGCGTCAATCGGGGGAAAGCAACGCTACGTCTGGGTAGACCGTATGCGGTGGATCGGAAATATGGCCACGTGGCCGCTTTTGCCACACGCCAGCCTCAGGGCTGGTATCGGCGCTGGTATCACGGCTTGAGTCCACGGCTAGCGGCGACATGCGCAACCGGCTACGCGAATAGCGCGCGATAGCCGATAAACAGTTCTTCGAACACCAGTCGGGCGTTCAGCGGATGGTTTTCGACTGCCCGCTGGCGCGTCACCGTCTTGATGAAGCGGGCGAATGCCCCAGCATCGGCTTGCCCGGCGCAGCGCGCGAGCGCGCTGGCAGCCTGCGGAAAATAGCGTGGCGTGCCCGCCGTGCGTTGTGCCAGCAGGTCATACAGCCAGCGCTGCAGCCAGCCTAGCACGAGCGGCACCGGCAGTTTCTGAAGCGCCTCGGCGCAGGCAAACGCATCGCAGTTGGGGCCGGCAGCGAGTTGCTGCAGGGTCCAGTCGCGCAGCGTGCGGTTGTCGTCGCTGGCCAGCGCGAGCGCCGTCAGCGGTGCGCCACCGGCTTCGGCGAGCAGCGCCGGGGCGTCGGCTACGCCCTGCGCGGCAAGCCAACGGGTGGCGATCTCTGCTGCCGGCGCCGTCATCGGCCACTGGCGGCAGCGGCTGATGATAGTCGGCAGCAAGCGGTCAATGCGTGCTGAGACCATCAGGAACACCACGCCCGCGGGTGGCTCCTCGAGCGTTTTCAGCAAGGCATTGGCCGCCGCGACATTGAGCGCCTCAGCAGGCGCCAGCACGACGACACGCGCGCCGCCCCGGTGCGAACCGACGCCGCAGAAATCCAGCAGGCCGCGCACCTGTTCGATCTTGATTTCCTTGCTGGGCGCGCGGGTCTTTTTGCCTTCGTCAGCGTCGGCTTTTTCGGCCTTGTCGTCTGTGGCGGCCAGGAGGCCCGCTTCAGCAGCGAGCGCCTCCGGCACCACGATCCGGTAGTCCGGATGATTGCCTTGCGAAAACCAGGTGCACGCCGCGCACGCGCCGCACGGTTCGCCGTTGGCCAGTTGCGCCTCGCACAACAGCCCTTGCGCGAGATGCTGCGCAAAACGCAACTTGCCGATGCCCGCCTGCCCATGGAGCAACAGCGCATGCGGCCAGTGCTCGCGCAGCTGTTGGAGGCGGTTCCAGTCATCGGCTTGCCACGGATAAATCATTGTTTCTCTTTTATTTCAATCGGTTGATCACGATGTCTCAAGTACTTTCTGCGCATTTTATGCTGCATGCGTACTTGAGCAACGGTTATGATAAATACTTATATTTATTTAAAATCAAAGCGTTGA
>FTKM01000017.1_pt2 | contig 10471 bp, 7 predicted proteins | sample 1658051 | NCBI WGS metagenome assembly FTKM01 (sample SAMEA3914794, study PRJEB12502) | metagenome | biome: forest; material: soil | place: Canada | collected 2011-07-05 | depth 0.1 m | reverse complement strand
GCAGGCCGAGTCGCCGGAATGGACGCCCGCCTGCTCGATGTGCTCCATCACGCCGCCGATGAACACCGCTTCACCATCGGAGATGCAATCCACATCGCATTCGATCGCGTCGTTCAGGAAGCGGTCGAGCAGCACCGGCGAATCGTTCGACACCTTCACGGCTTCGCGCATGTAACGCTCGAGGTCGCGCGGCTCGTGGACGATTTCCATGGCACGGCCACCCAGCACATACGACGGACGCACGACGAGCGGGTAGCCGATTTCATCGGCCAGCTTCAGCGCTTCGTCTTCAGCGCGTGCGGTGCGGTTCGGCGGTTGACGCAAGCCGAGGTCCTGCAACAGCTTCTGGAAACGCTCACGGTCTTCAGCGGCGTCGATCATGTCCGGCGACGTACCAATGATCGGCACACCGTTCGCTTCGAGATCGAGCGCGAGTTTCAGTGGCGTTTGACCACCGTATTGCACGATCACGCCTACCGGCTTTTCCTTGTCGACGATTTCAAGCACGTCTTCAAGCGTAAGCGATTCGAAGTACAGACGATCGGACGTGTCGTAGTCGGTCGAAACAGTCTCAGGATTACAGTTGACCATGATCGTTTCATAGCCGTCTTCGCGCAATGCGAGTGCCGCGTGCACGCAGCAGTAATCGAACTCAATACCTTGGCCGATCCGGTTCGGGCCGCCGCCCAGCACCATGATTTTCTTGTTGCTGGTCGGATTCGCTTCGCACTCTTCCTCGTAGGTCGAGTACATGTACGCGGTTTTCGTCGCGAATTCGGCCGCGCAGGTGTCCACGCGCTTGTAGACCGGGCGCACATTCAATTCGATACGACGCGCGCGCACTTCCGCCGGTTTGGCCCCGACGAGTTTGGCCAGACGCCGGTCCGAGAAGCCGCTTTGCTTCAGATACTTCAGTTCTTCCTTCGACAGGCTTGCCAGCGTCCGGCCTTCCAGCGCCTTTTCCTTCAGCACGATCTGTTCGATCTGCGCGAGGAACCAGGGGTCGATCGAAGTCTCTTCGAAGATTTCCTGCTGCGTCATGCCGATGCGGAACGCATCGCCCACATACCAGATTCGGTCCGGGCCGGCTTCGCCGATCTCGCGGATGATCTCGTCGCGGCTCGTGGTCTTTTCATCCAGACCGTCGACGCCCACTTCGAGACCGCGCAGTGCCTTCTGGAACGATTCCTGGAAGGTGCGACCGATAGCCATGACTTCGCCAACCGACTTCATCTGCGTAGTCAAGCGCGGATCGGCTTCGCGGAATTTCTCGAACGCGAAACGCGGAATCTTGGTGACGACGTAGTCGATCGTCGGTTCGAACGAAGCGGGCGTCTGACCGCCCGTGATCTCGTTCTTCAACTCATCGAGCGTATAGCCGCACGCAAGCTTTGCCGCGACCTTGGCGATCGGGAAGCCGGTTGCCTTCGATGCCAATGCCGACGAACGCGACACACGCGGGTTCATTTCAATCACGATCATCCGGCCATCTTCCGGATTGATCGAGAACTGCACGTTCGAGCCGCCCGTGTCCACGCCGATTTCGCGCAGCACTGCGAGCGATGCGTTACGCAGGATCTGATATTCCTTGTCGGTCAGTGTCTGTGCGGGTGCGACGGTGATCGAGTCGCCGGTGTGGATGCCCATCGGGTCGAGGTTTTCGATCGAGCAGACGATGATGCAGTTGTCCTTCTTGTCGCGGACCACTTCCATCTCATACTCTTTCCAGCCGAGCAGCGACTCTTCGATCAGCAGTTCGCGCGTGGGCGACAGATCCAGACCGCGCTTGCAGATCTCTTCGAACTCGTCGCGGTTGTACGCAATGCCGCCGCCCGAACCGCCGAGCGTGAACGACGGGCGAATCACGACCGGATAACCACCGCTGCCCGTTTCCGCGCCAATCTGTGCCTGCACCTGCAGCGCTTCTTCCATTGAATGCGCGGTGCCCGACTTGGCCGAACCGAGACCGATTTTGGTCATCGCGTCCTTGAACTTCTGACGGTCTTCCGCCTTGTCGATGGCTTCCGGCGACGCGCCGATCAACTCGACCTTGTACTTTTCCAGCACGCCATGTGCGTGCAGGTCCAGCGCGCAGTTCAGCGCGGTCTGGCCGCCCATGGTCGGCAAGATCGCGTCCGGGCGCTCCTTGGCGATGATGCGCTCAACCACTTCCCACGTGATCGGCTCGATGTACGTGACGTCGGCCGTGTTCGGGTCGGTCATGATCGTCGCCGGATTGCTGTTGACGAGAATGACCTTGTAGCCTTCCTCACGCAGCGCCTTGCAAGCCTGTGCGCCCGAGTAGTCGAACTCGCACGCCTGGCCGATGATGATCGGACCCGCGCCGATGATGAGGATGCTCTTGATGTCTGTCCGCTTGGGCATAACGCTCTCGCTAATGTATTCCTGTGTTCTTACCGTTGGCGCGCGTGGTGGCGGCGTGTTTGCCGCATCACTTCTGCGAGCTCGCCGCGCTCGCGCGCTCTGTTCTGTCCGCTGGCGCGGCGCCGGGCGTCAGCCTCGGGCGCGGCGCTTCTCTCGTGGTCGTTATGCGACCGCTGCGGCTGCCGTGGTGCCGGCCTTTTTCTGATCCATCAACCCGGTAAAGCGGTCGAACAGATAGGCAATGTCGTGCGGTCCGGGTGACGCTTCCGGGTGCCCCTGGAAACAGAAGGCCGGCTTGTCGGTGAGCGCGAAGCCTTGCAAGGTGCCGTCGAACAACGACACATGCGTGGCGCGCGCGTTGGCGGGCAGCGTGGCGGCATCCACCGCAAAGCCGTGGTTCTGCGACGTGATGACTACGCGGCCGTCGTCGAGGTCCTTCACCGGATGGTTCGCGCCATGGTGGCCCGTCTTCATCTTCATGGTCTTCGCGCCGACCGCGAGACCCATGATCTGGTGGCCAAGGCAAATGCCGAACGTGGGGATGCCGCGCTCGATCAATTCTTTGGTGGCCGTGATCGCGTAGTCGCAAGGCTCAGGGTCGCCCGGGCCGTTGGACAGGAACACGCCGTCCGGATTGAGCGCGATTGCATCAGCGGCAGTCGCTTGCGCGGGCAGCACGGTTACGTGGCAACCGCGCTCAGCCAGCATGCGCAGGATGTTGAACTTGACGCCGTAGTCGAACGCGACCACGCGATACTTCGGCGTATTCTGCGTGCCGTAGCCTTCGCCCAGACGCCATTCCGTCTGCTTCCATTCGAACGGCTGCTTCGTCGACACGACCTTGGCCAGATCCATACCGGCAAGCCCTGGGAATGATCGAGCCAGTTCAATTGCCTTGGCTTCGTCATCTGAGCCTGCGAGGATCGCGCCATTCTGCGCACCCTTGTCGCGCAGCACGCGCGTCAGCTTGCGGGTGTCGAGACCGGCGATGGCAACCACGCCTTCGTCCTGCAGATATTGAGAGAGCGTGCGTTCCATGCGGAAATTGGACGCAAGAACCGGCAGGTCACGGATGATCAGGCCGGCAGCATGGACTTTGGTGGCTTCGACATCTTCGGCGTTCACGCCGACGTTGCCGATATGCGGATACGTGAGGGTCACGATCTGACGCGCGTAGCTCGGGTCAGTCAGGATTTCCTGATAACCGGTGATTGCGGTGTTGAAAACGACTTCGCCAATCGTATGGCCGGGAGCGCCGATCGAGTAGCCACGAAAGACCGTGCCGTCGGCGAGCGCGAGCAGAGCGGGAGAAAAAGACGGCAACACGGGAGACTCCTTGGGGGAACACCCTGATGCCGACCTGTCTATCCGAGCCGTGCGGGCCGCAGCGAGGCGCATCAGCGTGATGCGCGCGCAGGCTCGCTCGCGTACCGCGGCAGACGTCGCAAGGGCGCGATAGATCCATTGTGTGGACTGATCGGCTGGGTGCGGTGCGTCGGCGGCGCGCGGCGGATGAACGGTGTGGGAGAGGTAGGCGCTAGGGTGCGGGTTGATAAGCTCAAACCTTGAAATTATAGCGCGAAACTACCCTTCTCTCCAAATCTGAGATGGCGCCGAAGCCGGTGCAGAAGTGCCGCGCAGGCGCCCGGAGTCAACGCCAGCACGGCTCCCAGGCCGCTCAAATTTCCTTTGTGCGGCCGAATTGGGACGTCGTGCGACTCAAGTAAGGCAGGACCGGCGTGGGCCCGGAAATGCCTCCAGACTCAACTTGGGGCCGACGCATGCAAGCTCACGACGAATGCTCAGCTTGCAAGTGAGTGGATTTTTTCACCGCCCGGCTGGGAAATACGTACCAGATCGCGCTCGCGATCTGCAGCACCACCAGAATGCTCCATGCAGTCAGATGCGCGGCGGCCGGATAACGGCCCGCGGTCGCGGGCCAGCGGGACAGCACAGCGCCAACGCCGATCTGAAAGCCAAAGATCAGCAAAAAAATAATCAGCGTGAGCGTGGTATTGGCCCGGCCGATCAGATGCGGCGGGAAATGCCTTGCCATCACTGCGTAACTCAGAATTCCGGTACCGCCAAAAATGCCGTAGGCGGCCCATAGAATCCCCGCGGGCAGCGGCACACCGACCATGATCAGCAACTGCGTGACGACAAAGAGCGCCATGCCTGCCCCGCAGAACGCGTATAGCGACACGCCGCGACGCTCGAGAGTGCGTGCAGCGGCGCCGAAGCCGATGCAGCCGGCCATCATGGCGAACCCGAGAATCGACACTTGCGCGGCGGCATCACGAGGCGCGAGACCCATGACATCACGCATCCACGCTCCGACCCAAAGGGACTGCATCGCATAGAAAACGCCTTGGGTGACGACAGAAAACGACGCGATCTTCCAGAATGCCGCGCTCTTGAGGATGTGCCAGGTGCCCTTGAATTGCGAGACCAGACTGGCATGGCGCTGTTCCTGACGGGTTTCCGGCGCCCCCACCCACAGCGACGCCGCGACAACGACCGTCAGCACGCCGAGGCCGACGCATACGGTCCGCCAACCCGCGAAGGTCAGCACCCAGCTCAGCGGGGTGCCAACCACCACGCCACCCAGTCCACCAATCGCCATCACGAGGCCGTTGATCAGCGGCAGGCGCGCGGCTTCGAAATGCTGCGCCAGCGCCTTGAAGGCCGCACCGAGACACACCGAGACGCCCACGCCAATCAACATGCGTCCAAACATCATGGTGCCCAGGCTGTGCGCAGCGCCAAACACCCAGATTCCTGCCGCCGCGAACAGCAACATGCCTGCCGTGACGCGGCGCGAGCCGAAATGATCGAGCAGCACGCCCGCCGGAATCTGGGCTCCGGCAAAGCCCAGGAAATAGAGGCTCGTCAACAGCCCGAGATCAGCCGCGGACAAGCCCAGGTCGTGAGTGATGAGCGGCGCAAACCCGAGATTGACGCCACGAAACACGTAAGAGACGAAGTATCCGGCGGAAAACAGCAGAAAAACGCGAAGCTGGGTCGACGACATAGGCAGGAGTAGATGAGGTGTGCTCAACGCAGGGCAGCGCCACGAACGATAAACGAATTGGCGCGATTGCGCCTCGCTGCGGGACCCCTTAAATGAAAACGCCGTCACCACAGGTGACGGCGTCAAAAACGAAAAGTGATCGGAGCGCAATTCATGCGCTGCCCCCGCAACGCATGTGGTCACTTCCGTGAGCCGCTTTGGTCTAGTTACCCTTCTTCGTTTTGGCTGCAGTCTTCGGGCGGCTTCCTGCCGCAGCCTTCGACGACTTGCTGGACGTGTCTGACTCAGCCGCTTTCGATGTCTTGCCTTTGCTACCGGCGCCCGACGCTGACGATTTACCGGCCTTGCCCGCCGAATCCGACACCTTGACGACGCTGGTATGGCCATGACCCGACTTCTTATCGTAACGCGAATCGCCCTTCGTGTCTGCGGCGTGGGTGCCGATTCGCTCCACGCCACCGCCCTGCATGGTGGTCGCGATACGCTCCGGACCGGGCTCGCTCGGCAACGCCTTACCAACAGGCACGTGCAGCACGATCACCTGACCCGGCGAGACCTGGTCGCGGTGCGTGCGGTTCCACGCCTTCAGTTGTCCGACCGACACGCCGTAGCGAACCGCCAGCGCCGCCATGGGCTGCGAGCGACGTACACGGATAAGCATCTTGCGGGTATCGGGGACATCCGGCTCCATGGCCAGGACCGCGGTTTCGGCGACGTCAGCGGAGATGTCTTCGTCGGCATCGTCGTCACTGCGTGGCACGACGATCGTCGAACCCGGCTTCAGACGCATGCCTGCCGGAATCTTGTTGACTTCCATCAAGGTGTCCGCGTCGACCCCGATCTTCTGCGCAATCGCAGCCGGAGCAGCACGTTCAGTGACCGTGTATGTGGTCCACGACGACAGGTTGCCGGTGTACGCCTTAAGGTTGTGCTCGAAGGCGCTGGCGTTGTCGAACGGAAGCAGGATTTGCGGCTGCGTCGCGCCGAGGATCACCGGCTTTTTGAACGACGGGTTAAGCGAACGGAATTCGTCCGGCGACATGTTGGCGAGCTTGGCCGCCACGTCGACGTCCATATCGTGTGCCGTTGTCACCGTCACGAAGTACGGGTGGTTCGGAATGGATGGCAGCGCCAGACCATAAGCCTGCGGATTCATCACGATATTCTTCACCGCCTGCAGCTTCGGCACGTAGTTACGTGTCTCGTTCGGCATGCGCAGGTCCTGGTAGTCCGTCGGCAAGCCTGCCGCCTCGTTGCGGGCGATCGCGCGCTGCACGTTGCCCTCGCCCCAGTTGTAGGCGGCCAGCGCGAGTTGCCAGTCACCGAACATGTCGTGCAGACGCGAGAGATAGTCAAGCGCGGCGCTGGTCGAAGCGAGCACGTCGCGCCGCTCGTCCTGCCACATGTTCTGCTTGAGGTTGTAGGTGCGCCCCGTATCCGGCACGAACTGCCACATGCCAGCGGCCTTCGCGACCGACAGCGCTTGCGGGTTATAGGCGGACTCGATGAACGGCAGCAACGCGAGTTCAGTCGGCATATGCCGTTGCTCGAGTTCTTCGACGATGTGATACAGGTATTTTTGCGACCGCTCGGTCATACGCTGTACGTACTCCGGGCGCTGCGCGTACCAGTTCACCTGCATGTCGACGAGGTCGCTTTGCAGGTCAGGCATCTGGAAACCACGGCGGATCCGGGCCCACAGATCGGCGTCGGGGCTCGTCAACTGGTCGACCGAGCCTTGATCGACATCGATCGTTTCTTTGGCAGAGGCTGTCTTGCGAAGGGCGTCGGCTACGGCTTGCTGGCTGGCTTGGGTGGAAGCGGTGCTATTGCTACTCGTTGTCGGTCCCTGGCTCGCGCACGCGGCGAGCATGAGGACCAATAACGCACTAAAGATAAATCTCATGAACGTCTCGGCTTCCATAGGACTGGAATTTGCAGCCGATAGTACGAAAGCACGACGTTTACGTCAATCGGAAATGCACTGAAAACCTAGCCAAATCTGGGGCTTGGCAGATTTTTCCGAAAATCAAGGTGAGCATGCCCCCACGGAACAGTGGGTTAGCGGAACCTGTTCTTCCACTCGCGCATGAGCGCAAACGCCGTCAGACGATCGGACACCCTTTCATGCAACTGCTCGGCCAAGGTGTTCTGGATCGCCGGATTGTCGGCCCGAAGGAAGGGATTCACCGCCCGTTCGTGGGCAATCGTAGTGGGCAAAGTCGGTACACCGTGCTCGCGCAATGCGACGGCTTTGTCGCGCCACGCCTGCAACTGGGCATTCTCCGGTTCGCAGGCCAGCGCGAAGCGAATGTTCGAGAGTGTGTATTCGTGCGCGCAATGGACCTGCGTGGCGCCAGGCAGCGCCGCGAGCGAGTCAAGCGAATCCAGCATTTGCGCGGGCGTACCTTCGAACAATCGGCCACAGCCGCATGCAAACAGCGTGTCGCCGCAAAAAACGTGCGGCGTACCGGCTGGATCGGCTGCCTGAAAATACGCGATATGGCCGCTCGTATGACCGGGCACGTCAAGTACATTGAATTCGAGCGCCGGTTCGGCAATGCTCACGTGATCACCGCTTTTAAGACGATGTGTGAGATGCGCGATCGACTCGCCAGAGGGCCCGTACACTGGCACGGCATGGCCATTCAGCAGATCGGCCACCCCGCCGACGTGGTCTTGGTGATGGTGCGTGAGTAAAATAGCGCTCAGTCGCCAGCCCCGTTTCGCCAGATAGGCGCGAACCGGAGCGGCCTCGCCCGGATCGACGGCCACCGCATGGTGCCCGTCCGACACGAGCCAGATGTAATTGTCTTCAAACGCCGGGACTGGTACGTACTCGAGCGCATTCATAGGCGACGCAATCTTCAATATGTCTGACCGAACGATTATAGACTGGCCCGCCTGGACCGACTCACCGCCCGGACGTTACGTCCTCGAGTGGGAGCAGGCGCAGCTCGACCGCGTGGTGTCGGACGTGTTCGGCTACCACGCGCTGCAGCTCGGTCTGCCGCAACTCGACGCCCTGCGGGAAAACCGCATGCCGTGCCGGGGACTCGTACTCGACGCCGCGAGCGGTGCGAGCGCGCCTTATGAATTTCCGCGCGCACCGGGCAACAGAAATGGATCCGGCATCGGCGCCGGCAACTCCGGGCGCCATGCACCGGCTGGCCGCAGCGCGGTCTGGTGCGACCTGCTGGACCTGCCGTTCGAAGCACAGAGCGTCGATCTGATCGTGATGCCGCATACGCTCGAATTCACCGCCGATCCTCACCGCCTGCTGCGCGAGGCCGAGCGCGTGCTGATGCCCGAAGGCCAGTTGATCATTCTCGGCTTCAATTCGCTGTCTTTGTGGGGCGCGCGGCAGTCGGTCAGCAAGGTGACCGGTCGCCCGTTCGTGCCGGCGGCGCACGACCTGATCGCATTCACCCGTTTGAAGGACTGGATTAAACTGCTGGGCTTCGATCTTGAACGCGGACGATTCGGCTGCTATCGTCCGCCCCTCGTCAGCGATCAATGGCTCGCCCGTTATGGCTTCATGGAAGCCGCCGGCGACCGCTGGTGGCCGATCTTCGGCGCCACTTACATGATCAAGGCCATCAAGCGGGTGCGCGGCATGCACCTCGTTGGACCGCTAAAAGTGAAAAAGCCCGTCCTTGCCGCCGGGCTCGCCCCCGCCGCCACACCGAACACACGCAACCAGAGAAAATGACTTCCGAACTGATCGATATTTATACGGACGGCGCCTGCAAGGGCAATCCGGGCCCCGGCGGCTGGGGCGCGCTGCTGCGCTACGGCGCGCAGGAAAAGGAAATGTTCGGCGGCGAAGCGAACACCACCAACAACCGTATGGAGCTGATGGCCGTGATCGCCGCGCTCGAAGCGCTGAAACGGCCATGCAAGGCCGTCGTGCACACCGACTCGCAATATGTGCAAAAAGGCATCAGCGAGTGGATTCATGGCTGGAAGAAAAAAAACTGGATGACTGCAGCTAAGACACCCGTGAAAAACGCCGATCTCTGGAAACGGCTCGATCTCGCCGTTCAGCAGCACGAGATTGAATGGCGCTGGGTGAAAGGTCACGCCGGGCACCCCGAGAACGAACGGGCCGACGCGCTTGCCAATCGCGGCGTCGCGACACTAGCGGAAATCTGACACGGGCATTGAGCCTTCGTGCTTCCGACTTTTCCAGGTTTCCTCCAGCATTTTTTAGAGCGGGCTATTCCGACATGCGTCAACTCATCCTCGATACCGAAACCACTGGCCTGAATGCGCGCACCGGTGATCGCATTATCGAAATTGGCTGCGTCGAGCTGGTGAACCGCCGGCTCACGGGCAATAACCTGCACTTCTACGTCAACCCCGAGCGTGACAGCGACCCGGGCGCATTGGCAGTCCACGGGCTGACCACCGAATTCCTGCGCGACAAGCCCAAGTTCGCGGAAATCGCGGCCGAGTTGCAGGACTTCGTGCAGGGTGCGGATCTGATCATCCATAACGCGCCGTTCGACATAGGCTTTCTCGATGCCGAATTCGCGCTGCTTGGTCTGCAGTCATTCAGCTCACAGTGCGGTGAAGTCATCGACACACTGGTGCGGGCGAAAGCGATGTTCCCCGGCAAGCGCAACTCGCTGGACGCGTTGTGTGACCGATTCGGCATCAGCAATGCGCACCGTACCTTGCACGGCGCTTTGCTCGACTCGGAACTGCTCGCCGAAGTCTATCTGGCCATGACGCGTGGCCAGGAAAGCCTGGTGATCGATATGCTGGGCGAGACCTCGACAGGTGGCGTCGAACGTGCGCCGCGCGTCGCATTGAGCTCGCTCGAACTGCCAGTGATCGTCGCCAGCGATGAAGAAATCGCCGCTCATCAGACAGTGCTCGATGGCCTCGACAAAGCGGTCAAGGGGACGAGCGTGTGGCGTCTTCAAGCAGTCACCGCGACGGATGAGCAAACCGCTTAAAAATTGCTTTACGAACCAAAAAAGCTCTGACATAATGCAAAGCTCTTCGGGTGGTTAGCTCAGCGGTAGAGCACTGCCTTCACACGGCAGG
>FTKM01000923.1_pt2 | contig 10551 bp, 9 predicted proteins | sample 1658051 | NCBI WGS metagenome assembly FTKM01 (sample SAMEA3914794, study PRJEB12502) | metagenome | biome: forest; material: soil | place: Canada | collected 2011-07-05 | depth 0.1 m | reverse complement strand
GGTCGTCCTCGCCCAGGTCCCAGAACCGGCTGGCCGGAATCCCGTTGACCAGCGCCCGGTAGTTCAGCACCGGCAAATCGAAGCCGCCGCCGTTCCACGACACCAGTTGCGGCGTGTACTTCTCGATTACCCGATAGAACGACTGCACGAGGGCGGCTTCACCGTCCTCCAGTGTGCCGAGCGAGCGCACGCGAAACCCGGTGTTGTCGCGAAACACGCACGAAATCGCGGCAATCCGCTGCAGGTGATGCGGCAGAAAATCGCTCCCCGTCTTTTCGCGACGCGCGGCGAACGCATGCTCGGCCACTTCGGCGTCGCTTAGCGTGGCAGGGAGATCTTCGAGGCGGCGAATACCGGCGACATCGGGAATCGTCTCGATGTCGAAAACAAGAATCGGTGTCATTGAGTTATAAAACGGCGTCCTTGCGTACACCGTTGGATGCAAAGAAGCGCTTCAGGCGTACCAGCGCTTCCTGCTGGATCTGGCGCACACGCTCGCGCGTGAGGCCCATTTCATCGGCCAGCTCTTCGAGCGTGGCCGGCTCGATGTGATTGAGGCCAAAACGGCGCTCGATCACGTGACGATGCTTGTCCGACAGGCGTGCGAGCCAGGCGCGCGTCAACGTTTCAAGTTCGCGATGCTGCACTTCGGCGTCGGGCGACTGGCTTTGGTCGTCCGACAGCAGATCAAGCAGGCTGCTGGCCGGATCCAGATCGAGCGGCGCATCGAGCGATGCTGTGTGCTCGTTCAGCGCCAGGATGTCGGTGACTTCGTCGGTGGTTTTGCCGGTCAGATAGGCAATGTCGTCAATGCTGGCGTCGCGGCGGTCGGCCGCTTCGCCTGAATTCATTGAATTTTTTTCCAGATGGCGCTTCGCGCGCAGCACCTGGTTCAACTCGCGAATCACGTGCACCGGCAAACGCACGGTGCGCGCCTGGTTCATGATGGCGCGCTCGATGCTCTGGCGAATCCACCACGTCGCGTACGTGGAGAAACGAAAACCGCGGGTCGGATCGAACTTTTCGATGGCGTGCATCAGGCCGAGGTTGCCCTCTTCGATCAGGTCGAGCAACGGCACGCCGCGATTCAGATACCCTTTCGCGATACTGACGACGAGCCGCAGATTGCGCTCGATCATCACCTGACGCGCCTCGAATTCGCCAGCCTTGGCGAGCCGCGAGTAGCGCTGCTCTTCCTCGACGGTCAAAAGCGGCTTGACGCTGATCCGGTTCAGGTAGTGCTGGATCGTGTCAGCTGTCAGTTCTGCCTGCAGCAAGGCGCGAAAATCGTCCGCGTCGGGCGCGCTATCGTTTGCGCTCTCGCGCGCATCGCCGGACTCGTCTGCACCGTTTTGACGCTCGTCGGGATCGCGTGCGTTATCCTGGTCCTCGACGTTATCGTCCTCGACCTCCGAAGCACCGCCGTCCTCCACCGTGACATGCGTGGCGCGGCTGATGTTTTCAGACTCGGCTTGCGGCGGGCGGCGCTTCGATTTCGGCATGGTCGTATCGCTTATTGCGGCGGCAAATACTTCAGTGGGTCGACAGGTTTGCCCTGCCGGCGAACTTCGAAATGCAACATCACACGGTCCGAATCGCTATTGCCCATTTCGGCGATCTTCTGCCCCTTGGTCACCGCGTCCCCCTCTTTTACCATCAAAGCGCGGTTGTGTGCATACGCCGTCAGAAAAGTTGCATCGTGCTTGATGATAATGAGATTACCGTAACCGCGCAGCCCATTTCCAGCGTAAACCACACGGCCATCGGCAGCGGCCTTTACCGGATCGCCGGCAGCCCCGCCAATATTGAGGCCCTTGTTGCTCGAATCGTCGAAAGTGCCAAGAATCGGGCCGCGCACGGGCCATGCAAGCGCGACGTTGCCGCCCGCGGCAGCGCCGCTATCGCTCGCGGCGGATTGCGGCGGGATTGTGGTGGCGTTGGACGCCGAACCATACACCGGCGGCGCTGCAGCGAGCCCCCCAGCGACACCACCGGCCACGCCCGCAGCCGGTGCAGCCGGGCTCGCCAGCGGTGCAGTCTGTACGCCACCGCCGATGATCGGCGAAGTGGCCACTCCCGGCGTGATGGCCGCGACGTTCGCACCCGGCGGCGCCACGCGCAGCAGTTGATCGACCTCGATCTGGTTCGGGTTGGTCAGATTGTTCCAGGTCGCGATGTCGCGATAGTTCTGGCCGTTCTCAAGCGCGATCCGGTACAGCGTGTCGCCAGGCTTCACCCGGTAATAACCCGGAGGCGGCGGCCCGAGCGGAACCGGCGGCTGCGCTTGTCCGGCAGCGGCCTGGGAACTCTGGGTGCCGAGGGTGCCAGACCTGTCGACGACCGGCGCGTTGTCGAGCCGTGTCGCACAGGCCGTCAACAAGGTGAGTGCGATCACGCACACGCTACGCTGGGCTGCGGTCAGAGGGACTTTCAGGCTGGTTCTTGGCATCACGCGCAACTTGCTCATGGTCATCGGTTTCAGATCACTCCGGATTTTAAGGGTACAAAGAAAACGCGATCAAGCCGCGACTCGCGCCATTGCGCGGGACCAATACGCTCCACGAGCGTGAGCACCTGATTCTGTCCGTCCTGCGTGCCGACTGGCGCGACGAGGCGCCCGCCGATCGCGAGCTGCTCGAGCAACGCCTGCGGCACGTCGAGCCCGGCAGCGGCGATCACGATCGCGTCAAACGGTGCGACCGAGGGCAGACCGATCCGGCCGTCGCCATAGTGCAGACGGATGTTCGGAATGCGCAGCGGACGCAGATTCGTCTTCGCGCGTTCGTAAAGCGGCTTGATGCGTTCAATCGAATAAACGTCACGTGCGACCTGGCTCAATACGGCGGCCTGATAGCCGCAGCCTGTGCCGATTTCCAGCACGTTCGCAAGCGGGCGGCCTACCGCAGCCAGCTCGATCATTCGCGCCACCACAGACGGTTTGGAGATCGTCTGGTGATGGCCGATCGGCAACGCCGCGTCCTCGTAAGCCTGGGTCGCGAGACCCGGATCGACGAACATGTGGCGCGGCACCACGGACATGGCGTGGATCACACGCTGGTCGGTGATGCCGTTTGCCCGCAGGCGTTCGACCATCCGTTCCCGAACCCGTTCCGAAGTCAGCGCGAGCGCGCCGTTCAATGGCACGCTCGGCGCCGCGCTGCGTTCGGCGGGTTTGCTATTCGGCCATGCTGCGGAACCGGCCAGTGCTGACGCCGGCCGGTTGGCCAGTATGGCTGCCTGCTTGAGCGGTGTCTGACCAGACGGCTTTGTGGCAGGCTTTATGGCAGGCTTTATGGCCGGTTTTGCGGCCATTCCGGCAGCGGGCTTTGATGCTGACGTCACCGCTGCTTTGGTGGCTGCTTTCAAAGCGGGCGTCACGGCGGATTTTGCAGCCGTCTTCAATACCGGCGTGACCACCGATGGTGCGAGCGGCTTCGCTACCGCGTTGGTCGAGCCCGGCAGAGGTGCCTGAGCGCCCTGACGTGGCGCCGTGCGAGCATTGGCTGCATCGCTCCCGCGTGCGGGAGTTTTCGAGCGAGCCGCGCCCGCACGCGCGTCGGCGGCTGCGGCGAGATTCGCGGCGCGCACTTCGCCCGGCCGTCCTTCAGGGCGGCGTGGCTCGCGCACCAGATCCTCGAGGCCAAGCGGAAAGCGCTTTGCGCGCTCGTTGGTCATGAAGCGCCGCTCCCGGCGCGCGCCCAGTCGCGTGCCGCGGGCAACATTTGCGTATGAGTCAGATCGAGTTGCAGCGGTGTAATCGACACGTGACCATTTGCGACGGCGTGGAAATCCGTGCCTTCGCTTGCATCGCGCGCGCTGCCGGATGGCCCGATCCAGTAAATGGGTTCGCCGCGCGGATTGGTCTGCGGGATCACCGGTTGCGACGGATGCCGCTTGCCAAGCCGCGTCACGCGCCACTCGCCCAGTTGTTCATACGGCAGGTTCGGAATATTCACGTTCAGCAACGGATGGCCAGGCAACGGATGCGCGAGATAATGAGCGACGATTTCCGCCGCGACGCGGGTGGCTGCATCGAGATGCACCCAGTCTTTGTCGACCAGCGAAAAAGCAATGGCCGGCACGCCGAACATGATGCCTTCCGTGGCGGCGGCGACCGTGCCCGAATACAGCGTGTCCTCGCCCATGTTCTGCCCGTTGTTGATGCCGGACACGACCAGGTCGGGCGTGTGGTCGAGCATGCCGGTCAGCGCAATATGCACGGAGTCGGTCGGCGTGCCGTTCACGTAGTAGAAGCCGGTTGACGAGCGCAGCACCGACAACGGCCGCGACAGTGTCAACGAGTTCGACGCGCCGCTGCAGTTCTGCTCGGGCGCCATCACAGTGACATCGGCGAATGCCTTCAGCGCTTCGTAAAGCGCGGCCAGGCCGGGCGCCAGATAACCGTCGTCGTTGCTGAGTAGGATTCGCATGCGGCGATTGTAACCGAGGAAAGAAGGCGCGCGAACGACACCCCGGACCTCGTGGGTTCAATGCGCGTCCCGCATGAGTTCGACACGCCGTCAGCACTTTTGCAAGGTTGAAAACCAGGCTGAAAACGCACGGTCGTTCGACTTGATTTACACTGCAAAATCCTGTTTGACCCTTGCCTGAACTCTCGACATGGAGACACGATGCGCGCGATTCGCTGTAATCAATACGGGCCACCAGAAAGCCTGGTCGTCGAAGACTTGCCTGATCTCGAACCGCAAGCCGGCGAAGTCGTCATTGAGGTCAAGGCGGCGGCCGTCAATTTCCCCGACGTGCTGATCATCGAAAACAAATATCAGTTCAAGCCACCCTTGCCGTTCACACCGGGCTCGGAAGTCGCGGGCGTAGTGCGTGCGGTCGGCGCGGGGGTGTCGCAGTTCCAGCCGGGCGCGCGAGTCGTGGCCTATACGGGCCACGGTGGCTTCGCGCAGCAAGCCATTGCCGCAGCGAGCGCGTGTGTGCCGCTTGTCGAAGGCGTGGGCTTCGCAGAAGCCGCAGCGTTCACGCTGGCCTATGGCACGTCATACCATGCCGTGGTGGATCGCGGTGCGCTAAAGGCGGGCGAAACAATGCTCGTGCTGGGCGCGGCGGGCGGTGTGGGTCTCGCCGCGGTGGAGATCGGCAAGGCGCTCGGCGCACGTGTGATTGCCGCGGCCTCGACCGATGAAAAACTTGCCGTCTGCGTGAAGCACGGCGCGGACGCGACCATCAACTACGCGACCGAAGATCTGCGCGAACGCATCAAGGCATTGACCGACGGGAAAGGGCCAGACGTAATCTACGACCCGGTCGGCGGGGTCTACGCGGAACCGGCGTTTCGCAGCATTGGGTGGCGCGGCCGTTATCTCGTCGTTGGCTTTGCGAATGGCGAGATTCCGAAACTGCCGCTCAACCTGACACTGCTCAAAGGTGCGAGCATCGTGGGCGTGTTCTGGGGCGATTTCGCGAAGCGTGAGCCGCAGCACAACGCGGCGGGCTTCCAGCAAATGGTCGCGTGGATCGGTGAAGGCAAGCTGCGTCCTTATGTGTCGGCGCAGTATCCCCTGGAGGAAACCGGTCGCGCTTTGCGCGACATGGCCGAGCGGCGGGTCGTGGGTAAGGTCGTGATCACGCCGTAACGGCTGATCGCGCGGGCACGATCGATGAGCCGGCGATGTCGGGCCGACGGCGCGGGCACGGTCGATGAGCCGGCGATGTCGGGCTCACGGCGCGGGCAGCATCGATGAGCCGGTGATGCTTACACGACCTGTTGCTCGTGCAACCGCGCAATTTGCTCCGCGTCGTAGCCAAGTGACCCCAGCACTTCGTCGGTGTGCTCGCCTAACTCAGGTCCGAGCCAGCGTGTTTCGCCGGGCGTCTGCGAAAGCTTCGGCGTGACAGCAGGCAGGGTGATCTCCTTGCCGTCCTGCCACTTGAACCGCTGGATCATCTGGCGCGCCATGAACTGCGGATCGGTGAACATGTCCGCGACGCTATAGATGCGGCCCACCGGCACGTCGGCTGCGTTGAGCACCTCAAGCGCTTCGTCGATGGTGCGGGTCGCGAGCCACGCCGCGATGGCACCGTCAATTTCCTGCGTACGCGGCACACGGCCATCGTTGTGCGCCAGCGCCGGATCGTTGGCGAGATCGTCGCGTTCGATGGCCTGCATCAGACGCTTGAAAATCGGATCGCTGTTGCCGCCAATCACAATGCTGCCGTCGCGGCACGGATAGGTGTTCGACGGCACGATGCCCGGCAGCGACGCACCGGTGCGTTCACGCACCATGCCGTACACGCCGTACTCGGGCACCACGCTCTCCATCATGTTGAAGACCGCTTCGTAGAGCGCGACGTCGACCACCTGTCCTTTGCCGCCATTCACCTGCCGATGATGCAGCGCCATCAGCGCGCCGATCACACCGTGGAGCGCCGCGATCGAATCGCCGATGGAAATGCCGATGCGCGGCGGCGGCAGATCAGGATACCCGGTGATATGACGCAGACCGCCCATCGACTCAGCAATCGCCCCGAAGCCCGGGCGATCGCGATACGGGCCGGTCTGCCCATAGCCGGAAAGACGCACCATCACGAGGCCGGGGTTCTCTGCCGACAACACGTCGTAGCCGAGCCCGAGTTTTTCGAGCAGCCCGGGACGAAAATTCTCGACGACGATATCTGCCTCTTTGGCAAGCCGTCGCACGATCTCCTTACCCTCTTCCGCCTTCAGGTTGATCGTGACGGATTTCTTGTTGCGCGCCTGCACGGCCCACCACAATGAAGTGCCCCCCACTTCGGGATAGAGCTTGCGCCATTTGCGCAGCGGATCACCGCCTTTAGGATCCTCGATCTTGATCACGTCCGCGCCGAATTCGCCGAGAAAGCGCGCGGCGAACGGGCCTGCGATCAGCGTGCCGAGTTCGAGCACCTTGACGCCCGCCAGCGGGCCGGTGGGACGTGCGTCGTCAGGGGTTGGGCTCATGGGTGTGATCTCCTTCTGGGGGAGTGAAGCGCGGGCGTTTGCGGCTGCGTTTGCTTTTGCGGCTGCGGTTGCTTTTGCGTCTGCGGTTGCTTTTGCGTCTGCGGTTGCTTTTGCGTCTGCGGTTGCTTTTGCGTCTGCGGTTGCGTCTGCTTTTGCGTCTGCTTTTGCATCTACGTTTGCATCTGCGGCTGTGTCTACGTTTGCATCCCCGGCTGCGTTTGCATCTGCATCTGCGTCTGCTGGGCGGCCTGCCCGGGCCACCGGGTTAAAGCGAGCGCCGGTCGAGCATGGCGCGGGCGATCGTGCCGGCGTCGACATATTCGAGTTCGCCGCCCACTGGCACGCCGCGCGCCAGACGCGTGACGGCAAGACCGCGCGCCTTGAGTGTTTGTCCGAGGTAATGCGCGGTGGCTTCGCCCTCGTTCGTGAAATTGGTCGCGAGCACGACTTCCTTGACGATGCCATCCGACGCGCGCTTGACCAGCCGGTCGAAATGGATCTCTTTCGGACCGATTCCGTCAAGAGGGCTCAAACGCCCCATCAACACAAAATAAAGGCCACGATAGGTCATGGTCTGTTCGAGCATGATCAGGTCGGCAGGTGTCTCGACGACGCATAGCAACGCCGGATCGCGCTCCTCGTCGCTGCACACCTCACAGATCTGCGCTTCGGTGAACGTGTTGCACTTCTCGCAGTGCTGCAGATGCTCGGTTGCAAAGAGCAACGTACGACCCAGCTTTTCCGCGCCTTCGCGGTCATGCTGCATCAGGTGATACGCCATGCGTTGCGCGGATTTTGGCCCGACACCGGGCAACGCACGCAGCGCTTCGACGAGCGCCGACAAGGCGGAAGGTTGTTTCATGCTGGATCGGCGGCGTCGAAGTGGATGTTACGTGGCAGCGGGCACGCGCCGAGGATTCGCGCCACGCCCCTGGATGCCGCGATTATCTCGTGGCACCCAGGGACGTGGGCCGTGGCACACAATGCAGCGTTTGTTGCAGCGTCAGGTGTAACCACAGTTGCGGCATCTGGTGCGGCAATCTTGTGCGGCGACAGGCGCAGGCGCAGCGACCGCTCTGCCTGCGTTCAGAACGGCAGCTTGAAACCCGGCGGCAGCGGCATACCGGCGGTCATACCACCCATCTTCTCCGCGGCAGTGGCTTCGGCCTTGCGCACAGCGTCGTTGAATGCAGCGGCGACGAGGTCTTCCAGCATGTCCTTGTCGTCAGCGAGCAGACTCGGATCAATCGATACGCGGCGCACGTCGTTCTTGCACGTCATCGTCACTTTGACGAGACCTGCACCCGACTGCCCCTCGACTTCGATCAGAGCGAGCTGGTCCTGCATCTTCTTCATGTTTTCCTGCATCTGCTGGGCTTGCTTCATCAGCCCTGCGAGTTGGCCTTTCATCATGGACATGCTCCTTCTTGATAGCGTGCAATACGGGAATCTGACGCCCTACGGCGCCAGGAATCAATGGGTGGCTGGCGAGTTGCCCGAGGCGTCCTGCGCAATCGGGCGAATCGAGCCAGGCACGATGCTCGCGCCGAACTCTCGGATCAGCGATTGTACAAACGGGTCCGTGCCAATCTCGCGCTCGGCCTCTTTCTGACGCTGCGCGCGGGCGGCGGCGTCAAACGCTGCCGCAGTGCGGCGCGCCGGTCCAACCGCGACCTGGACTTCGACCTCTTTGCCGAGCCGCTCGGCCAGCGCGATTTTCAGCTTGGCGACCTGCGAAGTCTCGGCGTACTGCGGCACCGGTACGCTTAGCCTGAGTGTGGCGCCTTCCAGCGCCACCAGTTCGCTGTTGAATGCGAGCTGATAAGAAATTCCCTTGAGCGAAAGGCCCACGGCGAGCGCCGGCCAATCACCGTTAAAACCGATCGCATCCAGTGGGATAGCGGGCGGCAACGGCCGGGTGTCGACAGGGGCCGGCGCCGGTGTGGCATTTGAGACGCGCGCGTCGTCAGGACCGCTGTCAAAGACCGGCATATAGCCGTCGTCCGGTGGACCGAAATAGTCATCTTCAGCCGAAAGCGGCACGAAGTCGTCCGGCGGCATGTCGTCCCACGGCGGCACCGCTGAGCCGCCCTGCTCCGCGCCGCGTTGCGCCGAAGGGCGCGCCGGCGCGCGAGCGGCTGACGCAGCGGGCGCTGCCGTTGTGTCTGCTGATTCAGGACCACGACGCGGCGCAGCGGGCGTCGGCACCGGCACATTCACGCGCGGCGCGGCGGCCTTCGGCGGCACGGCCGGCGCGGGTTTCGGCGTGGCGGCCACGGCGCTCGCGCGGCCCCGATCGGAGGAAACCTTCAGGCCGGCGCTGCGCAGCACGTCGAGCGCCGCACTTGCGCCGCCCGCGCGGCGTGGCGCGGATTCGGCCGCCGCAGCTTCGTCGCGCGCAGCGGTAGTTGACGATGCACTCGCCGTGGCCGACTTCGATACGAATTCTGGTGTCGGCTCGGGTGCCGGCTCGGGCGCTGGTTCCGCTGCCAACGCATCTGGCGTAGCCAAAGCTGGCGCGGATGCCGATGCCGATGCCGATTGGTCGACTTGCGGGGCAACCGAATTCTGAACTGTGGTCGCGTCAGTTTCCCCGACCCCATGCGCCACTGTCGGAGCAGCGATGGAGTGATCCGACGCAGCGGGTATCGCGTCGCTAGCAACGGTACTCTGCGAAGGCGCAACTTGCGCAGACGCAGCTTCGCCTGGCGCCGCCACGATTTCCAGCTTAGCCGCAACCGGTTGTCGCGATGGGATTGCCACAGTGCCGGCATCGGCTCGCGTCGTCACCGCTGGCATCGGCTCAACCCGACGCTCTGAAGCTACCGCCTGCGATCCCGCCATCGCGGGCGCACCTGTGCGCCTGCCTGCACCGGACGCCCCCGCTGCCCCGGCACCAGGCGTCGAAGACGCTGCGCCTCCACCGCCACCGGTCGGTGCCGGCTCGAAGGCCAGCATGCGCAGCAGCGTCATCGTGAAACCAGCGTATTCGTCTGGCGCGAGACCCAGTTCGCTCCGGCCGATGGTCGCAATCTGATAGAACAGTTGAACTTGCTCGGCACTCAAGGCTTCGGCAAAACGTCGCAAATCCACCGCCTCGGGCCACTCGTCGAGCACCGACGAAGGATGGAACTGAGCCCACGCAATCCGGTGCAGCAGACTCGCCAGATCCTGCAGCGCGGTCGAGAACGACAGGCTGCGCAGCGACATCTCATCTGCGACGGACAGCACCGCCGCGCCATCGCCATCGGCAAGCGCGTCGAGCAAACGAATCAGGTAGCTTTGGTCGAGCGCGCCAAGCATGCCGCGCACTGCCTCCTCAGTCACCTGGTTCGCAGAATAGGCAATGGCCTGGTCGGTCAGCGAAAGCGCATCGCGCATCGAGCCGTCCGCCGAACGGGCCAGCAGGCGCAGCGCCTGAACCTCGAACGGCACATGCTCCTCGCCGAGGATCCGCTCGAGGTGCGACACGATATGCCCGGCCGGCATCTGCTTCAGATTGAACTGCAGACAGCGCGACAGCACAGTGACCGGGATCTTCTGCGGGTCGGTTGTGGCGAGAATGAACTTGACGTGGGCAGGCGGCTCCTCCAGCGTCTTCA
>FTKM01000258.1_pt2 | contig 10582 bp, 7 predicted proteins | sample 1658051 | NCBI WGS metagenome assembly FTKM01 (sample SAMEA3914794, study PRJEB12502) | metagenome | biome: forest; material: soil | place: Canada | collected 2011-07-05 | depth 0.1 m | reverse complement strand
TCCGCGCTAATACTTCCGATAATTCCGCGCCGAGTTTCGCTAGAGTAGGCACGCGGCAACCGTACGATCACCCCCGCCAAAAGCCAGCAGGGAGCATTGCCTGATGCGTCGAACACTCGTCGCGAGAGGCTTGGCAACACGCGACGCGACTGCGATCACGCGATCGTCGGTGGACTCCATAGCATTTTGAGATCGCTAGTGGTTTCTCCAACATATGCGAAGCCAAGTCGCTCATAGAGGCGACGCGCGGGATTGTCGTGCATAACGCTCAACGAGACGGCTACGTTTGCATGCCCCGCCTCCGCCAGTACGCGGCGCAAGACGGCGTTCCCAATTCCGAGCCCCTGATAGTCGGGGATAATTTGTAGCTGATGCAAGTGCCACTCTGCATCAGTGCGGCTGAGCTTGAGAAGCCCGACATCCTCTTCGCCTGCCCGCACCACCTTTGCGTCTTCAAAGTTGGACCTGATCCGCTGGAAGTGAGTCTCGTCGTCTATTGGAACACCAGCCTTTTGGAGGTGCTCGGTCATCGCTAGCTTTCGGAGTCGCAGCAGAAAAGACTCGTCTGCAGCGGACGCATCTCGCAAGGTGATCTCAAGTTCCATTCGATCGTGTAGCTGGCTCTGTTGAGGTCGATTGTTGACGATCTTGCCACTGCTGTCGACTGTCCCTTCCTGGCCGCATACTGTCGATCGCAACCAGGCGAGCTCGAGCAGCCCATGCCGCTTGCATGAGTCGGCGGCGGTCGGCCACGAAGGTCATTCGGCTTGACCCGTACAGAGACGTCCGGACGTCGGGGGTCTCCCACGTAAGTGCCGTTCCATCGCTAAGCACGAGTCGGCGTAATCGGCCGTTGCGGTCGACATGCTGAGTCGACAATCTGCCGGTTCACCAGTCGCTGGAGCTTCCAAACATGCCCAAGCTTCCTCTTTCACCAATGCTCGTTCAGTACCTGGTCGTCCTATGCTGCCTGAAATGGGACGCGGATGCCGTTGACGTTACGATCGGCGACATGGTGCTCGATCCAGCAGTTGGAAAGGAACGAGATGTCGATGTCACGGTTACCATTACCGAGTCTGGGCGTGTGACCTACGCGTGCAAATCAAACGGGGTGAAGCACATGAGTGCCCCCTTGATGTTGCTGATGTTGATGTTGAGCAGCTATGTATCAAGCTGGTGGACATGCCGTCGGTGACCCACCGAGCTATCATGTCGGCATTGAAGTTTACTTCGGGCGCTCAGTCCAAGGCAGCCCGACATGGGATCGCCCTATACGAACTTCGCCCGTGGACTCGACCGCTGCAAGAGCAATTCCCCGCTCTCACGATGCAGGGTACAGCCGAAGAAAGATTCGCCGATTATCAAAACGATTTGCTACTGCGGTCGACCGAAATACGTTTCCCCTTGGAGCCAGCGGTAACCATTTGGCGTACGTTCCCTGTTCCGCATACTGCCCCCAAAGGTACGGTCCCTTCTGGACCAGCGTGGCCATACTCGCACACTCTGGATGTTCTCAGTGATGACGTCTATGCAGAGACAGGGAAAGGCGTCTGTCGAATCGACTTGATCACGATCAACGGGTACCTTCAATGGCAGCGCATCGGTGACAAGTCGCACTACTACGTTATCGATCAAATCTGGCGACCACTGCAACTGAAGTTTGCCGGCCACAACCCAGGCGAGTTCCCGATTCCTGACGAGATTACGCTAGTTGGGACGACGGGCAAGATCCCAGGCAGGCGCGTCGGCCTGATTCGCCCGGCAGCCCTGAAATCCATCATTTCGCCTGTTGTCCCTGCTGATGGTAGAACGTGCCCGGCCGAGCCGGCTGGCCACCGAACGAATCGAGTGCCCGGCTATCAGTGAACGCGAGATGTCCTCGCGCTCGGCCAGCGTCAATGCCAGTCTGGAACGACGTCGCGGTGCCGGCTGTATTCCGCCAGACTGTGCCAGAATTCCCTGTATCAATCAGCAATTCAGACCGAATAGCTACGCGATATGCTGTAGCGATCGCCTCTCCCCCACTGTTCCCACATTACCGCTCTCTGACTCTCGCTGCAAAAGATCCGGGCACTGCAATTCCTCTGGAACACTCCCCGCTGCTCACGCAGTAGCGATTGTGCGGCATCGACCGGTTGGATCCGCAGGCGATCCGTGATACATCACGCGGATAATCCTGTATGGTCCGCAACTGTCGCTGGCAAGGCGAACTGAAAAGTTGCGCCGCGGCCCGAAGGCACGTCGACCCACAAACGGCCGCCGTGTGATTCAATGATTGAACGGCTAATGCGTAGCCCCATGCCCGTGCCATGGGCTTTCGTCGTAAAGAACGGATTGAAGATCTGTTCAGCGAGCTCTGACGGCACACCCACGCCGGTATCGCTCACGGAAACGAGAATCTGGACGTTTTCGGCCGGCTGCGCGCTGATGAGCATTTCCCGCGTCCCATGCACGTCTTTCATTGCTTCAATGCTGTTGAGGATCAGATTCATCGCCACCTGCTGCAATTGCACACGGTCGCCGACGATCTTCGGAAGGTCCGCAGGCAGTTCCGTGCGCACCGAGACGTTATAGCGCACGGCCTCGGCATGCAGAAGGTCGAGGGTTTCGCGAATGATCTCGCCAACATCGATCACCTCGCGATTCATGGCACCCTTCTCGAATTGCGTGCGGATCCTGCCAATAATCTGCGCCGCGCGTTCACCATCGCTTGCGATTCGGATGACCGCGGCACGTACTTCACGCAGATTCGGTCTCGCGCGATCAAGCCAGCGCAGGCAGCCACTCGCGTTGGCAATGGTACCCGCAATCGGTTGCACGATTTCGTGCGCGAGCGAAGCCGTCAGCTCGCCCATCGTGGTCACTCGATTGATGCGCGCGAGATCGGTGAGAGCCTGACTCAGTGCCTCTTCCGCAAGCTTGCGTTCCGTGATGTCACGAACCGCCCCCACGAAGTCGAGATTGCCCGTGTTGAGTGCCTGCCCGGTGACGTGGACGTGCTTGATCCTGCCATCAGGCATCAGCAAACGATGCTCGCTATCGAAATCCCCTTTTCCCCCGATCGCCGTTTCAAGCCGCCGCCGAACTGTATCCCGGTCCTCAGGGTGCATGCGCTGCAGCGCGTTCTCCACGGAGCCCTTGACGCCTCGATCGTATTCGAGAATGTGATAGTTCTCCTCCGACCAGTAGTACTCCCCACTTTCGTCGTTCCAGCCGAACGTGCCGGTATGGCTGATCCGTTGCCCTTGCGCGAGGAACGCTTCGCTACGTTGCAGATCGGTATAGAGGGCCGCGTTCTCCAGCGAAATCGCCGCTTGCGAAGCCAGCAACTGCAGCACCGCTACCCTGGCCGACGTAAACACACGCGGCGCCAGGTGATTCTCCAGATAGAGCACGCCAACCAGTTTCGCCTGCTTGACGATCGGCAGGCATAGCACGGACCGCGAGCCGTTCTGCCGCACATACTCATCGCCGGAGTAGACATTGTCCGCCGCGGCGTCATCGAGGAGCAGGTGCTCCTGGGCTCGCATGACGTAATGCAGTACGGATTGCGGCAGATCGGATGCCGTGACGGTCGTTTTGCGCACCGTAACCTCGACACGGCCCGGGCCACTGGTCGCCTCTGCCTCGATGCGCGGGTCGCCTCCCTGCGCGCCGCGTCGAAGCAGGATGAGTAACGCCCGCTCAGCGCCAGCATTTTCGACCGCGATGCGTAGCAGCTTTTCGATCAACCTCGGGAGCACGATTTCACTCGACAACGCCTGCGAGACCTTGATCACCGTGTCCAGATCCAGAACCTCAGTGGCCGCCACGATCGTGCCTGTCGAGCGTGCGGGCGGCAGTTCGTCCTTTATGTACGGATAGAGCTGGTCAAGCTGCCTGACCTTGCCGTCCGCACCCCACTTGAGATAGCAGTCACGGGCGTCGCGCAGGTATGCTTGGGCTGTCTTCCGGAATCCTCGATGGGCATAGAAACGCCCCGCCACTTCATTCGCCACTGCCTCGTTGTGGACGAACCCGTTTGCGTGCGCCGAGTCGATAGCCTGTTCGTACGCCTGCTCGGCATCGAGGAGACGCCCCTCGATGCGGGCAATTTCCGCACCCACCAAAGCCGCACGATTTTCGAAGTTAGCCGGGCAATTCTCCGCCCATATGGCAAGCTGCCTCTGGTGATCGATCAGCGCCTCGAAGTGCTCATGCCGCGAACTGCCGGTTGCGGAATCAAAAGCACCCGCCCGGGCAAGCGCGCCGTAAAAGTGATACTCCGCCACTTCAAAATAGGAGTGTGAGGTCCAGAGCAGCCGTTGAGCCTGCACTGCAGCCGCGATGGCGCACGTGTAATCCCCTGCAAAGAACCGCGCCTGTAGCTTGCGGATCCAATACCAACATTCCGGCAGCGCCAGAACAGGATTGCGCGACACTTGCTGTTCGAATTGAAGTTCGTCGAAGTGCCCGTCATTGAATATACCGAAGCTCGGTGTCAGCCCGCGAAGTGTGCGGACCAGCGCGAGCTGCGTCACCATCATGTCAATGACGCGGCCGAACCGTGCTCTTTCCGCAAATGCGAGGCCAGTTTCCGCATCGGCCTGCACTTCCGCCAGAGCGTCTCCCGTCGCAAGACGATTGGTGTTCAGGCCATGAAAGCTATACGCTGCGAAAGTCAGGTCTCCCATCTGGTTTGCCGCGTCGAACGCGCGCCGCACGAGTTCCCGTCCGGTCCTGACATGTCGCCTCCATGGCGTGACGCAGTTGCCAAAGCGCAAATAGACGCGTGCCTTGTAGCGCTGTAATCCATGCTTCTCAACCAGGTCATAGCCAAGCCGACCCAGTTGGAAGCCGGCCTCGTATTGGCCGAATTGGGGCCCGGCGAGCATACCAAGCGAAACGTACGCGAAGCACGCGGCGTCGCTATTGCCGTGTTCGAGGCTGAGGCTCACCATACGGCAAAGCATCAGGGCGAGAAGGTTTTTATCGGTGATCATCGCCGATATCACTGCCTCGGTGAATACGTCCAGAATATCGAGCACATCGGCGCTAACGATCAGCGGCAGGTCGACGAGATCCGCGATCTGTCGGCTCCCCATCAGGGACCAGATCTGCTCGTATTCCCGTGACACTTCCTCGTCCGAGGGATGAGGCGACCAGTCCTCGCCATGCTCTCGTTGATACTCGATGAATGCCGCCACCCCACGGTCGCTGCCTAACATGTTATAGAGCGTCAGCCGCAAACGTGTCACGAGTGCTCTATCGTGGGCGTTGTTTGCCCGCTCGGCCAGCGTGGAAAGACGGGTTTCCGCGGCAGCCATGTCAGCAGTCAGCAGTTCACATTCGGCCAGCAAATGTTCGATCGGGAACATCAGCGCGTAGTTGTGCTGCCATGTTCCGTCCGCCAGCAATCCGCGTCCAGCACGCAGGTACTTGAGAGCCGAAGCGTATGCCATTGACGTCCTGGCACGCCGACCCGCGATCAGATTCAACTCGGCGGTGCGCTCACGCTGCGCAACCGGAATGATCAGATGCGCGCCACGGTTGAGTTGATTGACGATCTCGAAGATCCTTTCCTCGAGCTGGTCAGGCAAGGTGTGCGAGGCCATCAACGTGCCAATCCGCAGGTGCGCTGCTGCGCGCAGATCATGAGGAATCAACGAGTAGGCCGCTTCCTGCACCCGGTCATGGAGGAATCTGTACGAGTCTTCCGAGCGAACAATGAAGCCGGTTCGGACCGCTTCCCACAGTTGCTCATCCATCTCATCTCTGGAGTCTTGATAGACGAGGTGCAGTGTGGCGAAGTCGGCGCTGTTACCGAGGCATGCAAGCTGCTGCAGCGCCGTTTGCGTCGCGATGGGCAGGCGGTTCAGCTTCGCCACCATCAGGTCCACTACGTTGTCGGTATAACCCTTGACATGAATGCCATGCAAATCCCAGCACCATTGCCCACGGCTGTGATCGAACCTGAGCAAACCTTCTTCGAAAAGCGCGTAAATAAACTGAATGGCAAAAAATGGATTTCCTGTGGTCTTCTGCTCGACGAGGTGAGCTAACGGCACGACACACTCCCGCTCACAATTCAAGGAATCTGCAAGCAACGCCTCCAGGTCATCAGGCGCCAGAGGCGCAAGCACGATGTCATGTACGCTCGCGCCAGCCTCCCGAACCTCTTGCAGCTTGCGCATGAGCGGATGGCCAGGCGCCACTTCGTTATCACGATAGGCGCCGATCAACAGCAGATTTTTCACGTCTGGATGCGTGATCAGATCTTCCATCAGATCGAGCGTAGCTGCGTCGAGCCATTGCAGATCGTCGAGAAATAGCGTGAGAGGATGCTCGCGCGTGAATGCACCGATGAGCCGATGAAATACGAGCTGGAAGCGACTCTGCGCATCTCGAGGTGGAAGCTCGGGAACGGGTTGCTGCTCGCCGATGATGAGCTTCAACTCGGGAACGAGATCCACCATGAGTTGACCGTTCGAGCCGAGTGCCTCGCGGATTGCCTCTCGCCAGCGGCTCAGTTCTTCTTCGTTCTTTGCCAGAATCGGGCGGATCAAACTTCGGAAAGCTTGCGTCAGCGTTGCATACGGGATGTCGCGCTTGTACTGGTCAAACTTGCCCGACGCAAACAGACCGCGCGGTGGAACGAGCAGTTTTTGGAGTTCGTTGACGACCGAGGACTTGCCAACTCCCGAATAGCCGGATACGAGTACGAGTTCTGGGCCGCCCCCGTTCACGACACGATCGAAAGACGCCAGCAGCGTATCGATTTCAGAGGCTCGCCCGTACAGCTTCTCGGGAATCAGCAGCCGGTCCGGCGTGTCGTGCGCGGCGAGCGGGAACTCATCGATGCGTGCGTGAGACGCCCATTCCTGCAGGCAACGCTGCAAATCACGCTCCAGTCCTACCGCGGTCTGATACCGCTCCTCCGCGGTTTTGGCGAGCAGCTTCATGATGACAGACGAGACGACAGCGGGAATATCTGGCCTGCGTTGCGCGGGGGAAAGCGGTTGCCTTGCAATATGGCAGTGCACCCACTCCATCGGATCGGAACCGCTGAAAGGCAGGCTGCCAGTCATCAATTCGTACAACGCAATACCCAGGGAATAGAGATCACTGCGAGAATCGACCGAGCGGTTCATACGGCCGGTCTGTTCGGGCGACATATAGGCCAGCGTGCCGGCAATGATTTCCGGCGGCAAAGGCGGCAGGCGTTCGCGGGGCAGCCGGGAGGCGATGCCGAAGCCCGTGAGCCACACATGGCCTGATTCGTCGACCAGGGCGTTGGCCGGTTTGACATCCTTATGGATGAGCCCTTGCCCGTGAACCTGCCCGAGTGCTGCCGTCAGACCGATGGCAATAGGCAGGACGCGAACCAGATCGAAGGGTTCTCTCCGGTACTGCTCAATGAGCTGATCCAGCGGCGTCCCGCCCGGGTCTCTGAGAATGAGGACTTCTCGTCCCTGATAACGAGTCAACGCGAGCGGCTCGGCGGCCCATGCCGCATCGAGTTCGGTCGCGAGCGACCATTCGTGTTCGAGCCGATGAAGGCTCTGAGGCGACGCCTGTTCGGCGGCGACCGCCAGCGCCAGCACTGGCACCGAGTCGCCTAACGCTCTGCCCCGGTAAAGCGTGAAGTCCTCTTCCCGGCGCAGCGGCTCCAACACGTATCTGAAATCCTCTGCCATAGAAAACACTCCTATTGTCAGAAGGAAACGGCGCTCCCGTGGTGGCCTGCGCTTTGGCCAATAAACTTGCTCGAACGGCTTGCGCGCTCTCAATGCGCCACACGACTTTTGATGTGGGAGCGAGTTCCATCCCCGCCTGATCATCCCAGTTTGCACAACCTTTATCGATGTAGTCCCTTTCGATTGACAATCTGGTTCCTAGAGCCTGGAGGGAACGGGATTTCGCCCCGCCGCCTAGCGACGAGACCGACATTGCCGGCCTGCAGTCGAGGGCTTTTAGTGGGCATCATTAGCGAATCGAGACGACTGTTATATAGAATACCTACGAAAACTGAGTATGGCACGACGATTCGCGCGAGTGATACGGTTACTCATACTGTCAGCCCGTTCCAGCAAGGTCCGACCGAGTCCTGTCCGTGCCGTGACTACCGCTCGAGCCCACTCTGAGAACCCGTTTTGAACTACCGCCGGGCACCTTGTCCCCTTCGCAATTCGGATGACTGAACGCTCGTATCCAGAGATCAACATCGGAGTGCAGCGTGCAAAACCATGAGCAACGGCGGAGTTAAGCCCAACTACCATCGATGCGATGAGCCTTTCTGTGTCGATCTGTGGCACGTTCAGTCTAGACGGGCCGAACATTCCTTCGGACATGCATACCTCATGGCGGCGATAGTTGAACGAGGATGAGGCCGATCTCGCCCCGAATGCCGACTGTCGACCATTGTGGGATGACTGTCGAGCGTCTCAAACTGGCGGCGGATTCAACCGGTCGATGCAACACACTAGAATCTGCGTGAGCAGTGGAGGTGTTGCAATGAAACAGAGACCGAGGATCTATTATTCTGAGAGTCAGAAGGCACTGATGTGGGACCGCTGGCCATGCAATACCGGCAGACAAAGAAACAGACCAAACGAAACGAAATGAGCAAGCTGACCAACACGATCAAGCGCGAATTCATGGAGCTTTTGCCACCGACGATCTTTTTCTTCGTTATCCTCCACATCGTCGCCATCATTCGCTCACTGATGACTCACGACACCGGCATCCCTCTGCAGAACTCGCTCTCTGTCACGATCGCCGCGCTGATACTTGGCAAGTCGGTTTTGCTTGCCAATCTGCTGCCGTTTGTCAATCGCTTTCCGGACAAGCCCTTGATATGGAATATTGGCTGGAAGACGCTGATCTACGCTTTGGCGGCGTTATTCCTGCATTACCTGGAGCGTCTATACGACTACTGGAAGGAGGCGTCCGGGTTCGCTGCGGCGAACCATCAATTGTTCAGCGAGCTTAACTGGGCGCATTTCTGGGCCATCCAGATCCTGCTGGTCACGCTCGTCGCCAATTACTGCGTGCTCGAGGAGCTCGCTCGTGTGACGGGCCGCCAGAAGTTCAGAAGAATGTTCTTCGGACCCGTGCCCGCACACGCTAATGGCAACGTGTCTGGCTGAAGGGGCTCATCCATTGCGGCAGCCCCCTCGCACGTTTTATCCAGCCGAAAGCAGACGTGCAACCTGATCCGATTTAGTCTGCACGGCGATATCTTTTGCCGTCATGCCGCGATTGTCCTTCAACGCCTGGTTCGCACCGCGAGCAATCAGCAATTGGGCCGTATCCGCACGATCGTATCCGGCGGCCCACATCAGTGCGGTGAGATCGTTCTTATAGGTGTGATTCACGTCGACGCCCGCATCGAGCAACCGGCTCACGACCTTCGTCTGTCCCTGGCCGGCGGCATATTCCATGGCCGTCTTGCCGATGCGATCCGTAGCCGAGGGATCGGCGCCATGCGCCAGCAGCAGCGCGACGATCTCATCGAAGCCGCCGTACGCTGCGGCCATCAAAGGCGTGACGCCCGGCGCATTCGCGTGCTGGACGTTGGCGCCGTGTTCGATCAGCATGCGCGCCATCGCCACGTCGCCTTTTTTGCACGCGGTAATCAACGCGGTGTCGCCGATGCGATTCATGGCGTCCACGGCCGCCCCGCGCTGCAGCGCGGCGACCACCGAGGTCTCGTCGTCGTCTTTCGCGGCTGCCAGCAGTTGCCGGTTGGTTTCTCCGGCGCCAGCACCAGCGCCTGCGTCTTGCGCCTGCGCAGGCAAACACCCACCGAATGCACCGGCCAGCAGCAAAGCTACCGTTGCGATATACCGCGTGACAGTCTCTTTCATGCTCTCCCCTCCCCGCTATTGAAGATTGTTGATATAGGCCGCCAGATTGCGAATGTCGTCATCGCTCAGATTGCGCGTCACGCTGGTCATATTGCCCGCATCGTTGGTCCGCGTGTGCGAGCGGAAGTCCTGCAATTGCTTCACGATGTACTGATACTGCTGCCCCGCCACGCGCGGAATCTCGTTCTGCCCTGAAAATCCACCCAGATGACACATCGTACAGAGCACCTCGGCGGATTTTTTACTCCCCGCCTCGATGCTGGCACTGTCCGACTTGTACGGAACCGACACCGGCTTTTGCGCAGCGAAGTAATCGGCGAGGTCCTGCATGTCCTCTTTCGACAGGTTGGCCGCCATGGGCGACATGCGCGGGTCGCTACGCCGGCCTTCCTTGAAGTCTTTCAGCTCCAGGTAGATATAGCGCGCGTTTTGACCGGCAAGAATCGGATAGTCCGGGCTGGTCGAATTGCCCATCGCCCCGTGACAGGCCACGCACACCTGCGCCTTCGCCTTGCCGGCTTCAGCATCGGCGTGCGCGCCCGACGGCAGCCATGCGGCGGCGAACCAGCCGCACAGCAGTGCCGTCCACAAGCGGCGAGTCGGACCCGGTATTGAGCGTCGCATCCGCGCCGTCACGGCAACGCGAAGACGAGCACGGTGTTGCCGCGCTTGAAATCGAGCTGCGTATTGCCGCCCGCCGCAACTGCGACGTACTGCTTACCGTGCACCATGTA
>FTKM01174869.1_pt1 | contig 10602 bp, 6 predicted proteins | sample 1658051 | NCBI WGS metagenome assembly FTKM01 (sample SAMEA3914794, study PRJEB12502) | metagenome | biome: forest; material: soil | place: Canada | collected 2011-07-05 | depth 0.1 m | reverse complement strand
ACCTTCGGCACGATCGCGCCGCTCGATACGGCCGCCGATATCCAGGCTGAAACTACCACGCCGAACGGCTTTCCCGAGACCGAGGGCGAAGCTGCTGCGAGCCGCGCCGAGGACGGCCCGGTCGAGCCGATCATGCCGGCCGCGACGACGATTTCTTCTGCGCCGCCTGCGATTGTTGACCGCCGTATCGATTGCATCGTACCGATCCGGCTGGCTGGCCCGCTTGCAGGCGACAAGGTGATTCCGCTCGCGCAGCGTCTGCGACGTGCCGGCAGCAAGCCGGTGCATATCGAGGGTAAGCCGGAAGGCGGCGGCGCCTGGGAGTTGCTGCAAAACGGCGTGCGCTACGAAGAGCTACGCGCGGCGGCCCAATTGGCCAACCGCAGCGGCCCCCTCAACGAGCTGGAGTTCTCCGAGTTCGTCACCGGCGTACAGCAATTTGCCGATGCGATCGACGCGGCTCCGGAATTCCCCGACATGATGGAAACCGTGGCCATGGCGCGGGAGCTGGACGGCTTTGCTGCTCAGTGCGACGCGCAGCTGTCGATCAACGTATTGTCGGATGGCGCGCCCTGGTCGGCGAACTACGTGCAGGCGGTGGCGTCGCAAGACGGTTTGCTGCTCTCGCGCGACGGTACGCGCTTCGTGAAGCTCGACGCAAAACAGAGCCCGGTGTTCATGCTGCAGTTCGGCGACACCAATTTCCTGCGCGACGACCTCACGTATAAGGGTGGTCAGATGATCACGCTGGTGCTCGACGTGCCGGTTGCCGACGAAGACATCCTGCCGTTCCGTCTGATGTGCGATTACGCCAAATCGCTGTCCGAACGGATTGGCGGGCGGGTCGTCGACGACGGACGCCGTCCGTTGCCGGAAACGGCGCTGCTGGCCATCGAAAAGCAGCTAATGACGCTCTACGCCAAACTGGAACAGGCAGGCATTCCTGCTGGTTCACCGGCGACTCGCCGGCTGTTCAGCCAGTAAGGCGCCTTTGTTGCAACGCGCGTTCCGTTCCCTGCACGGGGGGCTCCTCTCCCGAGAGGGCGCGCGTTGTGAACGAATAAATCCACCCTGTTTCTACGGCACGGCCTGACGGGCATTGAAGGCTCCTGGGCCGCTTTGTATTGCCGCCATTTCGATGCACATCTGCTCTGCAAGCTGCGTAACCGTGGTGACGCCTGCAGGCAATTTGCGACAAATACGCACGCTCTGGCCGCGCACGTTTAATCCACTTCCTTCGGCCAATCGGCTCCGCTGATCCACGCCTTGAGCGCGGCGACCACCGCTTCGTCCTGACCATAAAAACCGTGATGTCCCATCGCTTCACAGGGGTTGCCGCGCGCACTTCCGCCCCTTACTGCGATCAGATCGTGACCATTGTCTGCGATGCTTTTGGCTGCGCTAAATGAGCAGAGGAAGCATCCATCGTCGACGTGGTGTACGAAGAGCTGCCGCGCATGTATTTCCCCGTAGTTGAAGCCGACCAGCGGCAACGCCTGGCCGCGAGCCGGACTGCTGAGTGTTGACGTGTGAATGACGGCGTCCCACGTATCTGGCAGTGCGCGGCCCAGATAGGCCGAGGAGATAGTCCCGCGGCTGGTCCCCACGAGAACCAGCCTGGCCGTTGGAAAGCGCGTGCGCAAATCGGCCGCGAGGCGGACGACGTCTTGCGCGTGACGCGAAGATGCGCGAAACGAATCGGAGTAGCCGCCCGGCTGATCGGACGGCGCGTCGACGAGCGCGGTGGCGAAGTGGTCGTCAGTCAGCAAGCTACGTGCACGCACAAGAAAATTGTTTTTCAGCCGCATGCTGATCGTGCCGTCACCAGCTTGTGCAAGCTCCATCGCGCCGTCTCCGCCAGGGAACATCACGAGAACCCATGCCGGCTGGCTGCCGTCTTTCTGCGTCAACAGATAGGCGATCGACCCGCCATTCTCGAGCGGCACACTGACCACCTGTTCGCTGGCGCAAGCGGGCGTGTGATGCCACATGAACAGCGCAAGGCAAAACGTCACCACTAGCGAGACAAGCCGCCTGCCAGTTGCATTGACCGCAGTAGGACTACTTTTCATGCGCGCTCCTCTGGATGCTGTCCGGACGCTGGTTTTAGCCGAGGCGCTTACGGTCGCATCGCGCCGCTTGCGTGTCAACGCATGGGCGAGCATGTTAGCCGTCCAGCCAGGGGGCGCGGGGCCAACGTGGGAGACTGGGCTGCATTCCGGACACTGAGCCGGGTTCAGTGAGCTGACGCACCAAACTGGCCATCCAGCCAATGTCCATCGAAAGCGGTTCCTGAGATAATCTGGCGTCTGAATTTCACCGGCGAATTCTCCGATAGCATGCCTCGAACCACTGTCCCAAATCCTGCAACCAGCGCTCCGGCGGAACGTGCCGTATGGTTGCGCGCGGAACTCGAACGCGCGAACCACGCGTACTACGTGCTCGATCAGCCTGATCTGCCGGACGCGGAATACGACAAGCTCTTCAAGGAGCTGCAACAGATCGAGACCGGGCATCCGGATCTGATCACGCCCGACTCGCCCACGCAGCGGGTGGGGGGCGAGGCGGCGAGCGGCTTTATGCCGGTCGTGCACGATCAGCCGATGCTGTCGCTGAACAACGGTTTCGAGGACGAAGACATCGTCGCGTTCGACAAGCGCATTGCCGACGCGCTGGGCAAAACTCCAGTCGGCTATGCGTGCGAGCTGAAGTTCGACGGTCTTGCCATTTCGTTGCGCTATGTCGAGGGCCGCTTTGTGCAGGCGTCCACGCGGGGCGACGGCGCAACCGGCGAAGATGTGACGGAAAACGTCCGCACGATCCGTTCCATCCCGCTGACGCTCAAGGGGCCGCGGGTGCCAAAGATGCTCGACGTGCGCGGCGAAGTGCTGATGTTCAAGCGCGACTTCGAACGGCTCAATGAGCGGCAACGCGCAGCCGAACTCAAGGAGTTTGCGAATCCCCGTAACGCGGCGGCAGGCAGCCTGCGCCAGCTGGATTCGAAGATCACTGCGCAACGACCCTTGTCGTTCTTTGCATATGGAATTGGCGTGCTCGATGGCGAGCCGATGCCGGCGACCCACAGTGCGATGCTCGACTGGTATTCGGAGATGGGTCTGCCGGTGAACAGCGAGCGCGCGGTCGTCGAAGGAGCTGAAGGACTGCTGGGCTTCTTTCGTGCGGTGGGCGAAAAGCGCGACGCATTGCCCTACGATATTGACGGTGTGGTGTACAAGGTCAACGCACGTGACGAACAGGACGCACTCGGCTTTGTTTCGCGCGCGCCGCGTTTCGCACTTGCCCACAAATTTCCGGCGCAGGAAGCGCTGACCAGACTGCTGGCCATCGACGTGCAGGTTGGGCGCACCGGCGCGATCACGCCCGTTGCGCGCCTCGAGCCGGTGTTCGTTGGTGGAGCGACAGTCACGAACGCGACGCTGCACAACGAGGACGAAGTACGGCGCAAGGACATCCGCATTGGCGACACCGTGATCGTGCGGCGCGCGGGCGACGTGATTCCCGAGGTGGTGAGCGCGTTGCTCGACCGTCGGCCGGCAGATGCGGCAGAGTTCGTTATGCCCACGCAGTGCCCGGTGTGCGGCTCGGCGATCGAGCGTCTGCCCGATGAAGCGATCGCACGTTGCACCGGTGGCCTGTTTTGCCCGGCACAGCGCAAGCAGGCGCTGTGGCACTTCGCGCAGCGCCGTGCGCTGGACATTGACGGCCTGGGCGAGAAGATCATTGATCAACTGGTCGAACTGAACCTCGTGCGTACGCCGGCGGATCTCTTCAATGTGGGCTTTGCGACGCTTGCCGAACTCGACCGTTTCGCGGAAAAATCTGCGCAGAATCTGCTCGACTCGCTGGAGAAGGCCAAGCACACCACGCTCGCGCGGTTCATCTACGCGCTGGGCATTCGTCACGTGGGCGAATCAACGGCGAAAGATCTGGCGAAACACTTTGGTTCGCTCGATCCGATCATGGACGCCTCGGTCGAAGCCTTGCTGGAAGTGAACGATGTCGGGCCCGTGGTAGCCGAGTCGATTTATCGGTTTTTTGCCGAAGAGCACAACCGCACAGTGATTGAACAACTGCGCGCGCCGGGCAAGGTCACGTGGACGGAAGGGCCGCCCGCGCCTAGAGCGCCCCAAGGCGTGCTCGCGGGCAAGACCGTTGTGCTGACGGGGACGCTGCCCACCTTGGGCCGCGACGAAGCAAAGGAAATGCTCGAAGCGGCGGGCGCGAAAGTGGCCGGCTCGGTGTCGAAGAAAACGGACTACGTGGTGGCGGGTGCCGAAGCGGGTAGCAAACTTGCGAAGGCTGAGGAACTCGGCGTCCCTGTGCTCGACGAAGATGGTATGCGTAAGCTCCTGGAGGGGCAGATAACATGATCCGCGAAATTCTGAAGATGGGCGATCCGCGTCTGTTGCGTATCGCCGCCCCGGTCGACCATTTCGACACGCCCGAGCTGCATGCCCTTATCAAGGACATGTTCGAGACGATGCACGACGCAAACGGTGCGGGGCTGGCCGCGCCGCAGATCGGCGTGGACCTGCAAGTGGTGATATTTGGTTTCGGACACAACGAGCGCTATCCGGACGCGCCGCCCGTGCCTGAAACGGTGCTGATCAACCCGAGCATCGCACCGGTGTCGCAGGACATGGAAGAGGGCTGGGAAGGCTGCCTGTCGGTGCCGGGTTTGCGCGGCGCCGTCAGCCGTTTCTCAATGATCCGGTATCACGGCTTCGATCAGTACGGCAAGGCGATCGACCGCGTCGCCGAAGGCTTTCATGCGCGCGTCGTGCAGCACGAATGCGATCATCTGATCGGCAAGCTCTATCCAATGCGGATCAACGATTTCGCCAAGTTCGGTTTCACCGAAGTGCTGTTCCCGGATCTGGATCCGAAGAGCGACGATTGAACGTTGCGACGTTCAGACAGGGCTTCTGCTGGCATGGTATTGAGCGCGAAGCCTCGGCACATTGAGGGCTTAAAGCGCATTGCATCTGGAACGGGCGAAAAAAAGCCCACGCAAATCTTTTTGCGTGGGCTTTTTCACAACCAAAGAGCGAACTAGTGGGTGGCGGCGTCAGAGACACCGCGCAGCCTTAAAACGATTCATCAGAACGATTCATCGTGCGACAGATAGCGCCACTGCCCAGGCGGCAGCGCGCCAAGCGGCACGCTACCCATACGTACGCGCTTCAGGCCGACCACTTCCAGCCCAACCAGTTCGCACATGCGGCGGATCTGACGTTTCTTGCCTTCGCGCAGCACGAATCGCAATTGCTCGCCGTTTTGCCAGCTTACCTTGGCTGGCTTGAGCGGCTGGTCGTCAAGCGATAGCCCGTGACGCAGCAGCGCGATGCTCTCAGGCGGGAAGTGCTGGTCGATATCGGTCGTCATTTCGCCGTAATTCACGCGGACCAGGTATTCTTTTTCAACCTCGGAATGGCCTCCGATTAGCCGCTTCGCGACCCGGCCGTCCTGGGTCAGCACGAGGAGCCCGGTGGAGTCGATGTCCAGACGCCCAGCCGGCGCGAGTTGGCGCAGATGCGACACCGAAAAGCGGATGTCCGAATTGTCGCCTTCCCAGCGATTTTCTGGCGTGAAGAGCGTCACGGCGGGTTGATAGCCGTCTTCGGCCTGGCCCGACACAAAGCCCACTGGCTTGTGCAGCAAAACCGTCACAAGGCGAGCCTGTATGGCCTGGGCGGCCGGATCGATCTCGACGCGCTGGTCCGGGCGGACCTTGGTGCCGAGCGTGTCGATCTTTTCGCCGTCTACGCGCACCCAGCCGTTTTCGATCCATTCGTCGGCTTCGCGGCGCGAGCACAGGCCGAGTTCCGACATCAGCTTCGACAGGCGCAAAGTGCCCGGCGCATCGTCATGCTCACGCTGGGGTTTGAACGCACGCGGCGCCGCTTCTTCGGAGCGAGGTGGCCGGGCAACCGACGAGGCGCTGCGCGGCGGTTTGCCAGCGCGGTCGCGCTCGGCAAAGCGGCTGCCAGTGGGACTATCGCTGGCGCGGGGCGTGCGCGTGCCGGCGGGATGGTCCCCGCGCGGCGGCCTATCGCCAAACTCTCGTCGAGCCGCGGGGCGGCCATCGCGATCTTCGCGCGGTGCGCGATCAGGGCGCTCGCCGTAACCCGTCTTGACGGGCTTGGCGAACGTGCGCTCGCGACGCTCAAACGAACCGCGGTCCTTCGAGTCCGGGCGCGGGTCGCGTGAATCTGCCGGGGCGCGAAGTGCGCCTTCGTCTCGCGCGGGCCGATCAACGGGCCGGCGTTCCGGATTGGCGCCACGGTCCTGGCCAAAGCGTGGCCGCTCCGACGCGCTTCGATCACGCGACTCGTCGCGTTCGCGCCGCGCAGGGCGCTCGCCACGAGTGCCCGAATCAGACGGTCGACCGGTACGCGGGGCGCCCGGACGGCGGGTGTCATCCGATCCGCGTGCGCCGCCGAATGAAGGTCGACGCGCACCTTCATCGCGCGCAAAACGGGGCGGCCGCTCGCTGCGGTCACGTTCTGCATCTTCGCGACGGGGTGCGCGATCGCCTTCCACCCGGCGCGCGGGACGCTCGCTACGTTCGCCTTCGGTGCGGCGCGGAGGTCGTTCGCTGCGCTCGCCCTCGAAGCGGCGGGGGGCGCGTTCCCCGCGCTCTCCTTCAAACCGGGCCGGTGCGCGCTCGCCACGTTCACCTTCGGCGCGGCGCGGTGGGCGTTCGCTACGTTCGCCTTCGGTGCGGCGCGGTGGGCGTTCGCTACGTTCGCCTTCGGTGCGGCGCGGTGCGCGTTCGCTACGTTCGCCTTCGAAACGACGCGGAGGTCGTTCGCTACGTTCACCTTCGGCGCGACGCGGAGCGCGTTCGCCACGTTCGCCTTCAAAGCGACGCGGTGCATGCTCACCTTCAGCGCGGCGGGGTGCGACAGGCGCACCCTCTCGGCGCGGAGGGCGGTCCGACGGTGCGCGCTTCGACGCACCACCGCCCGCATCACGATCGCGCGAAAATGATCCCTCGGTACGGGCAGGGCGCCCGCCACCGGCGGCTCCACGGCCCGTACCACTGGTAGCGCCCGGCCGCTTGCCGGCGCCAGCCGGCGCCGCCTCGCGCTCGGCCGTCCTCGGAGTAGCGGGTCGCGGTCCATGTGGACGCGCAGGTTTTCGCGCGGTGGTACTACCCGAGCGAACAGGGGCGCGTTCGGACGAAGCCGACCGCGGGTGCTTGGCTGTCAATTTGACTCGCATGGAATCTCACACTGCGATCGCGCGCAGCAGTTCGGTTTCGACCTGAATTTGCAGGCGGCTGTCCGAGAGGCCGCGTCCGTCCAGCAGGAACACGTCCTCGACGCGTTCGCCGAGCGTATTGATCCGCGCCGACTGGACGCCAACCTGATGCTCAGCCAGCACGCGCGCGACCGAATAAAGAAGGCCTGGCCGGTCGTTCGCCGACACGGACAGGATGTAGTACTGGCCGCGCTCGTCAGCCCGAAGGTCGACGCGCGGCGTAACAGGGAAGGTTCGCGACAGGCGCGACAAACGCCCCTTCGACGGATCCGGCAGCAAAGTGCCATCCATCGTGAGGCGGGCGGTCAATTCCTGCTCGACCAGATTGGCGATGTCGCGATAATGCACGTCATCTTCGGTGTGCTGGACGATAAAGTTATCCAGCGCGTAGCCGTGCCGGGTTGTGCTGACGCGAGCGTCGAGCACCGACAGCGAATTCCTGTCGAAATATGCGCAGATGCCGGCAAACAGATCAGGGCGGTCCTTGACGTAGACCAGCACCTGCAAAGCCTCGCCCACGGGCGACGGCCGTGCCCGAACGATCGGCGTCGGCGTTTCGACATGGCGGCGCAGCACGCGAGTCTGCCACGCGATGTCCGCCGCGTCGTGGCGCAGGAAATAGCCGACGTCGAGCTTGTCCCATAGCGCCCGGTGAGCATTCTCGGGCACTGTTTCGAGGCGTAGCAGCGCCAATGCTTCCTCCTGGCGCGACTTCAGCTCAGAGTGTGCGTCAGGTCTTGCGCCGCCGAGAACGGCGAGCGTGGAGCGGTACAGGTCTTCCAGCAGCTTGCCTTTCCAGCCATTCCAGACTTTCGGGCTCGTCCCGCGAATGTCGGCGACGGTCAGCAGGTAGAGCGCGGTCAGATGCCGCTCATTGCCGACCAGTTCGGCGAACCGCTTGATCACCTCCGGATCGCTCGTGTCCTGCTTCTGTGCAACCTGGCTCATCGTCAGGTGATGCTGGACCATCCACACCACCAGCTCGCTATCGGCGGTTTCAATGCCGTGTTCGCGGCAGAAGCGCCGCGCGTCTGCCATGCCGAGCGTCGAATGATCGCCGCCGCGTCCCTTGGCGATGTCGTGAAACAGCGCTGCGACGTACAGGACCCACGGACGCTCGAAGTTGGCGATCAACTGGCTGCAGAACGGGTATTCGTGCGCGTGCTCGGCAACAGCAAAGCGGCGCAAGTTACGCAACACCATCAGAATATGCTGGTCGACGGTGTAGACGTGATACAGGTCATGCTGCATCTGCCCGACGATGCGGCGGAAATTCAGCAAATAACGCCCCAGCACACTGGTCTGGTTCATCAGCCGCAATGCATGGGTGATGCCGGCCGGCTGCTTGAGGATCTGCATGAACAGGCGCCGGTTTTCCGGATCACGGCGCCAGTGCTGATCCATCGCGTCGCGGGCGTTGTAGATCGCGCGCAGCGTGCGCGCGGACAGGCCCTTGACGCCAGGCGTCTCCTCATAAAGCAGAAACGCCTCGAGAATTGCGTTGGGTTCGCGTTCGAACACGTCGTCGCTGGCAATTTCCAGCATGCCCTGTTTCTCGACGAAACGCTCCGACAGCACGCGCGTAATGCCGCTCGTGCTGGGAAAGAGTTGCGCCTCGATGTTCTGGATCAGAATCGTCGCCAACTGCGTGACCGCCTTGGCCGCCCAATAGTAGCGGCGCATCAGCTGTTCGCTGGCGCGCTTGGTGGCGGTTGGCTTGTAGCCGAAGCTCTCGGCCAGCGCGGTCTGCAGATCGAATACAAGAATGTCCTGACGCCGCCCGGCGATCACGTGCAGACGCGCGCGCAGCGCCTTCAGGAAGCCCTCATTGCGATCGAGTTCGCGGGCTTCGCGCTCGGTGATAAGGCCGCGCGCTTCGAGTTCCTGCCAACTGCTGCCGAACCCGGCTGCCTGGGTGATCCAGAGGATCAGTTGCAGATCGCGCAGGCCGCCCGGGCTTTCCTTGATATTGGGTTCAAGCGAATACGGCGTGTCCTGAAATTTGGCATGCCGTTGACGCATCTCCAGCACTTTCGCCTGGAAGAACGCGAGGGGATCCAGCGCCTCACGATAACGCTGTGCGAAATCTTCAAACAGCGTCTTGCTACCTGTAATGCAGCGCGCCTCCAGCAGCGAGGTTTGCACGGTAACGTCGTTGGCGGCCTCTTCGAGGCACTGCGAAACCGAGCGCACGCTGCTGCCGAGTTCCAGCCCGAGATCCCACGCGAGGCTGATGAACCGTTCGATGCGCGCTTCGAGATGGACGATTGGCTGATCGGGCAACAACACGAGAATGTCGATGTCCGAATGCGGCGCGAGTTCGCCGCGTCCGTAGCCGCCAACTGCCACTAGCGCCATCGTGGGCGGCAGGTCGCACGCTTTCCAGGCGCCGCGCAGCGATTCGTCGGTTGCGCGTGCGAGCGAGGCCATCAACGATTCAACGTTGCTCGCCAGCTTGAAGCGATCCAGCAATCGGGCTTTGGCCACCTTGTAGTCCGCCTTGAGCGTCGAGGCATTGGAAAGGGCAACGGCTGGCACACTGCTCATGGGTACGCGCGCAAAGGAGGAAGACGAGGGGCGGCGTTCAGGCCGTGGCCGCGACGATGGGCGGACGGGCGGGCGTGCCGGCCGAGACGGTCAGCACGTCATAACCCGACTCGGTCACGAGTACGGTGTGCTCCCATTGCGCCGACAGGCTGCGGTCCTTGGTTTTCACGGTCCACTGATCCGGCATGGTGCGGATATCACGACGACCGGCGTTGATCATCGGCTCGACCGTGAAAATCATGCCTTGCTGCAATTCGAGGCCGGTACCGGGGCGCCCGTAATGCAGGATCTGCGGATCTTCGTGGAACACGGTGCCGATACCGTGGCCGCAATATTCGCGCACCACACTGTAGCCCTGGCCTTCGGCATGCTTCTGGATGGCATAGCCGATATCGCCGAGATGGGCGCCCGGGCGCACCTGGTCGATCCCGAGCCACATGCATTCGTAGGTCACCTGGACCAGACGCTTCGCCAGGATCGAGCCTTCGCCGACGATGAACATGCGGCTCGTATCGCCGAAGTAACCGTCCTTGATCACAGTGACGTCGATATTCAGTGCGTCGCCGTTTTTCAGCGTCTTGTCACCCGGAATGCCGTGGCAGATCACGTCGTTGACGGAGATGCAGGTGGCCTTCGGATATGGCGGGTAGCCGGGCGGCTGATAATTCAGCGGAGCCGGGATCGTGCCCTGTTCCTTCACCATATATTCATGGCACAGGCGGTCGAGTTCCCCAGTCGTGATGCCGGCGGTAACGAACGGTGTGATGT
>FTKM01116518.1_pt1 | contig 10652 bp, 12 predicted proteins | sample 1658051 | NCBI WGS metagenome assembly FTKM01 (sample SAMEA3914794, study PRJEB12502) | metagenome | biome: forest; material: soil | place: Canada | collected 2011-07-05 | depth 0.1 m | reverse complement strand
CCTCTGATCGTGCTCATACGAAGGCCTGCTCGAACGTCATGGTCACGTTATAGAGGCGCGATCCATCGGGCAGCATGTCGCCGTAGGCATAGGTCCATGTCGGACAGATCACATCGAGCGGCGTGTCGGTGCGCGGCGGCGTCCAGTTGAACACGTCCACACCGTTGCGCGCACTGAGGAAGGCAACGATCTCATCGGCCACGGCGAGACGCTGGTTGCGCGCCTCGAGGGACCACTTCTGCTCCTGCGTGTTGATGCCGTCGGGGCGGCGTTGCGCGTAGCCGTCGCCGAACTTCGCGAGGACCACGGCGGGTTCGACCTGATCGCTCGCGGCGGTCACGCACCAGCCGAAGATCGCAACAGCGGCCTGCGGTTCGTGAATGAACGTCATCAGCCGGCCACCCAGCGGGATCGCTGCAACGGGCGGCGGCTGTCCGGGCAGTGCGGGAACCGGGAACACACCCGGTGTGCCTTTGACGGGTTTGATATCGCTCATGATGCGAGCAGCCCCCCTGAACGTTTCTCGGTCGCAATGACCTGCCTCACCACGCTGCTGATGCGCTTGCCCAGTTCGATCGCCTTCGCCTGATCGCCCGTGGTGTCCTCGGTCTCGCTGTCCTTGTGGACGTGGACCTCGACCTTCACGTTCGGGCCACCCATCGATCCCGCGTCCGAAATGATCGTGCCGGGTACGTTCGGCACGAACGCCTCGGAGCGGAACGGCGACTCGTTGACCGAGTACCACTGGCCAGGCGACACTGGACCGCCCGCCATCTTTGCGCCGCCATATCCGAGCGCGCCGGTTAGCGCACCCACCCAGCCGGTCGCGCCGCCACCGCTCAGACCTTTCACAAGCGGCTCCATGACGTTCTTGTAGATGAGCAGCTTGGCGATGTCCTTCAGCATCGACGTCACCATTTCGGAGAAGGACACACTGACGTCCTTGGTGCTGAACATGAAGTCGACCATCGCGTCCGAGGACTTCTTCCCGAAACCCTCTACCGCCTGCTGAAGGTCCTTTAGCTGGTCCTTCAGCGGATCGGTCTTCTTGATGGCTTCCTCCATCCGCTGCGCGTAGACCTGCTGCGCCTGTGTGACTTCCCTGTCCGTCAGCAGTTGAGCCTTCTTAGCCTCTTCAAGTTTCGTGATCGCCGCGATATAGGCACGCGTCGGGTCGATCATGTCCTGCTGCGCGCTCGCGAACGATTTCAGGTCCTCGACCTGCTTGATGTAGTTTTTGTCCGCATCGTCGCGCGCCTTGTTCAGTTCGTCCTGCACGCGCTTGGCGTCCTCGTTCGCGGCGGTCTGGTTCAGCGTTGCCTGAAGGGTCGCCTTGAGCTTTTCCTGCTCTGTCGCAGTAAACTTCTGGAACGTCGGATCGGACAGCAGCATCTTCATCTGGTCGCCGTTGGCCTGCGCCGCACGCAATTGCTCCTGCAACGTCTTGAGCATGTTCCCGTACTCATCGACCTCTTTCTTCGCCTTCTTGTGCGCAGCAGCGTTCCTGTCCAGGTTGTCCGTATAGTTCGCGACGGCCTTGCCGGTTTTGTCAGCCTCGAGCCGCACCTGACCCCATGCGCTCGCCTCGTCCTGATTCGCCTCCTTGCGCAGCTTCGCCTGCGTGCGCGCATAGTCGGTTTTCTGGTTGAGGTCGGCCATCGCCTTCGACGTATCGGCAAACGACTGCTTCATCGTGTCGACGCTGGCCTTGAACTCGCCGCTCATCAGTTGCTTCGCGGACGCGCCGAACGCCTGGAACACCTTCACCGCAATGCCGATCTCACCGACCAGTTGCATGAAGTCGATCACGGTCAACGACGCCTGCTCGCCCACCCACTTGATGACCTCATTGAGACCGCTGCCGGCCTTCATCGCATCCTTGAATATGCCGGTCAGCGCCTGAAGCGACGGCACAAGCTGGTCGGCCACCTGCGCAGCCAGTCCCGTCGACACATTCTTGATGCGGGCAAAGTCGTCGTTCAGGTCGCCCATCGACTGCGCGGTGCTGGTGCTGATCACCAGCCCGAGGTCGAACGCTTCCTGCTTGGCAGCTTCGAGTCCTTCCTTGCCCTCGTTGAGCATCGGGATCAGGACCGAGAACTGTTTGCCGAAGATCTGCTGCAGCGCGCCGGCCTTCTGAGCGCCGTCGGCATACTTGCTCACAGCGTCCGCGATCGACTCGAACGCGGCGGCGGGGTCCATCGCTTTCAGTTCCTGGACGTTCAGGCCGAACGCCTTGTATGCCGCCGCCTGATCGGACAGCGGATCGCGCGCCTCGAGCAGCGACTTCTCCATGCCCTTGAAGCCGGTGGTCAGATCGTCGAGGTTCACCGCCGCGAAGCTGGCTGCATGGTTCAGGGCAGACAGCGCTTCGGTCGTGGTTCCGATACGCTGCGCGAGCTTGCCCATCGCGTCGGCCTGATCGATCGCAGCGGAGATGGACTGCGCGAAGCCTTGCGCGAAGCTCCTGGCGAAGTCCACGCCCATCATCAGCGCGCTCGTCGCGGTTGATTTCGAGATGCTGTCGAGCGACGCCTTGATCTCGTTCTGCGCCTTGCCCATGTCGGATCGCAGGCGCGACACGTCCGCTGCAAGCTCGAATATCAGTGTGCCGGCAGATGCCATCCGTTACCCCCACGCAGCAATTTCATCGTCCACCTCAAGCACGCGCGGCGCGTCCTGCTGCGCCCGTACGCGCTTCGGCTCCTCGAACAGGAGGTAGCCCCAGCTAAACAGTTCATGCGCACTCATCGTCGTTTCGACCGCTCCCGCCGTCATGTGCAGATGCGCCGCCACTGCATAGACGAGGCGCGTAACAGGAGCGGTCAGGCTTTTTCCACCGCGTCGCGCTTCAGACCACAGACGCGCTGTGCGGCGTCAACGATGGCCGAGTAGTCACGCAGCACGAACGCGGGCAGATGGGCAAGCTGGTCGACCGTGAAGCGCTCGCCATTGGGACCGGTCACGGTCTCGCACACCAGGCGCCGCCCGAACAGGTCGGAATCGTCGGGCTTGCCGTGATCGGCCAGCAGCTGCTGCAGGCGCGGGATCTCCATGCCCGTGATGGTCAGCGTGCCGAGGTGTTCGGTCGGCAGGGTTTCGACACGCTGGTTGATCACGAACGGCGGCGAGACAGGATTGCGGGCGTTCATGGTCTAGCCTCCCGCGTCGGTCACGGTGAGGGCGGTGGCCGATACCTGGATGCCGGCCGTGCCGCCCGTGGTCGGCGTCGCCTTGGGCGTGAAGCTGCCCGCCGCCGCATAGGTATGGATAGCCGAAAGCTTGTCGGTGGTGTCCACAGCCGTGCCGTCACCCCAGTCAACGGCATACGAATCCGCGTGGCCATTCGTTTCCTGAAGGGTGAGCGTCACGTCGAGCGGGGCCACGCCCTCGACCGGCGCGACGCTCGCCACCAGCGAATATGGCGCAGCCTCGACGACCACGGTGGGCGCTTTCACGGGTGCGGCGGGCATCCCGTTGACAGTCGGCGTAACGATCGGTTTGAACGATCCGGCGATCGCATACGTATGGCTGGCGCTCTTGGTGTTGACCGCTTCAGCCACCGATCCATCACCCCAGTTGACCTTGTATGAACTGGCCGATCCGCCGTTCTCGTTCATGGTCATCGTAACGGGTAGCGGCGCAGTGCCGCCGTTCGGCATGATGGTCGGCACCAGCAGGTAGGACGGTGTTTCGAGCGCTGCCGGCAGCGTGAGGATCGCTGGCCCCGAGACCTTCAGCGTCGCCGAGCCGGAGATCGCCGCATCGACCCCGCCCGATTCGTTGATCGACTGCACGATCACCGGCAGCGTGCGCACGGCCTTGTTGCGGTAGACGATCTCGAACTCCCGCACGTCGCCTGCCTTCTGTGCGTCGACCAGCACCTGATAGTCGGGATCGGTCGGGTCGATGAAAAAGTCGAACGTCAGCGTGCCCGGATCGCTAAAGCCGATCAGGTAGGTCTTTTCGTCATCGCACAGCGTGGTGGTGTCGATCTGCGCGGCCGCGCTCTGGTTAATCTGGTAGGACTTCGCACAGACGTCGATAAACGCATGCAGGATGTACGCGGCCTGCTTGGAGAGCGACGCCGATTCCAGCGACGTATTACTGGTCGCGAGTTCGGCGGTCTTCGTGTCGCGATTGAGGTTCTGCAGCACCCACGCCTGATTGTCGAGGCTCGCCCAGCCCGAGCCGATGATGCGGATCGGCAGGCCGTCCGCAAAATCGCTCACGCTATCGAACACCGCCACGCACGGCGACGACTTGCTCGCGTTCGTGATAATACCGGTCGCAAGCGGCGCGGCGTTCGGGTCCTCCAGATACATTTTCGTGTTCTGCGCGCTGATGGCCTTCTTCATGGCTGCACCTCGGTTGGTTCGTACCACGTAGAGATATCGATAGTGACCCGGTGAATGCGGGTGTCCTGTTCGTACATGTCCTGCTCGTTATTCACCAGCGGCGGATCAGGACTGGCCCGCAGCAGCCGGATGGCGTTCTCCATGTTGGCGAGCGCCTGTGCATGGGTCTTGGCATAACTATCGATCTGGTAATGCACAAGGTCGGTCTGCGCGTAGCCACACATATCGTTCGCGGGTAGCTGCGAGATGCGCGTGAAGATCAGATACGGCTCGTGCGCCGTCGCAGGCGCAAGCATCAGGAACGCGCTGCGGGGAAGCGCCTGCTCGAGCAGTGCAAAGATTTCGGATTCGGTCATCACGCGCTCGGCTCGTAGGTCACGCCGTTGGCCTTGCACCACTTGAGGGCCTGCTTCTGCAGCGCCGCGTTCATCTTCTCGCCGGCCTCGCCCTGTTTAGCGTCAGCGGCGGGACGCAGCCACGGCTGCGGGGCCATCCTCGACGTACCCATTTCGAGGTAGCGCCCATAGAACGGATCGTTGCCGTACTTCTTGCGCACGCCGTTGATCACAGTTGGCCCTGCGCCGCGTGGCCGCTTGAGCTTCACGTCGACACGCGCGGCAAGACCGGTCTTCTTCATGCGCCCGCGTGTGACGCCCGTCATCAGCGTGCCGGTCCAGCGCATCGAGCCACCGAACTGGCGCTGCACATTCGCCTTCGCCTGATCCATGATCGGCTTCGCGGCAGTCATCAGCGCCGAATAGAGCATCGAGCGCTGCAACTCCTCGGGCAGCGTCTCGAGAAACTTGTCCAGTTCGGCAAGCCCCTTGACCTCATCGATCGTGATCATGGTTGACCTCCATCGGTAACGACGCCGGTGCCGCACATGACCTGGACTTCCTTGTGAAGTCCCTGCGCCGACAGGATCGCGGCAATGTCGTATAGCGCACCGTCGAAGCTGATCCGCAAGGTGGTGTCCAGATCGGGCCTCCAGCGCACGCGCACGCGGGTCGACACGCCCGGGCGGAACTCGGCCGAGGCCAGGTACTCGCGGCCCGCCAGCGGCTCGACGGAACCCCACACCGTGAAGGCCTCGACCCACTGGTCGACGATCATCTCGCCCGATTCATCGCGGATACGCACCGGCTTCTCGAAGCGCAGGCGATAGCGGAGTCGGCCGGCCTGCATGGCTAGACCCCGAAGGTGATGCGGAACGGGTCGAGCAAAGCGACCGCGCGGGGATTGTTCTGGATCGACGTGCCGCTTTGCTGGGCTTCGCGGTTTTCATACGCGTCACCCACCAGCAGCAGCATCGCGAGCAGCAGATTGGGCGGACACGTGCCCTCGATGAAGCCGGCCGTATAGGCGACCTCGTACTCGGTCGCGTCAGGCAGCGCAACCTCGCTCATCAGCACGGCGCGCATCTGCCGGTACGCGACGCTCATGCCGTAGGCATCGGTGTCGAGTACCGTCTTGTCGCCGGTACGGTTGAGCGCATTGACGGCCTGAACTTCGGACACGGGCGTGTGCGGCAGCGGGATCGCGTGCGGCGTGCAGAGGCCAGCGGCGACCCACGCAAGCGTCGGCCGTGGCTGGATGATGAGTCCCGTGTACTCCTCGGCGCTCTGGCGGGCGGACGGGATATAGACGCTCTTGAACAGGCCGTCATCGGCATCACCGTCGACACGGCAATGCTGCTTCGCCAGTTCGAGCGTGACCGGTTCTTCGACGGCAAGGTGACGGATTTCGGGCCTGTTCATCGCGTGCCCCTTACGACTTCTTCGAGGTAACGGGCGGCGTGACGGCCTTCGACAGCGGACCGTATGCGAACGCACCCTGCGCGAACACCGACAGGCCAAGCCGTTCCTCGACGAGGATCGTGACCATGTTGCGGCGGAAGTTGTCGCTGTCTTCGCGCGAGACTTCAACGGTGAGCGCCTGACGGTCCCACACCATCGACTGCCGGCCGTCGCCCACCAGCGCGTTGCCCTGCGGCATCGCATAGGTCGAGGACACGTCGAGATTCCACAGGCGCGGTGTGATCGGTGCCAGCGGCGAGCCGAACAGGTACTCGCCGTTCGCGCTTTTCTGAAGTTGCAGCGCCGCCCAGTCCATCGGATTGAGCACGGCCATCGTCGGCTGGTAGAACAGCGCCTGGATCTGCGCCATCATCATGCGCACGTTGTCGGCCGAGTTGTACAGCGCGTCGGTCGGCACGAACGGTGTGGCCTGCGTGATCAGACCGGCAATGTGGCCGGCCGCGCCGTCGCCCGCCAGAAGCTCCGCGTCCTCTTTCATGCGCAGACCGTAGATCATCCGCGTGTTGATGTAGGACTGCAGTTGCGGCACGTCATCGAGCACCTGCCGCGAGGCGAGAATCCAGTGCGCGAGCGTGACGATCGGTGCCTGCTTCATTTCGAAGGACAGGTCGCTCTGCGCCTTCAGCTGACCCTCGATCTGGTAGTCGGCGTTCAGTTGCGCCGCCTTTTCCTGCGGGTACTCGATCATGTTCGAGGACGTCTGGCCCTGCGGCAGCATGTCCCGCACCCAGATCGAATTGACAGCCGGTCCACGGATCGTCGCCAGTTGCTGCGAGTAGACCGGGTACTGGTTCGGATCGATCGATTCATAGATCGGCGCAACGGCCTTCAGTTGCTCGCCCTCGAGCGTGACGCGTGCGCGGGCCGAGTTGCTGTTGCCACCCTGGATGCCCTTGAACGCTTCGGACTTCACGAAGTACTCGCCGATGGTGTCAGCCTTCGTTTCGCACCGGCCGTTTTCCGACAGGCCCGCGAGCTTCTGGCCGAGGTCAATGAGGCTCACGTCCTGCCCCTGGACCTTCTCGGCCAGCGCCTTGATCTCCGCGCGGATCTCCTCGGCGGTCTTGTTCTGCGCGTCCTTCACCGCACCGAACGTTTCTTCGAGTGCGCGCTTGATTTCGGTCATATCCATGATGAAGCTCCTAGGCTGCTTTGGAAAAGTCGCGGATGAACGACGCGAGTGCCGTCGCTTCGACCGCTTCCGTTTTCACATCGGTGGGGCTTCCATCACCTTTGTCTGCATCACGCAGAACGATCTCGCGCACCCGTGCGAGCATCGACTTGGCTTCGATGCGGGTCATGCCTGCGTCACGCAGGATCGACTCCACATCTGCAAGGGATTTCATGTCCTCGGGATCGAAGTCGGCCTTCAGAGATCCGAGGTCGGCACGCGCGAGCTTGTTGGCCGGCGCGATCACCATTGAGATTTCCAGCAGGTCCAGGCGCGAGAGCTTGCGGACCTTGCCGTCCATGTCCGCGCCACCGGGCTGCACGCGGTAGCCGATCGACACACCGTCGAGCGCCTGCGCCTTCATGTGCTGGTAGATATCGTTCGCCATCGACGCACCGGGCGTGAGCCGGCCGTGAAACTGCAGGCCGATATCGTCCTCTTTCATGTCGGTGGCGCGACCGATCAGGTTGTCCATGAAGTGGTTAAACAGCATCGGCACCTGGCCTTTCTTGCCCAGCGAGTCTTCGAACGCACCGGGCAGCACAATGTCGCCCCACGAGTCGATGTTGTTGAACACCGAGGCGTAGCCTTCGAAGTTGCCCTGACGCGTGCTGTCGAACTTCAATTCCATCGTGTTGATCACCGCGCCGTGCGCAAGGTCACCAAAAGTTTTGCGGCTCATGACGTCACTCCTTGATCGGTGCGGTCGGAACTTTCAAACCCTGCTGCTGTTGCTGCGTACCCTGGGCGGCGACCTTCGGCAGGTCCTGCAGCGGCGTGAGGTTCAGTTGCACCGTGAGGTCGTCGGCACCTTCGCGGGTGTCGAGGTTCTCCTTGATGCGGACCTCGTTGCGGCTCATCAGGCCGTTCTGGACCATCGTCGAGTAGTAGGACGCGCGGCCTGCGCTGTCAGCGCGCAGCAGGCTCTCGAGGTTGAACTCGACGTAGTAGCGCTCGCGCTCCGCGGGCTTGAGCAGCCAACGGTTCATCGACGACTCGATGCGCGTCACATACGGCTGCACGGTGTAACGCAGATAGCCGAGACTCATGGTCTCGATGCCGGTGCCGAAGGACGTGCTCTTTTCATGGGCGTTGACCATGAAGGACGGCACGCGAAAGATCCGGCAGATATCGTCGACGCCGAAATTCATCTGCTCGAGCATCTGGGCGTCGACAGGTGATATCGATAGCTGCTGGTACTGCATGCCGGCCTCGAGCACGAACAGGCGTGACGCAGCGTTGCCGCCCGCCTCGAGGTCCGAGAAGTTGTTACGCACGGCCTCGCGCTGCTCGGGCTTGAGCACGTGATCGATCATCAGCACGCCGGCCGGCTTGCCACCTTTCAGGTTGAAACGCATCGCGTTGTCACTGAGCGCGAGCGAATTGGCGATCGCGCGGCGCGCATAGCCGAGCGGCGACAGACCCTTCAGGCCGTTACCCATGAGCCGCGACTGGAGGATCTGCTCGGGCTGGTAGCGGATGCGCTCGGCGTTGAACGAGTAGAGGTACGTGTAGCTGGCGTCCGCGTTCTCAATGATCTCCATCTGCTGCGACGCACGCGGGATCAGCGCAATGCAGTCGCCCTTGCCATCACGGATGACCCGGTTGTAGCAGTTCCCGTCGATGGCGAGATTCATGCCCCACGACTCGAGCAGCTCGACGTTGGTCATGCGATCGTTCGGCGCAACGTTGAGCACGTAGTTCAGCGGATGCGTGCGCACGAGATTGCGCCCGGTCGGTGTCCGTTCGTACACATTGACCGAGAGCGTGCCGAGCGTTTCCGTGATCAGGCGGATGCACGCCCACACAGTGGAGACCTGCAGCGCGCGGGTGTCGTCCGCGCCGCCATACGACATGCCATCGGGGCTGTTGATCTGCGGCCCCGGCTCGTCGACATTGCCGCCACCGAACCAGCCGCCGAGCCACGTCAATGCCTGGTTGAACGCGCGCGGTGCCCACGCCAGCGGATCACGTATCGACATCTCCATCTCGCGCTGCGGGGTGTTGTAACGGATGTCGGCCATAGCGATCTCCTCACGCCACCAGCGGGTTGTTGAGGAAGTCGTCGAGGTTCTCGACGGGCATGTCCTGCATCACCAGCCCGATCGCCATCGCGAGCGCAACAATGCCGTCGATGCGTCCGATCGCCTTGCGCTTGTTGAACACCCGGTTGTTCTTCGGGTCGGTCTCGATCACGGCGCTGCCCACGTTCCAGCGCAGGCATGGGTTGAACGCGACGCGCAGCTTGCCGTCGAAGATCAGCTGCTCGATCAGTTCAATCGAGCGGCACATCCACAGGCCCGACTCGCTCGCGCGATGGAAGCCCTGTCCGTGAGGGATGAGCGGAATGATCAGCGCGGCGTCGTCGAGGTCGCGTTCGAAAAACTTGATGCGGTACGGGTCGAACGCGAGGCCGTCGATCGTCATCTCGGCATCGATCTCGGCCAGCCGCATGACCACGTTTTCATAGTCGATCGCGCGACCCGGGGCAGCGTGGACGTAGCCGGCATCGACCCATGCGGGATACGGCACGCGATCCACGTTGCCGCGCTCGTGCATCGTTGCGTCGGGCGTCCAGAACTCGACGAACGCGTGGACCGAGTCGTCCTCGTTGCGGCAGGCGATCGCAAGCGCGGTCAGGTCGCGTGTGCCTGAGAGGTCGAGACCGCCGGACACGTTTCTGCCTGTCATCGAGGCGAGCAGCGCGCGCCGCGCCTCGGCAGCCTCCCGCATAAGCTCACCTGTGGCCGGATCATCGAACTCGATCTCGCCCGAGTCGGGAGGACGACCCACCTCGCAGGGACGCCAGAGCGCGCCGTCAATCCAGGGATCTTCCGCGTCGACCCACTGGCAGAAGTTCAGGCGCCGCACGGTCGACTCGAGCGACGGCATGCCGCGCGCCTGATGCACCTGCTCGCGCAGGTAACTCACATTGATCGTCTCGCCTAGCGACGGGTTCGCCTTGATCCAGCATGCCTCGTCCTCGAACGGGTCTTCGTCCTCGTCGAGCGAGCAGATGTACGCGAAGAAGGCGTCGTCGGTCAGCACGCCACCTGCGATGCGCACACCGTACTCGTGCTGCTCGAAGCACACGGAGGTGCGATCGAACCCGGAGTTTGTGATCATGAAGATCAGCGGCTGGCGACGACCCTTCTTGCCGGCGCGCATGATGTTGATCACGGTGCCGTTCTTGTGCTCGTGGACCTCGTCGATCAGCCCGCAGTGCGGACGCGGTCCGCTCTGGCCGGACTCGTCCGAGGCAATCGGCCGGAAGAACGATCCGCTCTTGCGGTAGCCGATGTTCCA
>FTKM01659249.1_pt1 | contig 10663 bp, 7 predicted proteins | sample 1658051 | NCBI WGS metagenome assembly FTKM01 (sample SAMEA3914794, study PRJEB12502) | metagenome | biome: forest; material: soil | place: Canada | collected 2011-07-05 | depth 0.1 m | reverse complement strand
CATCGTCATGCCGCTCGTGACATTGGCGGACTGCGTCATCGTCAGCGTCGAGCTGTTCGATGCGCCGTTGCCGGTGGTGCTGCCGCCGTTCTTCCTCAACGCCCCTGCAAGGGACGACGAGAAATCGACATCGCGCGCCTTGTAGCCCGGCGTGTCGGCGTTCGCGATATTCGACGACAGCAATTCCTGCCGGTACGAGCGGACATCGAGCGCCTGACGACCAAAGGCAAATTCGGCATCGAGTTTGTCGAGCATTGAAATCTCCGGATAACGTTCCCGCGCCTGGCGTGCATTGCAAGGTGCACGCAGGCTGCGGCGCCCCAAAAGGCCTTTTTGCATGAGAAGGATCTTAGGCGTGCACTGCAAGCGGCAATCGTCGGAATAACCGGGGAAGGTCGCCTCTATTCGACGCTTGCCGGGTAAGGCCCGTCACTAGAATGCAATCCGTACCCTTGCCTCATGCTGGAGATTCACGATGGCCCGATCCACTCACGATGTGCCGCAGACGCTCTGCCGCATCGTTGCGCAACGCACTGCCGCTGTCTGGCTGGTGTGCGCGGTGGCGGCTGTAGTGACCGCGGGAATCGCACCGGTGATGGCATTTGCCCAGCAGGCGGGTGGTCCGATCGTGATCCCGGGTCCAGGTGAACAAAACCCGGCCGATCTCGCCAGGATGACGGCGCTGGCGACCAGCGGCAGCGGCAACCACAGCACCCGCGTGACGAATTCGCAGCTTGCAGCGGTGGTGGCGCCATCGACGACGCCGCCGGCCAGCGACCGGTTTAGCGCGCTGGCGAAGTCGAGCGGCGCAATCGTGATTCCCGGGACCGGTGAGCCCGCTGCGCCTGGTGCACCTGTTGCGCCCGTTGCGCCCGTTGCACCGGTCATGGTGAGCACCCAGCAGCGTAGCCCCGCGAACAACGCCGGGCTTACCCGCGTGAATATGAGCCCGGCGCTCGCCGCGAGTCAGGTGGTGCCGGTCATCGTCACCTCGGCATCGCCGCACGCGTATGCCGGATCCGTGCGACCGGTCAACGTGGCGCCCGCTGCCGCGCTGGCTGTGACACCCGCGAGTGACATCGAAATCGATAGCCTCGCCTCGCGCGGCGAACCGCCTGAACTCGGCGCCAGCGTGCCCGCCAGCAATCCCGCGCCACGCGTTGCTGCAGCGCCGACTTCGGTCCCGGCTCCGACACAGACTCAGCCACAAAACCAGGCGCTTGCATTAGCTCAGGCCGCACAGCGCGAGCAGATCGTGCGGGCTTTGCAGCGTGCACAACCCGCGCAAGGCGCCGAAACGCCTGCCAGTCCAGCGCTCAGTTCTGCGGTGCTGCCCGCTCAAGCCGCCCAGAGCACGCAGCCATCTCAACGGGTCATGGCCGCCCAGCCCACGCAGGCATCCCAACCGGTCATGGCCGCCCAGCCTGTGCCAGCAGGCCAGGAAGACGGCGAGTTGATCCACGCCGCCGCGCTCGACTTTCTCAAACAGCAAGTGAACGGCTTGCCCGGCAAGGTCGAACTGACAGTGGCGCCGGCCTTCCCGCGCGGGCTTGCGGCCTGCGCGACGCTGCAACCGTTCATGCCGAACGGCGCGCGCCTGTGGGGCCGCACGACGGTCGGGGTGCGCTGCACGAGCGGGCACCCCTGGACGGTCTGGCTGCAGGCCAAGGTCTCGGTGCTCGCGACCTACTACGTCGCCTCGCGCGCCATGATGCCCGGCGAGGTGGTTTCGGAGGCGGATATCGTCGGCCGCGACGGCGATCTGACAATGCTGCCCATGTCGATCATCACCGCACCGTCGCAGGCGATCGGTTCAGTCACCCTGATGCGGGTCAGCGCGGGTTTGCCGCTGCGTCAGGACATGTTGAAAAACACCGCCTCGGTGACGGCGGGAACGATGGTGCGGGTCGTGGCGCAGGGCGACGGCTTTTCGATTTCGTCGGAAGGCAGCGCGCTGAGCAATGCAACGCCGGGTCAACCGGTCAAGGTGAGGACCTCCACGGGCCAGATTCTCATGGGGATCGTGAAAGACAGCTCGACGGTTCAGATCCAGATGTGATCGGGCGTGCAAACCGGGGGGCTGGTCCGCGATTTGCTACGAAAGTGTGGCCGGCGTCCGGTTACAAAGGGATACACCAATTGCGCTAAAGTTTGGCTTCTTGATTGCCGTTATAGGAATCAAATCGTTCAGGAAGCCAATCGTGAAAATCGATTCCACCACCAGCACCCAGCCAGACAGCCTGACCACCGGCGCGACACGTACGCAGCAGGACGGTCCGACTTCAACGGCTAGTACAGCCCAAGGCGCGGCTACCACCGCGCAAGCCGCTACCAGCTCGGGTGGCGACGCGAATGTGAGCCTGTCGGGCCTGTCGTCCGACCTGCGCAACCTGGCAGCATCGGGTTCGGCAGATATCGACACCGCTCACGTCGAAGCGATCAAGGCGGCCATTTCGAACGGCACGCTGACCATCGATCCGGGCAAGATTGCTGACGGCGTGCTGGAAACGACGCGCAGTCTGCTGCAAACGAGAGCCCCGGCGACCGGCGATTAAGGTTGGTCGCCGTCAGGCGACACCTTGAAACCCTGACCCGCACACCATGAGCGGGCCGCCGTGAAAGCGAGTTGCGATGAAAGACGCCCTGCTTGCCACCGTCATCGACGAGTACACCACCATTGAAGCATTCGCCTCGGTGCTGGCCGTCGAACAAAAGGCGTTGTCCCAGGTAAATCCGGCCGAGATGCTGCGGCCGATCGTCGAAAAGAAGACCGAACTGGTCGGCAAGCTGGCGGCGCTGGAAAAAATCCGCGACAGCCAGCTCTCCGAAATGGGCTTGCCAGGCGGCTGGAACGGTATTGAGCTTGCCGCCGAGCGTGACCCGAAGCTCGCCGCGCAATGGCAATTGCTGCAACAGGCGGTCAAGCGCGCACATCGCACCAACAAGACCAATGGCGTGCTGATCCGCACCCGCATGGAATACAACCAGCGCGCGCTCGACGTACTGCAGGTGCGTCCGCCAAAGCCCTCGTTCTACGGGCCCGATGGCCGGGTTCCTGGATTCGGCGCGTTCTAGATCCGCTTTCAAATCCGTCCATTTTCAAATCCGCTTCATATTGTGAAATTGCTGATTCGCGGTGAATTCGTTCACCGCGAGCGTATTTATCCTGCGCGAACGAAAGCGATCTGTCAGGGAATCTCTACCGGATTAAAATACCAGTTTAGAAATAAATACCAGTTAATAGTGAATCGCTATTAATTCGCCCGGATAAATCAGATTCGAAACGCTGTGTATTTCGAGAATAAATTCGAAAACTGGCGTCTGATAATGAAGTGCTTCGACCCTCGTATGAGGATAGCATTCCTCGGGCCTGCCCCGCCGGCCAGCGCGCCGCCAAAGTTCATATCGGGCAGTTTTGCCTGGGTTTAGCGTCCATTTAGTCTTACTAACGCAATAATGCCTTGTGCCCCCGTTATTTTCCGGAGGCACATACTCCACTCGACCGACATAGCTCAGTGGGCATTTTTCCTTAATTGGGAATTACTGCCGGCTAAAGAAATATTCAGTAAAAAGATGCCGTTATACTGCGGCCCTTTGCTCTGACTTATTCAGGAATTATGTCCTTCGATAACAGCAGAAACTCTCTCGCGAATCTTCCTTTCTCACGCCGCGCCCTGCTTGCGGCATCTGATCCCGCCAGCGCCGGCGCATCGAGGCGAACCTTTCTGGCCAGTCTGCTCGCTGGCGCAGGCAGTCTTGCGCTGGCCGGTTGCGGCGGTGGAGGAGGTTCGTCCGATAGCGCGGTCGCCAATTCCAGCGCCAAGGCAAAAGCAGCCGTGAGCGAGTCGGCGCAAGGCACGACGATCCCGCCCGCCGCGTCATTCACCGATGCCTTCGGCACGACGTGGGCGCTCACCAACGGGACCGTGTTCGGCGGCATCTACAACGCAGGCTTTCCAGGCACCGCCGTGCTGATGGTCTACTGGAATCACTCGATTTACGCCGAGAGCTCTGCCGGGGCCTGGTATGTGTATGGCCAGTACGGCTGGGGCGCGACGAGCGATCCGCGCGGCGCCAATGCCGCTGCGGTGTCCAGCAATGTGTTCTACGGTATGAACGGCCACATGGCGTGGCCTTCGGGCATCTACTCGACCTTGACGGCTGCCCGGCAACTGGCGCTACTGCAAGATCTTGGCGTGACCAACTATCGCGCGGACGTGGCCGACTCCGGCATGGCGCAAACCTTGGCAACCGCGCTCGCCGGCCCGTTTGCCGGCAGTGGTGTCTCGATCCTGCCGTGTATCAACCCGAACACGTACAACCAGGCCGGCTCGGAAACCGCAGCGTATGACCTCGGCTACGAACTGGCCGTGTCCATCGCGACACCGCTCAAGGGACTGGTCAGCGCGATCGAATGCGGTAACGAACTCGATGCCAACGGCCTTGTGAACAGCGGTGCAGGCAACTCGGCGTCCGACTACAACCCGGCGTACTGGCCTGCGTATCGCGGCGTGCTGCGCGGGATGATCGACGGCGTGAAGTCGGTCGACCCCACCATCAAATGCGGCATCAACGTGGGCATTCCGCTCGCCTATACGGCGTTGCAGATGTTGTGGAACGGCCAGGCGCCGAACGGCTCAACGACGCCGACCTCCGGCGCAACCCCGCTCGCGTGGGACATCACGATGTATCACTGGTATGAGAGCTCGGGCTACATGACCGAGGCTGGGCCGCAAGGGCTGACCAATGTGTTGCAGATTCTTCAGCAATCGTTTGGACTGCCGATCTGGATCACCGAGTGGGGTTTCGTCCCGTCGGATACAGCCGCGCAGCAAAGCGCCTATATCAGCACCGTGCTCAACCAGTATCTGCAGGAGCGCAGCCAGTACAACCTGGAGTCGATCATGTTCTACGAACTGATCGACTCGTCTGCGAGCGATGGTTACGGTCTGGTGCTGTCGGACGGCGTGACGAAAACTCAGGCGTATTACGCGTACAAGAGCTTTGTTGCGGCCAACCCGGCGTGAGTTTGGCCCCGGCGGATCATTCCGCCTCGGCCTTGGCCCACGCCATCTCGCGCAGACGCGTGCGCAGCCGTGCGACCGCCTGGCTGTGCAACTGGCAGACGCGCGATTCGCTGACTTCCATCACCGCGCCGATTTCGCGCAGATTCATGCCGCGCTCGTAGTACAGCGACATCAGCAGCTTTTCGCGTTCAGGCAGACGTTCGATCGCTTCGACGAGCGCCGCACGCAGGCTTTCGTCGAGTAGCGCCGACAGCGGGTCCGAGTGATCGACGCAATAACGGTCGAGAAACGGTTCGTCGTCAGCGGAGCGGTCGAAGTCTTCGTAGTAGATCAACTGACTGCCGTGCAGATCCTGCAGCATCGACTGATACTCGTCGAGCGGCATCTGGAGGTGCCCGGCAATCTCGGTCTCGCTCGCCGAGCGGCCTAGCGTCTGCTCAACCCGATGCACCGCCGTTTCCACTTCGCGCGATGTGCGACGCAGGCTGCGCGGCAGCCAGTCGTTGCTGCGCAACTCGTCGAGCATGGCGCCGCGAATGCGCTGGCTTGCATAGGTTTCGAACTGCGCGCCCTGGTCTTCCTTGTAGCGGCTAGCGGCATCCAGCAAGCCGATCATGCCGGCCTGGATCAGGTCGTCGAGATCGACGCTCGCCGGCATTTTTGCCACAAGCTGCAAGCCGAGGCGCCGCACCAATGGCGCGTACTTCGTCAAAACCTCGGCTTGGGAAGAGATCTTTCCCTGAGCGTTATACATCGTGCTCCCCTTGTCCACGTCACACTGTTCAGGCGTGCTGCGCAGACGGTTGGTCGGCGTGTTGCGCCGCTGTTACTGTCGCTGGCGCCACCCAGTGGTGCCGCGACGATATGGCTGAGCGCATCGGCCAATACTGCAATTCCGCGGCGAGAAGCCGGTAATCGCGCGCAGCCGGTGTCGATGGAAATGCATCGACGACGCAGCGCGACAATTCAAGAGCCCTCGCCATCCGGGCATCCGCGGCAATGCAGCCCGCGTTTTCCAGCGATACGGTCAGATAACGCCCCGCCACACCCGCCAGGTTGTCGAATGCCGTGCGCGCATCAGTGAGGCTTTGCACGTGATTCACCAGCACCCGGAACTGGGCAATGCCATGTGCGTAATGCAGTCGCTTCATGCACGCATAGGCATCCGTGATGGCCTGCCCTGCCACACGCGTGACGATCATCAGGTCGTGCGCCTGCATGGCAAGCGCCGAGAGATGACCGTTACTACGATCAAGCTGGGCATCGATCAGCACGATGTCAGCGGGGCCTTCCAGCACGACGCCCATTTGCGCCGCGCTCAAGCCTTCGCGATTGCTGCTCGAAGCGGCCAGCACGGAGAAGCCCAGGGCATGCCGTGCTACAGCCGCTTCGAGCGGCATCTCGCCGCTTGCGACGGCCGCGAAATTACCCGCGCCGCGCACTCCGCCCAGCATCGTGCTGACGGAAAATTCACCCACGCACTCGTCGATCACGAGCACATCCCTACCCTGTTCCGTGAGGGCCGCTGCCAGATTGACCACGGTTGTCGTGCAACCGACGCTGGTCGATCCGCCCGTCACTGCCAGTACTCGCGAGCCGCTGCGCGCCAGCAGGCGCCGCAGTCCTTCTGCCTGATCAGAGACGACTTTATCCAAAGCGAACCTCGTGTAATTCGGAGGTTGACCGTGCGGACAGTGCGGAGAGCAACGCCGGAATGTCGTCGTCGTGAGGCACAAAGGGCGAGCTGTCGCGTGGTATGCAGAACGCGCTTTTAATGAGGAATTTCTTGGTCGCCACGTACAGGTTCTCCGGCACCTTCTGGCCCGTCGACACGTAATGCACGGGCAGCTTGTAACGGATCACAGTGTCGAGCACGCCACCCAGATTGGTTGCTTCGTCGAGCTTGGTCAGGATGCAACCGGCGAGCGGCTGGTGATCCGGCGCGCGCTGGTAGGCCTGCATGACTTCGTTGAGCGTGTCGCCATGGCTGGTTGCGTTGAGCAGCAGCAGGCGCTGCACCGGTTGACCGGCGCGGCACAGCATGGCGATCTGGTCCGAGACGAGGCGATCGCGCTGGCTCATGCCGATCGTGTCGATCAGTACGATGTGCTTGTTGCGCAGCTCGGCGAGCGCCAGTTGCAGGTCGGCGCCGTCCTTCACCGCATGCACCGAGACACCCAGAATCTTGCCGAAGATGCGCAGTTGTTCGTGACCGCCGATCCGGTAGCTGTCAGTGGTAAGCAGCGCCACCTTGCTGGCGCCGAAGCGCATCACGCAACGTGCCGCGAGCTTGGCCGTGGTGGTGGTCTTGCCGACGCCCGTCGGGCCCATCAGCGCGAATACACCGCCGCGCTCCATCAGCGCGTCTTCGTTTTCCATCACCGGCAGGTTGGACTCGAGCACGCTGCGCACCCAGTCCATGCCCGCTTCCATGTTGTCAGCGTCTTCCGGCAGGTTGTCGACCATCATCTGCACGAGCTGGGCAGAAAAGCCTGCCGCAAACAGATGCTTGGTGAGCGCCGCGCGCGTCGGGCTGCGACGTTGGCGGTCGGCCCACAGCAGACCGGCGAAGTGTTCTTCCATCATGCCGCGCATCGACGAAAGTTCGGTCATCACGGTCTCGTTGACGACCTGTTCGACGCGTGCCTTGATGCTCTCGGCGACGCTGGCTGCGGTCGGTGTGGCGCGGCCTTCGGTTTTGCTTTCGGCCTTGCGTTCGGCGTGGCTATCGTCGGCGCCATTGGCCGCGCCCGTCTTTTGCGCCGTGCGGCGTGCAGCAAGCTGCGCGGCTTCGCGGGCCCAGTCGGGTGTGTCGGCATTCGGCGCGGCGTGGCGAGCCGTCACGTTGATCCCGGCGGCGGGTGCGCCCAGGCCTTTGGCCATCGCAGCCGCGGGCGTCATCGCCGACGGCCGCGCGCTGTAAGCGCCCTCCTGCTTGCCGGCGATGCTGCGAGCATGGTCGATCAGCCACGGGTTCGACTCCGCCATCGTGCGCGGCGCAGCCAGCGGTGCGGCCAACGGCGCAGGTTCGATGCCAGCGGCCTTCAGCACGTCGGCGCGACTCGCGTCGCTGCCGCGCGGCGCTTGCCGCGTCTGTTGTGGCTGATGCGCCTGAGCAGCCTCGGCCATCTGCGGCGCCATCTGGACAGGCGGCGGGAGCGGCATCGGCATCGCCGGTGCGGCGCTCATCTGCGGTGCGGGGATGCTGACTTCGGGTTCGGAGAATGCAGCGGGTGCTGTGGGTGCAGCGGGGGTGCCCACTGGACTTGCTACAGACGACGCGCTCTGCGTAACAGGTGACGTCTGCGACGGCGTGATGCTGGCAGGTGCGTTTTCCACACCGGCTTCCGGGCTTGCGCCGAACACCGACGAGAACACATCGGGCATCCCGCTCGCGTACGGATTCGCCTGTACCGGCGGCATGTTGCGTGCGGATGGCGCCGGGGCGCTCATCGAGGACGACGCTGCATTGCCGCCGTGGCGTGCCTTCGGAGTAATCGCTGCGAGATCGCTGTCGGCAAGCGCGACAATTTCGACCGTACCATCGTCCATCGTGCGGTTCGACAGCACGACCGCGTCGGGGCCCAGTGCCTCACGAACAAGGCGCAGCGCATCGCGACTGGTGGCACCGACAAATTTCCGAATGTTCAAGCTGGACCCCCGATGAGGTTAACGGACCGGCAACATACCGCTTCCCATTGAGATCGATTATTGCGAAAGATGCCCAGGGACGATCGGTTGATAAAGACCGGGAAAGGTAGGCAATTCGCGTGATGGGCAAGGCCGCTGGGCCTCGTCCCGCAGCAGGTAAACCCGTACGGAGCGTTCCTCCCGATGCCTGGAAAAGCGACGGCTCCGGTGCAAACGAAAACCGGCGCTTCGAGCGCCGGCCAGGGGACTGCAGCGGATAGCGCTTATGCGCCGATCACATTCACAACCTTGACGGTGCGCGTATCCGGCACTTCCGCATAGGACAGCACCTTCAGTTGCGGCAGGCTGCGGCGCAGGAAGCGCGCGAGCATGGGCCGCAGGGCGTGCTGCACCAGCAGCACCGGCGCAAGCCCAAGATTCTGCTGCCGTGTGATGGCCTTTTGCGTCTCCGTCATCAGCGTATTCGCAAGGCCGGGTTCGAGACCAGGGTTGGGGCCCGTCGAAAGCGCCTGCGACAGCACCCGCTCGAGGTTCGGATCAAGACCCATCACCTGCATTTCGCCGGTGCCGGGGAACCACTGCTGGCTGATCGCGCGGCCGAGCGCGAGGCGCACGACGGCGGTCAGCTCGTGCGCATCGCTGACCTTCGGCGTGTGTTCGGCCAGCGCTTCGAGAATCGTGCGCATGTCGCGGATCGGCACACCTTCTTCCAGCAGGTTTTGCAGCACCTTCTGGAGCGTGATGTAGGTCAGTGACTTTGGAATCAGATCGTCGACCAGCGATGGCGTGTCCTTTTGCATCCGCTCGATCAGCGCCTGGATTTCGCGGCGGCCGAGCAGTTCGCCGGCGTGCGTGACGACCAGGTGATTCAGGTGGGTCGCGACCACCGTGCTTGAATCGACCACCGTGTAGCCGTACACCTGAGCCTGCTCGCGCAGACCCGTGTCGATCCAGATGGCCGGCAGGCCGAACGCCGGATCCTGCGTTACCGTGCCCGGCAACGCCGCGCTGACCTGGCCTGGATTGATAGCAAGCCATTGACCAGGGTAGGCCTCGCCGACGCCGACCTCGACACCCTTCAGGGTGATCCGGTAGCCGTTGGGTCGCAATTCGAGGTTGTCGCGGATGTGGATAACCGGCGGCAGGAAGCCGATTTCCTGCGCGAACTTCTTGCGGATACTCTTGATACGCTTGAGCAGTTCGCCGTCCGAGTTCCTGTCGACGAGCGGAATCAGGCGATAGCCGACCTCGAGACCGAGCGTGTCGATCATCGTCACGTCGTCCCAGCTTGCTTCGGTGTTTTCGGCCGGCTTGAGCGCCGTTGGCGCAACGTCGACGTGGGCCGCGGCGGTTTTCTGTTCAGCCGCGCGCTTCTTCATTACGCGCCCAATCTGGATCAGACCGCCGCCCAGCAGCAGGAAGGCGAAGTGCGGCATGCCTGGGATCAGCCCCATCATCACGAGAATCGCGCCTGTAATGATCAGCACGCGCGGGTTCGTGAACAGCTGGCCGGTCAGCTGCGTGCCGATGTCCTCGTTGGTCGCCACCCGCGACACGATCACACCGGCGGCTGTCGAGATCACCAGAGACGGAATCTGCGCGACAAGGCCGTCACCGATGGTGAGCAGCGTGTAGGTCTTGGCGGCCGAGGCGAAGTCCATGTTGTGCTGGACCACGCCGACAATCAGCCCGCCAACGATGTTGATCACCATGATCAACAGGCCGGCAATCGCATCGCCGCGCACGAACTTGCTCGCGCCGTCCATCGAACCGTAGAACTCGGCTTCCTGGCCCACTTCCAGACGGCGCTTGCGCGCGAGGTCTTCGTTGATGATGCCGGCATTCAGGTCGGCGTCGATGGCCATCTGTTTGCCGGGCATCGCATCGAGCGTGAAGCGCGCGCCCACTTCGGCAATCCGGCCCGCACCCTTGGTGATGACCATGAAGTTGATCACCATCAGGATGACGAACACCACGATCCCGAC
>FTKM01003212.1_pt1 | contig 10686 bp, 8 predicted proteins | sample 1658051 | NCBI WGS metagenome assembly FTKM01 (sample SAMEA3914794, study PRJEB12502) | metagenome | biome: forest; material: soil | place: Canada | collected 2011-07-05 | depth 0.1 m | reverse complement strand
GCCCATTTCATCGAGAGACTCCCGCTTGCGCGTGCGTTTTGTCGTCAGATCCAGACCTGATGGCGGCCTGGCAGGTCAGTCGGCGCGTCAATTCTCCCATGGTGCGCATTGATGGGAGCTTCATAGATTCCGTCGATGCGCAGCGGGCTCAAGCCAGACTCTTCTAGCCGCAGTGCTGGAAACATAGCTGAAGACGCGCGCGGGCATCAGTAGCGACTCGCGAGCCAATTGGACTCGGATGTCGACGCGATCGGATACGGCGATCTGCGGCGGGCTGACCGGCGGATTCCTCGCGCGCAGTCTCCAGGCTGTATGCATCGCGCGCCAGCTCCGGGTAACCGCGAAACCTACTTCCCCGCGCGGCTGCCTGTTAGCGCTGGAGGCTTCGATCGGATTCCAGGCCTCGAGGACATCGTACAAACACGGGATACCCAGGCGGACCGCACGTGTCGCGATCTAACCCACAGCGCCAGACGGAAAGTTGGATCCGACCCAACTACCGCAGCGCGCACGTCTATCTGCGAATTCGCAGTGATCGCCTTTAAAAATCCAATGTTTTCAACTGGTTGTGTGATCGCTTATCGCAGCGCCACCATTTGGCACGCACTTTGCATTAATTCTCAGCGAGGAGTGGCGACGCCCTCAAGACAAGCTCTGACATTCCTGACTGACTAATTTGCCCTTGGAGAATTGAAATGAACACCCTGGTAATCAAAGACCTCCCCGTAGCCGTCGAAATGGATCGTACTGCAATGACCGCCATCAGCGGCGGCGCGTTGCCGCAGCAGATCGTGAACATCATCCAGGCCGTTAACGACTATGCAAATGACTCTCCTGTCCAGCACAGTTTCACTGGCAGTGGGACTTCTGTGACGTACTGACAGAAACACGGTGATTTCGTAGCGCAAGGCCCCTCCAACGAGGGGCCTTTTTGAATTCGCGTCCAGTTATTTTTTGTGCGCTGCACCGATACCGACCGTTCCGCTTCAACTCGACGGGCTGTTGTGAGCGTCAGCATTCTTTCCGAGGGCATTACGACCGTTTTATTGACCACGATCGATGAGGGACCAGGCATCCGGTCCCTCACCAAGCGGGTTTAACTTTGCGCCTCGCAAAACGGGTGGTTTTTGACCATCCCGCAGCGGCTTTCGCGCCGATTGGGCGCTTGCGATCTGCCCTCGATGCCTGGCGCCGCAGGGGCCGCCATTGCGCCGCGCCCCTAGAAAAGGAAGGGGCGGCCCGACCGCATGTTAACTATGATGGCGTGGTGCCGACTCGTTCGAATGGCGTGAATGCCACGCCAATCGTGAACGTATGACGTGCGCCTGCCGCAGCCATCGCTCGCTTGCGTTGCTGCTCGCAAGGTTCGCATCCGGATGAAGCAAATCAGAAGAATCTTGGGGACAAGCATGAAAGAGATGAATTCAATGACTCTGGTTCACCGATTCCTGCAATGGGAGCAGTCTCAGCCTGACACTGTCTACTTCACTCAGCCGCGTCCCGATGGAACGGTGGTTGACTATAGCTGGAAGGATGTCGGCGACCAGGCGAGGCGCATGGCGGCGTATCTGCGCTCGCTTGAGCTGCCTGCGAAGAGCCACATCGCTATTCTCGGGAAAAACAGCGCGCACTGGATCATGGCCGACCTTGCGATCTGGATGGCGGGGCACGTATCCGTGCCGTTGTATCCGACCATCAGCGCGGGCTCTGCGCACTACGTCTTCGAGCACTGCAACGCCTGCTTGCTGTTTGCTGGCAGGATCGATGGCGCGCCGCAACGTTGGGATGAGATTCGCAGGGGCACGCTGGCGCAGTTGCCAGTCATAGCTCTGCCGATGTCCCAGATCGAGGGCGTTCCGCATTGGGACGAGATCATCGCCAGCGTGAAACCGTTGCAGGACGTGAGCTTGCCTGAGCCAGACGAGCTGGCGACCATCATGTACACGTCAGGCAGCACGGGAAGACCCAAAGGCGTCATGCACAGTTTTCGGAACATGATCACCTATGCGTTGGAATCGGGACGCTTTTGCGGGTTTGGGCCAGGCGACCGCTTGTTATCCTACCTGCCATTGGCGCACGGCGCCGAGCGGTGCTTCGTGGAGTCGAACTCGCTTTGCCACGGATGCCGCGTCTACTTCTCTGACAGTCTTGAGACGTTTGGGCGGGATTTGCAGCGTGCGCGGCCCACACTGTTCATCTCGATGCCGCGACTCTGGACCAAGTTCTACATTGGCGCGTGCGCGAAGCTCCCGGCATGGAAGCAGAAATTGCTCTTCTCGCTGCCCATCGTTTCCGGCGTCGTCAAGAAGAAGATCCTTGCACTGCTAGGACTTGATGCCGTCAGGATCGCTTTCACCGGCTCGGCGCCGCTGCCGGCAGAAATCGTGAACTGGTATCGCAAGCTGGGCCTCGAACTGCTGGATGTGTACGGCATGACGGAGAATTTTTCGTACTCGCACTACAGCCGGCCGGGGCTGGTTCGGCTCGGCTACAGCGGTCAGGCGCTCCCCGGCGTCATATGCCGCATCGCGGACAACGGCGAGATCCTGCTTCAAACGCCCACTCAGATGCTCGGTTACTTTCGCGATCCGGAACTGACGGCGCAAACCACGACCGCCGACGGGTTTTTCATGACTGGCGATCGTGGCGAGATGGACGAGATCGGCCGCCTGAAGATTACCGGGCGAGTCAAGGAGATCTTCAAGACCAGCAAGGGGAAATACGTCGCGCCAGTGCCGATCGAAAACATGCTTAGCCACCCGAAAGTTGAGGCGGTGTGCGTGACGGGCCCAGGACATCCGCAGCCCTTCGTCCTCGCGATGCTTGCGCCTGATGCGAAGCGGCAAATGCAGGACCGTGACGCGCGCGATCCGCTGACGGCGGAACTTCAGAGCCTGCTCGAAAGCGTGAACGCCACGCTCGAAGAGCACGAGAAGCTGAGCTATCTGGTGGTCGTCGCAGACAATTGGTCGATTGACAATGGTTTCCTGACGCCGACCCTCAAGATCAGGCGCAGCGTCATCGAAGATCGCTATCTGGCGAAGGCGCAGAGGTGGTCCAAGCTCGGTCAAACCATCGTCGTGGACGCGAGCTAGCCAGCGCATCGGCGCCTCGGGCATCGGATGCGGGTTGCGCCAAAGCGGCAGGCGCAGCCTGCAACGTCGCCGGTGTGCCGTGTGGACTTGTCCGCGCTCAGAAAAGGTAATCATCGACAGGGAGTGTGATTCGTCATGTTGCTCGATTCAACGATGTCAGCGGTGATCACTGGAGGCGCATCGGGCCTTGGCGCGGCCACGGCGCAGCGTCTCGCGTTGCGCGGCGTGCGTGTCGCCATTTTCGATGTCGACGCGGAGCGCGGCAATGCGTTCGCGAGCGAGATCGGTGGTGTGTTCTGCCGAGTCGACGTGACCGATGACGCGCAAGTCGATGCAGGATTTGCAAAGGCACGCGCCGCTCATGGCCAGGAACGTCTGCTGGTCAATTGCGCGGGTACGGGCGATGCAATCAAAACCGCAAGCCGCGACAAGGTAACCGGCGAAGCGAAGCACTATCCGCTCGACAGGTTCGAGCGCACGATCCAGATCAACCTGATCGGCACGTTTCGCTGCATCGCGAAATCCGCCGCGGGAATGCTTGAATTACCGCCGCTCGCCGATGGTGAGCGAGGGTTGATCGTCAATACGGCGTCGGTGGCGGCTGAGGACGGACAGATCGGACAGGCTGCGTACAGTGCGTCCAAGGCCGGCATCGTAGGGATGACGCTGCCGATCGCTCGTGACCTCATGAATGACGGCATTCGCGTCAACACCATCATGCCTGGCATCTTCGAAACGCCGCTGATGCGCAGTGCGCCGAACCATGTTCAGCAGGCACTCATGCAATCGGTGCCATTTCCCAAGCGGTTCGGCCGGCCCGAGGAATTCGCCGCGATGGTTGAAAGCATCGCGACCAACGTCTATTTCAATGGCGAGAGCGTGCGCCTCGACGGCGCGATCCGCATGACGCCGCGCTGATGCCGCGTCCTTCAGCTCATCCTTCAGATTGTCCGGATAGAGGCCCACCGTCTGGGTACAACGTTCGATGCTCCCGCATCACGTACTCACGGCCAGCACGCGGATGGTCGAAATAGCCGTCGCCCCCTCGTCTGGATAGGTGTGGTGCTGCCTGAGACGAAGTAGGCTAGCTAGCTACTTGCCGTAGTCACGACGTCGCGCTCGACGGTATCGACCGCCTGTATCGGAGAGCGCTGGCGACGCGCTCAGAAATCGGACGACGCTTGCAACCGGTTTGCCGGTTCAGTTCGGATGCGCTAAACCGGTTTCGCGTGCAAATACTTCAACACGATCTAAAAGTGAGTCATCATGTTCTTTTCACTGCGACCTCTCGTTGCGCTTGGTCTTGCTGTCGCAACGGCGTCCGTGTGCGCTCAGTCTGCCAGCCTGGCGACACCCTCGATTCCTGTCACCCCCGATAACTTCGTCCGCGCGGAATCGGACATGATGTTTGCTGCGATGGTCAAGCAGAACGGCCTCGGACGGTTCGGGCATCACCGCGATCTGGCGCCAGTCGACAAGCAGACTGTCGTGCGTGTCAATCGCGATACGCTCTATTCGACGGCGGTGTTCGACCTTGATGCAGGGCCGGTGACGATCACGCTGCCCGACGCGGGCAAGCGCTTCCGTTCAATGATTGCGATTAACGAAGATCACTATGCCCAGGAAGTGGTCTATGACGGCGGCGTCTACACGCTAACGAAGAAAAAGATGGGCACGCGGTACGTGCTGGTTGCTGTGCGCACGCTGGTTGACCCGTCAGATCCGGCAGATCTCCAGCAGGTCCACGCGTTACAGGACGGGATCAAGGTCGAGCAGGCCGGTGTTGGCCTTTTCGACGTGCCCAATTGGGATGCGGTCAGTCAGAAGAAAGTGCGCGACGCGTTGAAAGTGCTGGGCTCGACGCTCCCCGACTCGAGGGACTCGTTCGGGACGCCGGATGAAGTGTCGCCGATACGGCATTTGATCGGTGCTGCGGTCCTCTGGGGCGGCAATCCGGATAAGGACGCTGTCTATCTGACCGTCACGCCGGACAAGAACGATGGTGCAACGGTGTACCGTCTACGTGTCAAGGACGTACCCGTCGATGGCTTCTGGTCGGTCAGCGTGTACAACGCGGCGGGATATATCCAGCCGAACGCATACGGCGCCTATACGGTTAATAACATAACGGCGAAGAAGACCGGGGACGGTTCCGTCGATGTCCAGTTCGGTGGGTGCGACGACCAGATTGCCAATTGCCTGCCGATCGAGGCAGGCTGGAACTACACGGTACGACTCTATCGTCCGCGCGCCGAAATCCTGAAGGGATCGTGGACGTTCCCTCAAGCGCAGTCCGTGCCTTGACAACCGGATACGCATCCGGGGTGCCGTCGGGCTCAACGGAAAACGGTAGTGCAACGCACACTGCGTAGCTGATTACGTCAGGCGGAACGAGCGCAACGGGCGAGTGTCAGAGCGGTCGAGCGGAATAATGCACGTCATGCCACCGCGGCATGGCTACCCGCAGCGCGCCCTCACATAGCGGCCTGGCGCCGGCTCGATCGGCTGACAGGCGTCATCGCCCAGTCGCGTGCGAGCCGGGACCTTCTCGCCAGCGTGCTGGTCCAGCCATTGGCTCCAGTGCGTCCACCAGCTTCCCGGCTTCTGTTTCGCAAGCGCGAGCCACTCGTCCGCGTTGCCGGCCAGGTTGACGCCAGTCCAGTAGTGGCGCCTGTTCAGCGACGGAGGGTTGATGACCCCGGCGATGTGACCGCTCGCGGCCAGCACAAACTGCGGCTTGCCGCCAAGCAGTTGCAGGGTTCGCCATGCAGACCGCCAGGGGACGATATGGTCGCCCTGGGTCGCGAGGACATAGCTCGGGACATCAATCGCTCCGAGGTTTACCGGTTGGCCGCACATCAGGAGCTTGCCCGGCACGCGCAAGTTATTTTCCAGGTACGTGTTACGCAGGAGCCACGCATACATCGGCCCTGGCAGGTTGGTGGCGTCGGCATTCCAGTACAACAGGTCGAACGCGTCCGGCGTCTTTCCATGCAGATAGTTGTTGACGACATAGGGCCACAAAAGATCGTTCGCGCGCAGCATCTGGAATACGAATGCCAATGCCTTGCCGGACTGGATGCCGCCCTGACCGATCGTCAATTCGCTTTGCCTGACGCTCTCCTCGTCGATGAACGCGCCCAGGTCGCCCGGTTCCTCGAAATCGAGCAAAGTCGTGAGCAAGGTCATGCTCGCTACCGTTTCGTCGCCACGCGCGCGCAGGATCGCCACTGCTGACGAAAGCATCGTGCCGCCGACGCACCAGCCGAGCGTGTTGACCTTGTCCGTGCTGCTGATGGTCCGCGCGATCTCGATGGCCTTCATCACGGCCTGTTCAAGGTAATCGTCCCAGGTCGCATTCCGCATGTCCTCGTCAGGGTTGCGCCATGAAATCAGGAAGACGGTGTAGCCTTGTTCGCACGCGTAGCGCACGAACGAGTTTTCCGGCTGGAGATCGAGAATGTAGAACTTGTTCACGCACGGTGGCACCACGACGAGCGGCCGCGCGGCGACCTGATCAGTGAGCGGCGCGTACTGGATCAATTGCATGAACTCGCACTCGAACACGACTGCACCCTCGGAGATCGCGACGTTGCGGCCTACTTCGAATGCCGTCTCGTCTGTGATCGAAATCTGGCCGCGTGTCAGATCGTGCAGCAGGTTCGACAATCCGGCACACAGGCTCTCGCCATCCGATTGCAGCGCAAGCCGCATCGCCGCAGGATTGGTCGCGGCGAAGTTCGCGGGGCTCATCGAATCGATGAACTGGCGAGAAAAAAAGCGTAGTTTGTGCTTGAGCTTGTCGTCGAGGTCCGCAGCTTCGACCATCCCGGCGAGCAGGCGCGAATTGAGCAGGTACGCCTGCACGAGCGCACTGTACCAGGCGTTGCCGGTCCAGTCCTCGCCCTGGAAGCGGCGGTCGTTCGGCTCGGGCGTCGTCACGAGGGTTGCAACGTCATTGCCGCTCGCGTGCGGCGACATGAGCGTGCGCCAAAGTGCTATCTGTTGATTCCAATACTGTTCACTGGCTTGAGCAAGCGGCACCGTGTCCGCGCTCGATGCCTCGCTAGCATGGGCTGCTCGCGGACCGGTCAGCAGCTGGATCCAGTCCTGTGCCAACTTTAAGCATCCCTGAAGCCATTCCTCCGGCGCATTGAAGTGCGACGCCATGTCTGTCTCCTCGTTGTCTGATTCAATGGTTGTCCAGTACGGCAACGGCATCATCAGCCGTTGGCAACGCGAGCCAGGCATCGACCTCGCCATACGCACGGGTATGAAGAAGCTTTCGCGCGGCAGCGGGCGGGTTCATATCGGATATCCGTGGGAAGCAATGACGCGCGCTAGCGGTGCAATGCTTTGGCCAAGCTTTCACGTACTTGCAAATGGCCAGCGAACGGCTTTCCGGGTTGCGCTGATCGATCATGGATTCAAAGCGTTCCTTTGCAAGCGCCATCACATTGCGATCCGGGTAGATATAGAAAGCCCGCTTCCGGATGGCATCGAACGTTGTCTGGGCGATTTCTTCCACGTTGGTCTTTACCGGATTGACCGACTTGTCGGACATCGCCGGTGCAAAAAGACTGCGAACGCCTTGGCGTCTCACCGTTGGCAAGCTCGGCGGCAACGCTCCTGCATATGCAGGATAGGACGTGTCGGAAGTGGCGCCGCCTCCCCTTTGGAGGGGGGCGGTCGCTAACGCGGCATGCTTAGTGGATTGCGCGGTGAGACGCCGGGAAACCGGACATTGGCGGTACGCATGTCCGGGTCTGGCGAGCGGCGTGGCGACTCGCCAGCGCCCCCTAGAAAGGGAGGGGGAAATTGCGTTTGACACCTGCCTATCATGTGTCCAGATCTCACGTGCGACGCATGGCGCAGCGATCGCCGCCGCGTCGAACTGCTTCGCATGACAAAACGGACGAAGCCGAACTTCGTGGTCCCGGCGGAAACTCAAGACATCAAAGGAACCAGCATGACAGCGCAGTATCAGGCCCATGACGGCATTGCGGTCATCACGCTCGACAATCCTCCTGTCAACGGACTGGGCCACGACACCAGGCTGGGGGTTGTCGAAGGGATGACGCGCGCGCTGGACGATGCAACCGTCAAGGCGATTGTGATCACCGGTGCCGGCAATGCATTCTCGGGCGGCGCGGATATCCGCGAATTCGGTACGCCAAAGGCGATGCAGGAACCGAGCCTGCAAACGGTCATCGATACGATCGAGGCCTCGCGAAAGCCTGTGGTGGCTGCAATTCATTCGGTGGCGATGGGCGGTGGACTCGAACTGGCGCTAGGCTGCCACTACCGTGTGGCATCAAAGGGCACGCAGATCGCCCTGCCGGAAGTGAATCTTGGCCTGCTGCCAGGTGCAGGCGGGACGCAGCGGTTGCCACGGGTGATCGGCCTCGAGGCGGCTTTGAACATGATCACATCGGGCAACGCGATCCCGTCCGAGAAGTTCGCGGACACGAAGCTATTCGACCACATCGTCAGTGACGATGTGCTGCCCGCCGCAGTGAAGTTCGCCGAGAACGTTGCCGCCACGGCGGGCGAGCATCCGCAGGTACGAAACCTGAAGGTGCAGCACGAGAACGCTGAAGGCTACCTCGGGTTCGCCCGCAGCATGCTCGCGGCAACATCGCAGCGTTTCCCGGCACCACTTAAATGCGTCGACGCGGTCGCAGCTTCGCTCAAGCCGTTCGAACAGGGTATCAAGGACGAGCGCGATGGCTTCCTGTATCTGCTCTCCACGCCTGAATCGCGTGCCTTGCGTCATGCGTTTCTCGCCGCGCGCGCCGCGAGCAAGATTCCCGATGTACCGGGCGACACGCCCACCCGCAAGATCGCGAAGGTGGCCGTGATCGGCGCGGGCACCATGGGTGGTGGCATCAGCATGAACTTCCTGAATGCGGGCATCCCCGTCACGATGCTGGAAATGAAGGCGGACGCGCTGGAGCGTGGCGTGGCGACGCTCCGCCGCAACTACGAGAACAGCGCGAAGAAGGGCAAGCTCACACAGGAAGATGTCGAGCAGCGCATGAACCTGCTGCGCACGACGCTTTCCTATGACGACATCGCGGATGCCGATCTCGTCATCGAGGCGGTGTTCGAGGAAATGGGCGTGAAGGAAGCGGTATTCAGGAAGCTCGATGAAACCATGAAGCCGGGGGCGATCCTCGCTTCGAACACGTCAACGCTGGACGTGAACACCATCGCTTCGTTCACGACGCGTCCTCAGGACGTGATCGGTATGCACTTCTTCAGCCCCGCCAACGTGATGAAGCTCCTCGAGGTGGTACGTGGTGAGAAAACCGGCAAAGATGTGCTTGCCACCGTCATGCAACTCGGCAAGAAGATCAGGAAGGTCGCTGTCGTAGCAGGCGTGTGCGACGGGTTCATCGGCAACCGGATGCTCGAGCAGTACAGCCGCCAGGCGGGCTTCCTGCTGGACGAAGGCGCGCTGCCGGAGCAGGTCGACCGCGCGATCGAGACATTCGGTTTCGCAATGGGCCCGTTCCGCATGATCGACATGGCGGGCAACGATATCGGCTTTGCAATCCGCAAACGGCGCGCTATCGAGCAGCCCGGGTTCACCTACTCGAAGACCGGCGACCTGCTGTGCGAGGCAGGGCGCTTTGGACAGAAGGCGGGCGCAGGCTGGTACGACTACAAGCCGGGCGATCGCAAGGCGTATCCGAGTGCGCAGGTCAACGAAATGATTGTGCAGCACTCGAAGGATCTGGGCATCGCGCGGCGCGATATTTCCGACGCGGAAATCGTCGAGCGGCTGGTGTTCGCCCTCGTCAACGAAGGCGCGCTGATTCTGGAGGAGGGTATCGCGTCGAAGGCATCGGACATCGACATGGTCTATCTGAGCGGCTACGGCTTTCCGCAGTTCCGCGGCGGCCCGATGTGCTATGCGGACCAGTTCGGCCTCTACAACGTCGCGCAGACGATCCGTCGCTATGCAAAGGGCTATCACGGCGAAGCATGGCAGGTCGCGCCGCTGCTGCAGAAGCTGGCGGAGGAAGGCCGCGGCTTCAACGATTGAGCGTGTCCGCATGCTGCATGCACGCGCGCCGGTCACGAATGCCATGCATCCCGTGATGCGGCTGCTGGCCGGTAGCCCTATCAAGCACACCAGGAACAACACATGAATGAAGCAGTCATCGTATCCACCGCGCGCACAGGCTTGGCAAAGAGCTGGAAGGGCGCCTTCAACATGACACACGGCGCCACGATCGGCGGCCATGTGGTGAAGCATGCAATGGAACGTGCTGGCATTGAGCCGCGCGAAGTTGAGGACGTGCTGATGGGTTGCGCGAATCCCGAAGGCGCGACGGGCGGCAACATCGGGCGGCAGATCGCCCTGCGCGCAGGTTGCCCGGCCACAGTGCCGGGTGCGACAGTGAACCGCTTCTGCTCGTCGGGCCTGCAGGCCATCGCAATGGCTGCGCAGCGCGTGATTGCAGCCGAAGGCGATATTTTCGTGGCGGGCGGCGTCGAAAGCATTTCGTGGACGCAGCGGCAGATGAATCAGCACATGGCGAGCGATCCGTGGCTGGTGAAGCACAAGCCGGAAATCTACTGG
>FTKM01591478.1_pt1 | contig 10718 bp, 10 predicted proteins | sample 1658051 | NCBI WGS metagenome assembly FTKM01 (sample SAMEA3914794, study PRJEB12502) | metagenome | biome: forest; material: soil | place: Canada | collected 2011-07-05 | depth 0.1 m | reverse complement strand
TGATTGGGCCGAGGCTTCAGTTTAAGTTCGGCTTAAGGAGTGCTATCAACCGTTCCCATTCCTGCGCCGCACCCCCGGCCCAAACGCAAACCCAAACGCCAGCAACAGCAACGAAATCGCCAGCACCGTGTTATTTCCACTCGTCACATACGGAGTATTCCCCGATGTCCCCTGAATCGTGACATCAATCGATCCCACCGTATAAGGCGCCAGCCGCGCAATCACATTTCCGTGCGCATCAATCGCGGCAGTCGTGCCGGTATTGGTCGCCCGCAGCATGGGCCGCCCCGTCTCGAGCGAGCGCATCCGAGCAATCTGCAGATGCTGATCCAGCGCGATCGTGTCGCCGAACCATGCCAGATTCGTGGAATTGACCAGCACACCGGCAGGCGTGTCGCTCTCACGAATGGTGCGCGCGATTTCTTCGCCGAAAATGTCCTCGTAGCAGATATCCAGCGCAACCGGCTGGTTATGCACCATGAACGGCTTCTGCACGGGCGCACCGCGCGCGAAATCGCCGAGCGGGATGTTCATCAGATTCACGAACCAGCGAAATCCCCATGGCACGAACTCGCCGAACGGCACCAGATGATGCTTGTCGTAGCGGTAGACATCGTGCGATCCGGGCGTGACGCCAAACAGGCTATTCGTATAGTCGACCACGCGGCCTTCAGGCGTGATCGTGCCGCCAATCGCACCGAACAGAATCGACGAACCAGTCGTATCCGCGAAGTGACGAATCGCCACCGCGAACTGCTGTGGCAACTCCTGCACAAGGACCGGAATCGCGGTCTCCGGTGTCACGATGAGATCGGCTGGCTTTGCCGTGATCATCTGTTGATACTCGTTGATCGCGGCCAGAGTCCCCGCTTCTTCGAATTTCATGTCCTGCTTCACGTTGCCCTGCAGCAGCCGCACGGTGAGTGCCGCGTTCGATGGCTGGGTCCATGTTGCCCAGGACAGCAGCAGACCGGCTGCAATCAGCAACACGGCGACGCCCAATGGAGGCGCGACGCGCGTCATGCGGCCCGCGCCGTTGCGCTCATCTGCGGGCTCACGCAGACGCACCAGCGCCTGCACGATCAGCGCCGCAACCAGCGCCAGTATCCAGCCCACGCCATACACACCCGCGACGGGTGCGAATCCGGCCAGTGGCCCGTCTACCTGTGCATAACCGCTTGCGAGCCACGGAAACCCGGTGAACACATAGCCGCGCAGCCATTCACCCAGCGCCCACGCGCTGGCAAACGCAAACGCGCCGTGCCACGTCGGCGAAAATGGCTTGTCATTGAGTTTGCCGTTACTGGCATGCCCCGCGCAAAAGGACCAGATCCCTGCGGCCAAAGCCGGATACACCGCGAGATACAACGAGAACAGCACCAATGCTGCCGCCGCGAGTGGCGCAGCCATACCGCCGTAGTAGTGCATGCTGACGTACAGCCACCACACGCCCGTGACAAAGTTGCCAAAGCCAAACGCGCCGCCGGTCAGCGCGGCGCTTTTCCAGCCGGTTGTTCGAGTGAGCCACGCAAAGAAGAATGCGAAGATCACGAGTTCGAGCCAGCCGCCATGCGGCGTGGGCGCGAACGAAAGCGTGTTCGCGGCACCGGCGATCAGTGCAATGAGGTAATGCCACCGCGGCAACGCCCGGCCCGGCGCTTGCACGACGGCGGATGTCACGCCGCGGCGCAGACGGGAGGTAATCGAGTCGGCCATTGTTGCGCGGTCGTTTCGGAAGAAAGAAGAGAGATCAGGTCTGCACGTGCTGCGCGTCGCGCTCGCGCTGGCCCGCGAGCGGGTCGCGCCGCACCAGCAGCATGTGAATCTGGCGCGCGTCGCCGCGCAGGATTTCGAAGATCAGGTCGTCGATGCGCACCTTCTCGCCGCGATGCGGGACGCGCCCAAAGCGATGCGTGACGAGTCCGCCGATGGTGTCGTTTTCCTCGTCGGAGTAGTGCGTGCCGAATGTTTCGTTGAACTGTTCGATTTCGGTCAGCGCACGGACCCGATAGCGTCCGTCCGGCGAAGCGATGATATTGCCGCTCTCCTCGTCGAAGTCGTATTCGTCCTCGATGTCGCCGACGATCTGTTCCAGCACGTCTTCGATCGTGATCAATCCCGCGACGCCGCCGTATTCGTCCACGACAATCGCAATGTGATTGTGGTTCACGCGGAAGTCGTGCAGCAGCACGTTCAGACGCTTGGACTCCGGAATGAACACGGCTGGGCGCAGCATGCCGCGTACGTCGAATTCCTCTTCCGCGTAGTAGCGCAGCAGGTCTTTGGCGAGCAGCACGCCAATAATGTTGTCGCGATTGCCTTCGAAAACCGGATAGCGCGAGTGCGCCTTTTCCAGCACAAAGGGAATGAATTCCGCAGGGGTTTCCGCGATGTTGATCGCGTCCATCTGGGCACGCGGGACCATGATGTCGCGCGCGCTGAGTTCGGAGACCTGGAAAACGCCTTCGATCATCGACAGCGAATCCGCGTCGATCAGGTTGCGCTCGTGCGCGTCCTGCAGGATTTCCAGAAGTTCCCCGCGAGAATCGGGTTCGGGCGAGATGAAGTCGGTCAGACGCTCAAGCAGGGAGCGCTTTTCCTGTGGTTTGTCGCTAGTTCGGTGTCGACTGGGATACGTGTCGTTCATGGTGGTGCGCCCGGCAAGTCTGGGCGCGCTGTTGCAGAGCATTAAGGATACACCACGCACATGGCAGGACCGTGTCCCGTCCTTGCTGCGCGGCATAGAGACGGCCGCGCAGCAAGGACGAGGCTTGGTTCAATCGTAACGGATAACGACCCGCGACGTATGGCTGGAGCAAAATTCCGCGTCGATAAATCTGCGAAAGGAATTTGGAAGATCGTGAGGCGCACGGTCGTGCGATGCCTCAACCGCCGTCGCTGCCCGCCTCACGGCAGCGCGCCAGTAGCGCTTCGAGCGCGCGGTCAGGCATGCCGCTTTCGCGCAACGCCTCGGTGGTGCGGCTCACGTAGTCGAGCGTCGTGCCGTAACGGCCACGGGCGCAGCCAAATACGGTTTGTACGATTTCGTCGGTCAGTTTGCCGGTATAGGACGCGACGTCGCGGCGCATCACGAAAGCGAGCGCCTCGACGCGCTGGCCATTGGCGAGCGTGCAGGGCAGCCACGCGGGCCGGTACGAACCCATTGCCATTTCGCGGCGCCACAGTGCTTCGAGATGCGGCATCGCGCCTTCGGCAGCGAGCCGGAAGGCGATGCCGGTGCAAGAGCCGCCGCGATCCAGCGCCAGAACGAGGCCCGGCTGCTCCGGCGTGCCACGGTTCACGCGCGACCACAGGTACAGGCCACGGTGATAGCCGTGCACCTTGGAGCGCGTGCCTTCGATGGTCGGCATGCCCGGATTCCAGATCAGCGAGCCGTAGCCGAACAGCCAGAGGTCGCTTTTGCGGTCCCAGTCGCGCAGCGTGCATTCCAGCGACGCGCGCAGTTCCTCTTCCGTCAACAGTCGCGATTCGCCGAGCGCCGGTGGATAGCCGGGGCAGGAAGGGCAGTTGTCTGGGGTGGAGAGGGGCGCGCTCACGATCGTTGCAGCAGGCTAGGCCGGTGAGGGATAGGGGTCTTGGTAAGGGTCGGGAAAGCCGAGTGCGGCCATGATTTCCGTCTCGATGGCTTCCATTTCCTGCGCTTCTTCTTCGACCTCGTGATCGTAGCCTTGTGCGTGCAGCGTACCGTGGACCAGCAGGTGCGCATAGTGCGCCGCGAGCGGCTTGCCCTGCTCCTCGGCTTCTTTTTCCACCACCGGACAGCACAGGATCAGATCGCCCGTGACCGGATCGTCTTCCGATTCCGCGTAGGCAAAGGTCAGGACGTTGGTTGAATAATCCTTGCCGCGATAGGTGCGGTTCAGCGTGCGGCCTTCCTCGGCGTCCACGAGGCGCACCGTCAATTCCGCGTCCGCAAAGAGCGCCGCCTTGACCCAACCGGCCACGGTGGCGCGCGGCAAGATCGCCTTGTGTTCCGGCCACGCCTTGGCGGCGGGGAATTGCAGGTTCAACGTCAGTTTCGGGGTGCGGCTCATGCGTGGTGAAGGGTTAGCGGTGTCATCGGGCCCGAACGCGGTTCCTTGCGGAACCGCAGAACGGGCATGGGCATTGGCGTGCAGAGATCAACGCGCATCCATCGGACTGGCGTTCTTCTGCGAGTGCGCGTCGTAAGCTTCCACAATACGCGCGACCAGCGGATGCCGCACCACGTCGACGCTGGTGAAGCGCGTGAGCGCAATCCCGCGCACATCGGTCAACACCTGCTGCGCTTCGATCAGCCCGCTCTTGTGGCCACGCGGCAAGTCGACCTGAGTCGTGTCGCCCGTTACCACGGCCTTCGAGCCGAAGCCGATCCGCGTCAGGAACATTTTCATCTGCTCGGGCGTGGTGTTTTGCGCCTCGTCGAGAATGATGAACGCGTGATTCAGCGTGCGGCCACGCATGTACGCGAGCGGTGCAATTTCAATCATCTGGCGCTCGAACATCTTCGCGGTCTTATCGAAGCCGAGCAGGTCGTACAGCGCGTCGTACAGCGGCCGCAGATACGGGTCCACCTTTTGCGCCAGATCGCCCGGCAAAAAGCCCAGGCGCTCGCCCGCTTCGACGGCCGGGCGGGTCAGCACGATGCGCTTCACCTGATCGCGCTCCAGCGCGTCCACCGCACAGGCCACCGCGAGGTACGTCTTGCCGGTGCCTGCCGGACCGATGCCGAAGGTCACGTCGTGCGAGATGATCTGCTTCAGATATTCGCGTTGCGCCGGAGTGCGGCCGCGCAGATCGGCGCGGCGCGTGTAGAGCTTGGGCCCAAGCTCGGCGAGGTCTTCGTCGCCGGTGTCGGCGGGTTCGTCGAACGGGTGATCCGGGTCGTGACGAAACCGTGCGTCCGGGCTCTCGGCGCCATTGCTGCGGCCGCGCGGCGGGTGACGCGCCTCGACGAGCGCAAGCTGGATATCGTCCACGGAAAGTGGATCGCGCGCGTTGTTGTAGAAGTTCTCGAGGGCGGTGAGCGCCAGTTTGGCGCCCCGTCCGCGGATCGAGATGCGGTGGCCACGGCGTTGCAATGTGACGTCGAGTGCCTGCTCGATTTGCCGCAGATTTTCGTCGAGCGGTCCGCAGAGGTTGGCGAGCCGCGCGTTGTCCTCGCGCGGTGCGGTGAATTCCAGATGCTGCTGAGTGGTCTTCAAGGCGGTGGGTCGATCCTGTCAGTAGGCGGTGCGCTTAATGGGTCGTCGCGGGCGAATCGTTGTACATCGTGTCGTGCGTGAGCACGAGTTCGCCACGTAGCGAATGTGGGTACGCTTGCACGATTTTCACGTCGACCATCTGGCCAATCAGTCGCGCGTGCGATGCAATGGGCACCGGGAAATTCACCACACGGTTGTTCTCGGTGCGGCCTGCGAGTTCGTTCGGGTCTTTACGCGCCGGCCGCTCGACCAGGATGCGCTCGACCTTGCCGACCATCGCCTCGCTGATGCGCGCAACGTTTTCTTCAATGGTGGCCTGCAGATGTTGCAGACGCTTGAGTTTCACCTCGCGCGGCGTGTCGTCGTGCAGATTCGCCGCCGGCGTGCCGGGACGCGGGCTGTAGATAAACGAGAAGCTGGTGTCGTACTTCATCTCGTGAATCAGCGTCATCATCTTGTCGAAGTCTTCTTCGGTCTCGCCGGGGAAGCCGACAATCATGTCCGTGGACAGCGACAAATCCGGGCGAATCGCCCGCAGCTTGCGGATCACCGATTTGTATTCGAGCACCGTGTAGCCGCGTTTCATCGCCATCAGGATGCGGTCGGAGCCGTGCTGCACCGGCAGGTGCAAATGGCTCACGAGCTTGGGCACCTTCGCGTAGGTGTCGATCAGGCGCTGGGTAAATTCCTTCGGATGCGACGTGGTGTAACGAATGCGTTCGATGCCGGGGATATCCGCGACATATTCGATCAGCGTCGCAAAGTCCGCGATCTCCGACGAACCGAGCGTGAGGCCGCCACGATAGGCGTTCACGTTCTGGCCGAGCAGCGTCACTTCGCGCACGCCCTGATCGGCGAGGCCGGCGATTTCGGTCAGCACGTCGTCCAGCGGGCGCGACACTTCTTCACCGCGCGTATAAGGCACGACGCAGTAGCTGCAATACTTGCTGCAGCCTTCCATGATGGAGACAAACGCACTCGGACCGTCGACACGCGCGGGCGGCAGATGGTCGAACTTTTCGATTTCCGGGAACGAGATGTCGACCTGGGCGCGGCCGCTTTCGCGGCGCTTGTCGATCATCTGCGGCAGACGATGCAAGGTTTGCGGGCCGAACACCAGATCCACATACGGTGCGCGCGCGATGATCGACGCGCCTTCCTGGCTCGCCACACAGCCGCCCACGCCAATGATCAGATTCGGATTCGCTTCCTTCAGTTCGCGCACGCGGCCGAGGTCGGAGAAGACTTTCTCCTGCGCTTTTTCGCGCACCGAGCAGGTGTTAAAGAGAATGACGTCCGCGTCTTCCGGAGTGTCGGTCTTGACGAGACCTTCCGCTGCACCGAGTACGTCGACCATTTTGTCGGAGTCGTACTCGTTCATCTGGCAGCCAAAGGTCTTTACATAAACTTTCTTGGTCATCGAATTTCGCCGGTCGCAGTGGTTAACCTGGGGGCGTCGTTTAAAAGTGAAGAGAGGCGAAAACGTGCACCACGAGGGCTCGGCGCAGCGCCTGAGGCGGCCCCGGATTGCCGGATGGGCACGTTTGCAGCGTAGTCCAACATTATAGCCCTTGACCGTGCGCGGGTTTTTTCCGCGGACGCTCCGGCGGCAGGCCGAGCAGGCCTTCCAGTTCGTCGGAAACCTGGGCGAAGCGTTCCGTAAGGAAGTCGAGCAACACCCGCACGCGCGGCGCCATAAAACGGTTGCGGTGATAAAGCGCGTGCAGCGGCGCATCGGGGTAGCGCCAGTCGGGCAGCAACACCTTCAGACCGTCCGAGCGCAGGTCGGCTTCCACATCCCACATCGACTTCACCACGATTCCGTAGCCGCGCAGCGCCCATTCGCGGGCCACGGCGCCGTCGTTCGTTTCGCGGGCGGATTCGAGCGGCACTTCGTACAGTTGCGTCTCGTCGCCTCTCGTGAAGCGCCATTCGTTGACCGGGCCGGATGCAGTGTTGAGCACGATGCACTCAAACCGGGCCAGATCCAGCGGATCTTTGGGCTCGCCGCGTCGCGCGATATACGCGGGCGAGGCGCACAACACGCGGCGGTTCGGCGCCAGCGGTCGGGCGATCAGCGAACTGTCCTGCGGCACGCCGAAGCGGATCGCCAGATCAATGTCCTCCAGCACAAGGTTCGACAGTGAGTCCGAGAGCGTCAGCGCGAACGTCACCTCGGGGTAAAGCAGGTTGAATTCGTCGAGCCAGTGCATCAGCAGGTTGCGGCCGAAGTCGGAGGTGGCGGAAATCCGCACTTTGCCGCGCACTGCGTTCTGACCGGCTTGCAGCAAGGCTTCGGCGTCGTCGAGAGCCTTCAGCGCCTGGCGGCAGCAGTTGAGGTACAGACGCCCTTCGTCCGTGAGCCGCAGTTGCCGGGTGGTGCGCTCGAACAGGCGCGTCTTCAGCCCGGCTTCGAGCTTGGCGAGGCGAGCGCTAGCGGCGGCCGGGGTGAGCCCGAGCTTGCGGCCCGCCGCCGACAGGCTACCTAGCTGTGCGGCTTCGGCAAAAAGACGGATGTCGCCTAGATTGTCCATCGATTATTCACGATATTTTGAAAATGATTCAAATGCTACGCCAATTCTCAAAAACCAGTGGGTTAGGGAAAATACGCAGCATGAATTGATGTACCCGGACTACAAGCCCGATCTCTGGAGTCGCCATGCACCTCGATCACGCCACGATTGTCACCGCCGACCTCGCCGCCGCCCGCCGCTTCTTCGTGGACGTCGTGGGCCTCGAGGACGGCGCCCGGCCGCCGTTCGGGATCGACGGTTATTGGCTTTACGCAGCCGGGCGGCCCGTGATCCATCTGGTTGACGCCACCGTGCCGGCGCAGGCCGGCCGCACCTCGCCACGGATCGATCACGTCGCCTTCCGGATCGAGACCGTCAGCGAGTGGCAGGCGCTGCTCGGGCGCATGCGTGAGGCTCGCGTCGCCTATCAGGTCGCGGAAGTGCCGCTGTCCCATGAACTGCAATTGTTTGTCGCGCTCGCGCCGGGCGTCGTCGTCGAGTTCGTGACGGCGCTGCGTGACGACGCGGCTCTCAGCTAACACCCCATCCATTATCGACATCTGGAGCATTTCGATGCCTATCCCACTCCTTGCGCTAGCGATTAGCGCCTTTGCCATCGGCACCACCGAGTTCGTGATCATGGGTTTGCTGCCCCAGGTCGCGAGCGATCTGGCTGTATCAATACCGTCCGCCGGTCTGCTGGTCAGCGGCTACGCGTTAGGCGTCGCCGTTGGCGCGCCGCTGCTTGCAGTGGTGACCAGCAAGATGCCTCGCAAGCTTGCGTTGCAGATGCTGATGGGCGTGTTTATCGTCGGCAACGTGCTGTGTGCAATTGCTTCGGATTACTCGCTGCTGATGGTCGCGCGCGTCGTGACCTCGTTCGCGCACGGCTCGTTCTTCGGGATCGGCGCGGTGGTCGCCGCGTCGCTCGTGCCACAGGAAAAGCGCGCCAGCGCCATTGCGTTGATGTTCACCGGACTCACGCTCGCCAATGTGCTGGGCGTGCCGCTGGGCACGTTCATCGGCCAGGAGTTCGGCTGGCGCATGGCCTTCTGGGTCGTCAGCGTGCTGGGCGTGCTGTCGCTCGCGGGTGTGTCGGCGTTGGTGCCGAACCAGCATGACACGGGTCCGGTTGGACTCGCTCACGAAGTTCGCGTGCTGAAGGACCCGCAGGTGTGGATGGCGTTGGCCATGACCATTGTCGGCTTCGGTGGAGTGTTCGTTGTGTTCACCTATATCGCGCCGATCCTCGAACAGGTCAGCGGCTTCACCCCGCGTGGCGTGACCCTGATGCTGGTGCTGTTCGGCGCAGGCCTGACGGTAGGCAACACGGTAGGCGGCAAGCTCGCCGACCGTGCGTTGATGCCGTCGCTGATGGGCATTCTGTTCGCGCTCGCCGTGGTGATGGCGGTCTTCACGCGCACCAGTCATTCACAGGTGGCCGCTGCAGTGACGCTCTTCGTGTGGGGAATCGCCGCGTTCGCGACCGTGCCGCCGCTGCAAATGCGGGTGGTCGAAAAGGCGACAGCAGCACCGAATCTGGCGTCGACGCTCAATATCGGTGCGTTCAACCTCGGCAATGCGGGCGGCGCGTGGCTCGGTGGGATGGCTATCGGTCACGGCCTTGGGCTCGATGCCCTGCCGTGGGTGGCAGCGGCGGTGTCCGTGGCGGCATTGCTGCTGACGTGGCTGGCGGCACGGATGGACGCGCCGGCCGGCAAGCCGGCAAACCCGGTTGCCATATGAGGATTCGGCACAAGCTTTGCCGGAATCGTCCTCCGCAATACTGATAACAGTGTGAAGATAACTTCGTTGGACGCAGCCAGACGCAGTGCTATCTTGCCTTCACTCACCTTTGCCCGCTCTGTGGCGGCGCTACTGGAGGCACTTATGCATTCCCCGCTTGCGCTGGTTCGCGATCCTGCGGCTGACTCTCAAGAAGGGCCGCGCGCCGCGGAACCCTTCGATGCACTGGAACACCTGGTGGGCGTGAATCTCGCCCGCCTGCGCGCTGAGCGGCAACTGTCGCTCGACGCGTTGGCTCGTGCTTCAGGCGTCTCGCGCGCCATGCTGGCGCAGATCGAATCAGGCCGCAGCGTGCCGTCGATCAAGGTACTTTGCAAGGTCGCGGCGGCGTTGAAGGTGTCGGTCGCAGCGTTCTTGCGGCGCCATGCGACGAACGGCTTCGAACATCTGCCCGCTGATCGCGCGACACGTCTCGTCAGTTCCAATGGCCGATATTCGGCGCGCTCGCTCTATCCCGACGCGGAGCCGGCGACCGCCGAGTTCCACGAACTGCGCGTCGCGCCTCTGCATACCGAGCCGGGCGTACGCCGTGCACCGGGCACCACGGTCAATCTGGTCGTGAGTGAAGGAACGCTGGAAGTGAGCGTCCACGATCAGCGTCAGTTGCTGGCAACGGGCGATGCCATCGTCTTTGATGCCGACCAGCCGCACAGTCTGCGCAATCCGGGCGATACCGAGGCTCGCGCGTTTCGTGTCACGGTCAACGCGGAAACGCCGCCACGCTGGGATGTGCCGCACGATGCACCGCGCAACACAACGCCGGTCTAAGCTGACGGCTGAGGCAATGCAAATGGGCGCATGCGGATGCGGTTTCGAAAACGCCTGGTCCGCGCAACGCTGGTCCAAGCTAGCGGTTGACGCAATGGCAAATGGGCGCGGGCTACGCGGTTTTAGAACCGCGTAGCCCGCGCAACGCCTGCGATGGATGCCTCGTCTGCGAGACGTCCTTTTAATCGAGTACTGCTGCGCTGCAGTCCAAGCGCGGCTGTTGTATGCTTCACCTGCCGGGAAATCCGGCAATCAGTGCGTCTTCAGGGCGGGGTGTAATTCCCCACCGGCGGTATGCAGGCAGCGCAATCGCGCTTGCCAGCGAGCCCGCGAGCGCCCGCGTAGTCAGAGTCACCTGCAGTCGGGAGATTCGAGCGGGGTCAGCAGATCTGGTGCGATGCCAGAGCCGACGGTCATAGTCCGGATG
>FTKM01003526.1_pt1 | contig 10803 bp, 7 predicted proteins | sample 1658051 | NCBI WGS metagenome assembly FTKM01 (sample SAMEA3914794, study PRJEB12502) | metagenome | biome: forest; material: soil | place: Canada | collected 2011-07-05 | depth 0.1 m | reverse complement strand
TTCTGCTGGGTCACCTCATCCATCTGCGAGACCGCGCGGTTCACCTGTTCGATACCGCTACTCTGTTCGTGCGATGCAGCAGAGATTTCGCCCATGATGTCGGTCACGCGCCGCACCGCCTGCGTGACTTCGGCCATCGTCTGACCAGCCCGTTCGGCGAGCGCCGCACCGCTGTCGACGCGCCCGGTCGATGTCTCAATCAGTTCCTTGATCTCTTTGGCCGATAGCGCGCTGCGTTGCGCGAGCGAGCGCACTTCGCCCGCCACGACCGCGAAGCCACGGCCCTGCTCGCCCGCGCGAGCGGCTTCGACCGCTGCATTGAGCGCGAGGATATTGGTCTGGAATGCGATGCCTTCGATCACCGCAATGATGTCGGTCATGCGCCTCGAGCCTGCTGCGAGATCGCGCATCGTGTCGACGACGTCATCCACGAGGCCACTACCGCGCACCGCTACCTCGGACGCGCCATGCGCCACGCCGCTCGCCTGCTGCGCATTGTCGGCGTTCTGGCGCACCGTCGCCGTCAACTGCTCCATGCTCGACGCAGTCTCTTCAAGCGACGCCGCCTGCTCTTCAGTGCGCTGCGACAGATCCGTATTGCCTTGGGCGATCTCGCCGGACGCAAGCAGAATCGACTGGCTCGACTGGCTGATTCCGGTGACGATCCCCGCGAGCCGCTCGCGCATGTTGCGCAGCGCGAACAACACACTACTGGTGTCGCCAGGCCGAGTGCGAACCTGCACGCTCAGGTCGCCATCCGCGATGCGATTGGCGATGTCAACCGCGTAGGCCGGTTCACCGCCTAGCTGCCCAGCAAGACGCCGCGCAATCAGCCACGCCAGCAGCATGCCCACGACCAATGCGCCCAACACCAGCGCCGACAGCACAATACGCATGAGTTGATAACTGGCCGCCACTTGCTGCTGCGCGTCGCTCGCCTGCTGGCGGCGGTAGTCGATCACCTGCACGATCTGGTCGCGCAGCGCTTCGCTCGCGGCGATTGCGCGCCGCACCAGTTCCTTGTTATCCACGCCCGCCGGGATCGGCTCCGCACCAATCTGCTGATGCACGATCTCTTCCCAGGCGGCGGATTTGCTCTGCACCTGATCGAACAGTTGCTCGCCGCGTGGCGTGGATATCGTGGACCGGTAGCGGTCGTACGCGTCATGCATGTTCTTGAGCGACGCGACGATGTTGCTATCCAGGCGCTGACGGCCTGCCTCGTCTTCCGCATAACCAAGGTTGGCCGCGGCGAGGTCGGCGTCGATTTTGTTGCGATTGGCTTCCTCCATCCAGTAGAGGCCATCCATGTGACGGCTGCTGATTTCGTTGGCCAGATCGTGCATCGACGACAACGTCATCAGGCCGGTGACACCAAGCACCGCGCAAAACCCGATCACGATGGAAAACGCCAGCACCAGACTCTTCAATACGGTCATGCGCTCAAACCATTTCATCTCTGCATCCTCAACGATTTCGGACGGACCTTCGTGCCGACGCGGCATCGAGGGTGCGCGCTTGCCCACGCGTCCTGTTCATTTACGGCTGCAGTGATGCGGACTTGATGTGCAAATCGTGGGAATAAGCCGGAATGGATGTTGAAAGGCGGGCGCCGCGCTTATGGCGAGCGGCGATTGAGACTAGTCTGATTCAAGGGGTCGTATGGGCTCGCTAAACTTCAATGGCTGCGTGACCCCATGAATTGCGCATGCGATGTTGTAACTCTCCGACTTTCCGCTCACGCTCCCCGGTGTGAGCGGCTTTTTTTTGCCTGTCTTCAAGCGCGTTGTTTTGCCCGCGACGGCGGGTTGGTTTGCGGGTTCGTTCGCCGGTTCGTTAATCGCGGGTTAGGTCTATAAGTCCGACGCTTTGCTTTGGCCGACGTTGAAACGCCCAAGCCAATTCCAGCGCAACCTCGGAACATCTCACAGTCTGTCCTAGACAGTCGCGCCGAACGCGGCGGCGGCAAGCTTCGCTGCGTGCGCCTTTACGTCGACTGGCCAAGCTTCGATTGAAGCTTCAAAGCGAACAGGGTCGCCTGCATACAGCGCGCGGGTCGCTTCTTCATAGCCGGGAAGGTTGCCGGCGAGCGCGGTCGTGAAACGATAGGCGGCTTCTTGAGCATGACGTACGCGATCCTGGTCGTCGCTCGCGAGACGTGCAGCGTCCACCAGTTTGCGCAACGCCACAGACGCACCTCCAGACTGGCCGTTCAACCAGTCCCAGTGACGCGGCAGCAAGGTGACTTCGCGCGCCACCACGCCGAGCTTCGGACGGCCGCGGCCACGCGGCACGGTTTCGTCATCCGGCGCACCGTCTTCGGCTGTGCTGGCCTCGTGTTCGGCGAGCCGCGCTAACACCTCGTCGTCCGTGCCTCGTAGATCAAGCTCCACCGGCTGGCTCGTCACAGCGTCGAAAACCAGTATCGGCGCCTGCTCTCCTCGCCCGATCACCTGCTTTACTGCGAGTGCCACGTCCCTCAAGCGTCCCGCTGCTATGCGCCGGACACCTTCGAAAGCAATGCACGTCTCCGTTTGCCCCGTCATTTTCACACCCCTAACGATCAGTTGATGCGAATTATATCCGGGTAAAATATAAATTCAATATTACCCGGATAAAATTCATCGACTATTCCAACGGGATTGATGCGGGAACGCGTCAACGCGCAATTCGGCGCTAGGTTTAACCCCCAGTTGGCCGATGCGTTGAATATGTGGGAAATGAAAAGGACCCAGTGAAGCGTCGCTCCGATCGGAGCTACTTGGTCGGTTGCGTCACGAGTTCCGGTGTGTCGGCACGCGCCGCAACCGGGTAGCAGAGAATGCAGTTGCGGCCCGCGTCCTTCGCCTCGTAGAGGGCGGTATCCGCAGCGTTGACGAACGCGCGGTAGCCACCGAACCGATGGATCGCCGTGCTGGCAATGCCCACGCTGATCGTCAGCACATGATGTGCACTCGCGACATGCCGCAACTGCAGCGACTGCACCGCCGCGCGAACGTGCTCTGCGATCATCGCTGCGCCAAGCTCGTTGGTGTCGGGCAGCAGCACGGCAAATTCCTCGCCGCCATAGCGCGCGGCCACGTCGCCGGGACGTCTGACATTGCCGTCGATGCAGGACGCCACCGCCATCAGCGCATCATCTCCGGCAGAGTGTCCGTACAGATCGTTGAAACCTTTGAAGTTGTCCACGTCGATCAGCAACATCGACAGTGGGCGCCCGGTTCGGTGGGTAACGAGCCACTCACGCTCCGCGTGTTCCTCGAAGGTGCGGCGGTTGTTCAAGCCGGTCAGGCCGTCAGTACGCGCCAGCACGCGCAACGCCTCCTCCACTTCGAGCCGTCGCTTGAGCTGTTCGGAGAACAGCAGCGCCAGCGCGATGATCGTCAGATCGAGTGCGGCGATCAGCGACCCAATGAGCCAAGCCCGATGTCGCCATCCGGCGTAGATGTCGCTCGTGGAAATGGCGACATCAAGCAGAAGCGGGAAGCCGTCGATATGACGGAACGCATACCAGCGTTCCACACCGTCGATTGCCGCTGTACCGAAGAAATCACCGCTGTCCTGCTGCGTGAAGCGCGTGTAGTTCGGTGTGCCAGTCAAATTGATGCCGATGATTTTTGGATCGTACGGACGCCGCATCAGCATGGTGCCGTCGTTCAACAGCAGCGCCATCGAGCCGCTGTTGCCGAGATTCATCCCGGCAAAGAGGCGCCGGAAGTAAGTCAGCCGCAAGGTGCCCACCACCACGCCAGCGAAACTGCCATCGGGATTTGAGAGGCGACGGCTGAGGGCAATGCTCTCGCCGGCGCCGCGCTGGTGAGACATGTACGGACGGCTGATGTACAAACCCAAGTCAGGAGCGTTTCGGTGTGCAGCAAAGTAGTCGCGGTCAGCAACATTGAGCTTGCGAGGCGTGACGGATTGCGAATCGAATTTGACGTTGCCCGCTTCGTCGAGGACGAGCATCGATCCCATGTCTTTGGCGCTCGCTGAACCGTCGAACAACAACATTTGACGGATAGCCGGCGACAACGACATCACGCCCGGCTGTTGCAGACCCGCGATGACCGCGCGTAACGACAGATCGTAGAGTTCGAGGTTGCGCGAGACGTCGCGCTGAACCAGCAGGGTAACGTTGAAGGCAGAGTCCTGCGCGCGCCGCAGGGCGTCGTCGCGCATTTGCGCCAGCACCCAGACCGCGATCGCGGCAATCGCGCCGGCTAGCAGAAAACTGATCGCAATAACGACGTTCGGGCGGCGCGTCACCATGTCGCTGGAAGGTTTTGGATGCACGTTGGCCAACGCGCGTTATGGGAACTGCGATCATAGCCGAAGCCGGGAAGCGCGGCGGACCAAAATCGAACGTCCGGCAAACACCCGCGCCAACTGAAAGCGGTAGCGTACCAGACGCTAGCGCGATTAAGCCGTCCCGGCGGTCGGGCGAGCGCGATTCTCGTCGCCCTTTCCTGGCGCGTCCCGCTCGCCTGCGTGCGGTGTCATACGCCCTGTCCGACCATGCCGTCCAGGCGAAATAACATCACTTTATGACACATGCTCGGGTTCAGTGCGCGGCCAACGAAGATTGGTCAGCGCCTCGGACACCTCCCACAGGCGGGCGGCCACCGCCTTATCCAGAGCGCGCGGCGCGATCGCGGCCGCACCCGCTGGACCTTTCGTTTCGAACAGACCAGTAGGACCGTAGTAACCGCCAAGCTGCGCCGCCGATGCGGTCGCGGCGAACAAGGTGGGCAGCGCGCCAGCGGCGGCGGACTGGCTCAGCAAAGGCTGCACCGTCCAGCGTCCTACGAGATTGGCGATCGAGCGCTCGCCCGGGCCGTTGGCGATCAGATCGGTGCGCGCGAAGCCCGGATGAGCCGCATTGCTCAGGAGTCCCCATCCGTGCGCGTCGCTGCGGCGCTGCAATTCAAGCGCGAACATCAGCATCGCCAGTTTTGATTGTGCGTACGCGGACCACGGATCGTAGCGCCGGGTGAACTGGAGATCGTCGAAATGGATCGCGGCGCGTACCTTATGCGCAATGCTGCTCAAATTGACGACGCGCGGTGCGCTTGCGTTGCGCAACACGGGCAACAACTGCGCCGTCAGGGCAAAGTGTCCAAGATAGTTGGTGCCGAACTGCAATTCGAATCCATCCACGGTTTCCTTGCGCGTTGGCGGCATCATCACGCCTGCGTTATTCACGAGCAGGTCGAGCGAGTGATGGTCGCGCGTGAAACGCTCAGTGAACTCGCGCACCGATGCGAGGCTCGCCAGATCCAGATGTTGATAGCCGATCGATGCGCGCGGATGCCTCGCTCGAATCGCGGCTAGCGCGGCGTTCCCCTTGATCTCGTTACGCCCGGTCAGTATGACGTCCGCACCGGCACCAGCCAGCGCGAGTGCCGTTTCGTAGCCCAGCCCGCCGGTCGCGCCCGTAATCACTACGCGGCGCCCGTTTTGCGCTGGAATGTGGTCCGTGGTCCAGTGAGCCATAGCGTGCGTCCTTTCGATTGTGAGTATCTTCGCCTGGAAACTGCTTGGCACCCCAGACTCCGACCCTGAAAGTGGGTTGAAATATGACGAATTGCCCGCTGCGCCCGGCCTGAACGGTTAGTTATCCAAGTTCATTTGGGCGTGTCCCCTGTCATGCGGGCCGTAGGCGAAAGGCCCTTTATGCAGCGCTATTGCTCAAATTTTTCATATGATTGAAGCAACATCCCACGCGTGCGCATTTCTTTATTCATACGTTACACGTCGTTACGTCTTTTATGCAGACCTAATGAAACTGATTCGGTAGGATTCACCTGGCTTCAGCGATCGACCACCGAAAGTCGGCAAATTTGATCTCCCCGGTGAACCGCGCGCTCAGTTTTCGCCCCTCACCTGTTTTCAGGTGACGGCGCCGATACCACGCCTACCGCATTCCGCTCTACGGGATGTTCCAGCGCCGCACATGCGGTCCGCCCTGGACGATTGATCAACGCCGTTGCCGCCTGAAGTTCGGCACGCCGAATATCACGCGCTTTCGCATCGTCGACCGCCGCCCTCTCTTGGCCCGCACAGCATGAGCCTCGTGCCTCTGCGCCGCGCGCCTGAAGTCAAACCCAACATTCGGTCTGCGTAGCAATGCGCTGACGCCATGGGCGCTACGACGTCATGGCACGGCAGGACGAATGTTCATACTTTTTCCGCCTGATCGATGAAACTCCAACCGTTAGTGCTTTCCTCCCTGGTACTCGTGCTCGCCGGCTGCGGCGGCGGTGGTGGTGGGGGATCAAGCGGCAGCGCGTCCAATAGCGGCAGCGCAACCTCCAACAGCGGCACCGGCGTGGCCGCGAACGGCTCGAGCGCCGCAGGCGCCAGCAGCAGCGGTAGCGGCAGCAGCGCCAGCACCACGGTCAAGGCCAGCCCTGGCGAGACAATGACGTGCCAGGCACGGGTTACGTCGAGTGCGACTGCAGGTGGTGCACTCATCTCCGCCGACACGCCCAGCGCCGACGCCACCCGCATGTTCGCTTCGGGCAGCACGTTCCAGATCGCCTTCACCACCAACGCGCCGTCCGCGGACAAGCTCAACTGGGCTGTCAGCGACCAGTTAGGCAACGTCGCCGCGAGCGGCAGTTTCCCGGTGGCAAGCGGGCCGGTCGCCAGCACGCTCAGTTGCACCTCGACGCTCGCCGGGTATTTCGCGACCTCTGCCACGCTATCCGCCAACGGAGGCACGCTGCCTTCAGCCGGCACGCGTCCGAGCGGGATTGCCAGCTTCGGCGTGCTGCCGAATCTGTCCGGCGTGGTGCCGGCCGTCACGTATGCACATCAGGACGAGCATCGCTTCGGCATGCAAGGCGAGAACGACAACGGCCCATTGCTGGCCGATCTCGGCATTTCGTCGACCATCGATAACCGCCAGCTTTCGGCGATGGAACCGAACGCCGCCAACACCTTTAACCCCGCCGCCAACAATCTCGATCCGTTCTACACGTCGGGCAAGGTGATGCGGCTGATCCGTCTCGACGGCATCCCTGCATGGGCGAGCCCGACGGGTGCGTTCCAGGACGACACCAATCCGCCGACCAGCCTCTCGTACTATCAGAACTACATGAGCCGCGTAGGGACGGAGTCGAATACGATTCGTACAACGTATTTTCCGACGCAATCGAACGACTACTTCCAGGTGACCTGGGAGCCGAATCAGTTCTGGGTCGATACGGACGCCAATTTCGTTGCCGTGTATCAAGCTGTGTATCAGGGCATCCACTCCACTGACCCGCACGCAGTCGTCATGGGACCCACAGATGCGTTCCCCTCGCTGACCACGACGCGCCTGAAGCGCATCGCTTCGCTGGGCTTTGGCAACTATATCGACGGCATTTCCACGCATGGCTACTACGATGCCGGTACGTCACCGTCGCATCCGCCTGAGCGCCTCGCCACCGATCCGGTTCCGGCGAACGCCGCCAACGCGCTGATGAACGAGATCCGCGCGCTGCGTACCGAGATGGTGACGGACTATCGTCCGGGAATGAAACTGTTCCAGACCGAAGTGGGTATCAGCTACGACCTCGGCAGCTCATACGGGCCCAACTTTCCCACTGCAAACGTGTTGTTTGCGCAGGCTGCGGTGGTCGCACGGACCCATATCATCCTGCTCGGCGAAGGCGTGGATCAGACCTACGTGTTCTACGGCGCGGACTACCCGAGCGACGTCGGCTATGGCACGTTCTTCGATCTCGCCGATCCGCAAGGTGCATTCGGTGCGACCAACATCAGCCCGAAACCGGCTGCGATGGCTGTCAGTGCGCTCACGCATGTACTCGATGGCACGAACACCCTGGGTCCGGTGAACGGCACGCCTTCCGGCGTCTACGCCTACTCGTTCCAGCAACTCGGCAACGGTGCGGTGATCACCGCGCTATGGACCCACAACAACAATGTGTGGGGCGCCAGCACGGGCTTCAGTTCGACTTATAGCGTGCCGTACAGCCTTGCCGTGGACGCGCCGGGTACGAGCGGTACGGTGAAGGTGATCGACATGATGGGCAATCCATCCACGGCGAACTACACCAACGGAACGCTGACGCTGAATCTCACGGAAGCGCCGGTGTACGTGGTGTCGAATAACGCCACGCTCGCCAAGGCAAACGTGACGACGCCGACCGGATACGTCGCGAACTAAGCTCGATTCAGGCGAAATACGAAACGTAGCGCTACAAGCGCAGTTGTCCAAAGCCGGCGCTAACGGGCACTTCGGCCCCTCATGGAAGGGCCGAAGTGCCGCGCGAGCTAGCTGGGATGCATGGGCCGCGCGGCCGTCGTCGGGACCACGTTGAGCCGCGCATAGTCGATCGCCTCGATGAGCACACCGACAATTTCGCCGATACGTTCGCGTGAAATGCGGATCTCCACCCATTCACGCATCGGCGACCTGCCATAAGGCTGAAACGCGAAGGCGCGGCCCGCCTTGACGAGCAATGCGGCACGCTCGGCCGGCAGTTTGATGCCGATGCCGCTGCCGTAGACGCAAAACGCCATATGCGCCCCGACAAACGCGGCCGGGCAGCCGAACATCGCCCCTTCGTGCACAGAAGGATCGCGATTGTGGATCTGCGCGAACGCGACATCAAACAAGCCCCGATCATGCAACAGCCTGGGGACCGTCTCCATGATTGTTCTCCTGAACCTGACGCAAAGGACTCCGGCGCTCAACCGCCTTGCTCGGCGCCGCTCATCCCGAGCACTTCATATTCGACCGGACTGCGGGTATAGAAGAGACGCACACCAGCGTGTCGCAACACGTCGACGAGAGCGTCGATGCGTTCATCTTCTGAGGCCACGGTCACGACCACCTGCTGATCCACCAGCTCGAAAAAGCGGGCCGCGTGATACTTCCCGCGGTCGTCGATACTTTCGCTGACTTTAATGACCGTCGCGCCCTCAATGCCAGCCCGTTTCGCCTCGTCCAGAATCCATTCGACGATACTCCGGTGCCCCTTGCGATGGCCCTGGTTGTCGGCGTATAGCGTCAATTGACTGCCTTTCATGAAAGCCTCCAGTCAATCCACGAATCGCGCAGAAATCAGCATACTCCGGTCGCTCAGCACGCTACGCAAAGACCATGAAAATCGCACTGTATAGAGTGCTTCATGTCGAACGCAAATCGGCTCCTAACGCTGATGACAAGCATAGGAAATTGGCCCGGCTGTGGGGGAAATCTCTGTGCTGTGCTGCATCATGCTCTATGGCTTCAGGCGGAGAGAGAACCATTCCGACAAACTTACCGTGCGGTCATCCTGACGCGCAACGCTTACCGTCAGGTACTTTCCGACCGGGCCGCCGCGCTCGTTTCCGGCATCTCGCGGCCAACTCGCAATGGCTTCGGCAACAGCCTGTCCCTTGTTTGCATCTTGTTGCGATTACGGGGGAACATATTCGTCTGCAGAGCGTCCTTAGAAATATCCCGGCACATAAAAAGCGAGATCCAACGATGGACGACCTGTTGACACGACTCCTGCACTTCCAACCGGCCTTGCTCGCGACCGTGGCGCACGATGTCCTGCATCTGCTCGTCGCAGTCGCGATTCTGGCAGCGGGCTGGTGGCTCTCCAACCGGATCGGCGTGGTGTTCGCCAGAGCGTTTGCGCACACCCGTGCGGATCCCACGCTCGGGCCGATGCTTCAGGCAATGGGCACCTGGGCGGTGCGCGCGGTGGTATTCATCGCCGCGCTCAGCGAAGTCGGCATTGCGACGGCCAGCGTGCTTGCCGTGCTGGGCGCAGCCGGTCTCGCGATTGGTCTGGCGTTGCAGGGCACGCTGCAGAACATCGCGGCGGGCATCATGCTATTGATGTTGAGGCCGTTTCGCGCGGGCGACATTATCGAAGGCACCGGCGCAGCAGCAGGCATCGTGCGCGAGGTCGGTCTCTTTACCACGCATATCGAACGCAGCGACGGCAACGCCGTGTACGTGCCAAACAGCCTGATCTGGAGCAACCCGGTTATCAATTACAGCAGCGGCGGCACCGAGCGGATTGAAGTCGAAGTTGACCTGGCGCAACGCAAGGATGTCGATGCGGCGATTGGTGAGCTAAAAAAGCTGGTCGCGGATGAACCACGCGTTTTGACGGGCACTACACTGGCGCCGGTTGTTTCGGTGGCCAGTTACCCGAAGTCCGGCGGCGTGAAACTCAGGATTGCAGCGTGGGTTCGCAGTCCGGATGCGCCGCTCGCTCGTGACGATCTGCGCAGTCATGCGCGTGATGCGTTGACACAAGCGGGTTGTGCGGTAGCGGTGCAGTGACCGGCTAAGTGCTTCAGGTGCGCCGGATCAATCCGTTTTTGGGCGTGGTAGATCTCAGGGTAACCGGCATAAAATAGAATTTTACGTTTGAATACCTAGCGTTACGATTGATGCGATGGGTGCCGTGTACCAATCGCGTATCAACCTTGTTTGTGTCCACAAGCAATCACTTCCCCGCTCGCCGACGAGCCAGGCTTTCACGAAGCCTTCCCTTCACGCGCGCCCAATAACCAGCCAGCAGTGCAAATTCGGCGAGTCGGCCACGGATGGTCAAAAAAATGGAAATCGTGCTATGAGATGTCTCGCGGTTCGCCCAGCGTGCCTTGTAGGGGGTGAAAACGGGACGGAGATCGAAATCGCGGCCATTTTCGTACGCCCACTTCATGCAATATTCGTGCATCAGATTGCCAGGCGTGCACGCGCTGAACGCGTCATCATAAGTCGTGATGAAGCCTTCGAAATAAGCTTGCCCCACGAGGTTGATCGACCCTGCAACGGGCACACCG
>FTKM01007908.1_pt1 | contig 11107 bp, 11 predicted proteins | sample 1658051 | NCBI WGS metagenome assembly FTKM01 (sample SAMEA3914794, study PRJEB12502) | metagenome | biome: forest; material: soil | place: Canada | collected 2011-07-05 | depth 0.1 m | reverse complement strand
CCCCCGCCGCAACCTGGCGACGCGAAAGCTTCTCACCAGCCCCAGGCGACAACGACGTGATCAGCCACGTCGATCTGCTCAGTTCCAATGAAACGAAAATGGCTCCAAGATCAGTCCGGATAGCGGCCGGCTGGGTAGCTTCCTGCTCAAAGGCGGTCATCTCAGTCTCCAAAGTGAGTGGTTCGAAGACCTCACTCTGAAGGCCAGAGCCGGCTGCTATCCACCCCCCATGGAATCTTCGACACGGCCCTGCGGGCCGGCTCAGGATGACGTGGTTTTGTGGGCTCTGTAATTTTACGTCATGCTGAGCCGCGCCCATCGGGCGCGTGTCGAAGCACGCACACTCGATTTGCAAGCGTTCTATCCCGGAACCTTTGCGCCGCCGCGCCCCGGCGCTAAAGTCACGGCCAAGCAAGAACGACCCCTGAGGAGACAGTCATGGCGGATTTCGGTGGTGATGTGGAAGCCTTCCGGACCGAGGCCAAGGCCTGGCTCGACGACAACTTCCCGGCCTCGCTGAAGGCGGATCCGGCCGCCCAGCTCGCCGACATGATGGGCGGCAAGCCCACGCCCGATGCTCAGCTTTGGAAGAAGCGGATGGGAGAAAAGGGCTGGGGCACACCCACCTGGCCCACCCAGTATGGTGGGGGCGGGCTGTCGCGCCAGGAAGCCCGCGTGCTGGGCGAAGAGATGGCCAGGATCGGCGCCCGCAACCCCATCGGCGGCATGGGGGTGATGATGTTCGGCCCGACCCTGATCGAGGTGGGCACCGAAGCGCAGAAGCAGCGGCACATCCCCTCGATCGTCAAAGGCGCGATCCGCTGGTGCCAGGGCTATTCCGAACCGGGCTCCGGCTCCGACCTCGCCTCCCTGCAGACCAAGTGCGAGGACAAGGGCGACCACTGGCTGATCAACGGCTCGAAGATCTGGACCTCGGGCGCCAACCTCGCCGACTGGTGCTTCTGCCTGGTGCGGACCGACCCCAAGGCCAAGAAGCACAACGGCATCAGTTTCGTGCTGATCGACATGCGCACGCCGGGCGTCGAGACGCGGCCGATCCTGCTGATCAACGGCGGCAGCCCCTTCTGCGAGACCTTCTTCACCGACGTGAAGGTTCCGAAGGAGAATCTGATGGGGCCGCTGAACGGCGGCTGGACCATCGCCAAGCGCCTTCTGCAGTTCGAGCGCGAGAACATCTCCGCCAGCCTCGGCCAAGGCGGCTCGCCGACCATGGGTCAGGCGACGGGCGGGGTCGCCGAATTGGCGGTGAAATATGTCGGCCTGGACGACACGGGCCGGCTGGCGGACGCCGATCTGCGTCGGCGGCTGGTGGACCATGTGATGGAAAACCAGGCCTTCAAACTGACGGGTCGGCGCGTCGCCGACGAGGCCAAGTCGAACCAGGGCCCGACCGCGGCCACCTCGATCATGAAATACGCCGGCGCCAAGATCGCCCAGGACCGCACCGAGCTGATCATCGAAGCCATGGGCCATCAGGGTCTGGGTTGGGAAGGCGAAGGCTACGATCCCGGCGAACTGGCGACGGTGCGCGCTTGGCTGCGGGCCAAGGCCAACTCCATCGAGGGCGGCACGTCGGAGATCAATCTGAACGTGGTGTCGAAGCGGGTGCTCGGGCTGCCGGATCCGAAGTAGGGGGCGCTTGGGCTATGTGAAGCCAATGGCGGCTAGTTGGGGCCGTTCTCCAAGTACCAGACGAAACACATCACCTGGTTCAGGTCTCCGCCTTCCGCTTCGTATTTGTCCAGGTGACTGGCAAATGCCTTTCGGCCTTCTTCGATGAAGTCGAATTGCGAGCGCAGATTCTGGAATGCAGCCAGCGATCGTTCTGCTGTCAGCGAGACGCGCTCTGCCCATGGCAAGTCAGGTGACAGTCCGGCTGTCGGATCAATCTCGATCCAATAGCATTCGCAGGTTCCGCCATCTGGAATTCGGAACTGAAGCTGGCCGCCCACGCTCGCAAGATTCTCCAGCCGGGCGGCTTCAATGACTTTTGGGATGTCTTCGATTGGCCAAGCGTATTCACCGCCGCGCAGGGATGAACCCTGCAGAAGCCCGGCAGGCAGCTGTTCCTCTGCGGTAGCCATAATCGTCACCACCCCGTCGATCGCATGGACAGCGTGATTTCGGGCGGCCGGCCTTGTCAAGGACGGCGCGAAGCGCCGCCGCACGCGGCCGGCGTAGCCGGTCCTTGACAAGGCCGGCCGCCCGAAAAACCATTCCATCATGCGGTCGAAGGGGGAGTCTGACTGGGCTATACTTGGAATATCGACGCAGTATTTGACCCTTTATCGTCGGTGAGGGACGCATGAGTGAGGTCAATCTGACATACGCGAGAGCCCATCTCAGTGAACTGATCGACAGAGTCGAGGCGGGTGAGGCCGTCAATATCCTACGCCGCGGCAAGTTGGTCGCCCGCCTCATACCGGCTGAACACCGGCGCGAACCGATCAGTCTGGCCGAGATGCAGGCTGTAACGGCTTCGATGAAGCTGCCCGCCGAGCCCATCGAAGACTTCATGCGCAAAATGCGGGATAGCGACCGCTATTAGGCCGCCTAAACATCTCGGAGATTGTTGGCGGGTTCATCGGCGTTCCCTCCCCGTCATTTTCCGCTAAGACACCCTCATGACGACCGCAGCGCTTGAGCGATTGACCGCCGGCATGCCGGTTCCCTTTGGCGGGAACCGGGTCTCGGTCGTGTCCGAGGCGCTGGCGAAGGCGTTCCAGGGGGGCGACCGGCTGATCGTGATGCAGGACGACGGCGCCCTACTGCGCGTGCCCGCCGCCGTGGCCGGGATCGCCGGGACAGCCGTCGGCCGGGCAGAGTCGGCCTTTCGCAAAATGTCCGCCGTGTCGGACGAGGCGGTCAGCCGCTTCTTCGCCGCCTTTGCGGACGCTCTGGCCGACGATGTGGTGTGGGCGAAGATCGCCGCAGCCAACGCAGAGGATGTCGCCGCCGCCAAGGTGCGAGGCCGCTCGACGACGCGGCTGGCGCTAAGCGCCGGCATGCGGCGGGACATGATCGCCGGCCTGCACGAGTGGCGGGACGCAGAGGGCGCGCGCGGCCGCACGCTGGAGCGGATCGAGCACGCGGGCTGGACCCTGGAGCAGGTCGCGGCGCCGCTGGGCGTGGTGGGCTTCGTGTTCGAGGGCCGGCCCAATGTGTTCGCGGACGCCACAGGGGTGCTCCGCACGGGCAATACGGTGGTGTTCCGCATTGGCTCCGACGCGCTCGGCACGGCGCGGGCGATCATGGCTGAGGCGCTGGAGCCGGCTTTGGCGGCGGCAGGCCTGCCCGAAGGCGCGGCCAGTCTGGTGGATAGCGCCGAGCACGCCGCCGGCTGGGCCATGTTCGCGGACAATCGGCTCGCGCTGGCCGTGGCGCGCGGATCGGGGCCAGCGGTGTCGCAACTGGGCGGCATTGCTCGCCAGGCTGGCACGCCGGTCAGCCTGCACGGCACGGGCGGCGCCTGGCTGGTGGCCGACAAGAGCGCCGACGCCGAGCGGTTCGCCGCCTGTGTCTACCACTCGCTGGACCGCAAGGTCTGCAACAGCCTCAACGTCTGCTGCATCGTCCGCGAGCGGGCGGAGGAACTGGTCCCGCTATTCCTGGACGCGCTCAAGCGCGCCGGCGAGCGGCGGTCGGGCTGCAAGCTGCATGTGGCCTATGGCGACGAGCGCTGGCTGCCGGAGGTTTGGCGCCACGCACAGGTCCCCGTCCATCGCGCCGAAGGCGTGTTCGAGGAGCCGCTGATCGAGACCATCCCCGTGGATGAGCTCGGCCGCGAATGGGAGTGGGAAGAGACGCCGGAGGTGTCGCTCAAGATCGTCGATACGGTCGATGAGGCCATCGAACTGTTCAACCGCTTGAGCCCCCGCTTCGAAGCCTGCCTGATCGCCGATGACGAGCTGGCCCAGCGCCGCTTCTTCGAGGCGGTGGACGCGCCCTTCGTCGGCGATGGTTTCACCCGCTGGGTCGATGGCCAATATGCGCTGAACCAGCCGGAGCTCGGCCTGTCCAACTGGCAGAGCGGCCGCCTGCTGGCTCGGAGCGGCATCCTGTCGGGCGCCTCCATCTATACCGTCCGCGCGCGCGTGCGGCAGACCGACATCGACCTCGACCGGCAATCGGCGGCGCCCTCCAAAGACGCCTCAAAGGAAAATCATGTGGCACGCGGGTCCGGTCCGGCGCAGTCCTGAGGCCGGCCGCCCCGGGGCGCTGCGGCTTGGCGTCTCGCTCGCGCCGGGCATGCGGGTGGGCCTCTATGGCGGTTCGTTCAATCCCGTCCACGACGGCCATCTTCAGGTCACTCGCATAGCCAAAGCCAAGCTCGGCCTCGATCGGGTCATCTGGCTGGTCACCCCGGGCAATCCGCTCAAGGCGCCGCCTGGCGACTTGGCCGCCCGGGTCGCAGCGGTTCGCAAAGCCGTCACCGATCCTGCGATGATCGTCTCCGATCTGGAGGCCCGCACGGGCACGCGCTTCAGCATCGACACGTTGCGCGTCCTGCAGGCCCGATATCCCCGCGTCCATTTCGTCTGGATCATGGGGGCCGACAACCTGGCCAGTTTCCACCGCTGGCGGGGCTGGGCGGAGATCATGCGCCGCGTTCCGGTGGCGGTCATCGCCCGACCCGCCTCGATGATGAAGGCCCTGTCCTCGCCCGCAGCGCGCCGGTTTGCCCTTGCCCGCCTGCCCTCCGCCAAGGCTCGTCGTCTTGCCGTTCGGCCGCCGCCAGCCTGGGTCTTCCTGGCCACGCCGTTGAACTATGCCTCGTCCACGCAGCTCCGATCACGAGCGGTTGTAAGCTGAGTCCGGATTTACCCCCGGACAAGCACCCTCGGTTATGGTACGGTCCTGGCCGCGAGAAGCGCCAAAGGAGCACCAGGCTGAACCGCAACCCCGCGCAACCCGCGCCCGAGGATGTCGCCCAAGCGGCCGACGCCTCCCCCGAGGACGACCAGGACCTTCCCTCTATCGAGGGGCTGGAAGCTCTCATACTGGCCCGTCTTGACGACGATCAGGCCCAGGATGTCGTTTTTATCGACCTGAAGGACAAGAGCTCAGTCGCCGACTGCATGATTGTCGCGTCGGGCCGTTCGCACCGTCATGTCGGCGCCATCGCCGATCACCTCGTGCGGGCGATCAAGGAAGCCGGCAATGGCAAGGCCCGGGTCGAAGGCATGCCAAACTGTGACTGGGTGCTGATCGACGCCGGCGACGTCATCGTCCACCTGTTCCGGCCCGAGGTGCGGCAGTTCTATAACCTCGAGAAGATCTGGTCGGTCGAACCGCCGCGAGCGGCGGCGCACTGATCTGGAGATAAGGGGACATGATCACTAGTGTCCGGCTTATCGGTTTTCCGGCCTTCGTAAGCGATTGATAGATTGAGAAGAACAGGCTGCTTTGGCCTGTTAGCGACTTGAACTGCGGCTCGACCTCGCACGAGCATCGGCTTCCTGGATGATGGGGGAGTCGGGCGATGTACGAGGGCAAGCTGGTCTTCTCCCAGCTGATGGACCACCTGCCGCAGCATACGTTCCGCCGCCTGGTGGAGCGCTACCGCGGCGATCGATCCGTTCGAACATTCAGTTGCCAGGACCAGTTTCGCTGCATGGCCTTCGCGCAACTGACCTACCGCGACAGCCTGCGCGATACAGTGACCTGCCTGAACGCCCAGCAGGCCAAGCTCTTCCACATGGGCATCCGGGGTCAGGTGCGGCGCAGCACCCTGGCCGACGCCAACGAGCGCCGGGACTGGCGGCTCTATGCGGCGCTCGCCTCGACGCTGATCGTCAGCGCGCGACGCCTCTACGCAGGCGACACGTTCGGCGCGGACCTCGAAGGGGCCGCCTACGCCCTGGACACCACCACCATCGACCTGTGCCTGTCGCTGTTTCCCTGGGCTCACTTCCACCGCAACAAGGGCGCGGTGAAGCTGCACACCATGATCGACCTTAGGGGCAACATCCCGGTCGTGATCCACATCGACGACGGCAAGTCCTACGACACCGACATCCTGGACGTGATGATCCCCGAGCCTGGCGGCCTTTACGTGATGGATCGCGGCTTCTTCGATCTCATCCGCCTCTATCGGCTCAACGCCGCCGGCGCCTTCTTCGTCATTCGCGCCAAGGACAACCTTCGCTTTCGCCGCATAACCTCACGGCCCATCGAGCGCACCGGCGGCCTCATCTGCGACCAGGTCGTCGCCCTGACCATCAAGTCCAGCACCAGGCGCTATCCGGCCCGGCTGCGGCGCGTGCGCTATCGCGATCCCGAGACGGGCAAGCCCCTGATCTTCCTGACCAACAACTTCCTGCTGCCGCCACGCACCATAGCCGACCTCTACCGCTGTCGCTGGCAGATCGAGCTGTTCTTCAAGTGGATCAAGCAGCACCTGCGCATCAAGAGCTTCTTCGGCAACACCGAGAACGCCGTGAAGACCCAGATCTGGATCGCCGTCTGCGTCTACGTCCTGATCGCCATCGTCAAAAAGCGGCTTGCCCTGCAGGCCAGTCTCTACACAATCCTGCAGATGATCAGCGTCACCGCGTTCGAAAAAATGCCATTGGATCAACTGCTTAACATCGCGCACCCGCAAAAGTCAGGCCACGATGAAAATAGCCAATTGAATCTATTCGAGAATTAGCCGGACACTAGTGATCATGTCCCCTTATCTCCTCCGCTCCCTCCGATGAAAATCACCCTCCTCGTGGTCGGTCGCCTCGGCCGTATCCCCGAAGCCCTGCTTGCCCGCGACTACGCCGACCGCGCCACGGCCTCCGGGCGCGCGTTCGGGCTCGGTCCGGTAGAGATCGTCGAGGTGGAGGCCCGCAAGCCGGGCAAGGCGGCGGAAGCGGAAGTGTTGAAGCCTCACCTCCAGGACGCCCACGTCATCGCCTGCGATGAGCACGGCCTGGCCATGGCCTCACGAGCCTTCGCCGACCGGATCGCTCGGCTGCGCGACGACGGCGTGCGCAGGCTAGTGATCGTGATCGGTGGGGCGGACGGGCTGGATCCGGCCCTGCTCGCCTCGGCCAACGCCAAGCTGGCTTTCGGGCCGCAGACCTGGCCGCACGCCCTGGCGCGGACCATGCTGGCCGAACAGGTCTACCGCGCCGTAACCATCCTCGCCGGCTCGCCCTACCATCGCGATTGAGCGGGTCTTCCCCGGGCGCGCCAAACAGGCTTAGTGAGCCGATGGCCCGCCGCTCCGCTGTCAGCCTTGTCATGATCGCGGCCACCTTCGGCCTGGCCGCAGCCGCGCCCGCGCCACAAGGTCGGGCTCCAGCTCTGCGCCAGCTCGAAGCCAACGAGCGCGACCGGGACAAGGACCGGCAGGCCGCCGTCGCCGAGGCCCAGGCCGCCCGGCTGGAGATCGCCCAGCTGCAGGCCCAACTCGACGCGCTCAACACCGCGCAGAAGAACGGCCAAAAGAACGTCAGCGACAAGAAGCTGCGGCTGGCCGCTCTGAACGTCCGCGAGGCCCAGCTCGACGGCGAGATCGGCGACAACCGCGCGCGGCTCGCACGCCTGCTCAGTGCGCTGGAGATGTTCCGTCGCGATCCGCCGCCGGCCCTGTTCGTCAATCCCGGCGACGTGCGCGACGCGGTGCGGGCGGCGATCTTGATCAAGGCCATCACGCCGGAGTTGGAACAGCGGGCGGCGGTGCTGAGGGCCCAGGCTGAGAGCCTGCGCAAGGTCAAGCGCGCCGTCGATACCGCCAGCGAGGATCTGTTCACCAGCGAAAGCGACGTCGCCGAGCGCAAGGCCAAGATCGAAGCCCTGATCGCCGCCCGCTCGGCCCTGGAAGGCCAGGACACCGCCGCCGCCGACGCCGCCAAACAGGACGCCGACGCTCTGGCGGCCCGGGCGACGGTGCTGCGCGAACTGTCCCAGGGCCTGGCCGTCGCCGCGCCGGCCCAGGCAGCGTCCCACGAGCCGCCCGATCCCGAACATGCCGGCCTGTTTGGCAGGCCCAAGCTGTTCACCGCGCCCGCGCCCGGCGCCCCGATCCGCCGGTTTGGCGCGAGCGAGCCCGGCGGCGGCCGCTCGGCGGGCTGGACCTGGCGCACGTCGGAAACGGCCCAGATCGTGGCGCCTGCGCAAGGCGTGGTGGAATACGCCGGGCCGCTCAAGGGCTGGAACGCGGTGGTGATCCTGCGCCTGGGGGGCGGCTATCACTTGGTGCTCGCCGGATTGGACGCCATCGTCGCCGGAACCGGCCAGATGGTCAGCCAGGGCCAGCCAGTCGGGCGGATGGCCAAGAGTGGGCCGGGGGGTGAAGCGGGGCCGCCGGAGCTCTATCTTGAGATCCGCAAGAATGGCGCGATCGTCGATCCGTCGCATTGGCTGAAGGCGCCGATGACAAAATCCTGATCGGCTCGCCTCGAAAAGGTCTTATGTTCCGAATGTTTGAGCGTAGCCGGTGAATCGGCTTTCGCATTTGTTCTGCGCCCATTAGCGTGGGCTTTCTGGCTTGGTTGGCCCCAAAAGGCGTTCGATATGCTGCGCAAGTACTTCTTGGTTGGGGCTTCGGCCTTTGTGCTGGGCGCGGGGGCGATGGCCTATCTGAATCACCCCGCCCATGCCGAAGCCACGGTCCCAAGCGCGGAATCCTTCCGCACCCTTGAGCTGTTCGCAGACGCCCTGGACATCATCGAGAAGCAGTATGTTACGCCGGTGGACGAAAAGAAGCTGATCCAGTCGGCCATAGACGGCATGCTGACCACGCTCGATCCCCACTCCGGCTACCTGAATGCCGCCGACTACGCCGACCTGCGCGATCAGACCCGCGGCCAGTACGGCGGTCTGGGGCTGGAGGTCACCGGCGACGAGGGTGCGGTGAAGGTGGTCTCGCCCATGGACGACACCCCCGCCGCCAAGGCCGGGCTGCAGCCGGGCGACTTCATCACCGCCATCGACAGCCAGAGCGTGATCGGGCTCAACCTCAATGACGCGGTCAAGAAGATGCGCGGCGCCATCGGCCAGCCGATCACCTTGACGGTGGTTCGCCCCGGCAAGGATCCCTTCGACGTCACCCTGGTGCGCCAGGCCATCGACGTGAAATCGGCCAAGGGTCACCTCGAAGGCGACTACGGTTACCTGCGTCTGTCCGCCTTCGACGAGAACACCACCGAACAGGCGGTCGCGGCGCTGAAGGACATGCAGACCAAGGACCCGCACATGAAGGGACTGGTGCTCGACCTGCGCAACAACCCCGGCGGCCTGCTCGATCAAGCGGTCAGCGTCTCGTCCATGTTCCTCAACGGCGGCGAGGTGGTGTCCCAGCGCGGCCGCGAGGCCAAGGATATCGAACGCTACAACGCCCGCGAGGGCGGCGACCTGCTGCACGGCCTGCCGATCGTGGTGCTGATCAACTCAGGCACCGCCTCGGCCGCCGAGATCGTCTCCGGTGCGCTGAAGGATCGGCATCGGGCGGCCATCGTCGGCCTGACCAGCTTCGGCAAGGGCTCGGTGCAGACCATCATCCCGATGCCGAACGAGAACGGCGCGATGAAGTTGACCACGGCGCGCTACTACACCCCGTCCGGCGGCTCGATCCAGAAGACCGGCATCGAGCCGGACCTGGAGGTGGCCGCGACTCAGGAACAGGCCGAACAGGTGGCCAATGAGGCGTTCGAATTCTCCGAGGCCAGCTTCACCAACGCCCTCAACGCCGAGGAGGGCAAGGCCAGGCGCGGCGCCCACCACCCGGCCGAGGCCCCGCCGCCCGGGTTCGACATCAAGAAGGACTTCCAGCTCTCGCGGGCGCTGGATGTGCTGAAGTACGGCTCGGTGGAGGCGACGCCCAAGTATGCGGCGCCCAAGCCGAAGATCGCCAACCTGCTCGGCCCGAACGTGAAGTTCCCGCCGGAAACCACCCCGCCGGGGTCCAACGCCAAGCCGGCGCCCGCGCACCCATAACCCCGCCATGGTTTCGACGCTTCCGCCGGGCAGGGAGGGGTTTCTGGTCGGTAAGGGAAGTCGTCATGGCTGTTTTGCAAAGGATCCTGTGCGGCGCCGCCGCGGCTTCCTTGCTCGCCGCGGGGGGCGCTGACGGCGTGGCGCGGGCCGCCGATCCCGAATCTACCGTCGTCGAGCAGCTGATCGTCACCGCTCGCCAACCGGGCCCGGCCTGGTGGCGGGTGTCGAACTCAACATCGGTTGTCTACATCCTGGGCCTGCCGAGCGCCTTACCCAAGGGCCAGACCTGGAACACCTCGGTGGTCGAACGGCGTCTGAAGGGCGCCAATGAAGTGATCGGCCCGCCAACGGCCACGGCCGGCGCCAGCGACACCCTGGCTTTCCTGAGCATCCTCAACCAGCTGCATACCAAGGATGCGATGGAGGACGGCCTGCCCGCCAACCTTAAGGCCCGGTTCGAGGCGGATCGCGGCCGGCTCAGCGATGACCCGCGCGCCTATTCCCACTGGGCGCCAGCGGTGGCCGGCCTGCAGATGGTCGGCGACTGGCGCAAAAAGACCGGGCTGGACGCGGCCGAGCCGGCCAAGACCGTGCGTCATCTGGCCGAGCATGATGGCGTGAAGTTCGTGCCCGCGGCGACCTATAAGGCCCTGCCGTTGTTCAAGGCTATTGCGGCCCAGGCCGGTCAGATGGGGCCGCCCTGCCTGACGGACGCCCTGGACGAGATCGAGGCCGGCGCGGGACCGGTGCGAGCCGCCGCCGATGGCTGGGCGCGCGGCGATGTCCGCGCGGCGCTGGGCGAGCAGCGCGGTTATGAGAAATGCGCCAACAGCTTTCCCGGCGGCGCTGAACTGACCCGCCAGGCCATGCGCGACACGACCGGCGCGATTGCGGGGGCGCTGGCCAAGCCGGGCCATTCCCTGGCGCTGGTCAACCTGCGCGCCCTGCTTGCCGCCGGCGGCGTGCTGCAGCAGCTGCAGGCGCGAGGCTACAAAATCGAAAAGCCGGATATGGCCGGGGACTAGGGTCCGGACTCATAACCACCAGATGACGGTGGCGGCTAGGGCAATGGCGCCCATGAAGGATTTGAGGTTTCGGTCGAAGCGGGTGGCGATGCGCCGCCAGTCCTTGAGGCGGCAGAACATGCGCTCGATGA
>FTKM01010479.1_pt1 | contig 11115 bp, 11 predicted proteins | sample 1658051 | NCBI WGS metagenome assembly FTKM01 (sample SAMEA3914794, study PRJEB12502) | metagenome | biome: forest; material: soil | place: Canada | collected 2011-07-05 | depth 0.1 m | reverse complement strand
CAGCCGCGTGCCGATGCGCCGCCTTGCCGCGCCGCGGCCGGAAAACAGGCGCGTCAAACGACGGCCGATGCGCGCTGTTAGAACCCGTCTGCATCGCACTAAACCTCCGCTTCGGCGTAACGGCGCGTAACCGTCAGGTTCGCCGCCGTTACACACCCCCATCGCAGTCCGCATTAACCTTACAGGTTTCTGCGGCACCCGCATTGCGTACGCTACCATTCCGGAACCGCCGCTATACCTCGTCGCGTGTCGACCAGCGTTGGCGTTTCAACGCCTTACTCTGATCGCATGCGCGATAGCGCGGTTACCCGACAGGCATTCGAGGCGGCCGCCGGGCGTTCTTCCGCAGACCTCGCGTCAGCCGAATCGACAGGAATCCATTGCATGCAGTTTGACCGAACCTCGCGCGCGCGGGCTCTTGCACCGCGCGTCCTGACACGGGCTGTGGCCGCTGCGCTCGCCACCTTGCTGGCGGCCTGCGCTGTCGGGCCCGACTATAAGCGGCCCACCGCTGAAGTCCCCGCGTCGTACAAGGAAGCGGCACCTGGCTGGAAAGTCGCGCAACCCGCCGATCAGCATGATCGTGGCGACTGGTGGGCGATCTACAACGACACCGAACTCAACGGACTCGAAGACAAGCTGAACACGTCGAACCAGACGGTGGCGCAATATGCGGCCGCTTATCGGCAGGCGCGCGCCCTGGTCGGCGAAGCGCGCGCCGCGTACTTTCCGGTGATCAGCGGTTCGGCGGGTGCCACCCGTTCGGGCACGGGCTCGTCAGGCGCAAGCTCGACGTCGGGAACGCGATCTGGCGTGAACAACAGCTACAACCTGCAACTCGACGCAAGCTGGGAGCCCGACCTGTGGGGCAAGGTAAGCCGCACCGTGAGCGCGCAGGAAGCCACTCAGCAGGGCGCCGCCGCGACACTTGCCAACGCGCGGCTCTCGGCGCAAGGGACGCTCGCCCAGACCTACTTCTCGCTGCGCTCGCTCGACTCAATGCAGAAGCTGCTCGACGACACCGTCGTTGCCTACGAAAAGTCGCTCAAGCTCACGCAGAACCAGTATGCGCAAGGCGTTGCGGGACGCTCAGATGTGCTTCAGGCGCAAGCGCAAATGCAATCGGCGCAGGCCGCGGCAATCGACAATGGCATCGCGCGCGCCCAGGACGAGCATGCGATCGCCGTGCTGGTCGGTGAACCGGCGTCCACCTTCTCGATTGCCGCATCGCCGCTCACCGCGGTTCCGCCCGCCGTGCCCGCGCAAATGCCGTCCGCACTGCTTGAGCGACGGCCCGACATTGCGGCCGCAGAACGCGCGGCCAAGGCCGCGAACGAGCAGATCGGCGTCGCTATCTCCGCGTTCTTCCCGTCGTTGACCCTGTCGGCGAGCGGTGGCTTTGAAAGCTCCGTCCTGTCGCAGCTGCTCACCGCGCCGGCGCGCTTCTGGACTCTCGGCCCACAACTGGCCGGTACGATCTTCGACGGCGGTCTGCGCGAAGCTCAAACCAACGCCGCCCGCGCCGCGTATGACCAGGACGTCGCGGTTTATCGTCAGACGGTATTGTCGGCATTCCAGGATGTCGAGGACAACCTGGCTTCACAACGCATCCTCGAACAGGAAATCGGCGTGCAGCAGCAGGCGGTCGAGTCTGCGCGTCAGGCGCTGGATATCGTAACGAACCAGTACAAGTCCGGCACGGTCGGCTATCTGAACGTTCTGACCGCGCAGACCACCGCTTTCACGGCCGAGAAGAAGCTCGCCAGCATCGCCGGGGAGCGGATGGTGTCGTCGGTGGGTCTGGTGAAAGCGCTGGGCGGAGGCTGGGATGCCTCGCGAATGAATCTCGAAACCGGCACGATCGCGGCGAGCTCTGCTCAGTGAACAAACGTCAATGCCACCGTATCCGGCCCGCTCGGCCGTCCAAGCAGATTCAGCAAGCCCGCAAGGTTATCTCGCGCCTCGGGCGCCGCGCTTGCGGTGCCATTGAACATCGTGGAACCCGCGCTGACCGACCCGTGCCCGTTGAGCATTAGCGGTCCTTTGAGGGTGGACAGATCGACCGTGGAGCGATCGCCCTCCGCCTGAATCACGACACGGTACGAGCCCAGCGGCTTGACGAGCGAAACCCGCGAACTCGCATCGACCAGCGTGACGGTCAGTTGTCCAAATGCCTCGTCGCCGAAGCTGCGCCAGTCGCTCCATGCGAGCTGCACGGTACCTTCCAGATCAAGCGTATTAAACGGCGCGCCCAGGCCGGTCAGCAGCGATGCGGGCACGGCAATCGCGCCTTGCGACAGAATCGCGCCGCGCCGCGTGGCGTCCACGGTAATCGGAGTGGGCATCGCTTCGCTTTGCAGCATGGTCATCCGCACGCGGCCGACAAACAGCGGCCAGAACGCCGTATGCCATTCGACGCGACCCGGCAGCAGGGTCGCCGTACTGGCATCCGAGCCCGCGGCCAGCATCAGCGTAGCGGAGCCATGCCAGAGCGACCCGGCCGGATTGACCAGGTTGACATGGCCGCCGGTGTCCTTTGAAAACTGCGGCGTAATCCATGCAGCGGGCAACATGACCAGCAGCACCGCGCCGCTCGATAACACCGCGACCAGCAGCCATGGCAGGGCAGCGCGCAAGCGCCGCGTCCAGTAATTCATACGAAGTCCTGTGGCGACACCGTCACTTGACGGTCGATGGCTGCAACGACGCGGTCAGGTCGACCTGGCCGTCGTCCTTGAGCGCCGTGACATGCGCTTCGGAAACCTGCACCTTGAATTGCCGCCGCACATCGTCGACCCAATTGGTCCACACCGGGAACGATGCGTTCTTCAACTGGATCTGCACCGCGTTGCCGATCAATTGCACCTGCAGCGCAGTCAGGCCGTGATCAGAAAGCGAAGCGGTGAGGGCATCCTTCAAGGCGCCGCCGGTGGGCGTCACGCCCTGCGCCGCTGCCGACAGCCGATGCGCCTCGTTGGCTTGTGCGGTCATCTGCGCGAGCTGGCGCTGCAACGCCGGTAGTGTTTCACGTAGATGCGCTCTGCCGTCCTGCGCCGGCGCCCATAGCACCGACCACGCAATCACGACACCTAGCACCGTGCCACCCCAGGTCAGCAGATTCTTTTCGCGCTCGGAGCGCCCGTCCCAGAAACCAGCCCAGGTTTGAGCAAGTTCGCTTTTCATTGTCCGCTCCTGATGGTCCACTTGCCGGTGCTACTGTCGATCGCGCCGCTCAAGCCGTTCATCGCAAGGCGCTGCGGTAGACCCGGGTCGACTTTGACTTCCGGCTTGAAAGTCACGTCGAGGCGGTGCTCGTGATAGTCAATCGCGGCAATACCGTTGACCGGCACAGGCCCGAGCGAACGGGCAAACCCAGCAGAAAGCGACAGGAAATCGTCCGGTGACAGTTCGCCCGCCGCCACGCGCAATTGCTGCATCTGGCGCGACATCTGATCGGGCGCGTCGAGGACGACGGTTGTTTTCGGGAAGGTGTTGAGCAGGAGTTCGGTCATCTGCGCGTTGATCGCATCACGCTGGTGCGACATCATCAGCCACTGCACATTCGCGCCCACGATCGCCACCACGATCGCCCCCACCGCGAGCAGGATCGGCAAGCGCAGACGGCGCAGGCTCGCGCGGTCAAGGCGCCACGGCTGGGTAGCAAATTCAAACTGGCACAAGTCGAAGCGGCATTCGAGTGCGCGCCGCGCGAGCCGTTCGAACGGCAACGGTTGCGCGCCGCTTACCTGTGCGGCGAAACCGCCCTGTGACCCGGAGCCCATGCCTGGCTCGCTGCCAGGCACGTCAGTCAGCCGATAAAGCGTCACGGGTGCGGCACCCGCCAGCGCATCGAGCGTGGCGTTGACGGCCGTCACCGTGACAGCCATGCCTTCACCCTGCAACCCGCGCGCAATGGCGAGCTCGACGCGTCCGGCGCTGGGATGCGTCGCTACCTCGAGCAGCAACGCGGGGGCGGTGGATACCACATGGCCGAGCACCGCGGCCACAACGGGCGTAGGTGGCGCGGTTGCGACCGCTGCAGCGGACCTGGCGCCAGCGCCCGGCCTGACCGCAGCCGCGGCGACCGTTTCGGTTTCCGCTTCCACCGGCGCTGCCGACACGACCGGAGCCACCGGCAGACATCGCGTCACCGGCACGGCACGCACGTTACGATGCCCCGCCGCCGCGAAGGCTTCGCAGATAAAGCGGAACCAGCCGCGATCGATGATTGCGAGCAGGTGCCGCCCACCGCCCAACGGCTGAGGATCAAGCGCGATATGACAGGTCTGCGGATCCTGAATCAGTTGATCCTCGACCACGTTCGGCAACGCCTGGCGCAACCGCGGCCCCTTCAACGGGGGCAGGGTGGCGGCCATCATCAGCAGGTCGCGCGCGGCCACCATCAAGACCGTGGACGACGCCCGCGGCAACAGCGCGAGCGCCGAGCGGCCGGCGCGTTGCGTGCGACCCGACTTGTCGAGCAACAGGAACGGCAGATCCGGCAGTTGCCATTCCTGCGACGGCACCGCCGGATCACGCGGCGGCAATAAGACGATCAGCGTGCTCAAAGGCCACTCTCTCGAGGAAAAGCGTTATTCATGGTTGATCTTCTACGCGCACGACGCGAGTCGAGTGCGTGAGCGCGTCACGATAGACGAGGGTTGTGCGATCCACTTCCGCGCGCTCATGGTCCACACGGCCGTGAATGAAAAAGTAACTGGTGTTGACATCGAGGCTACTCGGATCGATGGCCAGTTGGGCAACGCCCACGCCCTGCAGTGCCAACTGTACGTCACCCACGTTATGAAAGAACACCGTAGCACGGCGCGAGACGAAAGCCTGAGCATTGGACAGGCTCATTCCTGGCACAACGGCTGCGATCACTTCAGCGGGGGCCGTGTTCATATTGACGGCGGTGGTGGTGGGCAGCACCGTTACGAAGGGCCGCAAGCGAGCGACCATATCGGGAGTGAAGCCGGGCACATCGAGAAGCGAGTCGACGCTCGTCATCTGCAGGGGAGGGACGGGCGCGTCGTCGTCGTCATCCATACCGGGCTTGTTGGTGAAATTGCTGCCGCCAATGGCACCGCCTTGTATGGGCGTACTGGTTGTTGTGCCGCCAGCGGTCGGGACCGGCGTCTGAAAGCGGGTGGCGGACAGCGTGAGACTACTGCGCATCTGCACGGCTGTTTTCTGTGCCAACTGGCTATTGAGACTGAGCAGGGCGAGCAGGCGCTGGAACGCCTGGATCTGCTCCACGTTCATTTGCAGCACGCCGGGAGCCGGGCTGGAAACCAGGTTACGCAGATTGAATTTAGCCTGAGCGTCTTCGATAGAGCCGGACAGATAGGTGTCCGCGCCTTCTTGCGAACGCACCTCGCCGATCTGGCCGAGGAAATCGGAGAGACGGGTACGGGCAATCGGGACGCCCCATACACCACCCAGGTAAGTGATGCCTGCGGAGGTGTCGCCTTCGGAACGCAGGATCAGGCGGGTCCAGTCGAGCGCACCTCTGGAAATCCATTGTGCCTGCGAGAGGAGGCGCTGGTTTTCAATCCTGCGGATCTGGACCTGCTGGCGCCACAGGATGCCGGATACCAGGATCGCTGATAGCGCGACGACTAACAGGGCTGTGATGATGGCTACGCCGGTTTGGGATTTATGCCGTGCGGCGCGTAATGGAATTTTGGTTTGTTGTCCTACTGTTTTTGTTTTTCCTTGTGCCGCCCCACACACGCGCAAAAATCCAGCGCCGCAGGCAAGCCCCAGAGGTAGTAAAACAAAAACCATCACCTCACTCCCCGACGAGAAAAACCCGCGTTACAGGCCTGGCCAAAGAAGTCGCTCCAACAATCACCTCTAGCCCCGTTACCGACCTGGGCAACGGCGCATTCCCCAACTGCGGCACCTTGAGATTGTTGTCGTTCTGCGTCATCGCCGATTGCACATCCTTCATCTGCGTCGTCCAGCCCACCTTGGGTACATAAAGCCGCGCATCGATCGATCCCACTCCGCCCATCAGCGGCACCGCGCTCCAGTTCTCTCCCTCGCCGCCTCGCAGCGCGCCCTGCAACTCGCGCACATTTCCCAACGGCGGCGACGCATAACGAATCACGCGTCCATCGGACACCCGATACCGCACCACCTCCAGTCGAGGTGCGACATCCGGCACATCCAGATCGCGCACGATCTGCAACACGTTGCCCGTCACCGAAACCGCTGGCTGCCCCGACTCGTCATCCGTCGCTGCATGGCGGGCATCGATACGCATCTGATCGAACAACTGCGCGAACACCCGCTCGTCTTCCATGGCATTCGTGATGGTCTGCCGCCCACGGATGATCTGGTCCAGCCCCCGCCACGACAACACGGCAATCACCGCCAGAATCGCAATCGCGACCAGCAACTCAATCAAGGTAAAGCCACGCTGCGGCCGGCGGCCGCCACGCTCACAGCGACCGGCTCGTTTCATTCGCCACCACCGTCACCATCTGGGCAAGATTGCCGGCGCGGCCCGGTGTCGTCACCAACACTTCCACGCGACGAAACACGGGGTTCGGCGTCGCCGTCACGCGCTCCGTACAAATCAACTGCAAGTTGCCCTGCGAACAATCGAAACTGTCCGATCCCACTTCGGGCCAGCTACGCGTAAGCTTCAACTGCGCGAGCGCATTGTCAGCACTCCAGCCCGCCAGCAAGCGTTGATGCAACTCCAGTTCACTATTCGCGAGACTGCCGACCGCCCGTAGCGACGCCGCCAGCGCCACCGCGATAATCGCCAGCGCCACCAGCACTTCGATCATCGTAAAACCACGCTGCGCCAACTTGCGCAGAGGCGCGCGGCGAACAAATCCGCTTCGGCTGACCATCTCAACGCACCTCGTAGCGGCCATTGCCGCTTCCAACAATCGTTGCCTGGCCCGCGGCCGAAAACAGCGTGACCTGCACCGGTGCGTCGATACTCTCCGTGCCGAACACGACTCTCGACGGATGCACGTCCGACCCCGGATAGCTGATCTCGACACTCGTTACGCCGCCTTCCCAACGACGCGCGCCAAGCAGATCGTCACGCAGCGGACGCCAGCCATCATCGGTATGCATGTCGAAACGAAAACCGTCGTCAACGGGCTGCCATGCAATGGGTCTCGCTCGCACTTGCGCTTCATCACCGGCTGATTCAAACAGCAGCGCGACGCGCTGCGCTTCTTCGTTCAGATCCGTGCGCGGATTGCGTGTCATGGACAGCGACGCAAGCCCCACCAGTATCCCCGCGATCACCAGCACCACTAACATCTCCAGCAATGTGAAGCCTTTCGCACGCTGAAGCCCTCGCCGTCCTGCACGCGTTGCCCCGGAGCACGGCCGGCTCGCGTGATCTCCCCGCCCGCGCGGCATCAGCGCCGCACGCGGGGTGGTAACACGAACTGGACAATCGGACATACACATGGTGCGGGTGTGGAACAAGGCTGCGAGGGTTGCCAGGGATGCAATCAGCGGGTGCAAATGCTCAACGCATCACTCCCACGAGCCTATGTCGGCATCGTTGCCTTCGCCGCCCGGTTTGCCATCGGCTCCGTAACTAAACACATCAATTTCCCCGTGGACCCCAGGATTCAGATACTGATATCCATTGCCCCACGGATCGTTCGGCAAGCGCTCAAGATAGCCGCCGTCTTTCCAGTTCGTCGGCACGGGATCGGTGGTGGGCTTTTCGATGAGCGCGCGCAGACCCTGCTCCTGGGTTGGGTAACGCCCATTGTCGAGACGGTAGAGTTTCAGCGCCTGCATGACCGTGCCAATGTCCTGCTTGGCAGCGACGCGCCGTGCCTCATCCGGACGGCTCATGATCTTGGGCACGATCAGCGCGGCCAGAATGCCGAGAATCGCGATCACGACCATCACTTCGATCAGCGTGAAACCCCGTTGACGACGGCCGCGCAGACCCGCAATTTCAGTGCGGCGGGTGGTCCACATTTGCATAGCTTGCTACCTCTTCTCAAAAGATTCTGTTTCCGACTGGCATCTTGCCTAGGGTGATCCGTGCGCGATTTAACACGCCCGTTCGGTCATTTTAATGTCATGCAGTTGAAGGGTTGCGAGAAAACGTCGAGGCGCTTACACCAACGCAAATTTCGCAATAGTCCGTACAATGATGCGCATGAACGCCATCCAAATCCGCCTTCTGTCGCTCGCGCTGTTCGCCTTGTTCTGCGCGACGCTCGCCTACTGGATCATCACGCTCACGTCGATGTCGGGCGCGCCATTGCCGGCAGCCGCCGTGCGCGCCCCGGTCTCGGTCGAGCAGGCGGCTACCCTGTTTGGCGGCCAGCTCCAGCGCAACGCCAACCAGGACGTGCATCTGTTCGGCATTCTGGCGCTGCAGGAAGGTGCCGCCGCCATCATCAGCACTGGCGGCGAACCGCCGCGCGCCGTGGCGCTCGGCAGCACCTTCATGCAGGGCGCCAAGCTCTCTGAAGTACGCGCCCGTTCAATCATCATCGACCGCAACGGCGTCCGCTCGGAGATATTCCTGCCCGCTAACGCCGCCGGCCCGACCATTTACGTGCGCTAAGCCTTTCGCCGCACTGACCGTCATACCGGTAGTCATGACGTTCGATGATGTTCGACACGCTCAGCTAGAAACACGGTCTCCAGCACCGCTCAGGACGCGCCCTCAGCACTTCCGGCACGCGTCACTGCACCAGGTTATTCAACTCGATAATCGGCATCATCACCGCCAGCACGATCACCAGCACCACGCCGCCCATCGCCAGAATCAGCAACGGCTCGAGCAGGCTCGTCAGGAACATCGTGCGCCGTTCCAGTTCGCTTGCTTCGCCTTCGGCGGCACGGTCGAGCATCGTCGTCACATCGCCCGTCGCTTCACCTGAGCGGATCAGGTGCACCAGCACCGGCGGAAAAGTCTTGGTATTGCCCAGCGCGCGAGAGAGCGACGTGCCTTCGCGCACACGCACAATGGCGTCGTCAATGTTCTCGCGCATCGCGCGATTGCTCAGCGTTTCGGCTGCCGCCTGCAATGCACGCAGAATCGGCACACCGGCTGCCGTCAGAATGCCGAGCGTGCTCGCAAAGCGCACGGTGTTATAGCCGCGCACGAGCTTGCCGAGCAGCGGGGCGGTGAGCAGCCAGCGGTCAAAAGCAAGGCGCGGTCCGGGCTGCGCCAGGATCGATCGCACCATCCACGCCAGCAGCACGACGGCGATCAGTACCGCCCACCACCATTTCCGCACGAACCCCGACAGCGCCATCATCATGATGGTGAGGAGTGGCAACTGTTGCTTGGAGGTGGCGAATACGTTCACCACTTGCGGCACCACGTAGCTCAACAAAAACGTGACGATGCCGAACGCGATGATGGTGACAATGGTCGGATAGGTGAACGCCAGCACAATCTTTTGCTTGAGGGCGTTGCGCTGTTCGATGTAGTCAGCAAGGCGCGAAAGCACGAGCCCAAGTTTGCCGGTGTGTTCACCGGCAGCGACCAGCGCCCGGTAAATCTCCGGAAAATCGCGCGGATGCTGCTGCAATGCGTTCGCCAGCGAATGGCCACCGAGCACTTCGGCGCGGATCGACGCCATCAACTCGCGAATGTAATCGCGCTCCGACTGTTCCGTCAGCACGGCAAGCGCTTCATCGAGCGGCAAACCGGCAATCAGCAGACTCGCTAGCTGACGCGTGAGGATCGCCTGTTCACGCTGGGACAGGCGACGCCCCAGCGACAGCCGCTGGTTGCGTTCGCCACGCGTGCGTGTCGATGCTGGTTCCACCAGCAGTGGTGTCAGCCCCTGGCCGCGCAGATTGGTACGGGCACCGCGTGCGCTGTCGGCGTCGAGCACGCCTTTTTGCGCTTTGCCGGCTGCATCGATTGCTTCAAAACGGAAGGCTGGCATGCGCTTACACTCCGCCCGTCACGCGGATCACTTCTTCGAGTGACGTTAGTCCAGAGTCGAGCCAACGGTCAGCGTCCTCGCGCAAGGTACGCATACCTCGCGCGCGTCCCGCTGCGAGAATTTCCGCATCGGCTGCATTGCGGTGAACCAGAGCACGGATCTCATCGTCGATCAGCAGCAGTTCGTAGACGCCACGACGTCCCGCATAACCCGAGTGTCCGCATTTTTCGCAGCCCACCGGATGCCATTGCACGCGGCCTTCCGTGTCGGTGCGTTGTTCGCGGCAGACCGGACACAAGCGGCGCACCAGCCGCTGCGCCAACACGCCCAGTAACGACGAAGCGAGCAGGTACGGCTCGACGCCCATATCGGTCAGACGCGTTACCGCGGAAGCCGCGTCGTTGGTGTGCAGCGTGGCCAGCACAAGGTGGCCCGTTAGCGAGGCCTGCACGGCGATCTGCGCGGTTTCGAGGTCGCGGATTTCGCCGATCATGATGATGTCCGGGTCCTGCCGCAAAATCGAACGCAGCGCCCGCGCGAAGGTCATGCCGATGCGCTCGTTGACCTGCGTCTGGCCGATACCCGAGAGGTCGTATTCGATCGGGTCTTCAACCGTCATGATATTGGTGGTCGCCGTTTCGAGCCGCGACATCGACGCGTACAGCGTGGTCGTCTTGCCCGAACCGGTTGGCCCTGTCACCAGCACAATACCGTGTGGCCGCCCAATCAGCTTGTCGAATTTGACGAGCGTATCCGCGCCCATGCCCAGCGCTTCGAGATTGAGCCGCGCAGCGTCTTTTTCCAGCAGACGCAGCACCGCGCGTTCGCCGTGCCCGGTCGGCAAGGTGGACACCCGCACATCCACGGGCCGGCCGCCCACGCGCAACGTGATACGGCCATCCTGCGGCAAGCGTTTTTCAGCGATGTCGAGTTGCGCCATGATCTTGATCCGCGAGATCAGCGCGCCGTGCAGCGCTTTCTTCGGGCGGACCACGTCGCGCAGCGTACCGTCGACGCGAAAGCGCACCACCGAGGCATTCTCAAACGGCTCGATGTGGATATCTGAAGCCTGCTCGCGTGCCGCCTGAGTGAGAAGCGCGTTGATCATACGGATGATCGGCGCGTCGTCTTCCGATTCAAGCAGATCCTCGACCTCGGGAATCTCCTGCATCAGGCGCGATAGATCGACTTCACCTTCCACTTC
>FTKM01001196.1_pt3 | contig 11309 bp, 14 predicted proteins | sample 1658051 | NCBI WGS metagenome assembly FTKM01 (sample SAMEA3914794, study PRJEB12502) | metagenome | biome: forest; material: soil | place: Canada | collected 2011-07-05 | depth 0.1 m | reverse complement strand
CCTCGACGAAGCCGACCGCATCATGACTGCGCTTGAGGCGAAAGTGCGCAGCGAATACGGCCGCGACCTGCCGCCACCCGCGCCGTCGATGCCGGTCGCGCCGCGTGGCAGCTTCCACGATATGTGGATGCCGCCGTATCGCAACCGCACGCTGATGATGACGATCTTCAACATATTTCAGACAGTGGGTTTTTACGGCTTCGCGAACTGGGTGCCAACGCTACTGATCAAGCAGGGCATCACGATTACCACCAGCCTGATGTATTCGAGCGTGATTGCGCTGGCCGCGCCGGTCGGACCCGTCATCGGCCTCTTTATCGGCGATCGCTTTGAGCGCAGGAACGTGATTGTCGTGATGGCGGCTGCCAATATCGTATGCGGCCTGTGGTTCAGTCAGGCATCAGGCGCCGTGCTGCTGGTGAGCCTGGGCATCGGTCTGACGCTGGCGAACAACATCATGTCGTACAGCTTCCACGCGTATCAGTCGGAGCTGTTTCCGACCAGCATCCGGGCGCGCGCAGTGGGCTTCGTCTACTCATGGAGCCGCTTTTCGGCGATCTTTACCGCGTTTCTGATTGCGGCAGTGTTGAGAGGTTTCGGTACGACTGGCGTGTTCGTCTTTATTGCCGGCGCAATGTTGATCGTGATGCTGGCGATTGGCTTGATGGGGCCGCGCACCAAGGGTCTCGAACTCGAGAAGATTTCGCGGTAGGCGCAAGTGCGTGCCGGATAAGAATGCTCACCGGGCTGGCGACGTTGCTGCGGGCTGAAAATCTTCCGCATCGACGTCGTAGCCCGAAGGCTCCCAGCGAATCGCCAGCAAGGCGATCAGACCGGCTAGCGGCGCAATCGCGATGATCCAGAACACGCGGGTGCTCAACGCAGCCGCCAGTACGGGGAACAGAAACAGCGAAAGCGTGGAACTGGCGCGCATCAAGGTCTGATTCAAGCCCACTCCAACACCGCGTAACGAAGTGGGATAGCTCAGCGAAGCGAACGTCATGGAATGCGATCCGGGTCCGATCCCCTGGCCCAGCAGGAAGGTGGCCAGCAGCGCGACGGCGGCCACCACTTCGGGCGTCGCCGCAGGCCGGCCCACAATCGCCAGTCCAACCAGCGCGATCAACTGGAGCACGTAACCGATCACGGTGAGATTCCAGGCGCCAACCTTCGGCACGATGCGCACGGAGATCACTCCGCCTACAAACGCAAAGCCCAGATTGAGCACCAGCGAGGCGAGAATGGTCGTCAGCATCGATTGAGCGAGAAAGCTCGAGATGATGACGGGTAGGCCGAATGCCACCGCGTTATAAGCAAACGACGACGCGATGCCGATCACGGTGGCAAGCACGGTGCGTCGCAGATAAACGCCGCGCAGCAGCGCGCCATAGTTTTTCCACGAGGCCGTACGCGTTGCCGCGACGCGTGGCGCATCCTGGGCTTCCGGGGCAACCTCGGCGTCGATGCCGTAGGAGCGTTTCAGAATGCGCGCCGCACCGGCCAGGTCGCCCTGATTCGCTGCCCACACTGGCGATTCGCTCATATAGCGGCTGCGGACTGCAATGATCACGAGCGCGGGGACTGCGCCGAATCCGAGGATCATGCGCCAGAGTAAGGCGGCATGATTGGCGGGCAAGGTTGAATAGAACGCCAGCACCAGCAGGTACGAAATACTGATGGCCGCGTACCAGACAGGGCACCACATGGCCACGCGCGCGGCCTTGTTGCCGCGTCCCGACAGACGGGAGAACTCTGCAAGAAAGGCCATCGCGACCGGCAGGTCGATGCCGACCCCGAGACCCATGACGAAACGCGCGCCGCCCAGCACCCACGCGTTCGGCGCAAACGCACAGGCGAGTGCGGCGACCACGAAGAAGAACATGTCGGCCATGAAGACGCGGTAACGGCCGATTTTGTCAGTGAGAAAGCCGCCGCTGAATGCACCCACGATGGCGCCGAACGTGATCGCCGAGGCGACGAGACCGGTGCCCGCGGGCGTCAACGAAAACTCCCGGGTCACGTCCTTCAGACCAAACGCAAGCGCGCCGAGATCGTACGCGTCGAGAAACACTCCGCCGAGCGCAATGGCTACGACGATGCGTGCGTTGCTGCCCGACGCCGCACCTGTGTTGACCAGGTTCGATACATCGGCCGCCGAACGAATGAGCGCACTGGAGGTGTTGCCCGATTCAGCGGCGGCGGAGTTGGACGGGGAAGCAAGCAGGGTGGACATGCAAACGATCGGCAAAAGTAGCGATGCTACTGCCCGCTCGGCAGTGGGCCAAAGGCATTTTCGTTATTTGCTAATGCGGCGGGTGGCGGCGGCCTCAGGCGCGATTTGCCCGCGCGCTTACCGATGTAAGAAATAGAAAAGATCGCGTAAGGACTTCTGTCCCCACAGGCCTTATTCGTGGGTTCTAATATCGCCCGCCTGGGGGAATATCGGCTTGGGACAGATTGTGTGAGAGGCGTCTCGACAGCGTCTCCAACGGTTGAGCCTGGGTTATCTGTGTTAACGGATGCTGCTGCGAATTCTTTACCCATTGTGCGTTTCCCGCGCCGATCGGACTGACAACGAAGAGGAATCGTTGAATACCTTGTTTGCAAGAACCATTTTGCTATCGTTCGCCGTGCTGCTCGCAGTGCGCGCGGGCGTCATGCTGCTGGACGCGTCGTCCGCTGTGGCCGATCACGGGTACATCCTGCAGACGACGAATCCCGATACCCCTTCTGGTCTCGACGGGTCACTCGATTTCCCCGCTCAAGCCCCGGTGGATCTGCCGTCGGCGTACACGACGCCGATGCCCATCGCCACGCGATTCGATCTCGCGGCGCGGCCGAAGATCGTCGATATTCGTTCCACCGTCTACTCGACGCCGTCAGCCGGAGGCTTTGTCAATGCGAGCGAATCGACGTTGCTGCCAACGGAGGGCGGACTGCAAGAAAGCGAGCAAGAAGGTTCGCAGAAGGGTGTGCAGAATAGTGCCCAATGGTCCGACACGGACGCGCCGTCCATGCCGGATTCACGCGCCGCCGTTGCCGGATGGCTAGCGGCGCTGGCGCTGCTCGCGCTGGCGGGTGCGGGCGTCTGGCACATGAAGCGTCCGTTGCGCAACATGACACGCGCAGCGCGCGAATCGGCGAACGGGCGCCACTGCGCCTCGATGATCCGCGAAGAGGGGCCCAATGAGTTGCGTCGCGTGATACGCACGTTCAACGAAATGCTCCGGCGTCGCAATGAGGCTATTGAGGAGCAAGCCGTGACGCTCGCGGCTCTTGCGCGGCATATGGAAGAGCAGGCGGCGCGCTTGCACAATCGCGCGCTAGATGTGAGCGAATGGCATCAACGGGTGGCCTTTGTTGAGGATATCGATGCGTTCGCGGACATCGCGCAGCATCTGCTCGACGTGGTGGGCCGTGGCGAGAAAAACGCGCAGACGGTGTCCGTGGATGGCTTTCTGCGCGATCGCTATTCGATGCTGGGCACGATGGATCAGACGCTCTTCGCCTGTGATCTGAAAGCGGGGCCGCAATTCGTGATGTCACGTCCGCTGCTGGAGCGGCTGATGACCAACCTCGTCGACAATGCACTTGAGCACGGCGCACCGCCTGTCGAGATTCTCACCGCACGGGATCAGGGTGGATGGCGGCTCACCGTGCGGGATCACGGCGCAGGGATCGCAGAGCATGCGCTGCCGAGCGCGACGCAAGCCTTCGTGCGCCTGGGTCATGAGCCATGCAGCACGCAGCACTGGGGACTAGGGCTTGCCGTGGTGGCGCGGCTCGCGCGTCGCTGCGGCGCGAACCTCGAATTGGGCAATCATCCTGACGGCGGATTGTGCGTGCGACTGGCACTGCCCGCCGCGTGAAGCGGTTGCATTGACCTTAGCGTGTGCCCTGCAACGCCGCATTCAGGGTGGCGAAGGTAGCTTCGTCGGTGCGATCGAAATTCAATGGCGTGACCGACACCCGGCCCGAAGCCACCACCGCCGTTTCACTGTTGGGCGCGTTTTCGCGCGGACCGCGCTGAAAGCGCAGCCAGTGATACTCGATGCCGCGCGGATCGACTTGCGGCAACACGTCGATTCCTTCCACTAGCCCCACGCCTTGCTTCGTCACGGTCAGCGGTCCCGCTGCCGAGGCATCGACATCGGGGAAATTCACGTTCAGGCAGGTTGGCGCATCGTGCGCAATCGCGAGCAACTGCCGGATAACCCCCGGCGCGAGCGCGCGCGCTGTGTCCCAGCGGACGTTGTCGCGGTCGCTGAAGGCCTGGCTCAACGCAATGGACGGCAGCCCGAGCAGCAGCCCCGTCATTGCGGCGCCGACGGTGCCGGAAAACATCGTCTCCACGCCGAGGTTGCCGCCGCGATTGATCCCGGAGAGGACCAGCGAGGGCGGCGTGTTGCCCATCAGATGACGCGCAGCCATGACCACGCAGTCGCCCGGCGTCCCTACCACGCCGAAGCGCCGCTCGCCCTGGCGGCTCACGCGTAATGGCGAATGCAGACTGATGGAGTGCGAGGTGCCGCTCTGGTCATGTTCGGGGGCGACCACCCAGACCTCGTCGGCGAGTTCGGCCGCGACCGCTTCGAGTACCGCGAGGCCAGGCGCGTCGATGCCGTCGTCATTGGTGAGGAGCACGCGCGGCAGTTTGTTGAAGGGGGCGGACATCGCAGGATTCTCCTTGATTACGGTGGTCAGGAAGGATTCATTATCCGGCCATTCGCCTGCCGGCGGCGCCACACGTGGCCCGTGTGACCCGCGCGGCGGCCTGGAGCGCTGGAGCGCGGCTGAACCCCGCAGCATTGTTCGCGATCTGGCAATTGTGATTTCGATCTATGAACATAGACTTCCGATAGCGATCTTCTAAACTCAAGTCCAATCAGCGCTGTGATGAAAGACCTGCAGCGCACCTGACATTCGATACCTGACTGGAGTTTCAACATGAAGACCAAGCTGATTGCAGCCCTGCTCGTCGCGGTTTCCGCATCCCTCGCAGCGCCGGCGTTTGCCAGCGGGTATGGCCCGGCTCCGTTTTATCGTCCGTCGGCTGGCGCTCCCGTATCGCAGCGTGGCCAAAGCTCGCAGGCCGTGGCCGCCGAGCGTAATGACGCAACCGGCACGGCTGTTACCACCGATTCGTCATACGGCGGCGTGGCTAGCGGCTCGTACGAATCGGGCGCCCGTCAATTCGCTCCCAGCGGACGCGGCCTTTACGCAGGCCATTGATTACCACGGATCAAGCTGAACAGCGGTTCAAACAGTGAGGTGATGAAATGTCGCAGATTCTTGAAGGTGTGGCCATTCTTGGTGGCCTGACGCTGTACCTGATGCCATCCATTGAAGCGGACGCGCGAAATAGCCAGGACGCGCAGGCGATCACAGTATTTAACGTGCTGCTCGGTTGGACCGTGATTGGCTGGATTGCCGCGTTGATGTGGGCGCGCCATCCGGCGGTCGAGAAGCGCCTCGCGCATCTGGTCAAAAGGACGCAGCGCGCGGCGGCACGGGTGACCATTGCAAAGATCGTCGAACACGCGGCGTATCGCGGGTCGCTGCAGCGCCAACTGATGGCAAGGCAGCCGGCTTTGCAGCCGATTCGCGTGCGACGCTGAAACGAAACGCGGCAGGGCGGAACGCTCACCCGGACTAGGCGCGAATTTTCGCGCCTAGTCTTCGTTTGTTTGAGCGTCGTCCGCAACAGGAGGGCGCGCGGCGCCTTCCAGAAAGCGGCGTGTTGCCTCAAATGACTGCAGCATCTGGTCGGGCCACGGCGTCTGCAGCATGGCAGCCTGATGATTTTCAAACGCGCTGGACAGCAGCTTGGTCAGTTCAGGCGACTGCAGATGGCGCAGCAGGACGCTCACGGCGATTGCGGTAGCCTGGCTCGCGCCAGCGGTTTGTAACTCGGACGTGGTGAGAGCGGCAAGTTGCTTGTTGATATCCATGGCGGTGAGAGTCAAGGTTAAGAAGTTGTTCCTGAGGTCGTGCGGGACCTGTCGGCGAAGGCGCGCTCGGGGCAATTGAAAGGGCGCGAACCGGCTCAATCCGGCGCTGCGGTTTGCGGCATGCATGAGCGGGGTTCGAGGTGCTGCGCATCGGCTGTCGAGCACTGCCTTATCGCATAAGCGCGTCGAACCACGCCAACGCGGCGCGTTGGAAACACTAACGGCCACCCAAAGTGGCCGTTGCTCATGGGACGCCCGATTCGCCGACGTTCCAAGCGTGCCGAACGCGTGCAGCGCTGTCAGCGGCGGGCAGTCAGTTTGCCCCGGCTAGCGGCGCGCGGCCATGCGGGAGGCATCATACCGTGCGCGCCGACAGGGAACAATCCACGCGACGGGTTGCGCACGCGCAAGTCTATCGGTCGGTAACAGCGGTGTGGCGGTGGATTGCGGCGTCCAGTTCGTCGAGTTGCACCAGCAAATCGTCGATGGAGCAGAGTTGGGTTTTGGTGACGTGGTGGGAATCGAGCAACTTGTAAAGGCGCTGGCGCCAATACGTTGTGGGCAGAATAGGTCCGCCAAGATCGCCGCATAAAGACGGCTTCATGACACGCGTGATATGCGCAATGTCCTGATCGATTAACGTAAGCATCTCCAGCCCCCCGTAATCTTGCGTGCTTGGAACAGCGTTATCTTTGTTTTGTCTGATTAATACTTTAACGCAAATTCGCAAGATGGCAAGCTGCGAAAAATACTAAATCTCGATCTACGCGTGGCGATTTGCGTAGAAAGCCCATAAACAGGCGCTTGCAGGGGCGTTGTGGCCGCATTAAGGAAAACCATGATAGCAACCTGCGATGAACTCACTAGACTGTAACCAAACGTAACGAAGTGTTGCGAAACATAAGTACGGGGATGTTCTAAACGGGGCCGCGCCGGAACTGGGCGCTCGAGACGAGAACGCGGCGAAGTGAAGCTGCGCAAAATGGAATGGCCGCAGAGCGATCTGCGGCCATTTTTTTTCTGCTGAAATCTAACGGCTACCTGGCGGGGCTTCCGGCCCGAAATTCGCCGGAACGGGCTCACCTGGTGCGCGCCTTAGTGGCAGCGCTTTTCCCAGTGGTGATGCACCTTCACGTTGTGGCAAACCGGATGGTGATGATGATATTCGTCGGCGAAAGCCGAGCTCATCGAGCCGACGGCGACAGCGGCAAATGTAAGTGCGAACAGAATTTTCTTCATGAAATGGGAGGCCCTGACGACCGTATTGATTGAACGAGGGCGTCATATTAGCCGCCGTTCGGTAAAACAGGTGTCAAGGATTTGCAAAAGCTTGTTACAACGTATCAACATGAGTCATTCAGCGCCGCCGACATGCAAGACTGACATCTTTGCGTGCTAATCGAGCCGGACTACAGCCGGCATCGTTAATGGCCTTGGCCACCGCCGCCATGTCCGCCGCTGCCACCGCCTGGGTAATGGCCACCTCCGCCCCCGCCGCCATGCGGACCGCCCCCGTGCCAGCCGCCATGTCCACCACCGTGCCAGTATCCGCCGCCGTGCCAATAGCCGTAGTGGCCGTAGTAGCAGCAGCCACCGCCCCCGCCGCCGCCCCAAATGTTCACTGAACCGTAGACCGGGGCATAGCCGTACTCGTAGCCATAGCCGTAGTCCGGGTAGTAGGGCCCGTAGTCGTACCCGTAGGCGGGATACCCATAGCCAGGATATCCGTAGCCAGGTGCAACCGCACACCCTGCAAGAGCGGCTGCTAATCCGAGTGCCGCAAGCGTTGTAATCAGGCGAAGCATGATGGTCTCCTCCTCTATCTTAAGAAAGGAGTCCGCAAGCCAAGTTCCTGCACATTTGTGACTACTGTTTACCCATTGACGCAACGATGCGGATGGCGCGCGGTTGTTCGTGCAAAAGCATCGCTCAAGCTTCGAGTGCCAGCGTCGCAAACGTTGCGAGCCAGTGCTCGCCCATATAATCACCCGCGACATTGGGCAACGTACTGTTGAGGTGAAGCTCGGCGGCCTCGTTCAGTATTGCACGGCGCGCGTCATCTGACGGCAGCGCGCGGGCGAGTGCACGCTGGCACCACGCACGGCTCAGATTTAGCCCGTCCAGGTGGGCGATCTTGCCATCGCTGCGGTCGCTGACGGTGACCGGCTCGAACAGTGTGGCCGGCTCGCGCGCCGCAAGCGCCGGCAAAAACGCATCGAACCATGTGATGAATTGGGCGGACGGCAAGACCCGCCGCATCAGTTCGGCTTCCATCAGCGACGGCGACAGAAACTCATCGCCAGCCGGTTCCCACGCCTGACAGGTCACATCCCGCAGATACCAGCGCTTTGCAGTTTCGACCACAAGGCTTTCGAGCGATGTGCGCGAAGTCTGCCGCGCGAAATCGAGCGTGAGGGCGAGTGCGAACGCCATGTTGAAGTGGGTGCCAACCCGCAGCGGATAGGTCGCCTTCGGCAAGAATTCCTCGAAACGTTCGACAAACGCCTCGGTCAACGGCGCGAAGGTTGTCCGCCAGCGCGCGGATTGTGGCAAGTCGATTGCGTCGATCTGCGCGGCGAGCGCGAGCAGCCAGGCCCACCCGTAGGGGCGCTCGAAGCCGCGGTTATGGGGCAGGTCGAGGTAAGCGCGTTCGCCCGCGACATGAGCAGCGGTGAAGTGCTGATCGACCACGGCAACGATGCGTTCGGCTTCCGGCAGATCAGGAAAACGTGCGAGCAGATGCAGGATCAGCCAGTAGCCATGGACGCACGAATGCCAGTCGTAGCTGCCGTAGAAAATGGGATGCAAGGCGCGCGGGCTTTGCACGTCTTGTGGACCGGCAAGTGAGTGGGTCAGCTTGTTGGGATACTCGCGCGTGAGATGGTCGAGCGCGAGCCTGGCGAATTTCGACGCGATAGTGGAAGTGAGTTGAGTGGACATCAATACCTCGTCGGGAGCGGGCCACTAGCGAGCCAACAACGGGCCAACAACGGGCCGATAGCGGGCCAACAGCGGGCCCAAAGCAGCAGGCAAAACCCAAAGACTACAACAGCTCCCGAATCCGGTGATACAGCATGCCCAGTTCAAGCGCCGGTCCACGCAGCGCAGGACCGCCTGGAAAACGCGCATGACGCAGCCCGGCGAACAGGTCGTACGCGGCAGTCTCTCCGGCAATCGCCTGCGCGATGACGCGCCCCGCAATGCCCGTCAACGCAACGCCATGTCCGGAAAAGCCCTGTACGTAGAAGTAATTCGGATCGATCGAACCAAAATCCGGCGCGCGGTTGCGCGTGACATCGACAAACCCGCCCCACGCAAATTCGATCCGTGCATCGGCAAGCTGCGGAAATACGCGCACCATGCGCTTGCGGATCTGTTCGGACAGTTGCGCAGGTGACGTACCGGTCGAACTCGCGCGTCCACCGAACAGCACACGGTGATCCGCCGAGACGCGGAAATAGTCGAGAAAGAAATTGTTGTCGCACACGGCAGCGCGCCCGGCGATCAGCGCGTCGGCGCGAGCCTTGCCAAGGGGCTCAGTGGCGACGATGTACGAGGCGATCGGCGCGATGCGCGCAGCGACCTCGACGGGCAACACGTCACCGATCGTGGCATTGCCGCACGCCGCGACGAACCGGCAGCGCACTTCGCCCGTCGCGGTGCGTACAACAGGCCGCGCCCCACGCACGACTTCGATCACCGGTGAGTGAGCGAATAGCAGCGCGCCTTCACGGCGAGCCGCCTGCGCAAGACCCAGACAGTATTTGAGCGGATGCAGATGCCCGGAAAAGGGATCGTAGACGCCTTCCAGATAGCGTTGCGACGCGACCTTCGCGCGGACCGCATCGGTGTCGAGCCACGTCAGTCTGGAATAACCCCAGCGGGAGGACGCGTTCACCATCCACGCGTGCAAATCGGGCACACGTTTCGGTTTGGTTGCAACGGTTAGATAACCCGGCGTGAAATCGCAATCGATCCCATACCGCTCGATGCGCTCGCGTACCAGCGACACGCCTTCCACCGACATCGCCCATGCGGCGCGCGCGCCGTCGAGCCCGAGTTGCTTTTCGATGATCTCGTCCTTGGCAAAACCCACGAGGGTCTGGCCACCGTTGCGACCCGACGCACCCCAGCCCGGACGATGCGCGTCCAGCACGATCACCGACAAGCCGCGCGCCCGGCATTCGAGCGCCACGGAGAGCCCGGCGAAGCCCGCACCAATCACGCAGACGTCCGCGTCGAGCGCTCCCTCAAGCATGGGATCGTCGGCAAGCGGACGTGCGACGCTCGCTTCGTAATAGGAGCTGCGGATAAGCGCATCCGCGCGACGGTCGAGACTTTCTGTCATCACAGCAGATCCTTCATTCGATACCACGCCATCGCAAGCACAAGGGCAGGGGTGCGAAGTGTAGCGCCACCCGGAAAATCGCGATGGTGAATCTTGCCAAACAGGTCGAAACGCGACGCGTGGCCGTCGATTGCCTCTGCGATCAGTTTGCCCGCGAGCCCTGTGGTGTTGACGCCGTGGCCGGAGAAGCCCTGCGCGAAGTAGATGGTTGGCGCGATGCGTCCAAAATGCGGCGCGCGATTCATCGTGATGTCGACGAAACCGCCCCACGCGTAATCGACCTTGACGTCCGCCAGTTGCGGGAATGTCTTCAGCATATCGCGGCGCATCGCTTCACCAAGATGGCGCGGCGGGAGCGTCGAATAACTGACCTTGCCGCCCCACAGCACACGATGATCCGGAGAGGGCCGGAAATAGTCGAGCGCGAAGCGACTGTCGCAGATGGCGGCTTGCGCGGGCATCAGCGCTTTGGCACGCGCGGGTTCGAGCGGTTCAGTCGCAATCACATAGGTGCCGACCGGCATGATCTTCTTCGACACCTTTGGGGCGAGCGCACCCAGCCATGTGTTGCAGGCCAGCGCAACGAACTTCGCGCGCACTTGGCCGCTGGCGGTTCGAATGACATGTCCGGTGTTTTCGCTGTGTATCTGCGTGACGCAACTGTCTTCGAAAATCTGTGCGCCTGCTGCACGCGCAGCACGCGCGAGACCCAGCGTGTAATTGAGGGGATGCAGGTGGCCGCTGTCCGGATCGTACAGACCACCCGGATAGCGTGAGGACTGCAAATAATCGCTCATGCGCTCACGCTCGACATACTGAAAGCGATCATAGCCGAAGCGTTGCTGCGCTTCGTCGCGCCATTGTCGTAGAGCGGCGACATCGCGCGGTTTGTTCGCCGCGTGCAGATAGCCGAACGTCAGATCGCAGTCAATCTGATGCCGTGCCACGCGATCCTTGACGATATCCAGCGTTTCGAGGCCCATTTCCCAGATGCGTTTGACGTCCTCGGG
>FTKM01001547.1_pt1 | contig 11344 bp, 9 predicted proteins | sample 1658051 | NCBI WGS metagenome assembly FTKM01 (sample SAMEA3914794, study PRJEB12502) | metagenome | biome: forest; material: soil | place: Canada | collected 2011-07-05 | depth 0.1 m | reverse complement strand
GCCGCGCTGCTCGTGACCGTCGCGATTGGCGTTACCCAGACCATCCTGTTGATGCGCCTGACGCGCGAAACGACGGCGCAACAGCACCGCACCGAAGAGATGATGCAAAACCAGCAAGCCGCGATGACCAGCTTGCTGGACGCGCACCTGGCGACGTCAAACGCAGCGACCGGCGCGCCGTCCGAACCGAATCCGTCAGCGCCGGCGCCAGTGACGCCTCGCCAGACGCCCGCCGTCGTGCCCGTAGCAACGACACCTGCTAGCAAGCGCATCGCGAAAACGCACGCACATCCTCACAAACAGAAAGTTGCGGCGGTGACCACTCGCTAAATCGCTCACTGGCCACGCCGTCCGCGCGTGGCCTGCCCGCCCCGCCAGTCGTTCTCCGCGCGTCGAATTTACGACGCACTCGCCGCGCCAGTCTTGGGCTTTCTACGCGTGATAGATACCGTTAGCCGAAGCGCGAGCGACGCCTTCTGCGCGAATTAACCGCCTAAAAGCGTTCGCTTCTGTCGAACAAGCGGTGGCCCGGACTGCGGGTCAGCTTTCCATACTCACCCACGCTGAAGTACGCTCCGAGCGGCCTCCCGTAAGGCGGACGCCTGTTTTTTGGACCACCCGGTTGTTGATATAACGCAACGCAGCATGCCGTGATGTATTGCGACAACAGGCCACACCAAGAAAAATGTTGCATTGCACTAGCTTTTGCCTAGGGAAAACCCTATAATCATTTCTAAGGGAAAACCCTGCCGTCTAACTTAACCGGGAGTCGCCATGAGCGTTATCTTTGCAATGTTCCAAAAGGTCAGCGACCTTTTCGCCTCGCCCCATCTGCCGCTGGATTCGGATTATTCGTACGCAGCACGCTACCGCGAAGCTGAGCGTCAGCGTCAGGCGCAAGGAACGTTGTTCGGCGTCAAGCTGAGCGACTAATTCTGAGGCTGAGTATCGTCTAGCGTAGGCGCGATTGATCGCCACGCGCGTCCAGCTGTGGACGCGCTCTACTGAAGCCACGGGTTGCCGTGGCTTTTGTTCGTTTACGGTCCGTGATGGTGTCGTGTCGGGAAACGAAAGCAAAGAACGGTCTTCAAACCACCTTCCCGGTGCGCGGCTAAACCGGCTGAACCGGCTGAACCGGCTGAACCGGCTGAACCCGCTGAACCCGCTGGACCGGCTGAACCCGCAACCCGCAACCCGCAACCCGCAACCCGCTAAAACCCCGAATGCCCCGCCGGACAACCAGACGCGCCGTTGCATCTCATTGACGATAGCAGCCCGCAGACCCATTCCCGAATATTTCCCGATCGAAATGAATGTAACAGGGACTGACAGGTAGTCGTGGTGGTATGCACGACGGATGGCCTGTAGAGCGCTGTAAACCTTACGCTTGCCTTGTCAGAGCGGGCTCTCATCAGGCCCCGAAATGGAAACTTCCACTTACAAGCGCTCACGTCTTTAAGCGTTTCGCCTGGTTAAAGTTGGTCTCAAGCGTACGGCGGTAGAGAAATCTGGATCAGCCGGTACTGCCCGATACTAACTTTGGAAGGGAGGTCTCACTATGAAATCCTCAAACAAGACTTCGCGTGCGGTGCTCGCAGCCCTCGTGGCCGGTGGTGCACTTCTCACGGCAGGCAGCGCGTTCGCTCAGGCTGACCGTATCGTCATCTCGGCGCCTGGCCCTGTCACGACGTATGAACAGCCGCATATGATGCCGGTTGGCATTCAGGTTGACATCGGCTGGCACGGCGACCGCTATTGGGATGGTCACCGCTACTGGGCACATGACGACTGGATGCATCATCATCCGCACGACTATGACCCGCATCACCACGACGACCACCATCCGCAGCACTATTAATGCGGCATTGACCACGCCATCCGGGACGCCGGAGCGTGCGTCGTGAGTTCCAGCAAGGCCGGTCTCCGTTGAGGAGACCGGCCTTGTTGCATTGGGGAGTCGCATTGGCTCCCTGGCTGGAATACTTGATGCTTTAAAACGCGCTCACCGTGTCGATGTCCTTGTCTGTTCATCTCTATGGAGCGCGATCATGTCTACCGAACTCGCCACGCATTTCTCGCATGTCCGTCCGCAAGACACCTCATACGAGGATCAGGGATTGCGCGATTTCTTTCTTTATCGCGATCTCGGCATCGCAACGGCAACCGATGGGAAGGTCCTGGCGCAAGTCGTCAAGGCAAACCATGCACCAGAGCAAGGCACCGGGTGGCACCGTCATGAGGCTGACTTCCACATTGTGATCATGCTCAAGGGCTGGGCGCGCTTCATGTACGGCGACAAGGAGACGCTGGTCGCGGCGGGTGACTGCGTGCATCAGGCGCCGGGCATCGTTCACTACCTGTTCGATTACTCGGAAGATATGGAGTACATCGAAATTGTTTCGCCAGCCGACTTCAAGTCCATTGACGTGGAAGGTCCGTGCGAGGTGCCAGCCTTCACTCCGTGGAAGAGCGTGACCGCCTGAGTGCGACGTCGGCCTGGGGCCGAAACGCCGCGCAGCGAGAGCGCGTGTCGACACGACATCTATGCAGCCGCAAGCCCGCGTCTTTAGCGCTCACGCTCTAGCGCGCAGCGCTGCGGCGCGACGGCGGCCGCAGCCTGGTCTTGGTAGGGCTCGTCGAAGCCACATCGTCAGCCGCCACGACCGTGTCGACCGCCGTCGCGGCAGGCGCTGGAACAGGCGCGGTCGCGACGGGCACACCCGGCTTGATTGCCTGGGCTCGCGCATTGACTGCCACTGCGCGAGGCTCGTTGTCGTAGATCACCGCCCGCACGCGTGGATAAATATGCCGTTCCCAACGGTGTCCGTTGAACACACCGTAGTGTCCAACACCGGTCTGTACGTGATGTGTCTTCAGATAAGGTCGCAACTTGTCGCACATGTCCTGCGCCGCAAGCGTCTGGCCGACGGCGCAGATATCGTCTTTTTCGCCTTCCACAGTGAGCAGGGCGGTGCGGCGAATCTTTGACGGTTCGATCAGGCGTCCCCCCACCTCCAGTTGATGCAGTGGCAGCGCGTGACGCTGGAACACCGTTTCGACGGTCTCCAGATAAAAGTCCGCCGTCAGGTCCATCGTCGCGAAGTACTCCTCGTAGAAGACGCGGATCGTGTCGGCCTTGGCAGGATCGCCCTTGGCCCGCTCGTGATGCATCGTCTCAAATGAGTCGAGATGGCGTCCGAGATTCATCGCCATGAACGCATTGAGTTGCATGAAGCCAGGGTAGACGCGTCGGTGCGCGCCCGCAAACCCAGGCGGCACTGCGCTGATCAGATTCTGCTCGAACCATTCGATCGGCTTGCTCTTCGCGAGGGCGTTGACCTTGGTGGGGTTGATGCGCGTATCGAGCGGGCCGGCCATCAGTGTCATGCTGGCAGGCTGCGCGGGATGGTCGTCCTCGGCCATCTGCGCGACAGCCGCAAGCGCGGCGACGGTCGGCTGGCACACCGCCAGCAAATGTGTACCAGGGCCGATCACCGTGGTGAAATCGATCACATGCTGCACGAACTCGTCAAACCCGAAGCGTCCCTGTGAGAGCGGCACGTCGCGTGGGTTGTGCCAGTCCGTGATGTAGACATCGTGGTCGGCCAGCATGGTTTTCACCGTGCCGCGCAACAGCGTCGCAAAGTGGCCCGACATGGGCGCGATGACCAGCACGCGCGGTTGCGCGGGCGAGACGCGGGTGTCCTTGCGAAAGTGCAGCAGCGACGCAAAGGGCGTGTGGGCGGCGACTTCCTCGACGATTTTGATCGGCTTACCATCGACCTCGATTGCATCAAGCGCGAACGGCGGGCGTTGATGAGTGAGCCCAGCAAGCGTGATCAGTTCGCACGATGCGCGCAGCGAGCGGCCGTGCGGCGTGTCGCTGATCGCCGGCCATGCGTCGAGTGCATGGTTGACGAGTGCGGCACTGTGTCGAAAGGGCAGCATCAGGTCAGCGAATGCCTGATAGGCGGGATAGGCGAACAGATTCATAGCCTTCGCACGAATGCCCAAAAGGAGTGAACCCAAACAGAGGCAATACATGTGCCAATGCCACGTGCATTGCGGCGAACACCGGCCCGCGCTGGCATAGCATTTGCGCTGTTCCAGCCGGAGTGCCGTTTTTGCCGTGATTTGGTGCGCGGACGCACCAGAGCGTGCATGCGGCATGTCAGATGCGACACGCACGCTTCGGAGGAGATTCCCATGGCGAACGCCACGCTTACGCTTAGCAGCAAGAACTATTCGTCGTGGTCGCTGCGAGGCTGGCTGCTGACGAAATTCAGCGGGCTACCCTTCGAAGAGATCGTGATGCCCATCGACGACCCCGGCGCCCGCGCGGAACTGCTATTGCTTTCACCGTCGATTCTCGTGCCGTGCCTCTTTCACGATGGCATCAAGGTCTGGGACACGCTGGCGATTGCCGAGTATCTGAACGAGGTCCAGCCCGACGCCAAACTGCTGCCGCTCGACCGGCGCGCGCGCGCGCATTGCCGGGCTATCTGCGGCGAGATGCATTCGGGCTTTGGCTCGCTGCGCTCAGCACTCCCGATGAACCTGAAGGCGCATTTCCCGAACTTCAAGGTGTGGGCGCGCGCGCAGTCCGACATTGACCGGATCGTCACGATCTGGCGCGAGTGTCTTGAACAGTACGGCGGTCCGTATCTGTTCGGTGAGCGCAGCGCAGCAGACGCGATGTACGCGCCTGTGGTGACGCGTTTTGTGACCTACGACGTCAAGCTCGATCCGGATATCGTCGAATACGGCCAGCGCATTCTGGCGCTGCCCGAGATGCAGCAATGGATGAGCGAAGCGCAGCAGGAAGTGGATGAAATCGACGAACTCGACGTCGAGTTCTGAGCGAACACTTTGATCACCGCCCGTGCCAGGTTCGCAACAGCAGTGCATTCGTCACCACACTGACGCTGGAAAACGCCATCGCTGCGCCTGCGAGCATCGGATTGAGCAACCCAAGCGCTGCCAGCGGAATGCCGATCAGGTTGTAGACAAACGCCCAGAACAGGTTCTGCTGGATCTTGCGCCAGGTGCGCCGTGAGATATCGATAGCATCGGCGACGAGTGCAGGGTCGCCACGCATCAGCGTGATACCGGCGGCGTCCATCGCGACATCGGTGCCGGTGGCCATGGCAATACCGAGGTCGGCTGCGGCGAGGGCTGGAGCGTCGTTGATGCCGTCGCCTGCCATCGCCACGACGCCTGCCGTGCGGATCTTCAGATCGCGGATCACGCGTGCCTTGTCGTCGGGCAGTACCTGCGCGAAAAACTCATCGATGCCGAGCGCTGCGGCGACGCTGGCCGCGCTGCCCTGGTTGTCGCCAGTGAGCAGCACGCTCTTGACGCCCATTTCCTTGAGGCGCTCGATTGCCGCGCGCGCGCCGGGTTTGACGGTGTCGCCGAAGCCGATCAGTGCAAGTGGCGTAGGCGGCGTGGCGCTGCGATCCATCAGCCACGAAACCGTGTTGCCAGCGCTTTCGAGTTGCCGCGCGCGCCCGGCAAGTGCGGGCGGCACGACGATGTGCAGTTCGCTCAACCAGCTGCCGCTCCCTATCGCGATCGTCCGGCCGTCGACTTCCGCTTCGACTCCACGGCCCGGTACAGCGCGCGCCTGGGAGACCTGCTGCAAGGGCCGTTGCGCGAACGTACCCTTGGCGGGCGACGTGCCGGATGCCGCTGCGTAAGTGCTATGCGCGTCCAGAGTATCGACAGCGTTCAAGGTGGTGGTGGCTTCCACCGCATCAGATCGCAAAGCGGATTCGCCCGGGTCCATGTACCGCGTCTCGTCAAAAACCTTCAGCACGGCCTTGGCCAGCGGATGATCGCTGTGCCGCTGCACGGCCGCCGCGAGCGCCAATGCCTCGTCGCGCGCAAGAGCAATCGGCTCGAATGCGGTCACAGAGGGTTGCCCCATCGTCAGCGTGCCCGTCTTGTCGAACGCGACCAGATTGACGTTATGCGCGATTTCCAGCGCCGACGCGTCCTTGATCAGTACGCCGCGCCGCGCGGCCACACCGGTGCCGGCCATGATCGCTGCGGGCGTCGCGAGCCCCAGCGCGCATGGACAGGCAATCACCAGCACGGCGACCGCGTTGAGGATGGCCGTCTCGGCGTTCGCGCCCACAATCAGCCAGCCGACCAGCGTAACCGCCGCAATCAGCAGAATCGCCGGGACGAAGATCTCGCTCACCCGATCGACCAGACGCTGGATCGGCGCCTTCTCGGCCTGGGCCGTTTCGACGAGCCGAATGATCCGCGCAAGCGTGGTTTCCGCGCCGATGGCCCTGGTCGTGACGGTAATCGCGCCCTCGCCGTTGATCGAACCGGCGGTGACGGGATCGTCCGGCTGCTTGGGCACGGGCAGGCTCTCGCCGGTAATCAGCGATTCGTCGATATGCGTGCGTCCTTCGAGGACCGCGCCGTCCACCGGCACGCGCTCGCCCGGCCGCACGACCACGATCATGCCAACACGCACCTGCGCCAGCGGCACTTCATGTTCCTCGCTGCCGACACGAATCCGCGCACGGTCCGGGCGCAGCGCATTCAGTGCGCGGATCGCGTCGGTAGTCTGGCGCTTGGCGCGAGCCTCCAGCCATTTGCCAAAGCGCACCAGCGTAATCACGACCGCCGACGCCTCGAAGTACAGATGCATGGCGTCGCCGGGATGGGCGATGAGTTCGTAGACGCTGACGCCATAAGCCGCTGATGTGCCGAGCGCGACCAGCAGATCCATGTTGCCAGCGCCGGCTCGCACCGCGCGCCACGCCGCACGGTAGAAACGCGCACCAAACCCGAACTGGACGAACGTGGCGAGTGCGAACTGGAGCCACGGCGGCACCAGGACGCTAACGCCGGACACGCTGGCGCCGCTGAACGCTTCGTTCAGCATCGGCAGTACGAGCGGCAGGGTCAGCAGGGCGCAGATCAAGACAGCGGTCAGTTCGCGGCGATTTCGCCCGATTGCCCGCTGTGCCTCGGACGGCGCTGCTGGCGTCGGCTCGTGCGCGACGGGCGTTGCCTGATAGCCCGCCTTCGTGACAGCGGCGACGAGCGCCGCCAGGCCGCTGCCAGCATGGGCGAAAGAGCCATCGGTCAGATTGACGGTCGCCTTTTCGGTCGCAAGATTGACGGACGCGCTGGCGACGCCAGGCACTTTCGCCAGCGCCTTTTCAACCCGCATCGCGCAGGCGGCGCAGGTCATGCCGCCGATCGCAAGTTCCGCGACCTGCGCTAGTGGGGCGCTGACGGTTGGGATCGCGGCGATCGCGGCTTCATAGCCCGCTTTGCGCACAGCATTCACCAACGCGTCGCGCCCGACGGTGCCGTCCGCCTCGACGCTGGCCCGTTCCGTGGCGAGATTGACCGACGCGCGGCTCACGCCGGGCACTTTGGCGAGCGCCTTTTCGACGCGCAGCGCGCACGACGCGCAGGTCATGCCGTCAATATCGAGTTCGGCGCGGGTCTGCGCCGGGCGGTCGGGAGTAGCAAGATCAGTCATGGTGGCAGGGCTCGGAACGGCATTGGGCCGTATCATGAGTCCAGTATTGACCTTCCCATGATAGGAAGGTCAAGCCCAAAAGATCAGAAATTCAGCTTTATCTGCGCGGGGTGGGTGTTCAAAACGCGGGCGGCGCGTACAGCATGGCTTCGGCCACTGCTTCCTGCTCCTCGCCGCCGTTGGCGAGCAGGGCGTCCACTGCGCCGCGGCGATCGCGCGCTTCCTTGTTTTGGCCCAGCTTCCATTTGCCGACCATCCGTGTCACCTCGATTTCGATGCCAACGATCGCTCCCAGCATGTGCGTCAGATAGTCCGCTGGCGCGTCACCCATCTTCCACGGTCTCGGTTCGTTGGCTTCCATCTTCCGGGTGAGGCGAGCGACGACGCCGCGCACATATGCCTCATCGTCGCGCACGGTAATCCGGCCATGCGCGTGCAACACCATGTAGTTGTATGTCGGCACCTGACGATGCTCATCGTGCTTGCTCGGATACCAGTTCGGCGAAATATACGCGGCCGGGCCCTGGAAGATCACCAGCGTCTCCGGATGTGCGGCCACTTCCTGCCAGACCGGGTTGGCACGCGCGACATGCGCACGCAATGTGCCGTGTGTACCCTCTACGGATTCGAATTCGAACGGCAAGTGATTCGCATCGAGGCCACGGGGACCGTGCGTGACGAGGGTGCCAAACGGGTGATCGGAGATCAGCTGGCGGAGAACCTCAGCACGGTTCTCTTCGAAGTGGGCGGGGACGTACATGGAGTGCTCCAGATGCGGATGTGGGTCGAAGGCGTGAGAAAGGTGCGTTGTGCCTTTGCGCTTGCCTTCTGTCAAGGATACGATACAACCCGTTGTTGTCGGGATCGAACAGGCAGCCGTTCGCGTTGGGCTTGGGGGCCGCGCGGCCAGAGTTGCTGATCACCGACGAATCTTCATGGACCGCACGTTCTGCCATCTGAACGAATGATAAAAACTCGCCTAGAACAATTTTCGCTTCATTGGACCTGCGCGTCGTTCGCAGGTCTCGCTTTTCTCGCCGGATGTGCCGCGACCACCACCAGTTCGCCGAAGACGACCGGCTGGATCAAGGACGAAGTGGCCGACTCATACGTGTTCGGCTACCCGCTCGTGATGATGTCGACGGCGCGCGACGCCGCTGTCGGCAGCGATCCGGGCCAGACGCCCATGAATACCTTGCGGGTGGCGCAGGCGTTGCCGCCGGTGGGCTCGACCAATCCGCCTACGCCAGGTATCGACACGCTCGACTCGACCGGCTGGCTCGACCTCGCGGATGGCCCGGTCATCCTCACAATGCCGAACTCGCGTGGGCGCTACGTCGATGCTCGCGTGCTCGACATGTGGACCAATGTGGTCTGGTCCACGAGTGTGCCGGCTGCGCCGCGAGTAACCGGCGTCAAAGAGCAAACGATTGCCTTTGTCGGACCTGGCTGGAAGGGCACTTTGCCTGAGAGCGTGACGCGGGTCGATGTGCCGACCCGCAACGCCTGGGTGTCGGTGCGCGTTCAATCGAATGGGGGCCGTGACCTCGCGGTAGTGCGCAAGCTGCAACGCGGCATCCGTCTCGCACCGCTCGCCGTCTACACAGGCGACGCACAGTCGGTGTCAGCAGGATCGTCGAGTGCAAGCGACGCTGCGCCGGTTGTGGCCGGCTCCGGTACGCCGGCCTCGCAGGTCGCAGCGCTCGACGCGGGCGCATTCTTCGACCGCCTGGCGCAAGGCTTGAAGGACAATCCGCCAGTGCCGGACGACCCGCACGCGTTGAAATTCCTGGCGGACCTTGGCGTGACGCCGGGCGCGCCGGTCGCGTTGCCGGGCCACGCCACTGATGCCATTGCCGCAGGACTCTCGGATGGTCACGAGCGGGTCGCCGCGCCACCGCCCAATCTATTGAATGCGAACGGCTGGAGCTGGTTTGGCGATAGCGTCGGCAGCTATGGTCCCGACTACGCGTTGCGCGCTTATGCGGCGTACTCGCAACTGGGCATCGGCACCAAGGACGACGAGGTACGCGCGGCGGTGTCGCTCGATAGCGACGGCCACCGCTTGAATGGGGCGAACCGCTATGTGATCCACTTCGCATCAAACCAGTTGCCGCCGGTGCGAGGATTCTGGTCAATCACCGCCTATACGAAGGACGGCGCTTTGGGTGACAGCGGCCCGGCACGGCTCGTGGTAGGTGACCGCTATAGCGCGCACCGCAATCGTGACGGTTCGCTCGATGTGACGGTGTCGGCGGCGAAGGCGCGCACTGCGAACTGGCTGCCCGCGCCGCGCACGGATATCCAGCTCGTGCTGCGTCTCTACGCACCAAAGTCACAGGCTACGGACGGCACCTGGCAACCGCCGGCGGTTGTGCGTCAGTAAGTCAGTAAGTCAGCAATACGCCAACGCGTGTGCGCGGCCTGAGCGCGGCGCACACGTGACCCGCTGGCGCAACGCGCGCTCGCGGCTTCTCGTCCCACACGGCGCTTTCCTCTTCCAGGCTCGCTACGCAAATTTGTGGCGCCGCAACAAGCGTCACACGTCCGTCACTTTCAGTAGCCCAGACTTCATTTGATGCATTGTGTAATGATTGTTTGATTTTGGCTTACATTTCTATCCCGCACACGTCTTCAGACCTATACTTGCCCGAGGCAGAACTTCAGTCATCGCGGCGGGCTTGCCGTCGCATCATTCACGACCAGGCATGGCAAGCATCAACAAGGCAACCCTCGCTTCATCCCTGCAAACGGTGCGCGGTGTCGCACAGGCTCGTCGTACGCGGCGTGTTGTCATCGGCCTGCTGATCTTCCTCGTTGTGTTTGGATTGCTGGGCTTTTTCGCTGCGCCACCGCTGATTCGCCATATCGCCGAACAACAGCTCAGCAAGCAGCTCGACCGCCCCGCCACCATTGGACGGATCGCGCTGAACCCGTACACACTACGGTTTGAAGCGGACAACATTCACCTTGGCGAGCGTGGCGGTCAAGGTGATTTCGTGGATATCTCGCGGCTCATCGTCAAGCCGTCATGGAGTTCGCTGTTTCGGGCGGCGCCGATCGTCGATGAAGTCCAGGTCGATTCGCCGCGCTTCAACATCGTCCGTTACGATGCGCAGCACTTCAATTTCACGGACCTGATCCAGAAGTTCGCTAATCAGCCGTCCAAACCAGACAGCAAGCCGACGCTCTTTTCGGTGTCGAATATTCGGCTCGAAAACGGCCAGATCACCTTCGATGATCGCCTGCTCGGCGTCAAGCACGTGATCGATCAATGGAAGCTTGGCATTCCGTTCATTGCCACCTTGCCGTCGAAAACCGATATTTTTGTTGAGCCGCTCTTGCGTGCGCGTATTGACGGCAGTCCGCTTGCAATCGACGGCAAAACCAAGCCGTTTTCCGCGTCGCGCGAGTCGGACGTGTCACTGCGCTTCGATGGGCTCGACGTGCCACGCCTGCTGTCTTACTCGCCGCAGAAGCTGCCAGTGACCGTGCAGGCGGGCAAGTTGTCAACGGACCTCAAGCTGAACTTCATCATGGCCGATGACGCGCCGTCACTGCGCGTGGCGGGCACCGTCGATCTGAACGATATCGACGTGCTGGATGAAAACAAGCAGCCGTTTTTCGCAGCACATGCGCTGCATTTCGCGGCGGCGACGCTGGAACCGCTAAAGAGCCTTTATCACTTCGACGAGATCCGCCTCGACACGCCCACCGTCAATCTGGCGCGGGATAAAGACGGCGTGTTGAGTGTCGAGCGCACCTTTGCCGCGCCGCCCGCGCCTGCCAGCGCGGCGCAACCGGCGGCAAGCGCGCCCGAAGCGGCCTCGT
>FTKM01000010.1_pt1 | contig 11358 bp, 12 predicted proteins | sample 1658051 | NCBI WGS metagenome assembly FTKM01 (sample SAMEA3914794, study PRJEB12502) | metagenome | biome: forest; material: soil | place: Canada | collected 2011-07-05 | depth 0.1 m | reverse complement strand
CCCCGATGGGGGTCGAGGCGTATACGCCGAGGGGACCGCGAAGCGGTGGAGGGGGCCTGGCCGCGCCTGAGGCCTTGCCGGACACTCGCCCCCTCAGTCGGCTTCGCCGACGGGCTCCCCCAGCGGGGGAGCAATTTACGCCCACCGCCCCTGAAAACAAAAGGAGATGACCCATGGCCGGCCGTTCAGCCTCCAACGTCATCACCCGCTACGCCGGCGTGCAGGTCCAAACCTCCGCCATGGGGCTGCAGATCCCGCTCGGCTGGGGCCAGTTCCGGGTCAATTGCAACATGCTCGACTACCTGGATTTCAAGTCCAAGCCGCAGAGCGCCGGCAAGGGGGGCGGGAAGGGCGGCTCGCAGGTCACCGGCTACAGCTACTCGGCCACCATCGTGCTGGGTCTCTGCGAAGGCCCCATCGACGCCGTCAACATCGTCTATGTCGATGGCAAGACCTTCATCAACGGCGCCAAGACCGCCCTGCAGCAGGCCAATCTCGGCGTGGCCGACGGCGCCATCGGCCAGGCGCCCTGGACCTATCTGGTCTCGAACCACCCGGCCCACGCCATCGGCTATTCCGGCCTCGCCGTCGCCTACGCCGCCAACTACGCCCTCGACGCCGGCGCCACCGCGCCGAACCATTCCTTCGAGGTCACCCGCACGAGCGGCTTCGGACCCGTAGCCACCGCCACGGGCCAGGATGTCGATCCCTCCCTGGTGGTCGCCGACTTCTTCGAAAATCCGCGCACCGGCGTGCCGCTCTGGCCCGCCAGCGGCCTGATCGGCGATCTGACCAACTACCAGAACTACTGCCTCGCCGCCGGCCTCGTCCTCTCTCCCCTGATCGACCAGGAACGCTCCGCGTCCGACTTCCTGAAGGAGGTCCTGCTCGCCACCAACTCGACCTGCGTTTGGTCGGAAGGCGTGCTGAAATTCATCCCTTATGGCGACACCGCCCTGACCGGCAACGGCAAGAGCTACACGCCACCCGGCGCGCCGGTCTATGCGCTCAACGACGATGACTTCGTTGTCGACAAGCCCGGCGATGCGCCGCTGACGGTGGACATCGAGGACCAGTCGGACGCCTACAACCTGGTCCAGCTCGAATATCTCGACCGCACCAACCAGTACAACATGGCCATCGCCCTGGCCTCGGACGCCGCCAACGTCGCCCAGTACGGCGCCCGGCGGCAGGATCCGACCACGGTGCATGTGATCTGCGACCCTTCGGTCGCCGCCATCTGCGCCCAGCTGCACCTGCAGCGCACCCTCTACGTCCGCGCCCAGTTCAAGTTCAAACTCGGCTGGATGTTCGCCCTGCTGGAGCCCGGCGACATCGTCGCCCTGACGGACTCAGGCCTTGGCCTCACTGACTACGCCGTCCGCATCACCCAGATCGATCAGGACGAAAAATACGGCCTCAGCCTCACCGCCGAGGACTATCCCATCGGCATAGCCCACACTCCGCTTTACGAGATGCAGGCCTCCTCCGGCTTCGTCGCCGACAAGAACATCGATCCCGGTGGACCCGAGGCCAACCTGCTGCTCTGGAGCGGGGACCAGACCAACGCCGCCTGGATGAAGACCGGCTGCACCGTCGCCGGGGCTGTCGCCACGGACGCCTATGGCCTCACCACCGCCTGCGCTGTCGTCCCATCGGTTGTCGCGGGTCCGCACTCGATTGGCCAGACCGTCAGCGTGTTCGAAGGCCTGAACTACACTTTCGCGGTCTGCCTCCAGGCCAGCGCCCACCACATCGCCCAGGTTCAGCTCGGCGACGGAGCGGGGAACACCGTCCAGCTCACTGTCGATGTCTCGACGGGCGGGATCGCTGTCCCAGCTTCGGCCAGCGGCAATGCAATCCTGGTCTCAGCCGCCCTGAACGCGACCCTGATCTCGGGCATCTCGCAGGCCGTACTCACCGCCGCCTTCCCGACCGCCACCGCGCTCACCGGTCTGGTCTATGCCTGCGCCGACAGCGGCGCGGTGAGTTGGACCGGCGATGGCGCCCACGCCCTCAATATCAGCCAGGCCCAGCTGCGCCAGGGCCTGGCCATCGGGACCTACGCCCAGACCACCACGGCCGCCGCCGGCCCCATCCTGTTCAACCCACCCTCGGTCCTGACCCAGGGCCAGCAGGGCGAGGTCTGGGCGGCCGTCGCCGGTGGTCCGAACTGGGGCGGTTGCATCGTCTGGGTCTCGGTGGACGGCGACAGCTACCAGCAGGCCGGTACGATCGACGGCCCGGCCCGCTTTGGCCTGGTCACGGCGGATTTCCCAATCCATGCCGACCCGGACACGGCCAACACCCTGGCCGTCGATCTCGGCGCCAGCGAAGGCGTCCTCACCGGCGCCTCGTCCACCGCCGCCGACAATGGCGCCACCCTCTGCCTGGTCGATGGCGAACTGATCGCCTACGAAGCGGCGACCCTCACCAACCCCAGCCGCTACAGCCTGGGGACCTATATCCGCCGCGGCTACCTCAACACCCCCATCGCCGACCACCCCGCCGGTGGAAGCTTCGTGCGGCTGGACAATTCCGTCTTCCAGTTCCCCTACCTGGCGGCCACGGTCGGCCAGCCGATCTGGGTCAAGTTCCAGTCCTTCAATCCGTTCGGTCAGGCGCAGGTCTCGCTGGCCGACTGCATCGCCTATCCGGTGACGCCCGTCCCGGCTCAGGGCGCCGCGCCCGGCTCGGCCTGGAGCGCGGCCGGGACCACCCTGGCCAACATGGGCGTCTCTATCCCGGCGCTGCAGATCACCGGCCACAGCGACAATGCGTCCGCCACCGCGGTGATCTTCTACTACCGCATCACCGGAACCAGCCCTTGGATCAGCGCCGGCCAGCATCCGGTCAACACTACCGTTTTCAACATCACCTCCCTCACCGCCAACTCGGACTACGACGCGGGCGTGGCCTACCTCGTGAACGGGGTGATCACCGCCGTCTACACCATCGCCACCGCCATCGCCGTCGGCGCGCCAACCACGGCGGTGGCCGACGGAACCATCCTGTTCGCCTCATCCACCTCCGGCGCTTTCAGCTACACCTTCCCGTCCAGCTATGGCCTGGCCCACGCCGACGTCGTCCTCACCGGCGCGGACGGCGACAACACCTACTTCCACGCCGAAGGCATGGAGGAACTGGGCGGATCCGGCGGCTCGGGCGGCGTGGCGACCTACACAGGCCTCGCCGTCACCCCCGGCTCGACCACCGTCTCCGGAACCCTGACCCTCCCCGGCGGCGGCGCGGCGGCCACCGTCTCGACCCCGGCCCTGACCGCCAACAACGGCGCCGACTCCCCGTCCAAGGGCCACAGTGGCGCGGGCGGCTCAGCCTCAGGCGGCACAACCAACACCACCGGCGCCACCGGCGACGCCAGCGATCCGCCCCGTAGCGCCGCCATAGTCATCATCGCGCGCACCTGACGTGTTCACAGTCTGCGAACTAAACATTGACCTGTTTGACCCCATATGTGCGGTCTTGCTCAGCTCCGGCGAATGCGCGCGGGCGCGAGGTCGTTGTATGACTAGACTAGCGATAAAAGCTGGCCGGCGTCTGCAGGAAGGGTTCCTGTCGGGGCTGGCGGACATCGTTTCTGTGATGGGCCCGCCGGGCCGCCGGCCGCTTCCTGGCGCCGGCAGGACAGCGGCGGACGCTCTGCGCGGCGATTGGGAACGGCTGGGCGGCGACATGCGCAAGGCCGTCGATCAGGTCAAGACCGCCCGTGGCGCGCGCTAGACGGCCGCCGGCAAAGACCGACGCTGTCAATCCACAACGCCGATGCCGCCCAGCGCGGCCAAAGCGGAATTGCGGATGTTGCTACAGGGTTGGCAGGGGCCGCCGCCTCCACCTGAGGCGCTGAGGGCGTTCGAGGAAATCCACCCAGGATCCGCCGTTGAGATTATTAACGAATTCAAAGCTGAAGCCAGCCACAGGCGCGCCCAGGAAGATAGGGAAGCGCGCCTTGAGGTGCGACAGACGCATATAGGCCAAATCTCGGCGCTGATTTTCGGCCTGGCGGCGCTTGGCGTGGCCGCCTTCGCGGTGGTTCACAATGCCCAATGGATCGGCTGCGTGGTCGGCGGCGGCGCCATTGTCAGTGGAATGATAGCCCTTCTCCGAGGACGCCCAGTTGTCGATGATGGGGCCGGTCGGAACGCCTCCAGCGGCAAGCGGTAGTCGCCTTCGGTCGCCACCGCCTGGTGACCACCGCGCGAACCTAAGCGTCCCGAAGGATTTAACCACCGAGCCAACGAGGCGACCGCGTTTTCGTCTTGAAACGCTAAGGCGTGAAGAACGCGGAGAACGCGCGCAGCGCAACAAATCTAGCGCGCGCTCGACTGTGATCGCCCGGCCTTCGCCCGCCTTAGCGTCCTTCGCGCCTTAGCGTCGAGCACTTCTCCTTCGTTTCTTCTCTGTGCCCTCCGTGTGCTCCGTGGTGAAAAAGGCGGCCTCCACCGGCCGCTCAGCCCACCCCCAAAACAGCAACACCCCACCCGCCCAGGAGCTTCCCCATGCCCGAAGCCGCCACTCTGCCGCGCGTGCTGGTCGCCTACACCAACGCCGACTGGAACGAAGAGCCCTTCCGCTTCTACGCTGGCGGTCCCTCCGCGCCGGAGGACTTCACCGGCGCTCAGGCCAGCCTCGGCCTGCGCATAGCCGGCCAAGGCGCCAACGCCACCGAGTTCACCACCGACAATGGCCTCCTCGTCCTCAACCTGCCCAACGAGATCGCCATCACCGTGCCCCAGACCATCGTCAGCGCGCTCGCACCCGGCCTCTACGACTGGGACCTGACCATCCTCTATCCCGCCGGCGACGCCCAGACCGTCCTCTATGGCCAGGCCCATATCGTCGAGGGCCTGGCATGACCTGGGACATAAGGCGGGGGCAGATAGGACAGCGCCCCCACGACATCGTCCGCGCGCCCAGTGGCCCGCGCGGCCCCGCCGGTCCGCCAGGCCCGGTCGGACCCGGCGTCGCCGCCACCGTCACCTACGACGACAGCCGCACCGGCCTCGGCGCCGCGGATGTCCAGGACGCCATCGTCGCCCTCGTCCTCATCGTCGCGGCCCTGCGCGCCGGCGGGCTCGATTTCTCCAACCCCAACCAGAGCGGCCTTTTGGCCCTTGGAGCATAACCCTCAATGACCGACACGACGCTTCTGGTGAAGGATGGCGCGGGGTCCAGCCAGACCCTGGCCGCCCAGGCCAATACGGGCGGCTCACTGACCCCCTATCATGTGGAGGACGCCGTCCAGCGCGCCGCCCTGATCGCGGTGCTCACCGCCATCGAGGCCGCGGCGGCGGCCGGCCTGGGCGGCACAGGCCACGACTACAGCGCCGGCGCCCCCAGCCTGCCCAACGTCGGCGCGGCCTTCGGCGCCGGCGTCTACACAGGCTACGTCTGCGTCGCCGTCCGCGCCGCCAACCCCGCCCGCGCCAATATCGACATCGAAAACTGCACCGGCGCCCAGATCGTCGTCGTCCGAGACGACGGCGTGGCCGGCCCCGGCGCCGCCCCGGCCAACGCATCGGTCTTCGCCCTGGCCGGCGGCGTGGCCCCCGGCGCCCAAGGTGGCTCCTGGAACTCAACCACCTTCAAAGGCCGCGTCCAGATCTACGCCCCAGCGGCGCTGACGGGCGGAGCTTTTGTGACTGTGATGGAGGATTAGGATGAAAAGGCTACTTGGCTGGAGTTGGATCACCGCTCTTGTATTTTTTGCGACTGCAGCGCTCGCTGCTTCGAGTCCAGCACCGACACCGACCACGGCCACTCCAAATGGTGCGGCCGTCAACATGTCGGGCGACAGCTTGGCGGCGGGCAACGAGGACGAGACGGGGATCACGCTTGAGACGGCGCTCTCAGGCCTGCTGAACATGCCCGTGATCGATAACGGCATCAGCAGCCAGAAATCGACACAGATCGCCATGCGCCAGGGCGGGATACCGATTGAGCTTACCTTCGCCGGCAATGCGATCACTTCCGGCATCGATGCAGTGACGGCGATTCAAGGTGCCCCGGTGCTAGGTATGGCGAGCAGCCAAGATCCAGATTACCGGTTCCTGTCAAACACCGGGAGCAATGTCAGTCAGATCGTGTACGGCACTATCTGTGGCGTTCACGGCAGTTTGACCGTAAGCACCTCCGGCGGGCCGCCTTCGGCAGCGCAGACCTACAACTTCACGCCGGACGCCGTTCAGCCGGGCGGCTCTCTTCTCGCTGCCGCTCCGTATATGTGCGCAGCCAATTCGGTCTTCACGGCCGACCTCGCCTCAGCACAGCGGGCGCAGCCGGCTATCTTCTGGGTTGGTCGAAACAACATTACCCAGCAGGCTCAGATTGCGAGCGATCTGGCCAACATGATTGGCTACCTGCGGCACGGCAACTATCTCTGCCTCACCATTCCCAACGCCGAATATGAGCCGTCTGGCAGTGGAGGTTATACATCCGTCGCCGCCTCCAATTCGATGATCGTCAGCACTTGCGGCCCATCACACACTTTCGACATTCGCGCGTATCTGATTTCCCAATACAACCCTTCCAATCCTGTCGATGTCTACGACAAGGCAAATGACATTGTGCCGTACACCCAGCGAGCGATCGTCGCGCGGGGCACAGTAAATGGAGCGCTTGGCACGACGGGCTGTCCGACAGCGAATGCTCCGGCGATGGGTAGCATGGGTACGGGCGTCATGAAGGTCGATAGCGAGTACATTCTGATCTCCACGATTAGCGGGAACGCTGCCACGGCCTGCACGCGGGGTTATGGGACTGGCGGTGTTGTTGCTACGCACAGTAATGGCGCGGCTTTCACGATCACTGACAGCTTGCACATCAGTGGTGGTGCCGATGCATTGGCGGCAACCTATATCGTCGCCAACTACAAGTCGGTGTTGCTCGGAACGACGCCCTACCAACTGCCTACCGGCGCTGCCATCGCTAGCTTGATCAACTTCCCTAACACCTGGACCGCTCCGCAGACCTTTCAGCCGACGGCTTTTTTCGGGGGTGGCCAAGTGTGGATGGGAAATCAGTGCATCTACGAGGCGACGACGGGCTTCTCCGGCAGTTTAGCTGGCAATCTGAATACCGTCCTTTGTGCGATCAACGGCTCGGCTACCATCGCTTTCGGTGGCGCATTCAATACCCAAACCTGCTTCACTATGGGCGGCCAGCCATTCTGCACTGCAGGGCAGATGAGTAAGGGTGGCTGGTTCAGCAACCGAGGCTATTACGACCAGGGCTACGTTTATAATACGACCGCGACAGACGCATCCACAGTGGTCATCGCGGACACGGCTGACACGCTCGATCTCAACGCGGGTATGATCGGTTCCCTCACGGTACAACTGCCGACGTGCAACAGTACCTACGACGGCAAAATCGTCCACATTGATACGGTGGGGACGATCACGACTTTGACCCTGACGGCCGCCGCCGGCTTTATAGGGGCGAACGCTAATCCGGGCAGCCTGACTAGATCGATGGCAGTCAAGTGCAACGGTGCCCAGACTACTTGGTTCGCTTACTGAAGTTAGCGCGAATCGCCTTCCCTTGTGGCTTCGCATTGCCTCCTACGCTAAGCTTTTTCTGCGTGGGGGTTTCGATGCGAAGCAAGGCGTTTTTGATTGTTGGTGTGGTCGCTGTGGGCCTCTGGGTCGCGGCCGAACTGATGGTCCGTGCGGTCGGAGCCACGAACTTTCCGCTATATGTGAGAGATTCAATTGACGGCTATCGGCCAGCACCGAACCAGCATGGTGCTCTCTTTCGACGGAACGACTGGGTGTACAACAACCTCGGGATGGGGGTGGCCGGCAGCTTTAGGCCTGTTGGCAGTCTGATCGTTGGAGATAGCGAGACGGAGGGAAGCGTCAGCTTCATGAAACAGGCGGACAAGATTGGTCCGCTGCTCACGAAGGATACCGGTCAGAAGGTATGGCCGATGGGTGCCAAGGGATGGGGCCTCGCAAACGAGTTGGCTTGGGTCAATAGTCATCCCGAAGTCTTCACCCTGCACCGGATTATGATTTTGTCGAATTCCGGTGATTTTGGACCTGCTCATCCGTGGGACGACGAGATCCTACATCCAACCCATCGACCGATGCTTGAACTTCCGTACTTGCTAGAGAAGAAATTCTACAAGGGTGATCCGGTCGCGGACGACCCGCCCGAAACGACCGCCTCGACGGCAATCTGGCACGCTGCGCTGCATCGGTTCCTAGCGAACTATCATGGCCAGGTAGTCTTCATCCTGCTGCCGATCCAATCGGAGGTTGCGTCGCGCCGAGACGGATTCGCTCCACTTACTGACGAACTGAAGTCTGAGGGACGGAGCAATCTCTACGTCATCCGCGTCGCCGACGACTCCGCGTGGCGTCACTCGCTTTATCAGAACGAGTATCACCCCAACCCCGAAGGAAACCGAGAGTTGGCCGCATTTGTGAGCCGTCAACTGCCACCGCTGAAATGATATCGGTGGAGCGGATCAGGTCCGCCTTCGTATTGCAACCTGCTAGCCGCCACGAACTGTCCGGCATTCAATATGTCCGCGCGTTGGCGGCGCTCATCGTCGTACTCGACCACGTCAGCGAGATGATGGGCGAATCCAAATACTTCGGACACCAACCCTTCAATTCGATCCTCGCCATCGGAACCGTCGGCGTCGATATTTTCTTCACGCTCAGCGGCTTCATCATCGTCTACATCGCCGTGGACGCGGCCTGGAAGCCGACCATGGGGGCCTGGGTCTTCTTCAAGCGGCGGTTTGCCCGCATCGTGCCGTTCATGTGGGCGGCCATCGTCGGCTATGCCCTGTTGCGCATTCTAGGCCGCGGGGACTTCCCGATCGCGCCCTACGCCCGCGCCTTTGTCATCTGGCCGTTCGGAGAGGTCGAGCCAGGGCCAGTCTGGACCCTGCGGCACGAATTCCTGTTCTACGGCGTCTTCGCCCTGACCTTCCTCTCCGGCCGCCGCTGGCTGCTCGGCCTGTGGGCGATCTCGCCGCTGGTGCTGGTCGCGGTGCAGAGGCTGTTCGGCCGCTACATCGGCCTGGGCCCTGATATAGCTGGGTTCCTGTTCAACCCCATCGACATGCTGTTCGGCCTGGGGGTCTGTCTCGGCCTCATCTATGTGCGCTGGCGTCCGGCGTGGCCGTCCGGCCGTTGGGCGGCGCCGGTGACGGTCGCCGGTTGCACCGCCGTGTTTGGCCTCGCCCTGGCCATGCACTATCACCGTGACGAGCCGTGGATGGTGCTGATCCTGGGCCTGGCGTCCTGCGCCTGCCTCGCCGCCGCCTGCGCCGTCCTGCCGCCGCGCGGCTTCATCGGCGATCTCGGCCGCCGCCTCGGCGACGCCTCCTACTGCATCTACCTGACCCACACCGCCTTCGTCTCGGCGATCCTGGGCTTCGCCAGCCATCACGCGCGCGGCCTGCCCGACCCGGTGATCGTCGGCGGGACCTTCCTCATCGCCTCCGGCTGCGGCCTTGTCCTCCATTATGTGGCCGAACGCCCCATCGTCGCCTGGTCCCAGCGCCTGATCTTCCCCAAGCGGATCGAGGGGCGCTAGCGGGGCGGCCGGCTTCGCCGCGTGACCGCTACGTCCGATCGAAGACCAGGCTCGGGTTGACTCCAACCGCCCGCAACGCGCCCATCGTCATTGCGAAGCTCGCGTTTTTGCCGGTCAGGATGCGGCGCACCACCTTCTCATCCTTCCCCATGCGGGCTGCGAGCGCCACCTTTGACACGCCCTGAGAGGCCATGGCTTCGGCAAGCGCGACACGTGCGGCGATGGCTGGCTCCAGGGGCACATAGACTTCGCCGGCCTTGCGGGCCGAAGGCTTTGGAACCGGCAGGCCCTTGGCCAGATAGTGTTCCACCGTGACCGCCAGAGCGTCCGGCGCCTGGGCGACCGCCTCGTCGAAGGTGGCTCCGCCAGTGACGATCTGGGAGATGTCACGAAAGCTGACCACGAAGTCCCCAGGAGCGAATTCGGCGACCGCGGCAGGGTACATATAGGTTTGCATTTGATCCTCCATGATCAGGAACGTGGCTAGACCGCATCCTTCGGCAGTCCGAGTTGTTTGAGGATGGATTCGATCCGGCCTTCGGACAGCTCGGTCTGGACGGTTGTGAATCTGGCGCCGACAGTGACTATCCCGTGGCCACCTTTGCCGCGGCCCGCGTCCCATTCGTAAGACATGCCGTTCTTGCGGCAGTACTTCTTCAGGTCGCGAAGGAAAGCGCCTCGCCTCGTGCTCGCCAAAATCGGACATAATAGTCCGAATGTCAAGGCTATTGTCGGACAGTTGTGACCGATCCTTGCCCAATGAGCAGCCCTAATCCGCCATCGTGGGTTCAGCGCCCGATGAAAACCCCCGTCCTTCGAGGTGATCCCATGACCCTGCTCCTCGGACTGTTCAGCAGCTCCAACAACAACTACATGGCGATAGGCCGGGTGCTGGGGGTGATGCTGTTTGTCAACCTGCTCCTGGCCTTGCCCGCCGTGGTCGGCTTGGCGCTGTGGTTGCGCCGGGTCGAGCCGGGCGTCTGGTTCGCCTTCCTGTCCTCGCTTGCCGTCTATGTGCCCGCCATGTGCCTGTCCGCCGTCGGCCTGATCAGCGGCACGGCCTTCACAGAGAAGCCCAATCCGGAGCGACCCGCGCCATGATCCCCGGCCCCGCCTGCGCCAAGCTGATCGAAGGCTTCGAGAAATGCGCCAAGCCGGTGGGCGAGGGGATGTTCGCCGCCTATATGCCGACCGCCAAGGACCGGCCGACCATCGGCTGGGGCTCGACCGGCGCGGACATTGCAATGGGCCTGACCTGGACCCAGGCCCAGTGCGACGCCCGCTTCGCCGCCGACCTGGCCAAGTTCGCCGCCGGCGTCTCCACCGTGGTCACCGGCGAGACCAGCCAGCCCCAGTTCGACGCCATGGTCAGCCTCGCCTACAACATCGGGCTTGGCGGCTTCAAGAGTTCGACCCTGCTGCGCCTGCACAACGTCGGCGACTTCGCTGGAGCCCAGGCCCAGTTCGCGGTCTGGAACAAGCAGGCCGGCAAGGTGCTCGGCGGCCTCGTCAAACGCCGCGCCGCCGAAGCGGCGATGTACGGCGGGGACTAAGCGCTATCGGTTCAAGTTCGCCAACCTCCGGTACAGACCGGCTAGAGTCCTGACAGATTGGACCGGGATGATCCCTGACAGAATGGTGTTGTCGGGAGGATCCGTCCGATGCCGTTCAGGGAGCAGAGCTGCTTGGAGCAGCGCATATCGATTTTGGCTGAGTATGACGCTGGTGGCGTGAGCGTGACCGCGCTGTGCGAGGCTTACGGGATCAGCCGACAGACCTTTTACG
>FTKM01000265.1_pt2 | contig 11410 bp, 11 predicted proteins | sample 1658051 | NCBI WGS metagenome assembly FTKM01 (sample SAMEA3914794, study PRJEB12502) | metagenome | biome: forest; material: soil | place: Canada | collected 2011-07-05 | depth 0.1 m | reverse complement strand
GCCGGTGCGGACGTGGTGGTGATGTGGCTCATGACAAACTCCTTTGCGGGCTAGGAAGAGTAGGGTTAACTACCTAGGTAATAACCCTATTATAGACGACTCATGCCGCGCCGCAACAAATCAATATAAACCGACGCTTGCAACGGTCCGATAAGCCTTTGCTTACAAGGCCGCCGCGCTTCAAAAAGCTTTCAACCGCGAAAGAGCCCGCTCGCGTATCTCCAGACTTACCCGAATCCAGCCCCCGCCATACTGCACCGCAGCACCCGCAACGAGGCCCGGCCCGTCAAGCTTTTCACCAAATTGATGCAGCCCCGTTCACCCGCATCGCAGCAAAACCCCTTTCTTGACTCTTGCCGCCCGCACTGCTGTACTAAATAAAACAAAGTGATTTAATCAAACGAGCAGCGAGGCCGACGTGCCGCGCAAGGCTGGCTCCCCGGACGCAAGGTTTGGAGCTACGGCCGCTCGTCGTCGAATCGACTGTAGTCCATAACATCGTTGTCAATAACCCGGAGGAGCATTCCCATGAATCAGAAATCCCGCAGGCATCCCGTCGCCCGGCGTCTCGCCATCCTGGGTGTGGCCGCATCCACCGTGTGGTGCGCAAGCGCCACGCTGGCGATGGCTGACCAACCCGTCGTTGGCCTGATCACGAAGACCGACACCAATCCGTTCTTCGTGAAGATGAAACAAGGCGCAGAAGCCGCCGCACAAAAGGATGACGCCAAGCTGCTGACCGCCGCCGGCAAGTTCGACGGCGACAACGCGAGCCAGGTCACCGCGATCGAAAACATGATGACCGCCGGTGCCAAGGCGATTCTGATTACCCCGAGCGACACCAAGGCCATCGTCCCGAGCATCAAGAAAGCGCGCGCCGCTGGCGTGATGGTGATCGCGCTCGACACCCCGACCGAGCCGCAAGACGCCACCGACGCCCTCTTCGCCACCGACAACTTCAAGGCAGGTGTTCTGATCGGCCAGTACGCGAAGGCCAGCATGAACGGCAAGCCCGCCAAGATCGCCACGCTCGATCTCGCCCCGGGTGTATCCGTGGGTGTGCTGCGTCATAACGGCTTCCTGCAGGGTATCGGCGTGAAGGAAGGCGACCCGTCCATCGTATGTAGTCAGGACACGCGCGGCGATCAGGCCAAGGGCCAAACCGCCATGGAAAACTGCTTGCAGAAGAATCCGGATATCAACGTGGTCTACACGATCAACGAACCGGCGGCAGCGGGTGCTTATCGCGCGCTCAAGGCAGCCGGCAAGGACAAGAGTGTGATGATCGTGTCGATCGACGGTGGTTGTGAAGGTGTGCGTAACGTCAAGGCTGGCGCGATCGCCGCGACGTCGCAACAGTATCCGTTGAAGATGGCTGGCCTCGGCGTGGAAGCCGGTGTCGACTACGCCAAGACCGGCAAGAAGGTCTCGGGCTATCACGACACGGGCGTGACGCTGGTCACCGACAAGCCGATGAGCGGCGTAGACAGCAAGGATACGAAGTTCGGTCTTGAGAACTGCTGGGGGCAATAAGCCGCCCCTGGCCACAGGGAGGCCCGCGATTCACGCCGGACGCAAGTCCGGCAACGGCCTGTCACAGGCTTGATCCGGGTCTCCCGCAGATTTGCCGCGTGCCCGCAGCGGCACGCTTCAGCATCGAGGAAATTCATCATGTCGACTCCTTCCGCGCCGGCCGGCGCTCAGCGCCGCTTCGCCGACCACTTGCCTTCGCTCGCCGATATCGGTCCACTTATCGCCCTCGCGCTTGCCTGTGCATTCTTTATCTCGCAGAGCAACCGCTTCCTGTCGTTCCAGAACTGGTCGCTGATCCTGCAGCAGACCATGGTCGTCGCGGTCATCGCGATTGGCCAGACCCTGATCGTCCTGACGGGCGGCATTGACCTTTCCTGCGGCATGGTGATGGCGTTCGGCTCGATCATCATGTCCAAGTTCGCGGTCAATCTTGGCGTGCCGCCGATTCTCGCCATCGTCTGCGGCATTGGCGCGAGTGCCCTGTTCGGCGCACTCAATGGCGTGCTGATCACCCGCATCAAACTGCCTGCATTCATCGTCACGCTCGGCACGCTGAATATCGCCTTCGCGCTCACACAGATCTATTCGAACGCGGAAAGCGTCTCGAACCTGCCTGACGCCATCATGTTTCTCGGCAACACCTTCAGGATCGGTCCAGCCGAAGTCACCTATGGCACCGTGCTTACCCTCTTGATGTATCTCGCGACCTGGTTCGTGCTCCGCGACACGGTCCCCGGCCGACACCTCTATGCACTCGGCAATAACGCCGAAGCCGCGCGCCTGATGGGCCTGTCGTCGCAACGCATCCTGTTGACCGTCTATACGCTGGCCGGCGCCATCTACGGCATTGCCGCGCTGCTGTCGGTTTCCCGCACGGGCGTGGGCGATCCACAAGCTGGGCAAACGGAAAACCTCGACAGTATTACGGCGGTCGTGCTGGGCGGGACCAGTCTCTTTGGCGGGCGAGGATCGATCGTGGGAACCTTGCTCGGGGCCCTGATCGTTGGCGTGTTCCGCAATGGCCTGACCTTGATCGGCGTGTCGTCGGTGTATCAGGTGTTGATCACCGGCATGCTGGTGATTCTCGCCGTCGCTGCCGACAAACTTTCCCACCGCGGCGCTCGTTGATTCAGGAGTCTGTCATGTCCACACCCCAATCTGCCGCTACTGGCACGCCCGTTCTGCAGGCACGCGGACTCATCAAGCGCTATGGCCACGTCACCGCGCTCGACGGCTGCGACTTCGAAGTGATGCCCGGCGAAATCATGGCCGTGATCGGCGATAACGGCGCAGGCAAGTCGTCGCTGATCAAGGCGCTGTCCGGCGCGACCGTTCCGGACGAAGGCGAGATTCTGCTCGACGGCAAGCCGGTCAAATTCCGCAGCCCGCTCGACGCTCGCGAACAAGGCATCGAAACCGTCTACCAGGACCTCGCGGTAGCGCCTGCCATGAGCATCGCCGAAAACCTGTTTCTGGCCCGCGAGCTGGTCAAGCCGGGCTGGCGTGGCTCGATCTTCAAGATGATCGACAAGCGCCGCATGCTGGAAGAAGCGACCGCGCACATGAAGGGCCTGCAAATTGGTATCCGTTCGATGCGCCAGGCCGTTGAAACACTCTCCGGCGGTCAACGCCAGGGCGTAGCGGTGGCACGTAGCGCGGCCTTCGCGCGGCACGTCGTGATTCTCGACGAACCCACCGCCGCACTCGGCGTGAAGGAAGGCAACATGGTGCTCGATCTGATCCGGCGCGTGCGCGAGCGCGGCCTGCCGGTCATTCTGATCAGCCACAACATGCCGCATGTGTTCGAGGTCGCGGACCGCATCCACATACAGCGGCTCGGTCGTCGCGCGGCGCTGGTGAATGCCAAGGACATCCATATGTCCGAGGCCGTCGCCATCATGACCGGCGCGAAGGAAGCGGACGTCAAGGCGATCGCATGACGCACGCATCCTGCTGACGGGCGGCCGACCATGGATACCCCTGGCAGCCGCTCGCCCCTCAAGCGCACGGTCGGCTCGAATCAGGTCGGCATGCGGCAGTTCAACGAGCGCATCGTCCTGCAGGCGATTCGGCTGCATGGACCGTTGCCGAAAGCCGACGTCGGCCGTCTTACGCGTCTGTCGATGCAGACGGTATCCATGATCGTCGACCGTCTGATCGACGATGGCCTGCTCGCGCGGCAACCGCGTGTGCGCGGGCGCATTGGACAACCGTCGGTGCCGATTGCGCTGCGCGCCGAAGGGGCGTACACGATCGGCATCAAGGTCGGACGCCGCAGTCTCGACGTGCTGGCGATGGATTTCGTCGGGCACGTCTGTAGCCGCGATGTGCTGGAGTATGCGTATCCAGACCCGCGCGTGCTGTTTCCCGCGCTTGAAAGCAAGCTCGCTCGCGTCAACGAAACGCTCGGCGCGCGGGCGGGCAAGGTGGTGGGCGTCGGCGTGGCGGCGCCGTTGTGGCTCGGTGGATGGCGTGATTTTCTCGGTGCGCCGACCGACGCGCTCGAAGCGTGGACGGATATCGACATCCGTACGCGCATCGCCGGCATGACCGGACTTCCGGTCGAATTCGCCAAGGACACCACCGCTGCCTGCGCCGCCGAACTGGTCATGGGCCAGGGGCGCGGCATCCACAATTTTCTGTACCTGTTCGTGGGCACCTTCATTGGCGGCGGACTCGTCATTGATGGACGCCTCCACAGCGGGCCGCACGATAACGCCGGCGCAGTCGGCTCGATTCCAATTTCCGGTGGCCGCACCCGAAAACCGGCGCGGCAGTTGCTCCACGCCGCATCCGGTTTCGTGCTCGAACGGCTGCTCGCCGACGCCGGCGCGCCTGCTGCCGCCGCGCACGACCATCGCGCGTTGGCGCCGGAGTGGTGGCGCGTAACCGAACAATGGCTCGACACCGCGTGCCCGGCCATTGCAGGCGCGTTGACCAATGCCACCGCGCTTCTCGATCTGGAGGCTGTGGTGATCGACGGCGAACTGGACCGGCAACTGGTCCGTGAAATCATTCGGCGTACTGAACGCGTGCTGGATGGTTTCGAATGGGAAGGCATGGTGCGTCCGCAATTGCTGGAGGGCACCATTGGTGCTGACGCGCGAGCAATGGGCGGCGCCATCCTGCCGCTCTATGCGCACTTCGCGCCGGTGCATGAACTCTTTCTCAAGCCGGCCACCGAGGTGGATTTTTGAGGACCGCGTGATTTCAACCGGTAGCCGCTAGCCTCAGGCCGCCAGCTTTTGCTCCCGTAACAGCCTGATGAACTGTTCCGCAGGCGGCGACAGCACGCCGCCCTTGCGTGAGACGATGCCAAACGTCTGCGATTGCGACTTGAGCGTCACGGGCAAAATCCGCAGCATCTTGTGCTTCACGAACAGTTCGGCAATGCCGGTGGGCAGCACCGACACCAGATCCGCCGCCTGCTGCAACAAGGCCACCGTGACGAAAGTCGAGGCGGTCGAGATCGGGCTGACCGGCATGCTCATCCCCGCCAGATCCATCTCGCGCTCCAGCAGCGCGTGCAACGGCATATGACTTGGATAGGTTACCCAACGATGTCCCGCCAGGTCGCGCAGCGTGACCGCCTTACGCGATAGCGGCGGGTGGGCGCTGCCCACCACCACTGAAAGCGGCTCATCGCCTAACGCCTGATAGCGGTAGCGGCCTGGATCGGCGCTGACGGCCGAGCGGCCAATCACCAGATCGAGCCGGCCTTCATCGAGCTGCTGCAGCATGCGTGCGCTGGTGTCTTCGATGATCTCAATGGAAAGGTTCGGCTGGCTTGCGTGCATTTCGTTCAACACCGGCACCACCATGTCCGGAATCGCGCCCATGATGGCGCCGATCGCAAGACGCCCGCCACCCCCTGAGCGCAGTTCGGCCATGTCGTCGCACAGCGCGCTCAGATCGGTGGCCAGCAGCCGCGCATAGCGGATCACACAATGGCCAAACTGATTCGCGATCATGCCGTTTTTGGAGCGCTCAAAAAGCGGTCCCTCCAGCATCGACTCCAGTTCCTGCAACGCCTTGCTCGCCGCCGACTGCGTCATCGCCATTGCGCCCGCCGCCTTGTGCATGGACTTGTGGTCATCCAGCGCGATCAGCAATTGCAACTGCTTCATGCGCAGGCGCGACAGCAGCACGTTCAGCGTGTTCTTCATGTGAGTCGCAAAAGTGATCACGGTATGGAAACAATTCACTATACAGGGCCGAACGGCTCGCCGTATAGTCATCTCCGGAGACAAACATCGGCCTTTTCGGTCGATGCCGGAAGCCGATCATGCCGGTCGGCGCCCAAACCTTAGACCCGAGGCCAACGAGCCGGAAAAGATCAGCCAGGTCCGCGACACGCCTGCCTGCACTGACGCTCTTCCTGCTTCTCCTGCCGCCAATATCGAGCAACCCGAGCCAACCCAGCCATGACCGACACCACCACACAGCCCATCTATCGCGGCGTCTTCCCCGTCGCGCCGACCATTTTCGACGACGCAGGCGGTCTCGACCTCGAAGGCCAGAAGCGCTGCATCGACTTCATGATCGACGCGGGTTCCAACGGCATCTGCATCCTCGCGAATTTTTCGGAGCAGTTCACCCTGTCCGACGACGAACGCAACACGCTGATCGATGTCGCGCTGAACCACGTGGCCGGACGCGTGCCGGTGATCGTCACCACCACGCACTTCAGCTCGCGCCAGTGCGCCGAGCGTAGCCGTCGCGCGCAGGATGCTGGCGCGGCAATGGTCATGATCATGCCGCCGTATCACGGCGCAACGTTCCGGGTGGGCGAGCGCGGCATTTACGAGTTCTACAGCACGGTATCGGATGCGATCGACATTCCGATCATGATCCAGGATGCGCCGGCTGCCGGCACACCCATGTCGGCACCATTTCTGGCGCGGATGGCGCGTGAACTTCGCAATGTGTCGTACTTCAAGATCGAAGTGCCGCAAGCGGCAAACAAGCTGCGCGAACTGATCGAACTGGGCGGCGATGCGATTGTCGGTCCCTGGGACGGCGAAGAAGCCATCACGCTGATGGCTGATCTGGATGCGGGCGCAACCGGTGCGATGACAGCCGGCGGCTATCCGGACGGCATTCGTCTGATCGTCGACGCGTATGCTGCGGGCGATACGGAACTCGCCGCCACGCATTATCAGCGCTGGCTGCCGCTAATCAACTACGAAAACCGCCAGGGTGGCCTCGCGTCCTGCAAGGCGTTGATGAAGGAAGGCGGCGTGATCGGCTCGGAGGCGGTGCGCCATCCCCTGTTGCCGATGCATCCCGCAACCCGTGAAGGTCTCCTGAAGATCGCCCGGCGTCTGGACCCGCTGGTTCTGCGCTGGGGTAAATGACGCAAGAGCGTTTGAAACGCTGGCAAATCCAGAGACGTTGAATCACCCAAGGCAAGCAGGAAGAACCTGCGCGCCACTCGATGCATAGCGCATCCATTCGGCTCAGACCGGCCGCATCATCGCCGGCCGGCCTGAGCTTCATGCCGAATGAACCTGCCCTGCCACAGCCAGACTGCCTGTCACCCGCCGGGCCTTTACTGTCCCGCCCGGCGTGACGCCACGTCCGGCAATCCCCTGCCGTCCGTCAGCGCTGGTCGCCTCAACTACCCCGTCCTCCCTTCCTTGCGCGGCCGCTGTCATGTCGCTCTGCCGGCTCACCCAAGGCTGCCTACTCTCCCCTATACGAAGCTCCGCGTTAAACAGATGCACCGGGCAGAGAAAAACCGCATGTAACGCCAGACGGAAATTGAGTAACATAGCCCCGGATGCCATCACTCATCTGTCCATGACTGCAAACACACGAGAATTGACGCCGGAATCGCTGACCGCGCTGCTCGAACGCGTGGCCAAAGAGGACGCTGCCGCACTGCGGGAGCTATATGACGTCGCTGCCCCGAAACTGTTTGGCCTCGCGCTCCGTATATTGAGCAAGCACGAGTGGGCCGAAGAAGTCCTGCAGGACAGCTTCGTCAACATCTGGCGCTATGCGGGAGACTACCGGCGCGGCTTGTCGGCCCCCATGACGTGGATGTCGGCGATCGTTCGCAACCGTGCGCTCGATCACCTGCGTCGGGTCAACACGCAGGAAACAGAATGGAGTGATGCGTTGGACGATCTTGTCGCAACGGGGGATCCGGATCCGGAAACGTTGTCGGCCGTGAGCATGCAGGCACGGCTACTGGACGGATGCATGCAGCAACTGGAACCGGCGCAACGGCAGGCTGTCGCGCTCGCCTATCTGCGTGATCAAAGCCATAGCGAGATTGCGGAAACGTTGACGGTGCCGCTTGGCACCGTCAAGTCGTGGATCCGCCGCGGCCTCAGCAAGCTGAAAAGCTGCCTGGGGGGTGCGTGATGAATCTGCATCGCTATCCTCAACTGGTCGATCTGCTGGCCGCCGAATATGCGGTCGGCACCTTGCGCGGCGGCGCACGCCGCCGCCTGCAACGGTACGCGGAACACGATGTCACGATCCAGCGCTCGCTGGAAGAATGGCAGCGACGCCTCGAACCGATGGCCGAACTCGTGCCCGCGCGCATGCCTTCACCCGCGGTATGGGACGCCATCGAAAAGCGTCTGGGTTTCGTCGCGGCCCGTAGCGCGGCCGCCGTCCGCGCGCCCGAAGCTACAGGTCCGGCTCGCAACTGGTACGACAACCTGGCATTCTGGCGCGGGTGGGCAATCGGCGTCACCGCGCTCGCCGCAATCGCGGTGGTGGTTGCCGTGCGCTCGCTGCTGCCGTTCGGCGCAACCACGCCCCCTCCTGCGCAAACAGTCGCGCAGCAACCCGAGACCGTGGTTTCGCACGTCGCCGTGCTCAACAACAAGGACTCGCAACCGGTCCTGCTGGTGGCCTGGGACGAGTCTCATGCCACGATGAGTCTGCGTCGTCTCGGCGAAGTCGGCCTGCCGCCGGGCAAAGCCATGGAGCTTTGGGGTATTCCGGCGAGCGGTCACCCTGTGGCACTAGGCATGATGCCGGACAGCGGCAACGGCAAAGTCACCGCCGGTCAGCAGCGACCCGAGAACTATGCGGCACTGGCCATCTCGATCGAAGCACCGGGCGGATCGCCTAATCCGAATGGTCCGACGGGTCCGGTGGTGTTCAGCGGCAAGCTGGTGCCGGTTTCCTGAGTGCGCCTGGCTATTCGAGCCAATCTGATCTGACCTGAACTGACCTGACGCATCGTGCCGTTGCCCGCTTCCACGCGGGCAACGGCACGCCAGGCTCTCTCTCATGCAAAGCTTTTACGAAGCCACCGTTGTTCGGCCTGAACGCCCGCGCCTCTCTGGCAAGCAGTCGGCGAATGTATGCATCGTCGGCGGCGGGCTGGCAGGTTTGTCGACGGCGCTCGGGCTGGTCGAGCGCGGCGTGCGCGATGTGGTCGTGCTCGAGGCGCAACAGGTGGGCTTCGGCGCGTCCGGGCGCAATGGCGGCTTCGTGTTCGGCGGCTACAGTCTCGACTGTGCAGACCTGCTGCGTATTCTCGGCCCTGCGCGCGCCCGCGAACTCTATGCCCTCACCACCGACGCGGTCGACCTGATGCGGCAGCGCATCAAGCGCTACCGGATTGCCTGCGACGCAACTGACGCGGGCGTGATCCTCGCAAACTGGTTTGATGAACCCGCAAGGCTCGACGCGCAGCGCCGTCTGATGAAGGACTCGTTCGGCGTCGATTGGGAGCCGGTTCCGCTTTCTACGTTGCGCGGGCAACTCAAGACGAGCCGGTATCACGGCGGCCTGTTCGAGCGCAACGCGTTCCACTTTCATCCGTTGAAATACGTGCTGGGAATTGCCGATGCCGCTGCCGCAGCGGGCGCGCAGATTTACGAGCATTCCCCGGTCATACGGCTCCATCAACAGGGCGCGGGTTTTATCGTCGAGACGGCCACCGGCAGCATCGAGGCCCGGCAAGTCGTGATGGCTGGCGGCGGCTATGCGCGCAATGTCTATCCGAAGGTTGAGCGCGCGGTGCTACCTATCGCCACCTACGTGATGGCCACCGAGCCGTTAGGTCCGCGCCTGCAAGACGCCCTTGACACAGCGGCTGCCGTCTACGACACCCGCTTTGCCTTCGACTATTACCGCCCGCTAGCCGATACGCGCATTCTGTGGGGCGGCCGCATCTCGGTACGCAATCGCGAACCGCAAGTAATCGCCCGACTTCTGCGGCGCGATCTGCTCAAGGTGTATCCGCAACTTCACGACGTGCGGATCGAACACGCATGGGGCGGCCTGATGAGCTACGCCCGGCACAAGATGCCGCAGATCGGACAAAGCGCGGACGGCGTCTGGTATGCAGTGGGTTTTGGCGGGCATGGCATGGCGCCAACCACGGTATCCGGCGAATTGCTGGCCGCCGCCATTACCGGGGAACGGCCCGTACCGGAGGCATTCGCCAGGTTCGGTTTGACGCCCGCATTCGGCGCCCTCGGCCTCACCGCCGCGCAGTTGACCTACACGGCCATGCAGACCCGCGATGCGCTCGCGGCACGGCGTCGCCCGCGCGTCTGAGCGAGTCCACGTGGCGCGGTGGCTCCGTGATGTGACCGCTCGTCAGGTCAAGCGGCATCCCTGCTTTGAGGCGTCCGAAATGCCGCCCGTCATGCTTCGCAGCGCAAGAATGGCGAATTTCGACATGCTAGAATGCGCCGTCATCGCCGCTTGAAATACCCATTGAAACGCTGCTGAATCACACAATGAAAAAGGTAAGCAAGGCCACCACGTCCGCCAGCACCGGTACCGCCTCCGAGCCTCGCCGTACCGACGCTCGTCGCAAGTACGACCCGGAAGAGACAAAGCGCAATATCCTCGATGTCGCCACCCAGGAATTTTCCGCGATGGGGCTGACAGGCGCGCGCGTGGACGCCATCGCCGAGCGCACGAATACCACCAAACGCATGCTGTATTACTACTTCGAAAGCAAAGAAGGCCTGTATCAGGCTGTGCTCGAGAAGGTGTACGGCGACATCCGCGCGCTTGAACAGGACTTGCACGTCAGTGAGCTCGACCCCGTTGAAGGCATGCGCAAGCTGGTGGAGTTCACCTTCGATTATCACGACCGCCATCGCGACTTCGTGCGTCTCATCACGATCGAGAATATTCACGGCGCGAAATTTGTCGAGCAGTTGAAAACCTTCAAGAGCAACAACGCCAGCGCGATCCACACCATCGAAGATCTGCTCGCACGCGGTGTGGCCTCGGGCCAGTTTCGTAACGATGTCGATGCGATCGATCTGCATCTGATGATCAGTTCGATGTGCTTTCACCGCATCGGCAACCGCCACACCTTCGGCACCGCGTTTGGCCGCGATCCGTCGCACCCGCGCCTGCGCACGCGGCACCGGGCGATGATCGTCGACGCCGTGCTGCGTTTCCTGCGCAAGGAAGACTGACGCAAGACGGCGGCTCAGCGAGTCAAAAGCAGCGAGTCAAATGAAAAGGCCACCGGCATTTGCATGCCGGTGGCCTTTTTGCATGGCGCCTGAGGTCGACGCCGTACGTGTCTAGTCGGTCATCACAATGCGCTTGATATCGCCGACGATAAAGATGTACGACAGCGCGCCGATCAACGCGATCACGCCGATAAACACCAGCGCGCCGACGAACGACCCGGTCACCGCCACGATGAAGCCCACCGCCAGCGGCGTGATGATGCCCGCAAGATTCGCCGCGAAGTTGAAGATGCCGCCGGTCACACCGAGCAGTCCATCCGGGGCGATGTCCGACACCAGCGTCCAGCCGAGCGCCGCCATGCCTTGCGCAAAGAACGCCACGGAAAGAATCACGATCACGACGACGTTGCTCTCGACATAGTTGGCCAGAATGATGGTCGAGGCGAGCAGCAGGCCGGCGATGA
>FTKM01000744.1_pt3 | contig 11432 bp, 10 predicted proteins | sample 1658051 | NCBI WGS metagenome assembly FTKM01 (sample SAMEA3914794, study PRJEB12502) | metagenome | biome: forest; material: soil | place: Canada | collected 2011-07-05 | depth 0.1 m | reverse complement strand
TTGCAGATGAGCTTGCAGATGAGCTTGCAGATGAGCTTGCAGATGAGTCGAGGCTGCGGGCGTCGAGGCGATGGCGGACGGGACAAGACCGACACAGGCATCCCGCGTTGCATCGGAAAATGTCGGCGTGCCGCGTTCGTCGCGCGTGGCAGACGCTGCGATATGCGTGTTGATTGCTACGACGACGGACGTATCCATGACTATGCCGTTCAGGAAGCCAGCTTCACAGCAAACCGGGTGCGCGCAGGCGGCACAATGACGACGGAACGCATACGAAGTCTCAAGCCTCCTGATATGTCCGGCACGCATCCCCGCGCGACGGACAATCGCTACGTCTGAGCGTAACGAAAGTTACATTCGGTAACAAATCGGATCTTACCCTGGTGAGGGAAAATCAACTGTTCATGGGCCGCGATAATATCTTAAAAAAAAGAAAAAATGCAGTACTGACAGGACTTAGCGACGGTTTTTGATCCAAAGGTTGACATGTCATATTCGTCCTGCATGTAGGAAAAATGCTGACGCGGTAGGTGTTGGAGCAAGGTTGAATTTGTAACCAGGCACTGCCGCTCATGTGCTCTCACATAGTGGGTTTTTGGGGGCGACGGAATGAGGAAAATGGCCTCGATTCTGGTGCCCCAAAAAGCAAAAACCGGAGCGCGAAGGCTCCGGTTTCCTTGATGCACTACGACCACGACTCGACCACTGCGACCAACTTCGCCAGTGGCTCCGACCGCTTAACCCACGAACGCCTTTTCGACGACGTAGTGGCCAGGGGCATTGTTACTGCCTTCCTGGAAGCCGGCGTCGTCGAGCAGCTTGCGCGTGTCGCGCAGCATGTGCGGGCTGCCGCACAGCATGACGCGGTCGTTTTCCAGCGAGAAACCTGGCACGCCGAGGTCGGCGAAGAGCTTTTCAGTTTCGATCAGCTCGGTGATGCGGCCGCGATTCTGGAACGCTTCACGCGTGACGGTGGGGTAATACAGCAGTTTTTCCTGAACCAGATCGCCCAGATGCTCATGCGCGGGCAAGTGGTCCGTGATGTATTCCTTGTAGGCCAGCTCATCGACAAAACGGCAGGTGTGCGTGAGCACCACGCGCTCGTAACGGTCGTAAATGTCCGGATCCTTGATGATGGACATGAACGGCGCGAGGCCCGTGCCCGTGGACAGCAGCCACAGCGTCTTGCCCGGCAGCAGGTTGTCGGCCATCAACGTGCCGACCGGCTTTTTGCCGATCAGAACCTGGTCGCCCACCTTCAAATGCTGCAGGCGCGACGTAAGCGGGCCGTCCTGAACCTTGATGCTCAGGAATTCAAGGTGCTCTTCGTAGTTCGCGCTCGCGAGACTGTAGGCACGGATCAGCGGCTTGCCGTCGACTTCCAGGCCCACCATCGTGAACTGGCCGTTTTCGAAGCGAAATGACGGGTCGCGCGTGCACGTGAAGCTGAAAAGCGTATCGGTCCAATGATGGACGCTCAGGACGGTTTGTTGATTCAGGTTGCTCATGGCTTCTTGGATGGTGCGAAAACAAAGACGGCCAGACGAATAGCCGGCCGGCACGGCAAGGGCATGCTGCGCTACCCCGCGAATCGGCTACTGGGGAAAATGATGCGCAATCCGCTATTTTACCGTGCCTGCCCGTTGTGGGTGGCGGCACGGCCAATCGAGCGTGCTCAAGCGGGTGCCGGACTTGCGGCTTTCGCGTCGGATTGCACGCAACGGGGCACGTCGGCGGGGGTACGGCTGGGGTTCAGCAGTGGTACGGCGAGGGCCGAAAGCGCGTGAAGCGACCGCCAGCCTTGGCTCGGGCCGCACACCGGTAGGCGCGCGCCCTGGCAACTGTTTTGTGATCATACCGAAACCCGTCGCGCAGCGCAGCATTGACCCTGTTGCCGAGGCTGGCAAAAGCGGGTGTAAAAGCGTCGAATTCGGTTCAAATGGGCCGGGAAATGGCGCGAATGGCCGTTTGAGCAGGCCATCCGGCCGGGAAACGCCGGGTTGTTGCGGCGCTACCCTTTACGCCGCGACTTACGCTGTGTGCGCAGTCCGTTTGCGTCCACGCTGCTTGAGAACGCGAGCCTGCATCACGATCACCAGCAGCAGGAAGACGCCGCGAATCACCGACTGCCAGTACGCCGACAGGCTGATGAAGCCAAGGCCGTTTTCGAAGTTGAGCAGGTTGAAGACCAGTCCCAGCAGCAGCACGCCGGCAATCGTCATGGCGATTGAACCCTCGCCGCCGGTCAGCAGCGTGCCGCCCAGCACCACCGCCGAGATCGCAAACAGCTCCCAGCCGACCCCCTCGTTAGGTTGCCCTGCGCCGAACTGAGCCGCCAGGATCACGCCCGCCATGCCGGCCAGCAGACCACTCACCGCGTAGGCGGTCACCAGGGTGCGGTCGACATTCAAGCCCATCAGCCGGGCCGCTTCCTCGCTGCCGCCGATGGCGAGCGAATGCCGTCCAAAGCGCGTGCTGCGCAGCGCGAGCCAGCCGGCGAGTGCTGCTATGACGGCGACGATGCCGGGAATCGGCAGGCCGAACAGGTCGCCTTGGCCGAAGTTGCCGAAATTCGAATCGGCGGCAATCGACACGGCGTCGTTCTTGCCGAGCAGCAGGGCGACGCCGTGCGCGCCCAGACTGGTCGCCAGCGTCGTGATGAAAGGCAGGATCTTCAGACGGGTGATGATCAGGCCATTGAGCACGCCAACCAGCAGCCCGGCCACCGTCCCCGCAAGAACCGCGACCCAGCCGCCGTAGTTGCTGGCGAGCGCCGCCACGACGCTCGCCAGGGCCGCCACTGTGCCCACCGACAGATCGATGCCGCCGGTAATGATCACAAAGGCCATGCCGATCGAAATCAGCGCAAACATGGAGTTGTAGCGCCAGAACGAATTGATGTTGTACGCCGAGCCGAAGTGCTCGTAGCGCACGAGCCCGAGCACCACGAGTGCGGCGAGCGCGAGCAGGATGGGGAGATTCTTTTTCATCGCGGCGAGTCCGAAGTCTTTAAGGGCGCGGGTATCTGATGGTCAGCGGGGCGTTCGTCGGACATGCTTTAGCGCGAGCGCCGTTGCACCCACACGGCCGCGATGATGATCGCCGCCTTGACGACCAGCGCGGCTGCATCGGGAATGCCGTGGGCGAGCAGCGTATAGCGCAGCAACTGGATGATCAGCGCGCCGATCAGCGTGCCGCCGATATACGCCTTGCCGCCAGTCAAAGCAGTGCCGCCGACCGCAACCGCAGCGATCGCATCCAGCTCAATGCCAAGGCCAACCACGTTGGCATCCGACGACGAATTCACCGAGATCGAAATCAAGCCAGCCAGTCCAGCCAGCGCCGCGCAGAGGGTGTAGGCGATCAGCTTCACGCGGGCGGTCGGCACGCCGCAGAGATACGCGGCCTTTTCGTTCCCACCGGTGATCAGCAGGTATTGGCCAAATAGCGTCTTGCGTACGACCCACACGAACAATCCCACCAGCAGAAGCATCAGCAGCACCTGGAAGGGCACGCCGCCTACCTTGCCGAGGGCGATCCACTGGAAGGCGGGGTTGTCGAACGCTTGCAGGCTGCCGTCCGTCACCACCTGGGCAATGCCGCGCCCGGCGATGAAGAGGACTAACGTCGCGACAATCGGCTGTACGGAGAGCTTCGTCACAAGCAAGCCGTTAAAGACGCCGCACGCGGCTGCCGCAATAACCGGCAGCACAAAGGCAAGGGCAATCCCACCTGGGCCGGGAATGTTCATGAACAGCATCGGCGCCAGCGCGCCGGAAATCGCCATCGACGCGCCCACGGACAGGTCGATGCCCCCGGTTGCCACCACCAGCGTCATCCCGATGCCGACGATCACGATCGTCACCACCTGGGTCATGTTGACGTTGAACGTCTGCAACGACCAGAAGTGCGGGGTGAACAGCAGGTTAAACACCAGCATTGCCAGCAGCACGATCACTTCGCGCTGGATTGTGATGCGATGGCGTTTCTTCGCCACGGCGTCGGATGGCGCGCTCGACACGGTCGCGGGGATCGGCTGCGCCGCGTCGTTACGCAAGGACTTAAGCGTCATGACGGTTGCCCTCCAGCGCATCTTCGATGTGGGCCGTATGCGCTGCTTCCGCGATTTGCGAAGAGCCGTCGCTGCCATAGGCAATGGCATCCATGATGGCGGTCTCGCTCATTTCAGCACCATTCAGTTCGGCGACCGTTCGGCCGTCGCGAATCACCACGGCGCGATCGGCCACCGCAGTCAGTTCTTCCAGTTCCGAGGCGGACAGCAGCACCGCCAGTCCGTTGTCGCGCAGTTCGCGCACGATCTTGGCGACGTCGGCTTTGGCGCCCACGTCGATGCCGCGCGTCGGTTCGTCGAGCAGCAGCAGCGACGGTTCAGCCGCGAGCCAGCGGGCGAGCAGCACCTTCTGCTGATTACCACCGGAGAGTTCGCGAATCGGCTGATCCGCTGAGCGCAGCTTGATACCGAGCGACGCGATAAAGCGGTCCACGATGGCCTGCTGCTTTTTCACGTCCACGATGCCATGTTTGGAAAGGGTGCGCAGACACACAAGCGTGAGGTTATCCCGCACGGAGAGTTCGGGGACGATGCCGTCGCCCTTGCGGTCTTCGGTGAGATACGCGAGACCGCGCGCAATCGCATCCTGCGGCGACTTCAGCGCAACCGTTTCGCCGCGCACCGACAGCGTGCCCTTTTCGAGCGGATCGGCGCCGAACATCAGCCGCATGGTTTCGGTACGACCCGAACCGAGCAGGCCGGCGAGGCCAACCGCTTCACCGGCGTGCACCGCCAGCGATACATCGTTCACCTTGGGATGTGCGCTCAAGCCCGTTGCCGCGATCACCTGCACGCCGCGACGCTCGAGATGGGCTTCGCGCGCGTCGCTATCGTCGTGCACGACGGCGGCGAGCGTGCGGCCGAGCATTGTCGTCACCAGTTGCAGCTTGTCCATCTCGGCCATCGAGCTTTGCGCGACCGTCTGGCCGTCGCGCATCACAGTGACGCGGTCACACAGCGCGTAAAGTTCGTCGAGCCGGTGCGAGACGAAAATCACCGCGCGGCCATCGTCGCGGAGCTTGCGGACCACGTTGAACAGCAACTCCACTTCGCGCTCGTCGAGCGATGAGGTGGATTCGTCCATGATCACCATCTTGGCGTCAGACGAAACGGCGCGAGCCAGCGCCACCATTTGCTGGATCGCGGTCGAATAGCTGCGCACCGGCTTTTTCACATCAATCTGCAACCCGAACGATTCGAGCAACGCGGTCGCGCGATGCTGCACGGTGCGCCAGTCGATCAGACCAAAGCGGCGCGGCTCGCGGCCCAGATAAATGTTCTCCGCCACCGAGCGGAACGGCACCAGGTTGATCTCCTGATAGATCGTGCTGATCCCGGCTTCACGCGCTTCCTTCGGCGTGCGGAAATCGATCTCGCGGCCTTCGAAACGCACGCTGCCACCGCCTCGCCGGTAAGCCCCGGTGAGGATCTTGATCATGGTGGATTTGCCAGCGCCGTTCTGGCCGATCAGGGCGTGCACTTCGCCTGCGGCGACGCTCAGATTCGCGTTGCGCAGGGCGGGCACGCCGCCGAAACTGATCTGGATGTCCTGCATCTCCAGCAGCGCGGGGCGCTCAGCGCTGGAAGAGGGCGGCGTTGGGCTGCCGGATTGCGTCACGTGTGTTCTCCTGCTGCAGAATGCTGGTGGCCGGCCGAGGTGCGGCCGGCTGCGGTGCGGCCCGGGTGCGGCCAACTGCGTCGCGACCCGCTATGGGCGGCCCGTGGCGGGCGACCCGCGGCTGCGGCTCCGCGTGCCATCAACTCATAGTAGTCCCAAGACAAAGCGAAGCGACGGCCCAACCGGACGCGTCGCTTCGAACCCTTCTCGTCTCCGCATCCCCAAAAGGGACCAGCTTCAGGGCGGGGGACTTCCTGCGAGGCGCGCTCCCGAAGCCTGACCAGGTGAACGTCCGCAAACTCCACGAACATCCGTCTTCAGGTGCGGCACCCCTCAAGCCTGTCGGCGATCAGCTCGCGTCAATAGCCGTACTGCATGCTTTGCTGCACGTTGCCCTTGTCGTAGAAGCGGTCGGACACCTTGACCCACGTCGGGATCTTTTCGCCCTTCGCGAATTTCTGCGCGACGTCACAAGCGAGCGGGCCGAAGAACGGGCTCGACTGCACGCTTGCGCCCAGTTCGCCGGCAGCGATGGCATCCATACCGCCCTTCGTGCCGTCGATCGTCACGATCTGGATGTCCTTGCCAGGTTGCTTGCCGGCAGCCTTGATGGCGGCGATCGCGCCCAGCGCCATTTCGTCGTTATGCGCGTAGACGGCGGTCACGTCCGGGTGTGCCTGCAACAACGTTTCCATCACCTGGCGACCCTTGTCGCGCGAGAAATCGCCATCTTGCGAGGCAATGATCTGCATGTCCGAGTGCTTCGCGATCACGTCGTCGAAGCCCTTCTTGCGATCGTTGGCGGCAGAGGCGCCCGTCGTGCCTTCGAGTTCGATGATCTTGGCCTTGCCGTTGGTGGCTTTCACCAGCCAGTCAGCAGCGCGTTGGCCCTGGTTGATAAAGTCGGAGCCGATGAACGTGATGTAGTCCTGGCCCGGCTTGGCGACCGAGTGATCGACGTCACGGTCGACCAGAATCACCGGAATGCCAGCCTTCTTCGCCTGCAGTACGACCGGCGAGAGCGGCTTTTCTTCACGCGGCGGGAACACCAGCAGATCGACGTGCTGCGCGATCATGTTCTGGATGTCCGAAACCTGCTTCGAGTTCGAGCCGTTGGCGTCAGTGACAACCAGTTGCCAGCCGCACTTGGCGGCGGTGTCCTTCATGCTCTTGGTTTCCGCGAGACGCCACGGATTGTTGCTTTCGGTCTGCGCGAAGCCGACCTTCAGCGGGGTTTTGTTTGCAATCTTGGGCAATGCATCGTCGGCGTGAGCCGATGCGACGCCAAAACCGAGTGCCAATGCCACGAGAGATGCAGCCAGCGGAGTTGCGGTCAGCCGACCAATCCGTTGTCCGCGCAATTGCCGTTTGAGCGATGCCATGTCTTCCTCCAGTACCTGGTAAGGTGTGTTCTGCTTTGCTTTTTAGTGTTTCTACTACCGGTCGGCACTTGAGCGCACTGTGACCCGACGTGCCGATTATTCCATCCAGAATTATTATCGGTCAATCACTAATAATATTAATTATGGGCGATTTTGCCTCAGTAATTACCCTCACTGAGGCACGTTCGACGAGCGGTCCATCCAGTTTCACCAGGCGATGGCGCACCGGTGCGCCGGCCGCGCGGTTCTGTTCTTCCTGTAGCAGCGTTTCGACGGCCCAGCGGCCCAGTTCATAGTTCGGCAGCACGACGGTGGACAACGCCGGGTGCGTGTGACGGGCTATTTCCTGGTCGTCGTAGCCGAGCACAGAGACGTCTTCGGGAACCCGCAGTCCGAGTTGCTTGATGGCTTCGATCGCGCCGAGCGCGGTCAGGTCGTTGGCGCAGAAAATCGCGGTCGGCGGGTTGGGCTCGCGCATCAGCGAGAGCGTCTGCTCGAAGCCAAGGCCCGAGCTCCAGTCGCCGTCGCGCACCAGTTCGGGCGCGTACGGCAGATCGGCGGTGGCGAGCGCGGTGCGATAGCCCTTGAGACGGTCCTTCGAAGCGTCCTGCCATGGCTCACCGTTGATATAGCCAATGCGCCGGTGGCCGGCGTTCAACAGATACTCGGTGGCGATGTGACCGCCGGCGACTTCGGCCGGCACCACGGACGACTGGCCGCCTTCGCTGGTGTAGCAGTTGAGCAGCACCGTCGGCACGCGCGACAGCGCGGCCGGCAAGGTCACCTTGCGCGTATAGACCGTGGCGTAGATCACGCCGAACACATGCGGATTGGAAAGCGTGGTGTCGAGCACCTGTTGCTCGATGTCGGCGTTGCCGTGAGTCGAGTACACCGCCAGCATCTTGCCGCTGGCGTAGGCGGCGTCGCGGGCGCCGTCCACGTTGACGACGGGGTGGGGGCTGGTCGAGATTTCGTCGGCCAGGTAGACGATCAGATTGCGTTCGTCCTGTGATGCGACCACGGGCTCGCGCGGCGAGAGCCGGTAGCCGAGATCGTGCGCGGCCTTGAGGACCTTGTTACGGGTCGTTTCGGAGAATTTCGCGCCGGTCGCGTTGTTCAGGACAAGAGAGACCGTCGACTGCGACACGCCAGTGAGTTTGGCGATGTCGGTCATCGTAGGGCGACGTTGAGTTGATTTTTTCATTATTCGAGCCGCGCTGCAGCGGCGGCAAATGCACAGAATGCCGTTAGCAAGATCCTTCTGACGGTACCACTAATAATATCTCCACGGCAACGCGCGCAAACCCGTCATGTGGGACCTGAGGCACGGTCCCACTATCACCTGTTTCTTGATTTAATTATTACTAATAATATTGACCTGAGCGTCTCGCCGTGCGATTCTCGGTCGCGCGGACCATGTTGGCCCGCAGGTGGCGTTGGCGCGAAGGCGTCGGCACATCAGAGCGGTGTCTGTGCGCAAAACGCGCGGCGCGGCCCTCGTGAGCGCTGTCTCAAGCCCTGCTGCCCCACCCGTAGGCGGCCTTTTCTATTCTCACCATGCGCGATGTCTCCTTGAACCCGATCCGGCCAGCCGCAGCAGACGCGTTTGTGCTTCACGATCCCGATTTGATTGCGCTGGCAAGCGGCAACATGCGCGTGCTTGTCGCGCCGCAGGTGGGCGGCGCGATCGCCGCATATTACGAGGCGAATGCGGCCGGTGCGGTGCACTGGCTGCGGCCCGCCACGGATGCCGCGCTAGCCGAACGCGATCCGTTGCGCATGGGGAGCTTCCCGCTGCTGCCTTATTGCAACCGGATTCGTGATGCGCGCTTTGAATTCGAAGGGCGTTTGATCGACCTCGCGGGCGATGGCAACCGTTTCGCCCATGCGCTGCATGGGCATGCGTGGCGGCGTCCGTGGCGGGTGGGCGCGCGCACGGCGACTTCGGTGGAAATGCATTTCGAGCATGTGCCGAACCCGCAGGTGCGCGGCGACTGGCCGTTTCGCTATAGCGCGCGGCAGCGCATCGAGTTGGCCGGTGACGCGCTGCGCGTGACCCTCTCTGCGCATAACCTCGATGACGTGCCGATGCCCTTTGGCATGGGCCATCATCCGTACTACCCGCGTACCGGGCAAACCCGTGTGTACGCGCAAGTGCAGGGCATGTGGCATGCCGACGGTGAAGTGCTGCCCACCCACCTTGGCCCGCATCCCGCAGTCGATGCACTGCGTACAGGGATGTCCGCCGACGCTTTCGACCTCGACAACAACTTTGCCGACTGGTCGCGTCACGCGACGATTGCATGGCCGGACGAAGGGCGGCAACTCACAATGACGGCGCAAGCGCCGTTCGATCACATGGTGGTGTTTGCGCCTAGCAGCGAGGCGCTGTTGTGTGTCGAGCCGGTGAGCAACACGACGGATTGCTTCAATGCTACGGACTCGCGTGAGCATGTCGGCGGATGCGTGCTGATGCCGGATGAAGAAATTTCGGCGACCGTGAACTGGACGCCGCAGCGGGTGTGAGGGTTGGCGCTGTCAGGAAACGGCCCGCCAGCGGCCACGGCGATGCGGGGCGACGCGATGCTCGCATCCCGCAGCTCCGCTCCACACTGGCAGCGTCACCCGAAACGCCCTATTCAACCCGCAAACGCGCCATGTACGGCAAATGATCTGACAGCCACGCGGTTTCCTGCGCTGGCTGAATCCATTCCACCGGCCTCATCCCGCGCACGAACATCTTGTCGAGCGCAAGCGCAGGCGAGAACGCAGGAAAGGTTCGCCCGGATTCGCCGAGCAGCGTGGCCACTTCATACAAACCATGTTCGCCGAACAGCGGAACTGAGTCGTTACGCCAGTCGTTGAAGTCGCCCGCCAGCACGAGCGGCCCTTCGGGCGCTTCTTTCGCGATCCAGTGGGCAATCCAGTTCATCTGCCGTAGACGGGCAGCGCGTGTCAACGCGAGATGGGCACACAGCAACGTCACCGAATGCCCAGCGAAGGTAGCCCGCGCCACCAGCAGCCCGCGCTTTTCGAAGCGATGCGCGGAGATGTCCCAGCGTCCGCTGAGATCCAGCGGATGGGGCGAAAGAATCGCATTGCCGTGCCGCCACGAGGGTTTGAACACGTTGGGCCCGAGCGCAATCTGCATCTCCAGCGCGCGGGCAATCTCGGTGGCCTGGCAATGCCAGACGTCGTCGAGCGAGTCGTGCAGCAGCGCGCCAAAGCCGCCGGATAGCATCGGCGACGGCATGCGTCGCGCCATCGCTTCCTGCAGGAAGTAGGCGTCGGCATGGGTGGATTCCACCCAGCGCTGCATTGCCTGCCAGGCCTCGAAGCCGAGCGGTGTGCGACCTTTGTGCAGATTCCAGCTGACGGCAATGAAGTCTTTCGGCTGTACGCTCTCGCGGATGAGTTCTTCGGGGTTTCGCATGCCGCGTTGTCCACGGTTTTCGTTGATATCAGGGGTTGCTGGCAAGGCTGGCCTGGACCCGGTACACAAGACTCGGATTCTTGTCGATGATCTGCCAGGTGACCCATTGGCCCGCCGGCACTTTCAGGCCCGGATGGTTCGCCGCGACCTGACGGGGTTGCGGCGGCAGCTTGCAACCGGTGTCGGTCTGCTGCGCGGTGTCGTCCTCAAGGGTTTCCTGCGCATCGATTGCGAGTGTGACGGAACTTGCGTCGGCCTGCAGCGGCGAGACAGTCAGCGTGCGTGACAGGTCAATAGTGCCGCCAGGCGCGTCCTTGCAGCCGACATTGTGCTGCACCACCTGATGATGCGTATCGGTACGTGCCTGCCCGACGGTCGTGGTGCCGTCGAACGTGTCGACCTGCTGGCCGTCCCGCAGCACTTGTAGTTGCCAATTGACAACTTGTTGGGCAGCGGGTTGCTGTGCCTGCGCGCACAACGATGTCCCCAACACTACGGCGACGAGAATGGTTTTCCACATGTTTGATCGCTCTCCGTTGCCTTGTATCGTGCCTGACCCGGCCTGATTGCGGTGCGGGCCCGGCGGCATATCAGCCGCCCATCTTACGCCTGATGGTCGCAGCCTCTTTCTGACACCGTGCCGAGAGTCAGGTTCAGCAACAATGCGTTTCAGATGGTGACAGAAACGATTCATTCAACCTGCAGCGTGCCAGCCAGTGTTAGCAGCAGACCCGTATGGCTGCTCGCTTGCGTCGGAATATTGCATCGATACACTGAAACTGAAACGGCGCCTGAGAGGTGTCGTAGCCGCAAGACCAGCACGACGGGGTGAGCAATGACAACAGCAATGGTCAAACAGGAAATCGCGGTGGCGTCGTTCAGTAAAGTCTACGACCTCGATCGGGTCGAAACCGCGCTGAACGATCT
>FTKM01003258.1_pt1 | contig 11466 bp, 9 predicted proteins | sample 1658051 | NCBI WGS metagenome assembly FTKM01 (sample SAMEA3914794, study PRJEB12502) | metagenome | biome: forest; material: soil | place: Canada | collected 2011-07-05 | depth 0.1 m | reverse complement strand
CTGGAATACATGCGCGTCTCTTTGGAAGTGGAATGATCGAACCGCCTCGGGGCAGCAGATGCAAGCGGGCGAGAGCGTCGATGCCTTTATGACGAAAGGGCGCGTCAGCGTGTGACAAAAGAATATTTGCGCATACGTGTCACAACTGACGTCGCTTGTACGTCTAGCTAAAAAGGGCGTCGCTAGGCGTCGCGTTTGCGGCGGCGGTTTTATCGCAAGGGTGATATCGAAAGATGCGAGGGTTATGCTTGTCGCGTTGCCAGCCACGCCGCTACTTTCACGTTTTGGGGAGCATCACGCATGACGGAAAAGAAACTTGACCACGCTTCTGTTTTCGAAGCCACGCGTGCGAGATTGCTGGCGCTCGCCTACCGGATGCTAGGCAGCCGCGCGGAAGCTGAGGACGTCGTACAGGACGTCTGGCTGAAGTGGCACGTCGCCGATGCAAACGAAGTGCGTACGCCGTTGGCATGGCTCACTACGATCACGGCGCGCGTCGCGATTGACCGGTTGCGCCATCTGCGTCGTGAGCGTGACGCCCAGGGAGGCGGCTGGCTGCCGGAGCCGTGGCTCGACGACATGGCGCCGTCTGCGGAAGAACTGGCGCTGCGCTCGGCGCAGATGTCGTATGGGCTGATGTTGCTGCTCGAGCGGTTGAAACCCGAAGAGCGGGCAGCGTTCGTGCTGCATGAGGGCTTCGACTGTGATTACGCGGAGATCGCGCGGATTCTCGAGCGCACGCCTGCCGCGTGCCGTCAGATCGTGCATCGCGCGAAAGAGCGGTTGCAGCGCACTGGCGTGCCGCTGCAACATCCCGATCGCGTCCAGCATGCGAGGCTGGTGGAGCGTTTGCGTGCAGCGCTGGAGTTGCAAGACGTGGACGCTTTGCTGGGGCTGTTCAACGACGCGCCGCAAGTCGTCAGCGATATGCCGGTGGCCGTCAGCGAACCCGTCGCTCTAGCCGCAGCGCGGCAAGAGACCGTGGGCGTGGTGGCTTCCCTCAGTGGCATGACCGGGCGCGCCGAACTCGTTTCGATCAATGGCGCAATGGGTGTGGCGCTTCTGCAGGGCGATGATATCGCGGTCTTGCTTGATGTATCCGGCTGCGATGGACACATCGTGGAACTGCGAATTGTCACGAACGCGACGCGCCTCGCAGCCGTCAACCGTGTTTATGGATTACCCGCGATCCGGCTGATGCTCAAGGCGTTGAGCCGGCGCGCATGGTGCGCGCCGCGTCGCTCAATTGCGGTGTGCGGCGACTTCCCAGTTGATATCGACGCATAGCACCTGCATGCCACGCGGCGTTTGAGCCGCGATCGATGCCGTCACGCACAGGTGGGCTTCGTTGATCGACAGGTAGGGCGGCGTTACATGCACCTTACCAGGAGTGCGCATCGCGCCAATGAAATACGGGCGACGTTCCCAGCTTGCGCCTTCCGAATGCAGCAGCGGGCGGAATCGCTTCGCGCGTTGCGACGCGCGGCCTGAAGGCAAGACATTGTCGCCAATCTGCCGGCCTGATCCGTCAAGAACAAAGCAGCGAGCGGTTTCGCCCAGCGCGAGTAGCGGCGCCGTGGCGAGGGCGACCGATTCGCCTGCCGCAAGGTGTGCGCTGGCGCTTTCAAGCGCGGCCACGTAGGGGGCGAGCCGGGTCGACTGGGCCCGTTCGCGTGCCGCGACGCGTTCGCGCAACGCGGCGGACAGGTCATCCATCAGGCCCGCTGCGGCTTGCGGCTTCACCGACTCGACGCTCGGGCCGGCGAAATACGCGCCCTGCACGAAATCGACATTGCATTCGAGCGCGATCAACGCGTCGCGCTCCGTTGACAAGCCGCCCATCAACACCAGTTGCCCCGATTCGTGCAGCAACGACACGAGGCCCGGCAATACCCGTTCGATGTGCGAATGCTCGCTTGCTTGCGCGAGGATGCAACGGTCCAGCGTGACAATGTCGGGTCGCAGATTCCACACGCGGTCGATGTTCGAATGCTTCGCGCCGAAGCCGTCCAGCGCGATCAGAAAACCCGATTTGCGCAGCGCGTCGATGATCTCCGCGAAGCGCGTGGTTTCGCCGCCGGCCTGCTCCGAGACTTCGAGCACCACGCGTTGCGGCGGCAGCCCGAGCGCCTTTAGTCCGGCGAGCAAAGCGTCGCCGTAGCTGGTGTCCATCAGCGCAGCGGGATGCAGGTTCAGGAAGAGCCATTCGTCATGGCTGTCGAAGGCATTGAAGTTACCGAGGTGCAGCGATTCGGCGAGTCGCCCTAGTTCGAGCAGATCGCCACGCCGGGCAGCCTGGGTAAAAACCTCATGCGAGGGCACTTGCTGGCCATGTTCGTCACGGGCGCGCAGCGACGCGTGATAGCCGATCGCGCGCCGGTGAGATACCGAAAACACCGGCTGGAACACGCTGAACACCGTGTAGCCGCCGTACAGGACGGTGCGCCGGGAGCCCTCGTCGCCCGCCATGGGGCGCGGTGGCTGGAAGCCGGGAGGATCGAGTTCGATCATGCTCATCATGTGTCAGTCGTATGTGAAATAGCCGCGCAGCGTGTACGCATCAGGCGTCAGTTTACAGGATAGGCGAGCAAGAACCGTGCGAGCGGGACAATCGCTCTCTGCGCGAGGGGTAATCCACATTGCGCCGCTCATTGTGCGCCGGGATGCGCGTCGCGGCTATGCGGCGCACAGCCGTGGTGCGCGCCGCGCCCTGTTGCGGGTCGGGAACGGGCGCTATCTTTGGCGCTGCGTTGGCATTGGCGTTGGCGTGTTTCCCGCGTCTGGCCCGCTTGCGACAGGCAAACTGCGATTGGCCAGGTACGACGGCGGGGGAGTTCGACGTTTCGCGTCTCGTCGCCGGCTCGGTCGATTTTCAGGTTCGCTCGGAAGGGTCGGTTTTCTTCGCCGTCCGGCGGATGTCTGCGGCAAGCTGGGCAAAGATCCACGAGGAACACGCGGTGATGATGCCCACGCACAGGAAGGTCGCGTGGAATGCAGGTAGCGAATTGACCGCGGTCACCCGGTGGATCAGGCCGGTGAAGGCGGCAAGCAGGGCGCCTGCGATCGTGACGCCGAGGCTCATCGAGAGCATCTGCACCAGCGAAAACAGGCTGTTGCCGCTGCTTGCGCCGCCTGTTCCCAAGTCCTTGAGCGTGAGCGTGTTCATCGCGGTGAACTGCATCGAATTCACGCCACCGAAGAACGCCAGTTGCACGAGCCGCAGCCACAAGGGCTGTGCGGCGCTCATCAGCCCGAAGCTCGCCATCGCAAGGCCGACCAGCACAGTATTGGTCACGAGGACGCTCCGGTAACCGTAACGGGTGATCAGTGTCGTAGCAAGCCGTTTGGATGTCATGCCGGCAGCCGCGACGGGCAGCATCATCAGGCCGGCTTCGAACGCGCTATAACCGAGACTGACCTGCAGCAACAGAGGGATCAGATACGGCATCGCGCCACTGCCGATCCGCGCGAACAGATTGCCGAGCAGCCCGACGCTGAACGTGTGAATCTTGAACAGTTCGAGCGAGAACAGCGGATGAGGCTCGCGCACCGCATGCAGCCCGTAGGCCACGAAACACGCCAGACTGAGGATCAGCAGCACCAGCACGGTGGCCTGCTGGATGCCGAGTTCGGTGCGGCCATCAAGCGCAAAAGAGATCGCCACCATGCCGACCACCAGCAGCAGATATCCCTTGATGTCGAACTTCGCCGTGTCTGGGTTGCGGCTGTCCTGCATGAAAATAAACGTGGCAATGCAGCCGACAATCCCCACCGGCACGTTGATCAGAAAGATCCAGTGCCATGAGGCGATCTTGACGAGCCAGCCGCCGAGCGTCGGACCAATCAGCGGCCCGATCAGGCCTGGAATGGCGACAAACGAGAGCGCCGGCAAGTAGCGCTCTGCGGGAAAAGTGCGCAGCACTGCCAAACGCCCGACTGGCAGAAGCATTGCGCCGCCTATTCCCTGGATCACGCGATACACCACCAGTTGATTCAGCGTTTGCGAGTTCGCACACAGCAGCGAGCCAAGCGTGAATACGAGGATCGCGCTGAAAAACACCTTGCGCGTGCCCAGTTTGTCGGCGAGCCAGCCGGACACGGGGATCATCACCGCCATCGTCAGCGAGTACGCGATCACAACCGATTGCATGCGCAGCGGCAACTCACCGAGACTCGTCGCCATCGCCGGCAGAGCGGTGTTGACGATGGTCGAATCGAGCGTCTGCATGAAAAAGCCGGTGGCGACGAGCCACAGCATCACGGTGAGTGAGCGTGCGGTGGGCGGTGATGCGGTGTTGGGGGTCTCTGAGGCGGCGGGCGGCGGAATGGACATGGGAGGCGGCTGCTCACGCGCACCGGACTGGCTGAGGGAGGCTCCATTCTAGGTAAATCCGCTCGGCCATGCAGTGCGGTTCTGAACGCGGACCTATGGTTCGAGACGTGCAGCCGCTTCGAAGAACCCCAGCGCGCGAGGGTCATTCGCGTAGGCGGCATTGATGCGAATCCACGGGCTCACCTCCGCATTCGGCCGGAAATAACTGCCCGGCGCGACCGTCACGCCGAGCGGCTCGCCGCATTCGACGAGCCGCGCCGAGTCGCTCACATGCGGTACGCGCGCCCACACGAACTTGCCGCCGAGCGGTCTTTCGAACACTTCCCAGCCGCTTGCTTCGAGCGCCTGAACGGTTGAGCCGAGCGCGTCGCGCATGCGGCGGCGCAGCCGCTCCAGGTATTTGCGGTAAGCGCCACGTTCTAGCAGCGCCACGGCGACGGCCTCGGCAAAGCGCGAACCGCCGATGCTCGTCAGCATCTTGATGTCGGCAAGGTCCTTGATGATCGCGTGATGCGCGACCACGTAGCCGATGCGCAGCGACGACGACAGTGTCTTCGACAGGCCACCGATGTAGATCACGTGTTCGAGCTGATCGAGCGTGGCGAGGCGGTCGGTGGGATCGGTCTGGAAGTCGGCGTAAATATCGTCTTCGATGATCCTGAAGCCATGTTCGCGGGCAAGTTGCAGCAAGCGGAAGGCCACTTGCGGCGCGACCGTGGTGCCGGTGGGGTTATGGAACACCGTGTTGATGAAGAACAGCTTCGGCCGATGGTGCCGCAATTGGGCCTGCAGCGCTTCGATATCCGGGCCATGACGGGTGCGGGGGATTCCTACCAGATTCACACCATGCAGCTTCAGGAGCCCGTACAGGTTGTAGTAGCCAGGGTCCTCGACGAACATCGTATCGCCTGCCTTCAGCATGTAGCGCATCACCAGATCGAGTGCCTGGCTGGCGCCATTGGTGATCAGAACTTGCGAGGCCTCGGCTTCGATGCCGAGTTGTGCGATGCGGCTTTGGAGATGCTCGCGCAGGGTCGGATTGCCGAGTTGGGTGGCGTAATCGATCAGGCTCGCGCTGTCCACGCGCGACACGTGGCGGATCGCCTGGCCGATGCTGTCCATATCGCGCCAGGCTTCCGGAATGAAGCCGCTGCCAAGCTTGAGTGTTTCGCCGGGGTGATTGAACTGCTGCAGGATATGGACCGCTTCGTCTTCGGCACGGCGTGGGTCCGAACTGCCTTCACATCCGTTCATCGCGCGCTGGCGTTCAGAGACGTAAAACCCCGAACCGTGGCGCGAGTCCAGATAGCCAAGCGAGACCAGCCGGTCGTAGGCTTCGATCACGGGGAAGCGGCTCACGCCGTAGTCGGTGGCGAACTGGCGGATCGACGGCAACTTGGCGCCCGGGTGAGCGGCGCGCGAGCGGATCCACGCGGTCACACCGCTGACGATCTGCTCGGTTAGCGGTACGCCATTGTCGCGGTCGAGGGCGATATCGAGTTTCATTTGACGATGCACTCCCTTTGCTTCGAGCGGCCCGTCGGGCAACTGTCAGCTTTTTCAACTGCACAGTTCCGTAGTAACTGTCCGGAAGTGTGCATGGGATAGACATCATCGCACGGCAATAATTGGACAACCAGCAAAAGCCTCTTAAGGAGAAGTGCGATGCGCGAAATCCGGACTTTCGAACTCGAACACGGCGAACCTGCCGCCGCCTGGCGTGCCGCGCAGCCGCTCGTTTTGCAGGTGATGGCGGGCGAGCTTTGGCTCACCGTCGAGGGTGATTCGGAGGACTACTGGCTATCGGCCGGTGAGACTTTTGAATTGAGCGATGGTGCGCTCGCGTGGGTGAGCGCGGGGCAACGCGGGGCGCGGCTCGCGCTTGCTTTTGTTAGCGGACGCGCGAGCGAACGACCGGCGGGCAGGGCAGCGAGGGCGGCGCCCTGGAGTTGGGTACCGCGTTGGTTGCAGACTATCTGAGATTCGGCCCGGCTGAGGCTGAGGCTGAGCCAAAGCCAAAGCCAAAGCCAAAGCCAAAGCCAAAGTCAAAGCCTGAGGTGAAGGCAAAGGCAAAGCCTGAGGCATGGCCAGCGCACGGCACGCATATGCCAACAGTCGGCACCAGTCGTAAGATGCGGCGCTTCAACCATGCGGCGGGTCGCGAGGCCAAGCCGCCTGCCCAGGCGATCAGATAGAAACCCGCGCGTGCGAACCTGAGCGCACCGCTTCCACCTCGCCGATATACCGCGCGCGCGGACGGATCAGCCGTCCGTCCGCGGTCTGCTCCATGGCGTGTGCAATCCATCCCACCACCCGGCCCACCGCGAACAGCGTGAACGCCGAGCCTGCCGGCAAACCGAACACCCGCTCGATGGCAGCGAGCGCAAAGTCGAGTGTCGGCTCTGCGCCCGTCGTATCGCGCACGGCGCGGGCCAATGCATGGATGTCGGACATCGGTGAACGGGCCGGTGCGCTTTCCGTCAGCAACTCCAGCAACACGCGAGCGCGCGGATCGCCTTGCGGATAGAGCGGATGCCCGAAGCCTGGCAGCACCGCACCGAAGCGGCCATCCTCATTGTGCGCAAGACGCGTGGCCAGATAGCGGTCCAGATCCGGGGCGCGGGCGGCTTCGTCGAGCAATGCGGCGACGCGGGCCGTTTCGCCGCCATGGCGCGGCCCTGATAACGCTGCCAAACCTCCCGCCACGGCGCCGAACAGATGAGTGCCGGTTGAGGTGATGCAGCGCACCGTGAACGTCGACGCATTCAGTTCATGGTCGGCGCACGCAACCAATGCCGCGCGCAGCACACCGTTTTGCTGCCGGTTGCGCACGCCCCATGCGGCGGCGAGTTGGCGGTGCAGCGGTTCATTCGACGGCGCCGTGGACATCATCGCCGCAGCCAGCAGACGCATGACGGCGCACGCCGTGTCGAGTTGGGCGTCGCGGCCTTGAGCCCAGACACGCGGCATCTGCGCAGCGGCGGCCGGTAAGAGTACGAGCGCGCGGTCGAGCGGCGTGCTGTCGCTCCAGAGCTTGAGCCACGCGGCCCACTGAGCCGCATTCAGCAGAGCCGCCGGCGCTTCGGCGATACGCCGCGTACTGCACTCCCACAGCAGTGCCGCTACGTCCTCAAGCGACGCATTGCGCGCCAGTTCAACTGCGTCGTGCCCGCGATACAGCAGATGACCATCGGCGATCAGCGTGATGGACGATTCGAGCACCGGCACGCCCCAGTCCAACACCTTCTGCGCAACCTTGCCGGCGCGCTTGCCATCTGCCTTGCGACGGGCGAGCCGACGGACTTCTGCGGCATCGTAGAGCCGGTGCTTGCCGTGGGCGTCCGGTGACGAAACCAACATGCCGCGGCTCACGTAGGCATACAGCGTCGGCACGCTGATGTCGAGCAGTGCGGCAGCTTCGGCAGCGGTGAGGTGGGTGGTCATAGGTATAAGAGCGTGCGAAAACCGGAAAAATCAATATATGTTGATTATCTTAATCAAGATTGATCGAAGTGGGGTGCAATTTTAGACTCGACGCAGTGATTCCCCTGAACCGCACTGCAACTCGCCACTCGCCATGACACCTCTTCTCGCGCTTGATCATCTCTGGACCGCTGCGGGCTGCGACTCCGCAGCGCTCGACGCGGTTTCGCTCAGCGGCAACGACCCTGGCTTGCCATCGGTCTATCGTGTGGGCACGCTGGCCACCGCGACGATCGCGGCAAACGCTTTGGCCGCTGCCGAATGCTTTCGCTTGCGCACCGGTTGCCGGCAACGTGTCGAGGTTGAAATGCGGCGCGCGCTGGCCGCGTTTCGCAGCGAGCGCTATCTGCGTATCGACGGCGGGCCGCCGCCTGCTTTGCGCGATCCGGTGATGGGCTTCTATGCAACGCGCGATGGCCGCTGGATTCAATTGCACACCAACTTTCCGCACCATCTGGCGGGGGTATTGAAGGTGCTGGGCTGTGCGAACGATCGCGCGGCGGTGGCCGAGGCGATCAAAGGCTGGGATGGCGCGACGCTCGACCAGACGCTGGCCGATGCCGGCTTGTGCGCCGCCTTGATCCGCTCGCCGCGCGAGTGGGCGGCGCATGATCAGGCGAAGTCAATTGCCAATCTGCCGTTGTTCGAAATCAACCGTATCGGCGATGCGCCGCCGCAGCCGCCAGGACGCGGCGGCTCGGACCGGCCGCTGGCGGGCGCGCGGGTGCTGGACCTGTCACGGATCATTGCCGGTCCGGTGGCGGGACGCGCGCTGGCGCAGCACGGCGCGCAGGTTCTGCTGGTCAATGGTCCGCATCTGCCGAATATCGCACCGCTGGTGATCGACAATGGGCGTGGCAAGCGCTCAGCCACGCTCGATCTGCGCGATGAAGCGGGGCGTGAGCGCTTGCGCGCACTGCTGGGCGACACGGATGTATTCCTTCAGGCGTACCGGCCCGGCGCGATGGCCGCGCTCGGTTTTGCGCCCGATGCGCTGGCGCAGATGAGGCCTGGGATCGTATGCGTATCGATTTCCGCGTACGGGCACACGGGGCCGTGGGCCCAGCGGCGCGGCTTCGACAGCCTCGTGCAGTCCGCCAGCGGGATCGCGTGGACCGAGAGCCGGGCGGTGCAAAGCGACGAGCCCAGGCATCTGCCTTGTCAGGCGCTCGATCATGCGACCGGGTATCTGGCCGCGTTCGGCGCGCTGGTCGCGCTGACTCGCCGGGCTACCGAAGGCGGTAGCTGGCATGTGCGGGTGTCGCTCGCGCAGACCGGGCGCTGGCTGCAATCAATGGGGCAGATCGAGGATGGATGGCGCACGCCGGATGTGGATATTGCCGAGGTCCAGGACTGTCTGGAGAGCGTCGATTCGCCGTTCGGCGTGGTGCGCGGGACATCGCCCGCGGAACGGATGTCGGAGACGCCGCCGTTCTACGGCAGACCGCCCGTGCCCATCGGAACCGATGAGGCGCGCTGGGTCAGTTGAGGCGTTTCCTCGCGTGACCCAGGCGCTCTTCGTGTCGGTTGGAATGGGCAGCGCCTACTTGCGCAACTCGGCGACGAAGTCGTAGTAGTCGTTGCGGCAATAGGTGTCGGTGAGTTCGATTGCACGCTGATCAGTGGTGTAGCCGACGCGCGTGATCAGAAGCAATGCATCGTTGGGTGCGATGCTCATCTGCTGCGCGATCTCTTCGCTGGCGTTGACGGCGCGAAAATGCTGCAAGGCTCGCACGATCCCAAGGCCGCGCTGTTCGAGGTAGCTATACAGCGAATCACCGATGGCCTGCGGGTCCGGAATCAACGCGGCGGGGAACGTTGAGTTCTCCACCGCCATCACGATACCGTCGGCGAGGCGCAGACGCCTCAAGCGCGTCACGGCCGCCGCCGGTGACAAACCGAGCTGAATGACTTCATCGCGGTTGGCGGGCACGATTTCGCGCGAGATCCATTGCGAGCTTGGACTGAAGCCGCGCCGCCGCAACATCTCGCTGAAGCTGGACAGGCGCGAAAGTGGATCTTCATAGCGCGGTGTGATGAAGCTGCCCGCGCCCTGCGTGCGGCGGATCAACCCCTGTTCAACCAGCAAGGCGATGGCCTTGCGCGCGGTGATGCGCGAGACGCCAAGCGCTTCCGACAGCACGCGTTCGGAGGGTAGTGCTTCGCCCGCGTTCCAGCGGTTTTCGTGAATCGCGTTGCCAAGCTTGCGAGCGAGTTGCAAATAAAGCGGTGTATCGTTTTGCGGGTCCGGACGCAGATCGCGCCAGCGGTCTTCCGAGGCAGAGTTCATGTGGCAGACGCAAGAAGGGCAAGCGGCAATTCTATGACATTGGCGCGTTGCGTTATAGCGGGCTTTTGCCTGGGGGCCGATTTGAACTGCATCTGGCGGATACACTGGTGATGCAATGGGCCGTCCTCAGGCTTTGCGCAACCGAAGGAGAAAACATGACGACTGACATCGCCACGGTGAGCTTGCCCGACGGCGAGCGCATTCCAAAGCTGGGGCAGGGCACCTGGGAGATGGGCGAACAACCGGCGCGCCGTGCCACGGAGATTGCCGCGTTGCGCGCGGGTGTCGAGCTGGGCATGACGCTGATCGACACCGCCGAAATGTACGGCGACGGCGCCACCGAAACGCTGCTGGGCGAGGCGCTTGCCGGCCTGCGCGAGCGTGTCTTTCTGGTCAGCAAGGTGTATCCGCACAATGCCAGCCGCCGCGGCGTGCAAGCGGCCTGCGAGCACAGCCTGAAACGGTTGAAGACCGATCGGCTCGATCTTTATCTGCTGCATTGGCGTGGCTCGGTGCCGCTGGCGGAGACCGTCGAAGGTTTCGAAGCCTTGCGGCGGGACGGCAAGATCCGCCACTGGGGTGTCAGCAATTTCGACACGGAAGATATGGAAGAACTCATGTCCGTGCCGAATGGCAACGCGTGCGCGACGAACCAGATTCTCTATAACGTGGCGCGGCGGGGTGCGGAGTTCGATTTGCTGCCCTGGCTGCGGGAGCGCAACATGCCCGCGATGGCCTATAGCCCGGTGGATCATGCGCGCTTGCCGAAACGCTCGCCGCTCGACGAACTCGCCAATGCGCGCGGCGTCTCTGTATTTCAGATCGCGCTTGCGTGGGTGTTGCAGCAGCCGGGGGTGTTTGCGATTCCAAAGGCGGGGCGTGTCGAACACGTGCGGGACAATCACCGCGCGCTCGAACTGCAACTGAGCGCCGAAGAACGCGCGGTCATCGATGCCTGCTTCAAACCACCGCGCAGCAAACGACCGCTCGAGATGCTCTAGGCGTGAGGCCGGCTGGATTTGCGCGTGATTGCAGGTTGAATGCCATATGGCTCGCGCGATGTCTGGACCACGAGAATTGATTTGCCGTCGATGCGGCGATTGATGCCTCTGTGACCCGGCTGCGGCGGTGACGCTCGACCGGGGGATCGAGGCGCCACCGCCGACGCTTGCCGGGTGGGGCTTGCCATGCTAAATGACCTCAGACGGGGTGGGTACGGATCGGGGGCTCCGTACCCAGGGATCTAACGTCCGCTACCGCCGTTGCTGCCACCGCTACCGCTGCCACCCTTGCCTCCGTGACCGCTACTGCCGAAGCCGCCGCCAAACCCTCCGCCGAAGCCGCCACCGAAGCCACCGCC
>FTKM01016672.1_pt1 | contig 11491 bp, 9 predicted proteins | sample 1658051 | NCBI WGS metagenome assembly FTKM01 (sample SAMEA3914794, study PRJEB12502) | metagenome | biome: forest; material: soil | place: Canada | collected 2011-07-05 | depth 0.1 m | reverse complement strand
TCAGCGAGTCCTGCATCTTGCGCAGCGCGGCGGCGAGCTTGCCCATTTCGTTGTCGCCGATCATCTCGATGCGGCCCGTCAGGTCGCCGCTCGCAATGCGCTGAAACTGTCCGATGGTGGCATCAACCGGATGGACGATGGCCCGCACCAGCCAGACCCGGCCCAGCCACGCGAACACGAGGGCCAGCGCCATCCCTGCTGCAACCGCGATACTGACCGCAAAGAAGCGGTCCTGCGCGTCCTGATAGCGCTGCGCGCCATGATCGAGCTGCAGTTGCTCGAGCGCGAGCATCGCCTTTTCGTACGCGCTGTAAAGCACCGACATCTTGTGAGCCTGCAATTCCTGGAAGGCGGCCTTGTCGCCAGCCTTGAGCGCGGCCATCGCGGGGTCCACGCCTTCGTGCAGGAAAATATCGCGCTTGTCCTGCATATCCTTGATGAGACGTTGCTGCTCCTCATCGGTGCCGGCACTGCTCAGGTAATGCGCAAGGCGGTCATTCGACACTTTCAGATACTGGTCGAAGCGCTGGAGCACGGCCGAAGCGCCTTGCTGGTCGTTCAGATCGACGAGCGACGCGTAGGTGGCCAGAGCAAGACGCAGGCGCAACAATTGCCCGGCGCTGCCTTCGAGATCGGCGACGGCTGGCGTATCCACTGTGTACATCTGCTGCAGCGACGCGTTACTCGCCCGCAGCGACAGCAATCCAGCCGCCGCACCGCTCAGCAGTACGACGCCGAAGAAGGCGATCATCACGGTGAGGCACGTGCGAATCGAGAGGCTTTTGAACATGGACAAGATCTCCGTTGGGCTACCTGGCTGAGAGTCGTGAAGGTTGGCGACGATTTCCCGTCAGGCGTGCTGTGCCCATGCCCTCTGTCCAGGTCCGCAACTTGATTAAAATTTAAGCGAACGCCACACAGGACTACGGCTGTTTTACAAAAAACTTAATGGCATCGCGTGGAAGATCCTTGCCATTTTTTGATCTGGCGCAAACCATCCTGGATACTGGTCGTTTTGCAGAAGTTGCCCGAGCCATCGACTTGGTGGAAAGTAGCGAAGCAAGACTTGCGCGGAGCCCGGCACCATGTACGAGATTGGAGCGGCTTTGGTGGTATTTGTGCTGTTGCTGACCGGCACGGCTGCGGGCGTGCTCGTCAGACCGCTGCTGCCCGAAGAGCACAAGGCTCACGAAACGGTGCAACTGATCCAGTTGGTGATTGGCATGCTGGTGACCTTTGCCGCGCTGGTGCTTGGACTCATCACGGCGTCGGCGAAGAATAACTTCGACACCGTGGGCAACGATTTCCGCACCTATTCGGCCGACCTGATCCAGCTCAATGCCACGTTGCGCCTATACGGCAACGATGCCGCTGACGCACGGCAACTGCTGCGCGCCTATACGGCGGCGGCCATCGCCAGTACATGGCCGCAGGAACCGCGCCCGGCCGGCAACTTTTATCCGGTTGATATCCCTGCCGAGGCCAGTTCGGAAAAGCTCGAAGACACTCGCCTTGGCGACATGCTCAACCTCGCTGGTCAGAAACTCCACCAACTGAGCGCGCCCGACCCTTATCACCAAAGATTGCTACGGGACGGCATCGAGCAGTTCGATCGCATCGTCCAGGCTCGCTGGAAGCTGATTGAAGAAGCGCACAGCACGATCTCACAGCCTTTCTTTGCAACGCTGACGTTCTGGCTGTTCACCATCTTCGTGAGCTTCGGCCTGATTGCGCCGCGCAATGCGCTGGCTCTGGTGACGATCACGCTCGGGGCAATGTCGATTGCCTCCGCCGTGTATGTGATCGTGGACCTCGATACGCCCTTCACCGGTCCGATCGTCATTTCAAGCCAGCCCATGCGCGACGCGCTCGTGCATTTAAACCGCTAGCGTCAGCAGGCCACCATCTTTTCGCGCGCCCATGCCACCGCAGCACGCGCCGGGGCGATACCGCTCGCGCGCACGCGCTCGGCCAGCTCGAACACACGTGGGCCGATCTGCGCAACTTCCGCGAGCACTGCCTGCTCCTGCGCCGCGCCGAGATATTCCCGCACGCAACTGATGATCCCGCCAGCATTCACCAGAAAGTCAGGCGCGTAGAAAATGCCACGGCGATGCAAAACGTCGCCTTCAGCCAGCGAGATCAACTGGTTGTTCGCCCCGCCCGCAATCACCTTGAACTGACAGTTTGCCGCGACCGCTTCCGTGATCGAGCCGCCGAGCGCGCAGGGTGCGAACACGTCTGCCTGCACGCTGGTGATTTCAGTCGTCGCCACCACGCGCGCATTGAACAGCTGCTGTGCGCGAGCCGTGCGGGTGGCGTCGATGTCGGCCACGATCAGTTGCGCGCCCGCCTGATGCAGACGCTCGCACAGATCCCAGCCCACCGAACCGAGGCCTTGCACCGCGACCGAGACGCCTTCCAATGTCTTGCGCCCGAGCGCTGCTTCGACGGCCGCCAGCAGGCCCACGAACACGCCATACGCGGTGCGCGGCGACGGATTGCCGCCATACACGGCGTTCTCACGCGGAATGCCGCTCACATAGGACGTTTCGCCTTGCACGGCGCGCATGTCGTCTGCGGTCGTGCCAACGTCCTCAGCCGTGATGTAGATGCCTTCCAGCGACTGCACGAGCTTGCCAAACGCCTTGAACAGCGCAGTCCGGTCTAGCGTCTGCGGACGACGCACCAGCACTGCCTTGCCGCCGCCGAACGGCAGATCAGCGAGCGCGTTCTTGAAGGCCATGCCTTGCGACAGACGCAGCGCGTCGTTGTACGCCTCATGGTCCGACGCGTATTGCCAGAAGCGGCAACCGCCGAATGATGGGCCGCGCGCCGTGCTGTAGACGGCAACGATGGCTTGCAATCCGGAAGCCTCATCCGTGGCCAGCACGATGCGTTCGTGAGCGGGTTCGCCGTGCAGCCCGAAAAGGGTGCCGGCGGCAGTGGTCGTCAGTCGGTCCATCTTGATTCCTTCCTTGTGGGCGGAGTGTTCAGTGTCCGCGTGAAGCGATGGCTTCACGCCAGGCCGCATGCCGTCCGGATCACGGCAGCATGCGGAGTACAGGCGAGACCGCCGCTTTGCTTTGGGCATGCCTCGACCGCAAGAGTGTATGTGGCCAAATCAAGGGATTTCTTCTGTTTATCTGGCATTATCCTTTTGCAGTGAAAAGCATCGACTGAATCGCTATCTTTTTAAAGACGAATCTTCTTCGTTCGAATTGAACTCAATAAGCACCCTGCAGGTGGACCCCATGAAGCTCGATGCCATCGATCAACGCATCCTGCGCGAGTTGCGCAACGACGGTCGCCTGTCCAACGCGAAACTGGCTGAACGCGTGGGGCTGTCTGCCACGCCGTGCTGGAATCGGGTACGCGCACTCGAAGAGGCTGGCGTGATCGAAGGCTATGCGGCCTTGCTCAACCAGAAAGCGCTGGGTTTGCCCGACACCGTCATCATCGAGGTGACGCTCGACAAGCACGACGAGCGCACGCTGGAGCGCTTTGGCCAGGCACTCGCTGACCTGCCGGAGGTGGTGGAAGCATTCCTCGTATCCGGCGAATACGACTATCTGATCAAGGTCGCGGTGGCCGGCACCGAAGGCTACGAGTCGTTCCTGCGGCGCAAGCTGTACCGGCTGCCGGGCTTTCAGAACAGCCGCTCGATCTTTGCGTTGCGTTGTCTGAAGCGCTCGGTATCCGTGGAGGTGTAAGGCGCGGCCTCTGGTTCGAAGTGGTGCGCAAGCTGCACCACCCTGCCGTAGATCGATCTCTCCAGTTTTTTTCGAGGCAAAGGCGCATCTATTTTCGGCGTGATATAAGCTCGGAGCCGTCTGGCAGCACAAGCATTCCATACGGATACCTAATCAGAAAAGTTTTCGCTGCGCAATCAACTGGTTGCGCGCAAACCGAAGAGAATTGGGTGTCACCGGACAGGGACCATGCGATTCATCTGGCATGTCCTCTGCTTATGCTGCCGTCGCCTCAAACCAGTGTGCCGCCGACACAATCGGCCCTCAACACTGACCGGACCTTTCGATACGAAAGTTGCGCACCTCTGGCCAAATGCCAGCTGGATCAAGCGCATGACTGGTGTTGCACGCTGCGTGCACCTGAGGTCATCCAGAGTTGTGGCTTCAACGACAGGAAGAATCGTAAGTGAAACGTATGAAAACGGTATTAGCCGCAAGGCATGGAACGAGTGACTCGCGCTGGCTGGCGCGGCGGTATGCTCAATCATCCATGCAGCCCACGGCGGCGCACTGCGCAGACATCCGCATGCCGTGGACATGCAACGCCCTCCCCGTTCAATCGGTTAGCTACGCCGCCCGGCATTGCTGGCTGTCGTTCAATCTTCTGCTCGCTCACGTCCCTATGGCACGCGCGCCTTTGCCTGCGAACGCGCATGGCCTGCCATCCGGACTGATGTGAGCCTCGTTGTGCGCGTGACGCTGCGTGTCTCTTTCGCCCTCTTCTTGCCGCTCCCGAGAAGACAGGCCGCGCTTCGTGTGCCGCATGTCTTTCGTTCTTCTCTTTCAATTCAACCCATGAAACTGACGCATCTTTCGATTGCGGCATTTACCGCGTTTACCCTTTCATTTGCCGGCGCCGCGTCGGCGGTCACCGTGCCGCCTGGCGTCAAACTCGCCTCCAGACAGGACATGACGCGTCAGGTGCCCACGGAAGTCGAATCGCTCGATCCCGCGCACATCGAATCGTGGACCGGCAATACGATTGGGCTCGATCTGTTCGAAGGACTGACCCGCATCGACGCTTCCGGCGCGGTGGCACCTGGCATCGCAGAGTCGTGGACGCGCACCGCGCCCAATACCTGGGTCTTCAAGTTGCGTCACGACGCGAAGTGGAGCAACGGGGATCCGGTCACGGCAGCGGACTTCGTCTACTCATGGCAGCGCGTGCTCGATCCGAAAACCGGTTCGAAATATACGGTGCTGGTTGAATTCATCAAGAACGCCAAGACGATCATCGCCGGCAAGGCGCCGCTCACTACGCTCGGCGCGCGGGCAATCGACCCGTACACGCTCGAGGTAAAGACCGAAGTGCCGGCTGCCTTTTTCCCGGAACTCGCGGCCATGGCGACGATGGCACCAGTCAACAAAAGCGCGGTCGCCAAATATGGTGATAGCTGGACCCGCCCCGGCAACCTCGTGAGTGACGGCGCGTACACGCTGACCGACTGGGAGCCGAACAATCGCATCGTCCTCAAGAACAGCCCGAACTACTGGAACGCGCATAACGTCGTAGTTTCCTCGGTCACTTACGCGATGGTAGAGAGCGACGAGACGGCCATGCGCATGTACCAGTCAGGCCAGCTCGACTACACCTACACGATTCCGTCCGGTATTTACGCGCAGCTCAACAAGCAGTTCGGCGGCGAACTCAAAACCGGCGTGCAGATCGCGACTTACTTCTACAGCCTGAACGACAGCGACCCGGCGTTCCATGACCCGCGCGTGCGGCAGGCGCTCTCGATGGTGATCGATCGCGATCTGCTCACCTCGAAGCTCACCCAGGCAGGAGAAGTGCCGATGTACGGTCTGATCTCCAAAGGCACCAAAGGCGCCAACGTCTATACACCGGACTGGGCAAGCTGGCCGATGCCCAAACGCATCGAATACGCGCGTGGTCTGCTGAAGGCAGCAGGCTATTCCGACGCGAAGCCCCTCACGTTCACGCTCACCTACAACACCAACGATCTGCACAAGAAAGTCGCGCTCTTCTCGACGGCTCAATGGCGCGTCAACCTCGGCGTGAATGCGAAACTGGAAAACGTCGAGTACAAGGTGCTGCTAAGCGAGCGCCATGCGGGCAAAGTCCAGGCCTCGCGTGATGGCTGGTTCGTCGACTATAACGACGCCATGTCGTACTTCGACCAGTTGCGCTGCGGCAGCGTGCAGAACGATCAGCAATACTGCAACCCGAAAGTCGATGCGTTAGTGGACCAGGCCAACGCCCAGCTCGACGATGCGCAGCGCACCGCCCTGCTTACGCAGGCGCACAATCTGGCGATGAGCGAGACGCCGCTGATCCCGTTGTTTCAGTACTCCGCAGACCGGCTAGTGAAGCCATACGTGGGCGGGTATCTGCCGACCAACTACATCGACCAGCGGGCCACGCAGGACATGTACCTGCTCGCCCACTGACCACGCACAAGTAAAGGGATCCGTCATGTTCGCTTACGCGCTGCGCCGCATCTTGTGGGTCATTCCCACTGTGCTGGCGGTGATCACCGTGTGCTATCTGATGCTGCACGTCACGCCGGGTGGTCCGTTCGATAGCGACAAGCATCTGTCCGCTGCCGCGCTGACCAACCTCAACGCGAAATATCACCTCGACCAGCCGCTCTGGAAGCAGTACCTGCTTTACCTGAACGCGCTGCTGCATGGTGACCTGGGGCCGTCGATCCGCTATGTCGACTGGTCCGTCAACGACCTCGTCGGCAAGGCGCTGCCGGTGAGCCTCGGCGTGGGCGGCCTGTCTGTGCCGATCGCGCTGGTGCTCGGCGTGCTGCTCGGCATGGCCGCTGCCGTGCGCCGCGACGGCATCACCGACCGTGTGGTGATGCTGCTCGGCAACCTTGGCAACGTCATCCCGCCGTTCGTGCTCGGCCCGGTGCTGGTGTGGGTGTTTGCGATCCTGCTCAGGCGCGAGGACGGTCACGGCTGGCTGCCCGCAGGCGGCTGGGGCGACGGCGGCTGGCGCTACCGCGTACTGCCCATGGCCTTGCTCGTGATCATCAATGTCTCTTCGATTGCACGCGTGATGCGCGGCAGCATGATCGAAGTGCTGTCGAGCAATTTCATTCGCACGGCGCGCGCCAAGGGGCTGCCCGGCCATGTGATCGTGCTGCGCCATGCGCTCAAGCCCGCGCTGATGCCGGTGGTGTCGCTGCTCGGCTCGATCTGCATCTCGTCGATCACCGCCGCGGTCGTGACGGAGTCGGTGTTCGCGTTGCCGGGTCTGGGCCAACTGGTCGTCGACGGCGCGATCAACCGCGACTACACGCTGGTGCTCGGGCTCGTCGTGCTGACTACCGTCGCCGCCGTGCTGTTCAACCTGCTCGTCGATCTGGCGTACGCGTGGCTCGATCCGCGTATCCGTTATTGAACGTGCTTCCACGCGCCCTGCGCGAGTCCTCAAGCGGCCCCGCGTCGATTACCGAATCCAGCCATAGTTGAAGCCATGAACTCACCCACTACCGCCGCCGCCGCAACCGCAGCGACGCCACGCTCGCGCAGTCCGCTCGCGCTGGCCTTCCGGCAATTTCTCAGGAACCGCGCCGCGCTCGCAAGCCTTGTGATCCTCGCGCTGATCGTCATTGCCTGTTTTGTCGGGCCGCTGTTTTTGCCTAACGATCCCGCCGCCAACGACTGGGGTGCAATCAGCGTAGCGCCGACGCTAGAGGGCATGCACTGGTTCGGTACCGACGAACTCGGCCGCGATCTGCTGGTGCGTACGCTCGCCGGCGGACGCGTGTCGCTCGAAGTGGGCCTGTTGGGCACGCTGGTGTCAGGGCTGATTGGTGTCGCCTGGGGCGCGACGGCCGGCTACATCGGCGGACGCACGGACGCGGTGATGATGCGTATCGTCGACATGATGTATGCCATTCCCTACATGCTGATCGCCATCCTGATGATGACGCTGTTTGGCCGCGCCTTCTATCTGGTGGTACTGACCATCAGCGCGTTCTCGTGGCTCGACATGGCGCGGGTCGTGCGTGGCCAGACGCTGTCGTTGCGAACCCGCGAGTTCATCGACGCAGCACGCGCCACTGGCGTGAGTACACCGTCGATCATCACGCGGCATATCATCCCGAACCTGCTGGGCGTGGTCGTGGTGTACGCCACGGTTACCGTGCCGGGCATCGTGCTGACCGAATCGGTGCTGTCGTTTCTCGGACTCGGCGTGCAGGAACCCATGACCAGTTGGGGTGTGCTGATCAACGACGGCGCGCAAAAACTGGAGTCGATGCCGTGGCTGCTGCTGTGCCCCGCCATCGCACTGTGCGTGACGTTGTACTGCGTGAATTTCGTCGGCGATGGCCTGCGTGACGCGCTCGATACCAAGGAGCGTTGAGATGGCCCTACTGGAAGTCAAAGACCTCGGCGTGCGTTTTACACGTCGCGACGCGTCACCCGTCGAAGCAGTGCAGCGCGTCTCGTTCACGCTGGAAAAAGGCAAAACCCTCGGGATCGTGGGCGAGTCTGGCTCGGGCAAGAGCCAGACAGTGATGGCGCTGCTCGGCCTGCTGCCGGGCAACGGCCAGGTCTCCGGCGAGGCTCTCTACGCCGGACGTAATCTGCTCACGCTCAGTCAGCGCGAGATGAACCAGATTCGCGGCGATCGCATCGGCATGGTGTTTCAGGACCCCATGACGTCGCTCAATCCATTCCTCACCGTCGAGCGGCAGATGACCGAAGCGCTGCAGCAGCATCGCGGCGTATCGCGTCGCGAGGCGCGCCGCCAGGCGATCGAGTCTTTGCAGCGCGTGTGGATTCCGGATGCGGCGCGTCGCATCGATCGTTATCCGCATGAGTTTTCGGGGGGCATGCGGCAGCGCGTGACCATTGCAACTGCGCTCTTGACCGAACCTGAAATCCTGATTGCCGACGAACCGACCACTGCGCTCGATGTCACGGTGCAGGCGCAGATCATCGAACTGTTGCGCGAACTAAACCGGGATCTCGGCACCGCGATCATCCTGATCACGCATGACATGGGCGTGGTTGCCGGACTCGCCGACGACGTGATGGTGATGTATGCGGGCCGCACGGTCGAGCGTGCAGACGCACAAGGATTGTTCGAGACGCCGACCCATCCCTACACACGCGGATTGCTCGACGCGCTACCGCGACTCGAAGACGACGCGGACCTCGTCGATGGCGTGGATGCGCCACTGCGCACGATTGCGGGCAACCCGCCCGCACCCGGCGTAACCATCGAAGGTTGTGCGTTTGCGCCGCGTTGTGCGAGCGCGCAGGAACGCTGCCACGGCACACGGCCGACGCTTGAGCCGATCGGTGGCGTGAAAGACGGATGGCGCGCATGTCTGCGGCCGATCTCGGAGATTGCGGAGGTGGTACGGTGAGCGAAACGGCAACGCGTATGACAATGGCTCCGGCCGAAGCTGCGGCGGCAATGCGCTCTTCGGTCAGTGCGACCAGTGAGACGGTGCTGTCTGTGCAGGACCTCAAGGTGCACTTCAGGGTGCCGCGCGGCGCGTATCCGTGGTCGAGCAAGGCGACGCTACGCGCGGTCGATGGCGTGTCGTTCCAGATTCGCCGTGGCGAGACCGTGGGGCTCGTCGGCGAGTCGGGTTGCGGCAAGTCGACGCTGGCGCGCGCGATCATTGGCCTCACGCCCGTGACGGCAGGCAGTGTGCGCTGGCGGGATACCGAAACGGTCCGCGACGGTCAACGCCCGGCTGCCGCCATGGAGCGGTTACGCAAAGACGTGCAGATGGTGTTCCAGGATCCGCTTGCGTCGCTCGATCCGCGCATGACGGTCGAGCAGATCGTCTCAGAGCCGCTCAAGGCGCAACGCCAGGGGCTCGGACGCGACGAGATGCGGGCACGCGTGCTGACGATGCTAGAACGTGTTGGCCTTGGCGCGCATCATCTGACGCGCTATGCGCATGAGTTTTCCGGCGGTCAGTGTCAGCGGATCGGCATTGCGCGTGCGCTGGTTGGCGAGCCGCAACTGGTGGTCTGCGATGAGCCCGTGTCCGCGCTCGACGTGTCGATCCAGGCGCAGATCGTCAATCTGTTGCGCGATCTCCAACGCGAACTGTCGCTCTCGCTGCTGTTCGTCGCGCACGATCTGGCGGTCGTCAAGGCAATCAGTCACCGCGTGCTGGTGATGTATCTGGGACGCGTCATGGAACTCGGCACGCGACACGAGGTTTACGGTTCGCCGCAGCATCCTTATACGCGGGCGCTGCTGTCGGCGGTGCCGCGGCCCGACCCTGCCACTGAGCGTACCCGAAAGCATGCCGTGCTAACCGGAGAGATGCCGTCGCCGCTCAATTTGCCTTCCGGTTGCGCGTTTCGCACGCGTTGTCCGGACGCTATTGGTGCTTGCGCGGAAGACGTGCCACAGCCGATGTCACGTGGGACGGGGGATCGCCGGGTGGCGTGTATTCGTGTGGGCGTCGAGCCGGATCAGAGGTCGGGTGCGGCATAAGACCCGCGAAGATGCTCGCGAAGGTCAGTGAAATGCGCGGCGCTGCAAACCACGGTTGGCGGATTGCAGCGCCCTATCGCAGGACAGGCGAGCAGCAAGCCCGCGATGAAGTTTTGTGACCCTAACCGAGACACGATGCATGCGGCTTACAAGCCGGTCCTCGGTTCATAAGGCTTGCCGGGATGTTGCGCGATAGCCTGGAACTGCGGCGCCAGCACTGCACTCACGCTGGTCTTTTGCTGGTTGTTCAGACTCTCGTAGAACGTAATCCACGCATTGGCCGACTGCTCGCGCAATTTGTCGTCTTCCTGCTCCACTTTCAGATGAGCAGCGTGCACAGCCCGTAAATCGATGATCGGCTGCTGTTCTGCGGCCTGAATCTGCTGCTGTAACTGATCTTCATTCATACGCGCGCTGACGTGGCTTTCCTGCATGGTGTCCATTGCTGTCTGCCACAGGTTCTGTTGAGTCGGCGTCAGGCTCAGTTGCGGCGCCAGTTGCTTCAGTGCAGGGATGAACTGGCTTGTGGTTGTCGCGTCATTAGGCGCGGCTTGTGCGGCGCCAATACTGATTGTGAGTGCGGCAAGCGTTGCCGCGACCATCTTGAATGCTCTGCTCTTCATCATATTCTCCTCAGTCCACTGCGATTGGTTGTCTGGTCCGGGTCAGCGACGCTGCTTCCGAATCCATGACAGGCATCGTATTCGTGGAGAATTAGGAAAAAATGAGGCGCCTGAGCGCAAGCATCCTGGCAGGCGCCTGCAAACAGAGTGAGCGAGGGAAAGACTGCGGTTGAGATTTCTCAGCCTGGCCGAGGTCCGCAGTGGTCGCTAGCGGTGTTTGCTACCAGTGCTTGCTGGCGGTGCTTGCTAGCGGTGCTTGCTAGCAGTGCTTGCTGGCGGTGTTTGCAAGCGGTGTTTGCTAGCAGTGCTTGCTGGCGGTGTTTGCTGGCGGTGTTTGCTAGCGGTGTTTGCTAGCGGTGTTTGCTAGCGGTGTTTGCTAGCGGTGCTTGCTGGCGGTGTTTACTAGCGGTGATCGAAGCGCATTGCGCGCTACGAGGCGGCGTAGGACAAACAGCCGCCTCGTCCATCTCATGCAGCTTTAGAACAGGTTACGCATGCCGATTGCGACGCCCGTCTGGTTGTTGCGGCCCGGGTAGTCCAGCAGGTACGCGCCATTGCCGCGCGTGAAGTCAACCGTGCCGTACACTTCCGTGCGCTTGGACAGCGAGTACTCGGCCAGCACCGTAGCTGAGTAGTTGATGCCGACGCCGAGGCCGCCGTCGAGC
>FTKM01000005.1_pt1 | contig 11502 bp, 6 predicted proteins | sample 1658051 | NCBI WGS metagenome assembly FTKM01 (sample SAMEA3914794, study PRJEB12502) | metagenome | biome: forest; material: soil | place: Canada | collected 2011-07-05 | depth 0.1 m | reverse complement strand
GGCTCCAGGTCCAGCGCCTTGCACAGCCGGGTCACCGTCTCGGTGATCGGCCGGTCGCCATAATCCTCGTAGCCCGCGCCCTCTTCGAGCAATTCGGTGTATTCCGCCTGCAGCGCCTCCATCCGGTCGGACTCGTCCTGGTAACGGGCCCAGATAGACTGCTCCATCAGGTCGCCGACGGCTTCCTCGCGGGCGGTCGCCGCGCCATACACCCGCTGATACTCAGCTTCCTCATCCGCCGCGGCCTTCTCGGCCTCGGCCTCCGCGCGCTTCAGCGCCCGCGCCCGCCGGACGTCTTCCACTCCAGATACGCGGTCGCGGAATATCGCCTCCAGCTTTTCTTCCAGCAGCACGTTCTGCCGCACCGACCGGACCAGCTTGCTGTAGGCCATCGACAGATCCTTGACCGCCGACACCACCGCCAGATCAAGCCCGTCATCCTCGGCCTGCTGCTTCACCAGCCGGCCAGCCTTCAGCGCCAGGGCCTCCACGGCATCCAGCAGCACCAGCCCCGCGCCGTTCGCCCGGCCCAGGATATCCAGCCGCACCTGCGAGCGCCCGATCCCCTCATCGAGGGGCGAGGCGTCCGCGTCGGAGATGTCGGTGACCGCATTCATGCGGGAACAAAGTAGGAACGATAATCGGCGTCGTCAAGGATAAATGTTCGTTTTATGTTCCGACCGTGCTTGATTTCGCCGTCGCCGCTTCTGCCTGTCGCCTTGCCGCACAAAAGCGGCTCCCGCTCGCTCCTTCGCCGGCCGCCGCGGATGCAGCCAGCAGCTCACCGCGAACCGGGAATCGGCGAAGGCGCCGGAGGGGCAGATGACGGGCATGACCTCGTGCGGGCCCCAGGCGGGGAAGACCACCAGGGTGTTCTGCTCCGGCGCCACATCCAGCGCCCCGTCGTCGCCTGGAGCGTCCCCAGCCAGGGCGCGGATGGCGTGCAGGCGCAGGCAGCCGCCGGAAAAGGCCTTGGGTTCGCGGTGGAAGACCCGCTCGGCGCCCGCTGGCCGTGGCCCGCCCCATCCATGGGAATGACTTTTCCAACGATTGACATTGCAACGTCCAAGGACTGACCGTGAAGCACGCTAGCTTCACACAACCTTAGCGGACTAGGATTGTGGCGGCCTATTTTGACCGAAGATAAATCCCAGCGTGCAAGTGATCGCTGAGAAAATCATCCCAACAGCCGCGCCTTTCGTGAGCCCAGGCACGTCGGGGCCAAAATAGACACATAAAAGCAATATGATAAGCAAGATAAGAACCGCACCGGCAATATTGCCCGGCTTCTCTTTTCGGGTGCCGAAAATGATGCCGAGCAGGCCCCGTTCAATGCGAGCTTGATCTACCTCAAAGTGGTCGGTCGATTTTTCGGAAATTTTTTTCCGCTATCCGGCGGGCTGCTTCGAGACATCTTCGCCTCCCTACACTGGCACGCGGCGCCGTCCTCCCGCATCACGCGTGCAGAGCATAATTTGGCGCACGAAGTGCCGCTTCCTTGGTTTCCCGCGCGAGACCTTCCGAATGGGAGCGATCAATAAAGCAATTTTCGAGAATCAAGTCTTTACATTTTTTTTCTTTATATATCAGATATTAGAAGCATACCGGCGTTAACGGTTCGCTCGGAATTTATACTTGGGGTATTTATTTGGGAACGTTAGGCAATAACTGATTATCTTGTTTTAACGCGACGTCTCGGCGCTCCAGTCCAATACGTCAATCCATTAGCAATAATTGTGCCATACCGGCTCATTGATCGATTTCTACTTTCCTTCTTGGCTTTTCCATTCGTTCCTGTCCTTCCCATTTGACAGGTTCGTCACTATCATCCTGACTTTCCAATCGAGCAAGGAGGCGTTGCCGGTGACGGTAAAGCTCCAGTGCAGAGCTCGACCTGCGCTTGCCGAGGTCATAACCGACGCGCGGATTCGCGTCGGAACCAAGGAACATGCGTTGCGGAAGCTCGTTGCGCTCGCGCTTGACGACACCGGGCTTCGGCTTGTCGTGCCATCGGCGGAAGGCGACGGAAACGAGAACTGCACGCTCACGATGACGGATACCGAATACGCCGCAACAGAAACCTATCGCCTGAAATATCGGCTGGTTACCAAGACGCAGTTCTTCCAGTTTGCGCTTGAGCACGGCGCTGCTCTCTACAGGGCAAACGAAGCTCAAGAGCTGGGCCGGCCGCCCGCTGCGAACGCCTAACTCGAAGCAACACTCCTGAGTGGCCGCTGAGTGGCCGACCCCTACCCGTCCGAAAACCCAAACGGTGCGCTCGTCCCGCGAATATCGTCCGGCAGGATTTGTCTCCCGATCGGCGGCGCGCTCCGGGCCGTGCATTCCGCCCGGTGGCACAGCCGGCAGGTGATCCCGATGGGCGTCGCGGCCTCCGGCGACAGGCTCGGATCCTCCTGGGTGTAGATCAGCCGGCCGGCGTGCTCGGCCGCACAGCCTAGCGCGATCGCCCGGTCCACCCGCGCCCGGCCGAAGCCGCCTCCGCCCGCCGTCACCGTGCGGGCGATGGAGAAGAACCGCTGGCCTTCGGGCAGCTCCAGCCACTGGGTGACGATCTGTCTCGGCGTGCGGAAGGCCTGGTGGACGTTCCATAGGGGGCAGCCGCCACCGTGCCTGGCGAACGGGAAGCCGGCGCCGTCCAGCCGCTTGGAGACGTTGCCGGCCTCGTCGACGCGGATGAAGAAGAAGGGCACCCGCTCGTCGCCGGGCTTTTGCAGGGTGGTGAGGCGGTGGGCGATCTGTTCGAAGCTGGCGCCGAATTGGCGCGACAGGGCCTCGACGTCGTAGCGCCTCGCCTCGGCCGAGCGGGCAAAGGCGGAGTAGGGCATCAGGATGGCGGCGGCGGCATAGCCGGCCAGGGCGCGGCGGGTGAGGCGCTCGCCGCTCTCGGTGGCGAACTTGCGCTCGGCCAGGATGGCGTCGATGGGGCCGGCCATCTCCAGATAGGCCAGCTGCAGGGCGAGCTGGAAGCGTTGGCTGGCGTTGTCCATCTCGTCGTCCAGGCGGATCTCGCGGGCGTGCAGGTCGAGCCGGCGGCTGGAGCCGCTCATGACCCGGGCCGGCAGGCGGCGGACGGTGAGGCCATGCCGGGCCTTGAAATAGGCCGGCAGGCTGCTGTCCTCGAAGGCGGCCAGCTTCTGCGCCACCTGCTCGGCGATGTCGTCCAGGACGGCGAAGTTGTTGTGGCGGGCGCCCAGGAAGGCGCGGGATTCGGCCACCGGGTCCTGCGCCTCCACCGGCTGGCCGCGGGTCATGCGCGCCTCCACCTCCTGGTCGGCCAGGGCGGTCTGGCCCTCGCGATAGGCGGCGTAGAGGCGGGTGAAGGCCTCGGCGATGCCGGGGAAGTTGGTGACCAGGTCGGCGGTCTCCATGCTGTTGGCGCCCCCGGTGGCGCCCAAGTCGGCGAACAGGGGATCGCGCAGCACGCCCTGCAGCTTGGCCGCCTCGTCGGCGCCGGCGCTGGCGGCCAGGGCGCTGACGTCCAGGGCATAGGCGGCGGCCAGGCGCAGCAGCAGCTCGGCGGTGAGCGGCCGGTGGTTGCGCTCCAGCAGGGCGACGTAGGAGGGCGAGACCTCCAGGTCGATCGCCATGTCGGCCTGAGTCAGGCCCCGCTCGCGGCGCAGGCGGCGCAGGGTGGGGCCGACGTAGAGGCGGGACTGGGCCATCGGGGTCAGGTCTCCTCTACCCACCTCTCCCGGAGGGAGAGGGAGGGGCCCATGCGAAGCATGGGAGGGTGAGGGATTAGGGACGGCGCCGAATGCTCAAAGGTCGGCGCTTCATTCTGAGCCTGCGTAATCCCTCACCCTCCCACGCCTTTGGCGCGGGCCCCTCCCTCTCCCTCCGGGAGAGGTGTGTTGGAGCCTTACGCCCGCTACGGAATGTCGATCCTTACAACATGACAAAGCTGTCTTGTAAAGTTTTACACATGCACTCCGCCGCCTCTGGAAAATGTCCGTCCGCTGCGTTGTATGCGGTGCAGCATTTCTCCTCCTCACTCCAAGCGTACTCAAGGATCGGCCGATGGCTTACCAGGACCACATCATCGAGATGGGGCAGCTCATCAAGAGCAAGGGCGGGACCTGGGACGGCATTTCGCCGGAGGCGGTGGCCCGCATGCGGCTGCAGAACCGCTTCAAGACCGGCCTGGAGATCGCCAAATACACCGCCGGCATCATGCGCGCCGACATGGCCGCCTATGACGCCGATCCGGCCAACTACACCCAGTCCCTGGGCTGCTGGCACGGCTTCATCGGCCAGCAGAAGATGATCTCGATCAAGAAGCACTTCGGCACCACCAAGGGGAAGTACCTCTACCTCTCCGGCTGGATGGTCGCCGCCCTGCGCTCCGACTTCGGCCCGCTGCCGGACCAGTCGATGCACGAGAAGACCTCGGTGCCGGCGCTGATCGAAGAACTCTACACCTTCCTCAAGCAGGCCGACGCCCGCGAGCTGGGCATGATCTTCCGCGAGCTGGACGCCGCTCGCGCCGCCGGCGACGCCAAGAAGGTCGAAGCCCTGACCGACAAGGTCGATAATTTCGAAACCCATGTGGTGCCGATCATCGCCGACATCGACGCCGGCTTCGGCAATGCGGAAGCCACCTACCTGCTCGCCAAAAAGATGATCGAAGCGGGCGCCTGCGCCCTGCAGATCGAAAACCAGGTCTCCGACGAAAAGCAGTGCGGACACCAGGACGGCAAGGTCACCGTGCCCCACGAGGACTTCCTGGCCAAGGTGCGCGCCTGCCGCTACGCCTTCCTGGAGATGGGCGTCGACAACGGCATCATCGTCACCCGCACCGACAGCCTGGGCGCCGGCCTGACCAAGCAGATCGCCGTCAGCCATGAGCCGGGCGACATCGGCGACCAGTACAACAGCTTCCTGGACTGCGAAGAGATCAACGTCTCCAACGTCGCCAACGGCGATGTGGTCATCAGCCGCAATGGCAAGCTGCTGCGTCCCAAGCGCCTGCCGTCGAACCTGTTCCAGTTCAAGGCCGGCTCGGGCGAAGACCGCTGCGTGCTGGACTCGATCGTCTCGCTGCAAAACGGCGCCGACCTCTTGTGGATCGAAACCGAAAAGCCCCACATCGAGCAGATCGCCGGCATGGTTGACCGCATTCGCGAAGTCATCCCCAACGCCAAGCTGGTCTACAACAACTCGCCGTCCTTCAACTGGACCCTCAACTTCCGCCAGCAGGTGTTCGACGCCTGGAAGGCGGCGGGCAAGGACGTGGCGGCCTATGACCGCGCTGGCCTGATGAGCGTGGATTACGACACCACGGCCCTGGCGCTGGAAGCCGACGACCGCATCCGCACCTTCCAAAAGGACGCGGCGGCGCGCTCGGGCATCTTCCACCACCTGATCACCCTGCCGACCTACCACACGGCCGCCCTGTCCACCGACAACCTGGCCAAGGAGTACTTCGGCGCGGCCGGCATGCTCGGCTACGTCCTGGGCGTCCAGCGCCAGGAAATCCGCCAGGGCATCGCCTGCGTGCGTCACCAGAATATGTCCGGCTCGGACCTGGGCGACGACCACAAGGAATACTTCGCCGGCGAAGCGGCCCTCAAGGCCGGCGGCGTCCACAACACCATGAACCAGTTCGCGTAAAAAAGACGGCCAGTTCATGGGGAGGGGAGGAACGGCCTGGGGCCTTGGTCCCAGGCCGTTCTGACGTGGAGGGCGAACTTCGCCCAAAAATCTCCGTTCCCCCGGCCTTGTGCCGGGGGCCCATTGAGCGCGGTGGGTCGGAGGCTCTATGGGACGGCGCCGCCTGTGCGAACGACCGGCCGTCCGCGCCCAATGGGTCCTAGGCACAAGGCCTAGGACACGGCGTTTGATTGATTATAAAGCCGGCGCTTCAAGCCGGAGAGGAACGTTCCAGCGATGAAGATCAGCGAAAAACTCTCGGTCGACGATATCCTCGCGACCTTCGTCGAGGCCGAGGTGCTGCCGGGCACGGGCATTGCCCCCGCCGCCTTCTGGGGCTCGCTGGAGAGCGTCCTCGCCGACTTCACCCCCGCCAACGCCGAGCTGCTCGCCACCCGCGACCGGCTGCAAGCCCAGATCGACGCCTACTGGCTGGAGCGCCGGGGCAAGCCGGTGGATGTGGCCGAGGAGACCGCCTTCCTCACCTCGATCGGCTACTTGGAGCCCGATCCCGCGCCGTTCCAGATCGCCACCCAGAATGTCGACGCCGAGATCGCCCTGCTGGCCGGCCCACAGCTGGTGGTGCCGGTGTCCAACGGCCGCTATGCGCTCAACGCCGCCAACGCCCGCTGGGGCAGCCTCTATGACGCCCTCTATGGCACGGACGCCATCGAGCCGCCGTCAGGGACCAAGGGCTACGACCCCGTGCGCGGCGGCAAGGTGATCGCCTATGCGCGCAAGCTGCTCGACAAGGTCGCGCCCCTGGCCGCCGAGTCCCACGCCGACGCAACCCTCTATTCCGTCGGCGAGCGCGGGCTGCGCGTGACGCTGAAGGACGGCAAGACCGCCGCCCTGGCGGGCCCAGCCCAGTTCACCGGCTGGCGCGGAGCGGCCGATGCGCCGTCCGCCGTGCTGCTGACCCACAACGGCCTGCACCTGGAAATCCAGATCGACCGCGCCAGCAACATCGGCAAGGACGACGCGGCCGGCGTCTCGGATGTGCTGGTGGAAGCCGCCCTGACGGTGATCCAGGACTGCGAAGACAGCGTCTCCGCCGTCGACGCCGAGGACAAGGTGGGCGTCTACCGCAACTGGCTCGGCCTGATGAAGGGCGACCTCACCGCCAGCTTCGCCAAGGGCGGCGCGACCGAGACCCGCCGGCTGGAGGACGACCGCGTTTATGCCGCTCCCGGCGGGACCGAGGTCACCCTGCGCGGCCGCTCGCTGATGCTGGTCCGCAATGTCGGCCACCACATGACCACCGACGCGGTCGCTTACGATGGCCAGCCGGCCTACGAGACCGTGGTCGACGCCATGGTCACCGTCGCCGCCGCCCTGCACGACGTGAAGGGCGCCCGCCGCAACAGCCCGGCCGGATCGGTCTATATCGTCAAACCGAAGATGCACGGCCCGCACGAGGTCGCCCTCGCCGTCCGATTGTTCGGCCTGGTGGAACAGGCCCTCGGCCTGCCCGCCAACACCGTCAAGATCGGCATCATGGACGAGGAGCGCCGCACCAGCGCCAACCTCGCCGCCTGCATCCACGCCGCTCGCGAGCGGGTGGTGTTCATCAACACCGGATTCCTCGACCGCACCGGCGACGAGATTCACACCGCCATGGAAGCCGGCCCCATGGCCCGCAAGGACGCCATCAAGACCGAGCCCTGGCTGGCGGCCTATGAGAAGCGCAACGTCGAGGCCGGCCTCGCCGCCGGCTTCCCCGGCCACGCCCAGATCGGCAAGGGCATGTGGGCCGCGCCGGATCAAATGAACGCCATGCTGAGTGCGAAGGTCGGCCACCCTAAGGCCGGCGCCTCCACCGCCTGGGTGCCCTCGCCCACCGCCGCCGTGCTGCACGCCCTGCACTATCACGACGTCGAGGTCGCCGCGGTGCAGAAGGTGCTGGGCCTTGGACGCAAGACCGGAACCACCGAACTGCTCACCCCGCCCCTGGCCAGGTCGAATTGGGAAGCCGCGGATGTGCAGCAGGAGCTGGACAACAACGCCCAGGGCATCCTCGGTTACGTGGTCCGCTGGATCGACCAGGGCGTCGGCTGCTCCAAGGTGCCGGACATCCACAACGTCGGCCTGATGGAAGACCGCGCCACCCTGCGCATCTCCTCCCAGCACATCGCCAACTGGCTGCACCACGGCGTCTGCACCGAAGCCCAGGTCCGCGAGACCCTGGCGCGGATGGCGGCCGTGGTGGACAAGCAGAACGAGGGCGACACGGCCTATACACCGATGGCGGACAACACCGCCGGCTCCATCGCCTTCCAGGCCGCCACCGACCTGGTGTTCCAGGGGCGTTCGCAGCCCAACGGCTATACGGAGCACATCCTGACCAGGCGGCGCCTGGAGCGTAAGGCGCAGTCGGCGAGCTGAAGCCCCAAAAATCTACGTCATCCTGAGCCGACGCGAAGCGGCGCGTCGAAGGACGCACACGGCCGCCGCTGCGTCCTTCGACACGCGACCAAGAGGTCGCGGCTCAGGATGACGTAGATGAGTGGCTGCAAAATTCCTGGTCATGGTGAGGAGGGCCCACTTGGGCCCGTCTCGAACCACGCACTGGCGACCCTACTCCGCCGGCGTCGCGTCCAGCCTCGAGACCACCCGCTTGTCCGCCCAGTGGCTCGACACATTGTTGCGGAAATACCGGGGACGGTCCTCCAGCGCCTCGGTCTCCAGCCATAGCCGCTTCAGGTGGCGGATCTTGCCCGCCGCGCGGTCGTCCTCGTAAGAACTGCGCCCGTGCAGGACGTGGTAGTTGTTGATGAACTGCATGTCCCCGGGTTCGAAATCCATCGTCACGCTATAGGCGCCGGACTCCGCCTGATTCTGCATCCATTCCACGGCCTCGATCGCCGCATCGGTCAGGCGCGGGGCGTCCGCATGCCGCTGCGAGGCCAGGATGTAGGCGCGGATCAGGCGGATGAACAGCCGCCCGCCGTGAGCCGTGAACACCGGCATCTCATACCAGCCACGCTTGCCGGGCGCCTGCTCGCCCCGCATGTCATAGGGCTGGGGCTTGTAGAGCTCCGCCGCCAGCCGCGGCTTTTCCCGCACCAGGGTGTTGTGCAGCGCCACCGAATTGCACACCGCCGACAGCCCGCCGGACACCCCGTTGCGCAGGCACATCAGCCCCACCAGGTCCGAGCCGTCGCAGTGGAAGTCCAGCCCGATCTGGCCCAGCTCATTGCCCCGCGCCGTCGGATCGTCCCGCGCCTTGCCCTGGTCGGTGACGTCGCCCAGCACATGGCCATAATGGTTCTGCGGCCAGGGCCGGCCCAGGTGGGCGCCGATGCCCCAATAGGCCAGGCACATCTCGTCATTGTCGTAGCGGTCGCGCGGCAGGCCCCTTAAGCGCACAAACCCCCGCCCATCGATCAACTCCCGCTCGATGGCCTTCAGCCGCAGGCCCAAGTTCGGCAGCGGAAAGTCCGCCTTGCCGATGTCGAGGAAGTCGTCGGACACTCGCCGCGCATGGGCGATGGCGGCGTCGATCTCGGCGATCTCCTCAGCGTCCAGATATTCGGTCCAGGCCTCCGGATCCGTCACATCCTCGGCCCGCCACTCGCAGGCCTCTTCCATCACATGCGGGGTCATCAGTGGTTCTCCCTAGTGGCTGTTCGAACGACCTGCGGGGCCGAAATCCTCTTATGCTTCGACAGGCTCAGCATGAGGATTTCTACCGGCCTTCCAGTAGCCTCATCCTGAGCTTGTCGAAGGAGGGGCGGACCCACAGCCGGCGCCGCTTTCTATTCCGCCGCCATCGCCTGAGGCGCAGCCCGCGCCCCGCGCAGCAACCGCCCAGGCAAGGCGCCGGTCGGCTCGCCGTCGCGATAGGTGACGTGGCCGGCGACGAGGGTGGCCACATAGCCTTGCGCCCGCTGGATCAGCCGCTTGCCGCCGGCGGGCAGGTCGTAGGCCACTTCCGGCGCCATCAGCTTCAGCCCGTCGTAGTCGATCACATTCAGGTCGGCGCGCAGGCCGGGCACGATCAGGCCCCGGTCGAACAGGCCGACCGACTCGGCGGTGTCCCGCGCCTGCATCTTGATCACCTGTTCCACCGACAGCTTCGGCCCGCGCGTGCGGTCGCGGGTCCAGTGGGTGAGCAGGGTGGTGGGGAAGCTGCCGTCGCAGATGGTGCCCACATGGGCGCCGCCGTCGCTCAGCCCCGGCACCGTGTCCGGGTGGGTCAGCATGGCGTAGGCCGGGTCCAGCGAGCCCTCGGCGTAGTTCAGCAGCGGCAGATAGATCATGCCGTGGCCGCCGTTGGTCAACATGTGATCCAGCGCGATCTGGTGCGGCGGGATCCCCCGCTGGGCGGCCAGGGCGGCGATGGTGGTGTCGGCGGTGGGCTCGTAGTCGGGCTCGGCGCCCATCAGATGCATCCGCTCCCAGGCGCTCATCCGGGCGCGTTCGCCGGTAGGCGCCTCCGCGAACAGGCGGGCGCGGAAGTCGGCATCGTGCAGGCGGCGCACCCGCTCACCCAAGGGCGCGTCGGCGATCTCGGCAAAGGCGGGATAGGCGCGGAAGGGGTGGTTGGTCAGCTCCAGGCCGAACAGCACGCCCACCGGCCGCACCGCCGCCTGCGCCTTCATCGGCAGGCCGGCCTCCACCGCCTCATGCAGGGCGTTGAGCAAAAGCTTGTAGGACTGCGGCTGGATCGGGCTCTGCACCAGGGAGAAGGCCAGCGGCCGTCCCGACGCCTCGACGATCCGCCGCAGCATGGCGAACTCGGCCTCGGGATCGACGAAGTCGGACACCACCTGCAGCGTGCCCTTGCCCGCCGCCTTCAGCCCCATGGCGATGCCGGTCAGCTCATCCTCGCCGGCCGTCAGCGTCGGCGTCGGCTCGCCGGCCTTGGTGCGGTGGTTCAAGGTGCGGGAGGTGGAAAAGCCCAGCGCGCCCACCTCCATCGCCCGTTTGGCGATGGCGGCCATGGCGGCGATGTCGGCGGGGGTGGCGGCCTCGCGGTTGGCGCCGCGATCGCCCATCACATGCACCCGCACCGCCGCGTGCGGCAGCTGCGCCCCAATGTCGACGTCGAACCGCCGCCGCGCCAGGGCGTCCATATAGTCGGGGTAGGAGCGCCAGTTCCACGGCAGCCCCTCGGTCAGCACCGGGAAGGGAATGTCCTCCACCCCTTCCATCAGCAGGATCAGCCGGTCGCGCTCGTCGGGCTCGCAGGGGGCGAACCCCACCCCGCAATTGCCCATGACCACCGACGTCACGCCATGCCAGGACGACGGCTGCATCCGCTCGTCCCAGGTGGCCTGGCCGTCGTAATGGGTGTGGACGTCGACGAAGCCCGGCGTCACCAGCCGGCCCCGCGCGTCGATCTCCTCGGCGCCCGCGCCGGAGATGGCCCCGACCTTGGCGATGACGCCGTCCTTGACCGCGACATCGGCCTCGAAGCGCTCAGCCCCGGTCCCATCGACCACGGTCCCGCCGCGGATCACCAGATCATAGGCCCGGTCCATGGCCTCGCTCCCACAGGTTTTCTAGTTGAGCGTATTGAGCGCGCCTGACGTGGGGGGCGTCAAGCGCGGCGTGGCGCACCTGCGTTCATGGCCCGCCCTCTCCTTCGACAAGCTCAGGATGGAGACCTTTGCACGAAGGTATGTGAGGGCGGGAAGACCAAGGGCGTGCGTTTTGTTTGGGTGATTGAGTGTTTGGTCTGTGGCTTTGATCGGGGATTTGGTCAGGCTTGGAGCCGGGCGTTCCAGCGGCGCAGGTTGTAGGCGAAGGCGGCGAGATTGAGGACGGTGCGGTTGCGGTCTTGGCTGAAGGTGGTGAAGCGGGCGAGGCGGTAACTTCGCTTAAGGG
>FTKM01000025.1_pt2 | contig 11597 bp, 15 predicted proteins | sample 1658051 | NCBI WGS metagenome assembly FTKM01 (sample SAMEA3914794, study PRJEB12502) | metagenome | biome: forest; material: soil | place: Canada | collected 2011-07-05 | depth 0.1 m | reverse complement strand
AGGCGCGTCTTGCCGCTGCCGGTATGGCCAATCAGCACGACGTAATCGAACTGGCCGGGCAGCGTCGCGAGTGTGTCGAGCACGGAGCGGCGGTAGATCTTATAGCCACCCTCCAGTTGCCGAGCCTGCCAGCCGATCAGGTTAAACCAGGTCGTCATCGACCCTGAGCGCTTGCCGCCGCGCCAGCAATAGATCAGCGGGCGCCAGTTACGCGGCCGGTCGGCGAAGGTGGTCTCGAGATGCTGCGCGATATTGCGCGCCACCATCGCCGCGCCCACGCGGGTGGCCTCGAACGGCGAGACCTGCTTGTACATCGTGCCGATGATCACCCGCTCTTCGTTGCTCAGCACAGGCGCGTTGATCGCTCCTGGAATGTGGTCTTCAGCGAATTCGAGCGGCGTGCGCACATCCACGATTTCATCGAATCGTGTCAGTTGATCAAGAGACACAAGCAGGTTTTTCAATTGGACAACACGTCGGGAAGGCCGGATTTCGAATGAACCGGCTGGGGATGGGCGTAAGGGACGAAAAGGATTATCGCATGCGGCATGTGGGATTTGGACCGGGCTGCCACTGCGCGAAGCCTGCCGCACGGCTAAAATGCGGGTCCGGCGCATACCTGCGCGCCTCGTCATGAACACGCTGAATTGCCAGGAGTGTAGTGCCGATGTCCGATCCGTCTTCCGCTGTCACACCCAAAGGCGCGTCGTCGCTGATCGTGTCGCTCGTCGCCGCTGCGTTCTTCATGGAGAACCTCGACGGGACGATCATCGCGACCGCCCTGCCGCAGATGGCGCGCTCATTTCACATGCACCCGGTGGATCTAAGCATCGGCATCACCTCGTATCTATTGACGCTCGCGGTATTCATTCCTGTCAGCGGCTGGGTCGCGGACCGCTTTGGCGTCCGCACCGTCTTTACTGCCGCGCTCGCGGTGTTCACCGCCGCGTCGGTGGCCTGTGGTATGACCAATGGGCTGGTGGAATTCACGGCGGCGCGCGTCGTGCAAGGACTCGGTGGCGCGATGATGGTGCCGGTGGGCCGCCTCGCGGTCCTGCGTGTGACCTCCAAGGACAATCTGATGCGCGCGATCTCGGTCATTACCTGGCCGGGTCTCGTTGCGCCGATCATCGGGCCGCCGCTGGGCGGATTGATCACGACCTACTCCTCGTGGCGCTGGATCTTCTATCTGAACCTGCCGCTCGGTCTGATCGGCATGGTTCTGGCGTGGTGCTTCATCAGCCCGGCCGGCGAGACTGAAAAGCGTCCCTTCGACGGCCTCGGCTTCGTACTATGCGGAGTCGCCGGCACTGCAGTCATGTATGCGATGGAGTTGATCGGCCGCGCCGGTGCGTCGTGGGGCGAGGCACTTGCGTTTCTGCTGATTGGCCTCGTTGCCGGCGCGTCGGCCTGGCTGCACCTGGGCCGCACCACGCATCCGGTGGTCGATCTATCCGCGTTTCGCATCAAGACGTTTGCGGTGGCAACCGGTGGCGGATCGCTGTTTCGCATTTCGATCGGCGCGGTGCCATTCCTCGTGCCGCTGATGTTCCAGTTGGGCTTCGGCATGAACGCGTTTCGCTCGGGCCTGCTGACGCTGGCGATCTTCGCCGGCAACCTCTCCATGAAACTCGTCACCACGCCTACGATGAAGCGCTTTGGATTTCGCTCCGTGCTGATCGTCAATGGCGCGATGGCCGCGTTCTCGCTGGCGGCGATCAGTTTGTTGAGCCCGTCGACACCGTATGTCTGGATCCTCGCCGTGCTGTTCGTGAGTGGACTTGCGCGCTCGCTGCAGTTCACCGCGATCAACACGCTCGCTTTCGCCGACGTGCCGAAGCCGCAGATGAGCGGCGCTTCGACCTTGTCGAGCACGCTCGGCCAGATGACGATGGGTATGGGCGTGGCGGCGGGCGCCATCGCCTTGCGTGCATCAGCCTGGCTGCATGGGCACGGTGCGCAATCGGTCACGCCGACGGACTTCAGCCTCGCGTTCGTGCTGGTGGCGGCGCTCAGTGTCATCGCCATTGTCGACGTGTTTGGACTCGATCCGCGAGCCGGTGCGCATGTCAGCGGACACCAGCAGCGCGAAGCCTGAACTGACCACACGCACGCCGCCTGCCACCAACATCAACCTTCACGATGAAAACAGAACAACTCGAATTGCTGGTCACCCGCGTGATGCCGTATGGCAAATATAAAGGCCGTCTCATTGCCGATTTGCCGGGCCACTATTTGAACTGGTTCGCGAGCCAAGGTTTTCCGCCCGGCGAAATCGGCCAGCTGTTGGCGTTAATGCACGAGATTGATCACAACGGACTTTCGTCGTTAATAGAACCCCTGCGAAAACGTTGAGAAGCGTCTGTTACCAGGCGCATTTCTTTCAGTCCGACAACGTTCAGACGACAGGTTTATCACTGAAGTAATACAGAGTGAAAGCAAGCGGGCGTGCTATTTTTCTCTGTAAGAAAAGCTAACCTTTTTGTGCTTGACCCTCGTGAGTCCATCGGCTTTAATCAGCACGACTCGATAAGTTTCTTCATGCCGTTTCACGCATGCCTCCATGCAAAATTTCAGCCTGATCAACCTGCTCGATTTCATTGGCCATGACATGTCGCCGGTGAGCGCAGTGATTGCCTTTTTCGTGTTCGGTTATGTCGTGGTCGGCCTGCCCGTTCACTTTCGTCAAGGCGCTGCATCTCGCGACATCTGGGGAACCGCTGCGGGTGTCACGATGGCTGCGCTCTATGCCGCATTTCTGGTGGGCGTATATCCGCTCGTGCATCATGGCTTCGTTCATCTGCCACCGGCCATCGTCGTGCAGCATTAAGCGCATTTTACTTTTTCATTATTTCGCATCATTTCGCATTGACGCTCAGCCAGGTTCGGCGTGAAGTCCGAGCCGTCCCAGTTGTTCTAACACGTTCTGCCTGTGTCCAACGACAGAACCCTTTCAACGCGCGGCTCACTTGACGGCTCACTTTAAGGTCCACTCAGCCGCCAAGGCCGCGAACGCCTGACACGCCGCACTCCGATAGGCGCCGCTGCGCTGCAATAACGCCGCTGTGCGCTGCGGTAAGGCCGGCTTCAACACGACCGGATGCAAGCCTTGATGCTCACGCGCAATTGCGTCGGGCAATACGGTCGCCAGCACCCCACGCCGCACGATCTCCACAATCGCGCTAATCGAATTCACCTCGATCGCCACATGCGGCGCGATACGCTGCTGCACGCAATACTGATCGATATAACGGCGCGTCGCAAAGTCACCGCTTAACAGCACAAGCGCCTCGTGTTCCAGTTCGCGCGCCGCGAGCGGCACGCTACGTTGTGCACAAGGATGCGCCGCGCCCACCACGAGGCTCAGCGTTTCGACGAACAGCGGCTCGCTTTCGATCTCGGTTGAACGCACTTCGGAGAACGCAATGCCCAGGTCCAGCAGATCGTCTGCGAGCGCCGCTTCGATCCGATCCTGAGTGGTCTCCTCAAGCGTCACCGTGATGCCCGGCCACGACGCATTGAAGCGCGCCAGCAAAGGCCCGATCAGATATGCCGTGAAGGTGGGCGTGACGGCAAGGCGCAAGGAACCACGGCTCAGATCCTGCACATCGTGGATGGCGCGGCGGCCTTCGTCGAGATCCTGCAACGCACGACGTGCATGACGCAGATACGCTTCGCCCGCATCGGTCAAACGCACGGTGCGTCCAGAACGGTCGAACAGCTGCACGCGCAGCGTGTCCTCAAGTTGCCTGATCTGTTGCGACAGCGTGGGCTGCGACACATGCAGCGCCTCAGCGGCGCGCGTGAAATTCTGATGTTCCGCAACTGCCAGCAGATAACGGATATGACGTAGCAGCATACGTTTTCAACTATAGGCCGGACTTATTGGATCCATAATAATCGAGTCTTGGACCCTATAGTCAAACAGGATCACTCTTTCATCATTGGTCAACGCCGGAGAGACGCTCATGCAGAACATCATTGAAGGCTTCCTGAAGTTTCAGCGCGAAGTATTCCCCGCCCGTTCAGCGCTTTTCAAACGCCTTGCGACCAGTCAGAACCCGGGCGTGCTGTTCGTCACCTGTTCGGATAGCCGCGTGGTGCCGGAGTTGCTCACGCAGCGCGAACCGGGCGACATGTTCGTGATTCGCAATGCGGGCAATATCGTGCCGTCGTACGGGCCGGAGCCTGGCGGCGTATCGGCCACCGTCGAGTATGCGGTTGCGGTGCTGGGCGTGACCGACATTGTCATTTGCGGACACTCGGACTGCGGCGCGATGACCGCCATCTCGACCTGCATGTGCCTCGATCATCTCCCCGCCGTGGCCGCGTGGTTGCGTCACGCGGATGCCGCCCGCGCCGTCAACGCGGCACGCGAATTCCCAACACCGCAAGCCCGCCTGAATTCGCTCGTGCGTGAGAACGTCGTTGCACAGCTGGCCAACATCAGGACGCATCCGTCTGTCGCCGTTGCGCTTTCGCAGGGACGCCTGAATCTGCATGGCTGGGTCTACGACATTGAAAACGGCGCAATCGATGCGCTCGACGGCAGTACGAATCCGCAGCAGTTTGTGTCGCTTGCCGAGCACCCGGATGTGTGCGCCGTGAATACCCAGCTCCCGCATCCGGACTAGCGCGAGCCTGCTCCTGCCGGACGCCCCGATTGGCTCCGGTTTCTCAAGTCCACCGTTGCCAACCTCACTCGCATCAGAAAGGAAATTCCATGTTGCAATCACAAGTCAGCCAGACCGCCCGTCAGCAGCTCACCGACACCATCATCGACGCAAAAATGCGTAAGGACCTGTCCTGGCAGGAACTCGCGGACGGCACGGGCTTGAGCCTCGCCTTCGTGACCGCCGCCCTGCTCGGCCAGCATGCCTTGCCTGCGGAAGCGGCGGCGATCGTCAGCGAACGGCTGGAACTGGGCGACGACGCCGCCCGACTGTTGCGAGCCATACCAATGCGCGGCAGTATCGACGGCGGCGTGCCGACCGATCCGACGATCTATCGTTTCTACGAAATGGTGCAGGTCTACGGAAGCACGCTAAAGGCGCTGGTGCACGAGCAGTTCGGCGACGGCATCATTAGCGCGATCAACTTCAAGCTCGACATCAAGAAGGTCGACGACCCGGATGGCGGCTCGCGCGCCGTGATCACACTGGACGGCAAGTATTTGCCCACCAAACCGTTCTGAGCCGAATTGGTCGGCGCGCTGGCTTGGCCTCAGAATGGTGTGCGCTCAGTTCTTTGCGCTCAACGCTCAGCGCCAGGAGGCTGCGTCGGTTTGATCGGCGTCGATTGCGTGCGCCAGAAGCGACGGCACTGGAGCGAACGCGCCGGTCAGCGACGGATCGATGCCGTAGTGTTCCACCAGCATTGCCGCTGGCTCAAGGAAGTCCACCAGCACCGGGCCGCCCGGTTCTTGCCAGATCACCAGCTTCAACGGCAACTCGAGCGCAGCATGCGGATTCGCCTGCATGACCGGCGTGCCGCCTTTCGGGTTGCCGAACAGAAGCATGCGCGTCGGCCGCAAGCTGGTCGAGGCCGATAGCGCGGCGGCCGCCTGATCGATATCGGCGAAGATCGTCATGCCACGCGCGGTCAGAGCCTGCTTGATGCGCGTGATCGTCACCTCGAAGTCGAAGCCGCTGTGCATGGTGATCACAGAGGACGGGATTCGTGCAGGGGGCGTCATAGTGTCGTCACCTCAGTTTATTCGTCTTGTGTATCAGCTTACGCTACCGCGGCTCTTATGTAACCGTCCGCAATCGTCCCTGCGGGCCTTTTCCCTTACCTTGGTTTGACTTGCCGAAAGGTCTTGGCGGGACGCCTGTTAGATACAAATTTTCGCGCGACGATGCGGTACTCGTCGTGGCTGCTGCGCAGGCTAACTCCCCTCGCCCGCGAGTTCCGGTCCCAGCGCGTCATAGAGCGGTTGCAGCAATGCAGCGGCCGGACGCCAACGCGCGAGCGAGGTGCGATAGATCGGCTGACGCACCTGTGAAGCACTCGCGGTGACGACCTGTCGCTGGGTCTTGTGAAACGCGAGACATCGGTCGTCCCAGTCGAGTCCGCAATGCTTCAGCATGCGGCGCGCGTTTCCTTCGAGATCGTCAACGAGCTCCTCGTACTGCACCTCGATCATCACACCCTCCGGCAACGCCTGCCGCCAGTGCGCCATCAACGCATCGTAGGCACGGTAGTAGCGGCCGAGTTCGGCGAGATCGTAGCCGAACGGCACGTCGTGAAAGATCCGCGAAAAAATCGACAGACACGTCTCGACCGGCGACCGGCGGCTGTGAATAAAGCGCGCGTTCGGTAACGCCAGATGAATCAGTCCGAGGTTGATGAAGTTAAACGGGTATTTGTCGGAAATGCGCTGATAAGCGTCGGCATCCGGCACCTCGTTGCGAATCCGTTGCACGTAATCGGCCCCGAGCGACGTGAGCTGCGCCGCCGACGCATCGACAATGGCATCGATGTTGAGCTTGTTGCTGTCGCCCCGGTCGCGTGAAAGAGCGCTCATTAGCGCCTTGCCAAAATCGGGCCGTTCGCCTGCACCGAATACCTGTGGATGGCTGGCGAGAATCTGTTCGATCAGCGTCGACCCCGAGCGCGGCATCCCGACGATGAACACCGGCACTTCCGAGGCATCGCCCAGACCGCGTTTTGCCTTCAGGACACTCGCGCTCAGGTGGGTCGGCAACTGTTCAAACAGACCCAATGTCATCGCCTCGTTGTAGTTGATGCTGCCGCGATACATCGCGTTCGCCTTCAACAGATGGTCAAAAGAGGCGTCGTTCTGCTTCATGTCGCCTAGCGCGTGGCCGAGGGCGAAATGAAACTGCGCTTCGTTCTCCGGCGTGAGTGAACCCGCGTCGCGCAACATCTCCTGCATGGCAACGAAGCACGGGTCCTCAGGCGTCATGCGCTTTGACTGCACATAGTTGCGATAGTAAACGCCGTTGCGCGGTGCACGCTCAATGGCACGCCGGTACGCCTCGTGCGCTTCGTCAAAGCGCCCGAGGGCCTGCAGGCAATTGGCCATGTTGTTGTACGAACCATCAACCAGCGCGGCGGTTTCTGTGGCCTTGCGGTAGCTGTGCACCGCTTCTTCGAGCCGATGCATCTGTTCGTAGATCCAACCCAGATTGTGATGAATATCCGCGGTGCCTGGATCGAGTGCCAGCGCGTCGAGGTAGCGCTGCAATGCCTCCGGAAAGCGCTCCAGCGCGACGAAGATCATGCCGAGATGGTTGTGGATCGCGGCATCGGCGGGCCGCAGGATACGTGCTTGCTCGAAGGCGTTGAGTGCGCCGGCCAGATCGCCGCGCTGGACGCAGGCGCTGCCACGGACGAGCCATTCATCCGCGCTAGCCGGCTGTTGATCTTGCGTCATGGGTCGCCAGTAAGGGAAATCGGTGCAGAAAATATTGTGGGATATTGGCAGAAGAAAATGCGCGACGCCGCGCGCAGTCTATCGGACGAGGGCACGTTAGCAGGAACATGTCGCAATTTGATTTCCAAATTTGACAGACTATTACTTTCGCAAACATCCGGTAAGGCACTGGAAGCGCTGCGACCTCTGAGTGGGCTCGACGGAGGGCGTGCTTGCGTGCATCTATTGATGCGCCAAAAGTCCCGCGCGGAAAGTGCTAGGATGAATTGACCATGACGAGGGAGACGGCCATGTCCAGGTCACTGAGTCCGGAAGCCATCGAAGCATTGCGGCGCCTGAACGACGTCGGTGTCGGCCAGGCTGCGCCGGCGCTAGCGCCGGGAGTCACCGGCGAATTGCTAGGACTGGGTCTGATTGTCGAAGCTGCAGGCGGCGAAGTCGAAATCACCTGCAACGGACGACAATACCTGTCCGGCGATTGCGATTGAGGCGGCGGAATCTCACGCAGTCCGCACTTCGCGTGTAGCGCAATGCAGGAAGGATTGCGCCTCGGGAAGGCTCGCGGGCGCCGCATGCGGACCGACAGGGATACGCAACGCGCGATGCAGGCGCGGCGGCGTGCGTGTCTGGCCGAGGCGCGGGGCCGCTCGTCATGAGAGCGGTCAGTGAGCAGGCCAAGAGCGTTCAATGAGCGTGCGCGAACGCAGTCAGGCGAACAGGGAGGTGAGCATGGAGCCCAAAGGAATCGACATGGGCGACTATCAGGAGCGTTACGGTGATTACGACATCGAAGTCGCTGTCGAACAGGTGCTTACCGGCGTGAAAGCGCATTTTCGGGTGCTGCGGGCCGACGCGGTGGTCGCAGACTGGCGCCTTGTGCACATCAATGCACTCCTGCCCACAGAACATGCCGCGGCGGAGGCCGGATTTCGGGCCGCGCGCGATCTCATTGACAGCGGCAACTTCAACGGCTGATTGCCCGCGCCACATGGCTTTCGCCAGCCCCAATGCAAACGCCGGATAGTGCAGGCTGTTGGCCCATACTATCCGGCGTTGCTACGAAGCGCGAATCGGGCGTTCGTGACGAACACCCTGCACTGCTCCGATTACTGACCGAAAAACACTGATTGCGGGCCATTAGCCTGCTGACGGGCGCCCGACTGGGTCGAAGCTGCCTTCACACCACCGTATGCGTTGTTGTCAGCGTTAGCACGCTCGACAGCAACCGTTTGTGCGCTTTGGCCTTGCTGCGAAGCAGGAGCGCCAACAGCAGGACGGTAGAACGGTGCCGGGCCGTAGCCGCTAGCAAAAGCGGGGGCGGCAATCATAGCGGAAGCGGCAACCAACACGGCGGCGATAAGCTTGGTCTTCATGAGCACTCCAATAAACGTTTCGGACTTCGGTTCAGGAAGGCGTCGCGACAGGGGCCAAATGAAGCTTGCCTGCAACACCGATGAACTAAGTGTATTCCCTTACTATCAAATATTTGTATCGATAATCCGAATTTACTATTCTTTGGAGTGTAACAATCACGCAAGTCCTTAGCTGCATTGATAAACAATGGGGTCAATAGACGATAAGAAGGTCAATCTCGAGTTTTGTATCCGGCCCTTCTTATCCAATTCACATACTTGCTTTTTTCCGCTGGAACTGCTGGCTATCTCGTCTGGGCGCGTGCTTGAGCGTCTAGCCTTTTAGACGGTTCGTGACCGCGCCTGCGGGTCAAATGCCCGCTTGCGGTAAAATCGCGGTTTGATTCACGCCGCCGGCCGTCTCCATGTCCCTCGCTCTTCCTGCCAGTCCTCGCCGCGTTAGTGTGGCGCCTATGATGGACTGGACTGATCGTCACTGCCGCTCGCTGCATCGCGTGCTATCGCGCCATACGTGGCTGTACACCGAAATGGTGACCACGGGTGCGCTATTGCATGGCGACGTCGCACGCCACCTCGCGTTCACTCCCAGCGAAGCGCCAATCGCGCTGCAACTCGGTGGCAGCGAACCCGACGATCTCGCACGCTCAGCGAAACTCGGCGAGCAATGGGGCTATGACGAAATCAATTTGAATTGCGGCTGTCCGTCCGAGCGCGTGCAACGCGGCGCATTCGGTGCCTGCCTGATGAATGAGCCTCAACTCGTCGCTGACGGTGTGAAGGCGATGCGTGACGCGGTCTCGGTGCCGGTGACGGTCAAGCACCGGATCGGCGTGGACGCTGTGGAGGAATACGGCTTCGTGCGCGATTTTGTCGGCACGATTGCGGATGCGGGCTGCAGCGTTTTCATCGTGCACGCGCGCAACGCGATTCTGAAGGGCCTCAGTCCCAAGGAGAACCGCGAGATCCCGCCGCTGAAATACGATTACGCGTATCAGTTGAAGCGCGACTTCCCGCATCTGGAGATCATCATCAACGGCGGCATCAAGACGCTCGACGAAGTGGAACTGCATTTGCAGCACGTCGACGGCGTGATGCTCGGGCGTGAGGCCTATCACAACCCCTACGTGCTCGCCGATGTCGACGCGCGCTTCTACGGCTCTACCGAAACCGCGCTCACTCGCGAACAGGTCGAAGCAAAGCTGATCGAATACTGCGAGGCGGAGCTGGCGCACGGGACCTTCCTTGGCGCGATCACGCGTCACGCGCTGGGGCTTTATCGCGGCGAAGCAGGTGCGCGCGGATGGCGACGCGTCCTCTCGGACAACAAGAAACTCGCCGCGCGCGATCTCGCCATTTTCGATGAAGCAAGACAGCATCTGCGCGAGCCAGTCGAAATGTTTGAATAAAGGGCTAGGCAAACGCAAATCGAGTTTGTATAATCTCGCTTCTTGATCGGGAAGCCAGTTCTCGGCAAGCCAAGCAGATGTCCCAGTGGTGGCTGTAGCTCAGTTGGTAGAGTCCAGGATTGTGATTCCTGTTGTCGTGGGTTCGAGCCCCATCAGCCACCCCAAAAGATTCAAGCACTTAGCCCGGTCAATTTGACTGGGCTTTTTGTTTTCTGGAATCCGTGTAGGCATGGCGTAGGTGCTGACGGCAAACCAGCGGATTATTCGTCCAGGTGCTTCGCCACTTCTTTGAGCGCGACGCCGAGCTTCTGCAGCGCCTCGGTCTCGTCCATGCCCTGCTCGATGCTGATTCTCGCCATCATCGTGAACTTGGCCGCAGTCATCAGCAGCGAGAACGCGCCGTCGTACTCGAACTCGTCCGCGAGCTTCTGAGCCTGCAGGCCGACCATCCGCGCGATGCTGTCGCCCTCGAAGCCAGGCACGCCTTCCGCCTGCTTCTGCCGTAGCTCGGTGCAGAAGGCGCTGAACTCCTGAACGACTTCGCTCGTGCTCTGCTCTCTCATGGCGTTCCCTGTGGAAATGAGGCAAAGACGCACCGACTTTGGAGGCCGGGACAGGGCTGCATCGTGCATGGTTCAGACCGACCTATCAGTTCCCCTCGAACTGCCTTCAGGAGAACTCTTCGTCGAAACTTTCATCCTCGTCGAAGTCTTCAAATGGAAGGATAGCCCCCGCCGCCCTTTCAAGGAGACCATGCCGCACGTTAAGCCAGAAACGCGTCTGGGCGTGCTCTAGTTGAGCACCCCTTGCGCGCGACTCGTCTGTATTGGACGAATTTTTATCATGTTCAACTGTATTAGCATGCAGAATCCGAAATTCGTGAAAACGAGTTTCAGATGCACCACTAGAAAGCCATTGAAGTAGAAGCGATGCCGTTGTGCTCGATTCCGGCAATCGACTTGGCCGCTTCCGGCTACCGCACTGAATTCCCCTGAAGCATCCCCGACAGCTTCACGCGAACCGGCTTTACACGTGCGACCAATGCGTTGACGTTAAACACGACAGAGCGCGCATATCTGCCGCTCTGTCACGTCGCAACTGCGATGAGATGAAGCGTGTGTCCGGTTAGTTGTGATGCTCCTCGTTCCCGCCGCGAGCCGAGTTGTTGCCGCCTCCACCACCACGAGCGGAGTTGTTGGAAGGCGGAGGCCCGCCACCATGTCCCGGCGGAGGTCCACCGTGCTGCTGGGGTGGTTCGCCATGTCCTGGAGGTGGACCGCCGTGTCCCGGAGGCGGACCACCATTTCCCTGCGGGGGACCGCCATGTCCTGGAGGCGGACCACCATGTTCCTGCGGAGGACCGCCATGCCCCGGAGGCGGTCCACCGTGTTCCTGCGGAGGACCGCCATGCCCCGGAGG
>FTKM01000434.1_pt3 | contig 11613 bp, 12 predicted proteins | sample 1658051 | NCBI WGS metagenome assembly FTKM01 (sample SAMEA3914794, study PRJEB12502) | metagenome | biome: forest; material: soil | place: Canada | collected 2011-07-05 | depth 0.1 m | reverse complement strand
CGGCTTCCGGTGCTGCAGCAGCGGCTGCAGCTTGCGCGGGGGCGTCGGCGAGACCGATGGCTTGGTCGGCGATGGCGTTCAGCGGGCTTTGGGTATTGCTCGAAGTCATGAGAATCCTTAAAACGATCCTGGGAAATGCACGGAATTAATACGTCGGCGCCAATCGGCATACCCAAGTCGTCGGATTCAGCGAGCAAAGAAGCAGCGAGCAAATCGAAAAACGGGGGCAGCTCGCGACAATCAAGGCGAGCTTTTCGTTAGAAGCTGTATCGGTTGCGACATGCCAACACGGCGTGTCGCCAGCCTGGTACATGATCGCCCGTAGGGGGCTAGGCAGGAGGGGACAGGTTCTAAACTGGATTGGAGCAAAACGCTACGAGGCGCTGCGCCGCAAAGGCCGCTGGAGAAAGCCGGGCAAAGCAGTGAAGCGCAGGCAACATTGTATAGGGTTTTGCTGCACCGCGCCACATTTAAGACATTTCCGGGTGGACGAGAGCAATTGTTCACTGCCTGCGCCCGTAAGATTTACCGATAGCGACACGGGGTCAGGCAGACGCTCCGCTTTTCAGCGACTCGACCAGTTCAACGTATTGCTGCTTGGCCGCGTCCTGCGGCGTGCCTTTCAGGGCCGACCACGCGTCGTATTTGTACTTGCCGACGATGTCGGTAAAGCCTGGCTTGGCGCCGTGCGCATCGCCTTTGGTTGCCTGCTTGTACAGTGCATAGAGGCGCAGCAACGTGAGATTGCCCGGGCGTTCCGGCAGTTGTTGCACCTCTTCGTGGGCTTTGGCAAATTGCGCGTCGACGTCGCTCATGTGTTTCTCCGTGGCGGGTTCAGGATGGGCAGTCGATCATATCAAGCGCCGCGCTGCCTTGCGTCGAATCGGGCTGGAACGACCATTCCAAACGCGGTGGTGAGAAGTCCGGCACGCGTGGCTTGCCGCACAGCGCGTATCCGGCAACTGAGCGGCAACTGAGCGGCAACTGACCGGCAATCTGAGGCGTCGCATTACAATAGCGGCCATGACCCGAACTGTGCTGCTTGCCCTCGATACGTCGACCGAATTCTGCTCGGTCGCGCTTCTGTCCGCCGCTACCGACGCGGCGCTTGCCCCTGTCTCCGAACCGAACGTCTGGGTGCGCCACGAAGCCACGGGCGCGGTGTCCAGCACGCGTCTGCTGCCTGCTATCCGTGAGTTATTCGACGAGGCGGGTCTGGTCCTCGCCGATTGCGATGCGATTGCGTTCGGCGCGGGCCCGGGCTCGTTCACCGGCCTGCGGACAGCGACCGGCGTGGCGCAGGGGCTGGCATTTGGGCTGAATCGTCCGGTGGTGCCCATCGGTACGCTGCTGGCCTGTGCCGAGAGCGTGCGTCTGCGCAACCCGGCGGCCACGCGCGTGCTTGCGGCGCTCGATGCCCGCATGGATGAAGTCTATTGGGCCGACTTTGCGTGGGACGATGCGCAGGGCGAATGGCGCACGATTAATCCGGCGTCGCTCGACGCACCGGACCGGCTGAGCCTGCCCGACGAACCGTTCATCCTGGCAGGCAACGCCGCCGCGGTGTTCGGCGCGCGCCTCGCCGCGACTGCGGCCGCGCAAGCGATCGACCATGCCGCGTTACCGCACGCGCTGCCGCTCGCCCACGCTGCGCTGCGCGCCTTGCGCGCCGGGCGCACGGTGCCGGCCGAACTGGCGGCGCCCGAATACATCCGCGACAAGGTCGCGCAGACTACCGCCGAGCGCATGGCAGACAAGGCAGCGAAGGCCGAGCAAGCCGCGCGGGCGGCGGTGACGGCCGCGCAGCATCAGGAAGCGTCGGGCGAGGGCGGACGATGAGCGGCGTGTTGCTCGCGGACCGCTACATGTCGCCCATGACAGAAGGCGATCTCGACGAGGTCGCGTTGATCGAAAAGGCGGCCTATGAATTCCCATGGAGCCGCGGCAATTTCGAAGATTCGCTGCGTAATGGCTACTTTGGGATCTGCCTGCGCCATGTCACCGGCACTTTGATCGGTTACTGTGTGCTGATGCCGGTGGTAGACGAAATGCATCTTCTGAATCTGTGCGTGACGCCTGCCGCGCAAGGTGTGGGTGCGGGTTTGTCGCTCCTGCGCGAAGCGGTGCGCATCACCCGCAATGAGAAGCTCGACGGCCTGCTGCTCGAAGTCCGGCCGTCAAACCACCGGGCCATCCGGCTTTATGAACGCTTCGGCTTCGCTTCGATTGGCCGTCGCAAGAACTATTATCCGGCGCGTCATCGCAGCCGGGAGGACGCCATCGTGATGCGTTTTTCGTTTGCCAGGGAGGGCGCAGATGGCGCTGCATGAATTCGCATTGGAAGAACTCGGGCTCGCGCTGCGATGGGTACGGCGTGGGATGGGGCAAGCACAGACCCAGACGCAGACCCAGGCCGTTGAGGCTGTGGAAGCCTCGGCGGCGGCGGCGGCCGCTACCGGCGCGAGTTCGCCTGATGTTACGTTGCGCGCCAGCGAGGCTCGCAGCGGAGGCGCGATGCAGCCTGAGGGTCTCGCGGAGCGCGCGACTACGACGACACCACCGCCAGCAGAGCAGGACCAGCCATTCGAATCGGTCGCGCGTGTTGTCACGACGCAACCCGCCTCTCCATCCGCCGCGTCCGCTGACGACTTCGCCTGGTTCGACGATTTGCCTGCGAGTCCACCGGGCGAGGCCGCGCATGCCCCGGTAGTGCGGGCTGAGTCGTCCGTGCAGGCGCTCGACTGGGACGCGTTGAGCGAACGCGTTGCCGCTTGCGAAAGCTGCCGCCTGTGCGAGAAGCGCACCAACACGGTTTTCGGCGTGGGCGATCGCAACGCCGACTGGATGCTGATCGGCGAAGCCCCCGGCGAAAACGAGGACCGTCAAGGCGAACCGTTTGTCGGCCAGGCTGGCAAGCTGCTTGACAACATGCTGCACTCGCTGGCGCTCGCGCGCGACACCAACGTCTACATCGCCAACGTCATCAAGTGCCGCCCGCCTGGCAACCGGAACCCCGAGCCGGACGAAGTCGCGCGTTGCGAACCGTATTTGCAGCGTCAGGTTGCGCTCGTCAAACCGAAGCTGATCATCGCGCTGGGTCGTTTTGCCGCGCAGAGCCTGCTCAAGACGGATGCAAGCATTTCATCGTTGCGCGGTCGGGTCCACGAATACGAAGGCGTGCCGGTGATTGTCACGTATCACCCTGCCTATCTGCTGCGCAGCTTGCCCGACAAGGCGAAAGCGTGGACCGACCTGTGCCTCGCGCGCGACACCTGGCTTGCGGCCGGCGTACCGGCACGCTAATGGAGCCGTCCGAGCCATCTCGCCAGGTAGCATTTCCGATATTCAGGCGGGTCGCGCAGCTCGATACGCTACAAGTGCCTGGCGTGCGTGATCTTGCATGGCTGCTGTTCAGTCCGGATCTGTTGCGCGAGCAACCACCGGTCGGAATATTGGCCAACCCTTTCGAAACAGTGCTCGAGGAATCGGCGACACTTGACTGGCTGCGTGCGCTCGATGCCAACCCCGGCGAATTGCAGAAGGACATCGCAGCGGCCCGGATCACGCGCCTCGGACGTTATGCCGAGTGTCTGCTCAGCTGGTTTCTTCAGCATGGACCTGCCGCTAGCCTGATTGCCGCGAACGTACCGTTGCGGCGAAGCGGTCTGACGCTCGGCGAATGCGATTTTCTGGTTCAAACGCGTGCGGGACGGCGGCTGCACTGGGAACTGGCGGTCAAGTGCTATCTGCATGCAGGCAATGGTCGTGCACTCCTCGCGGACTACGTCGGGCCGAACTTGCAGGACCGCTTCGATCTGAAGCTGTCCCACCTGGTCGATCATCAGTTGCCGCTGAGCGCGCGCGAGGAATTTGCCACGTTGGGATACACGGGGCCGTGGGACGCGCAGATGTTCGTCAAGGGATGGCTGTTTTATCGACGAGGCGAGCCAACGTGCGACCCTGCGCAACTTGATCCTGCCCATGGGCGCGGCTGGTGGGCGACGCGTTCGGAGTGGCCGGCTTTTGCGGCCGCGCATGCTGGGCTGTGGCGGGTGTTGCCGCGGCTGGAATGGCTCGCACCACGACGCCATGAGCGATCCGCCGCAGAAGAGCAGGGCATCGAATTTCTCGACGCGAACGCGTTAGTCGAGCGCGTCGCGCATCAAAGCGGCCCGACCATGGTCGCGGCATTCTCACTTGACGACACCCGCTGCTGGGTCGAACGCTCACGAGGCTTTATCGTGCCGGACGACTGGCCCGACAAGGCGCAGGCTTTTGCCCGTCAGTGAAATGAGCGCTGGCCACACAGGCTGGCGCTATAACAGTTGCAGGCACCGGGCGTAAATATATGCCCCGGCGCTTTATCCGCTCTCACCACCAGCGATAAAAATGATGCACAGGGCCGACGCCCGTGCCGACGTCAAGCTGATCGCTCGCCTGTAGCGCGCCGGTCAGGTAGGTCTTGGCATCCGCGACCGCGCTGGCGAGATCCGGGCGCTGTGGAATCAGCGCGGCAATCGCCGATGACAGCGTGCAACCCGTGCCATGTGTGTTCTTGACCGGTACGCGCGGCGCCGAGAGCCGCAGTGAGCCGCTGTCCTGCAATAGCCAGTCGGGACTGTCGGTGGCGGTCAGATGGCCGCCTTTCATCAGCACCGCACGGGCGCCGAGCGCTCGCAAGGCTTCGCCCTGGGTCACCATGCCGGCTTCGTCGGTTGCCGCTTCGAGGCCGAGCAGCGCAGCGGCTTCCGGCAGATTTGGTGTCAGCAGATCGGCGAGCGGCAGCAGTTCGTCGCGTACCACCGCGACCGCATCGGGTGCCAGCAACGCGTGATTGCTCTTCGAAATCATCACCGTATCGAGCACGACGTGTTTGGGGCGATGACGCCGCAGCGCGTCGGCGACTGCACGGGCGACCTGCGCGTTTGCCAGCATGCCGATTTTTACGGCATCAATGCGGATATCGTCGAACACAGCGTCAAGCTGCGCGGTAATGAAGTCAGGATCAGGCGTATGAATCGCGGTGACGCCGCGCGTGTTCTGCGCGGTGAGTGCCGTAATGACACTCGCGCCGTATGCGCCGAGCGCCGAGAAGGCCTTGAGGTCGGCCTGGATGCCGGCGCCGCCGCCGGAATCGGAGCCGGCGATGGTCAGGACATTAGGAATGGGTTGAGTCATGGCAGGGCTGAAAAGAAGGAGGCGCGGGCGCTACACATGATGCGCAGCGGTCCCGGCGAACTGCGCACTCTCAGTGTTTCACTTCGCCGATCAGCGCAACGGAATCGAAGGCCCGCTGGTTGGCCTGGTGACGCCGCATCACCAGCCACATCATCACGCAGACGAAGGTACCGAACAGCACGATCACGGCGGACACCGGCACATCGAGCCACACCAGCACCGCGTACAGACAAAGCATGACGAGCACCGAGAGATTCTCGTTGAAATTCTGCACGGCGATCGAGTGACCAGCAGACAGCAGCACGTGGCCGCGATGCTGCAGCAGCGCATTCATCGGCACGACGAAAAACCCGGACAGACCGCCGACGATCATCAGGAAGATATAGGCGAGCACCAGGTAGCCCGACACATGCATGTGGCCCACATAAAAGCCCCAATGCGCCGGAAACAGATTGCGCGTATAGAACGCCATCAACATGACCGCGATACCCATCATGATGCCGACCGGCAGGACGGAAAGTGACTTCTTCAAGGGCACGCGCGAAGCCGCGATAATCGCGCCCGCTGCCACGCCGACTGCAACCACCGCCTGCAGGATCGCGCCTTCGGAAAGCGACATGCCGAGCGACACTTCAGCCCACTTCAGCACGATGAATTGCAGCGTAGCACCCGCGCCCCAGAACAGCGTCGTGACGGCGAGCGAAATCTGGCCGAGCTTGTCGTGCCAGAGGATCACGAAGCAGTCGGCGAAATCGGTGATGAGCTTGATCGGGCCGCGTTCCTGCTTTGGATAACGTGCGCCGGTATCGGGGATGCGCAGATTAAAGAGCGCGGCAATCACATAGATCGCCATGATGACAAGCATCGCTGCTTCGGCAGGCGTATCGATGGTTGGAATATGGTGCTTCAGAATAGGCGAAGCGATATGCGGGCTGATCAGCGCGCCGCCAAGCACGGTGCCAAGGATGATCGAGCCGACCGTGGTGCCTTCGATCCAGCCATTCGCGGCAACGAGCCGGTCAGGCGGCAGCAGCTCGGTCAGGATGCCGTATTTGGCAGGCGAATACGCCGCCGCCCCAAACCCCACGATGCCATAGGCGATCAACGGATGCGCGCCCACCAGCATCGTGATGCAGCCCAGGACCTTGATGGTATTGGTGACAAACATGACCCGGCCTTTCGGACGGGAGTCGGCAAACGCGCCGACGAAGGCTGCAAGGACGACATACGACAGCACAAAGAACAGCTTGAGCAGCGGCGTCATCCAGTTCGGGGCGTGAAGATCTTTCAGCAGTGCAATAGCAGCGATCAGAAGCGCATTGTCGGCCAGCGAAGAAAAAAACTGCGCGGCCATGATGGTGTAAAAACCTTTTTTCATCTGATGCGATGCTGTCCTCGCTGCGGTCCGTCCGCCCCGGCCGTGTGCAAGGCGTCCGGGCTTATTCCGTTCGAAATGGGTTGTGCGCACGGCTTTATATCACGAAAATAGCTGGATTCGGACTAGCAGAATCCTTGATCGCACCGCCCAGCGGGCTCCCGAGCACTGACAACGCCGTGTAAGCTCCTGATTCGCAAGCGTCTTTACGAAAATCTCTCATGCCGCGCCCCCTTTCAGCCACGATTCACACCGCTGCACTCGCCAATAACCTCGCCGTTGTCCGCCGTTACGCCCCCCATTCGAAAATCTGGGCTGTCGTCAAGGCCAACGCCTACGGTCATGGTCTCGCAAGAGCCTTTCCCGGTCTGCGCGCAACGGACGGCTTCGGATTGCTCGACCTGGAAGAAGCGGTGAAGTTGCGTGAATTGGGCTGGGCAGGGCCAATTTTGTTGCTGGAAGGGTTTTTCCGGCCCACCGACATTGATGTGATCGACCGTTACAGCCTCAGCACGGCGCTGCATTCAGACGAGCAATTGCGCATGCTGGAGATGGCGCGTCTGTCCAAACCGGTCAATATCCAGTTGAAAATGAACAGCGGCATGAACCGGCTCGGCTACACGCCCGAGCGGTTCCGGGCCGCGTGGGAACGGGCGCGGGCCTGTCAGGGCGTGGGCCAGATTACGCTTATGACGCACTTTTCGGATGCCGACACGGAACGTGGCGTCGCGTATCAGATGGAGGCGTTCGAGCGGGGCGCGCAGGGCATTGCTGGCGCGCGCAGCCTCGCCAATTCCGCGGCGACGCTGTGGCATCCAACGTCGCATTTCGACTGGGTGCGCCCGGGGATCATTCTCTATGGTGCGTCGCCTTCAGGCGTCCACAAGGCGATCCACGGCACCGGCCTGCAGCCGGCCATGACGCTCGCCTCCGAACTGATCGCGGTGCAGACGGTCCCGCCGGGTCAAACCGTCGGGTACGGCTCCATTTTTACCACCAGCGCGACGACACGCATTGGGATCGTGGCATGTGGCTATGCAGACGGTTATCCGCGTTGTGCGCCGGAGGGCACGCCGGTGATCATCGACGGGGTACGCACGAAGGTGATTGGCCGCGTCTCGATGGACATGCTGACCGTCGACCTGACGCCGTGTCCGACCGCCAACGTAGGCTCACGCGTCGAGCTGTGGGGCCGCACGTTGCCCATCGACGAAGTGGCGAAGGCTTGCGGCACGATCGGCTACGAGCTGATGTGCGCGGTGGCGCCACGCGTGCCGGTGCGCGCGGAGTAACGCTTGGAGTAAATCACCCACGGGCGGTAACGAGCCGCAGCGAGCCGCACCATGCGGTGCGGCTCGACGTTTCGAAGCAGATCTCCCTGATTCATCTAACCCGATATCACAGCAGGCAGGCAAGGGCGCGTGGCTAAACAGAAGACGATGTACACCTGTACCGAATGTGGCGGTCAGGCGCCCAAGTGGCAAGGGCAATGCCCGGCATGCAACGCGTGGAATACGCTGGTCGAGACGATCGCTGAGTCCCCGTCCGCGCATCGTTTCCAGTCGCTCGCCAAGAGCGCGCCGGTCCAGCGTCTCGCGGATATCGAAGCATCCGATGTGCCGCGTTTTTCGACCGGCGTCAGCGAATTCGACCGGGTATTGGGCGGTGGCCTCGTGCGGGGTGGCGTGGTACTGATTGGCGGCGATCCGGGCATTGGTAAATCGACGCTGCTGCTGCAGTCGCTCGCCGAAATTGCCCATGACCGCCGCGCGCTGTATATCAGCGGCGAGGAGTCGGCGGCGCAGATCGCGTTGCGCGCGCAGCGGCTCTCGCTGCTCGACCCGGGATCGAAGGCGAGCGAATTGAGGCTGCTCGCGGAAATCCAGCTGGAAAAGATTCAGGCGACCATCGAAAGCGAGCGGCCCGACGTGGCCGTGATCGACTCGATCCAGACGGTCTATTCCGAAGCGCTCACTTCGGCGCCCGGCTCGGTCGCGCAGGTGCGCGAGTGCGCGGCGCAGCTCACGCGCATCGCCAAGCAGTCCGGCACCGCCATCATCATGGTGGGCCACGTCACCAAGGAAGGCAATCTGGCGGGCCCGCGCGTGCTCGAACACATCGTCGACACGGTGCTGTATTTCGAGGGCGATACCCATTCGTCGTTCCGTCTGGTGCGGGCCTTCAAGAATCGTTTTGGCGCGGTGAACGAACTGGGCGTGTTCGCCATGACCGAGCGCGGCCTGCGCGGCGTGGCCAATCCCTCGGCGCTTTTTCTCTCTCAGCACGAGCAGATCGTGCCGGGATCGTGCGTGCTGGTGACTCAGGAAGGCTCGCGGCCCTTGCTGGTCGAAATACAGGCGCTGGTCGATGCGGCCAATGTGCCCAATCCGCGACGGCTCGCGGTGGGCCTCGAGCAGAACCGCCTCGCCATGCTGCTGGCGGTTTTGCATCGGCATGCCGGGATTGCCTGCTTCGATCAGGATGTCTTCCTGAACGCCGTGGGCGGGGTCAAGATCACTGAACCCGCAGCCGATCTCGCGGTGCTGCTGGCGATCCACTCGTCGATGCGCAACAAGCCGCTGCCCAAAGGTCTGATCGTGTTTGGCGAAGTGGGATTGGCAGGCGAGATCCGGCCTTCGCCGCGTGGTCAGGACCGGTTGAAAGAAGCGGCGAAACTGGGCTTCTCAATCGCATTGATTCCGAAGGCCAATGCGCCGAAGCAGCCCATCGAAGGCTTACAGGTCATTGCCGTGGACCGGCTCGAGCAGGCCATCGATAAAATCAGGACCCTTGAATAGGCGCCGTTGCGCGCCTGGCGGCCCTTTGGCATGGTTAATTGGCGTAATGAGCCGTAAATAACTCGCTATTGGTTGTAACCAATACGGGGCGTGTTTTCCCTAAGCTGCGTGGATATACCATCCCGTTCATGCGGAAAAGGATCGCGCCTTGAAACAGTCTCATGAAACCGTGACCGAGCGCCAGATACAGGTGCGCGGCTGCCGCGTCTCTGCACCTATCCGCCAGCCTTGGGGCGGAGCGTGCCGGATTGTCGAGTGGATCGATACCACTGGGCAGATCTCGCGGCGCGTCGTTGCTGAAAACGTCACTGCCGACGAAGTGCGCGCCACGATCGACCGGCATGTGGAAGGCCGTAAGCACATGCTCTACGACGACGAACGTGCACCGCGTCAGACTTTGCCGCGCCGCTAATCGAGCGGGCCATCGCCGGAATTGGCCTCTTCACGAACGTCTGAATACGCATTCGGATTGAAGAGCGGATGCTGCGCCGCTTCCGCCGCTGTCAGCACCGGCGATACACAGCAATCCAGCGGCTCCAGCAGATTCACCCATTCAGCCAGGGGCCGGCTGGCGATCACGCGTGCGAGTTCCTGCGTGAGGGCCACCGCGTCAGGACCACCAATTGCCTGCCCCACGCTCCAATGACGAAACGCCCATTCAGGCCGATCCAGCGCATGACAGAGCGTTTCCCAGAATTTGAGTTCAAGCGCTCCGACCGCAAGCCACCGCCCGTCCTGCGTGCGGTACAGGTTGTAACAGGGCACCCCGCCGTTGAGCAGGCCGCTGCCCGCGGGTGGCGCGGCACCGTCGTTGGTGACCGAGACCTGGGCGACGAAGTTGTTAGCGTGGGTCGCATGGGTCATCGAGATGTCGACAAAGCGGCCGTTGCCGCCGCGTGCGACGTGCCAGAGCGCGGCAAGAATCTCCGTCACGGCGCTCGCCGCGCCGCCTAAAACGTCGGCAATCTGGAAGTTTGGCAGGATTGGCGCGCCGTCGCGGCTTGCCAGTTGCTCCAGTACGCCGGCGTAGCCGATGTAGTTCAGATCGTGACCGGCATGGCTTGCAAACGGGCCGGTCGATCCATAGCCGCTGATCGCGCAGTACACCAGCTTTGGATTGAGCACGCGCAACATTTCGTAGCCGATCCCGAGGCGCTCCATGACGCCCGGCCGGAAGCTCTCGATGAGCACATCCGCTTCGCTTGCCAACGCCCGCAGCACATTGCGACCCGCTTCGGATTTGAGGTCGAGCCTTGTCTCGCGCTTGCCGCGATTGACCAGCCGGTAGAACGCGCCGGGCCGGCCGGCGACGCGATCGCTGGACGCCTGCAGCATCGTGCGGGTGGGGTCGCCGGCACCGGGGGCTTCGATCTTCAGCACGTCCGCGCCCATTTCCGCGAGGCGCAGGGCCGCGACCGGGCCGGGCAACAGGCGCGTCAGATCGAGTACGCGCAAGCCTTGCAATGCAGCGGGAGACGACAAGGTCTACCTCTCTCAAGAAAAGGCCGGGCCATCCCGGGTTGTCTTGCGCCGTACGAGGCGCCCGGCGCGAATGTTCACCCATGCCAACCAGCGCAGACGCACAAGGGCACGCACTCGCAGCTACAACAACGTGAAACCGTACCGCTAACCGATTTGTTCGAGCTCCTCATGCGCGTCAAGCCATTCGGCTTCGAGCGCTTCGAGGCGCGCATTCACATCTGCCTGACGGCGAATCGCTTCCGTCAGTCGGGTTTTCTGTGCAGCATCGTAACTGGTCGGGTCCGCGACGAACGTATCAAGCGTTGTTTTCTCCGCGTTCAACGCATCCATTTCCTTTTCGATCTTGCTGATCCGGCTTTGCAGCGGCTTCTTCAGGTGCGCGAGCTTCTGCCGCGTCTCGGCGTCCTGCCGACGCTGTTCCTTGCGGCTTGCAACGCTGTCCGCGCCGTTAGCGGTATTAGCGGCAGTAGCGTCACCTGCCTTTAGGGCGGCGCGTTGCTCGGCTGCGTGCTGGAGCAGCCAGTCGCGGTAGTCGTCGAGGTCGCCGTCGAACGGCTGCAGGCGGTGTTTGGCGACCAGCATGAATTGATCCGTGGTCGCGCGTAACAGATGGCGGTCGTGCGAAACGAGGATCAGCGTGCCTTCGAACTGCGCAAGCGCCATGGTCAGCGCGTGGCGGGTTTCGAGGTCCAGGTGATTGGTCGGTTCGTCGAGCAGCAACAGGTTCGGCTTTTGCCAGATCACCAATGCCAGCGCGAGCCGGGCTTTTTCGCCGCCCGA
>FTKM01000866.1_pt3 | contig 11625 bp, 12 predicted proteins | sample 1658051 | NCBI WGS metagenome assembly FTKM01 (sample SAMEA3914794, study PRJEB12502) | metagenome | biome: forest; material: soil | place: Canada | collected 2011-07-05 | depth 0.1 m | reverse complement strand
ACTCGGGTGCGTCGGTTCATCGTTGTCCACAGATCCTGTGGACAGGTCCGTGGACAATGCGTTGAGTTTTCAAAAAAAGCGAAACGAAACAATGGGGTGAGTGGGGTGCCCGCACCGCGGGCGCTCGCTTTCGTGGCCTGCGTCTCCCCGGCCCTCGCGAACGACCGGGGCAGGCCCGTTCGCGGGGTATTTTACTGATTTCGATACGGGGAGCAATTTGGCCAATGCCGGATTGGCTGTCTGGATGAGACGGGTTCGATTATTTGCGCTTGCTCTCCAGCTCGTCCCATCGCTCCAGCGCGACCATCAGCTCTTCGTCAATCGCGCCGTAGCGCTCCGTGAGCCGCGTGCCTTCGGCCGCGTCCTTCGCAAAGATCGAGCCGTCTTCGAGTTGCGCACCGATGGTCTTCTGCTCCGCCTCCAGCGCGGCAATCTGCGCCGGAAGTGCTTCAAGCTCGCGCTGCTCCTTGAATGAGAGTTTCACCGTGCGTGAAGCGTTACGGCCCGTGGCGCTGTCTTTCGACGCAGCGTCGCGCGCCGCTTCTTTTGGCGCTTCCTGCGCCATCTGCCGCGAACGCGCGCTTTGCACCTGCCAGTCCGAGAAGCCACCCACATACTCGCGCCACTTGCCCTCGCCTTCCGAAGCGATCACCGACGTGACGACGTTATCGAGGAATGCCCGGTCGTGGCTCACCAGCAAGACAGTGCCGTCGTAGTCGGCGAGGAGTTCTTCAAGTAGTTCGAGCGTTGGAATATCCAGATCGTTGGTCGGTTCGTCGAGCACCAGCACGTTGGCCGGACGGGCAAACAGACGCGCCAGCAACAACCGGTTACGTTCGCCGCCCGACAACGACTTCACCGGAGAACGCGCCCGCTCCGGGGCGAACAGGAAGTCGCCGAGGTAACTCATCACGTGCTTTTTGGTGCCGTTGACTTCGACCCACTCGCTGCCGGGGCTGATCGTGTCGGCCAGGCTCTTGTCCAGATCCAGTTGGGCACGCATCTGGTCGAAGTACGCGACCTGCAGGTTCGTGCCGATCCGGACCTTGCCGTCATCCGGTTGCAACTCGCCAAGAATCAGCTTCAGCAGTGTCGTTTTGCCCGCGCCGTTCGGACCGACGAAGCCAATCTTGTCGCCGCGCATCACCGTGGCGGTGAAGTGGTCGACCACCGCGCGCTCACCATAGCGCTTGGTCACATCGGTCAGTTCGGCGACAATCTTGCCGGACTTTTCGCCCTGCCCCACGTCCAGCTTGACGTTGCCCAATACGTTGCGGCGCTCGGCGCGCTCGTCGCGCATCTGCACCAGCCGCGCAATGCGCCCGACGCTACGCGTGCGGCGCGCTTCGACGCCTTTGCGAATCCACACTTCTTCTTGTGCCAGCAGCTTGTCGGCCTTTTCGTTCTCGATCCGCTCAACTTCCAGTTGTTGCGCCTTGCGCACCTGGTAAGCCGAGAAATTGCCCGGATAGGAAAGCAGGCGCCCACGATCCAGTTCGACGATGCGCGTGGCGACGCGGTCGAGGAAGGCACGATCGTGGGTGATGAAGAGCAGACCCGCGCGCTGCGAGATCAGTAGCTCCTCCAGCCAGCGAATGCCGTCGAAATCAAGGTGATTGGTCGGTTCGTCCAGCAGCAGCACGTCGGGCTGCACGACCAGCGCACGCGCCAGCGCGACGCGCTTTTGCATGCCGCCCGATAGCGCGCCGACCCGCGCCTCGCCGTCGAGGCCAATCTGCGCGAGCGTCGTCGCCACACGGGTGCGCCAGTTCCAGGCATCCAGTGAGTCCAGCGACGATTGCAGCGTGTTCATGCGGGACATCAATGAATCGTGTTCAGCGCCTTCGGGCGTTTCCGCGAGATGGTGCGCGACGGTGTCGTACTCGTCCAGCACCGCGCGGGCATGGGTCAAACCCGCGGCGACGGCGTCGAACACCGAGGCGTCCGTGTCGAATTCCGGTTCCTGCGGCACGTAGACGGTGGTCAACTCCTGCTGGCGGGTAACGAGACCGTCGTCGGGCCTGGCGAGTTCGGCAACGATCTTGAGCAGCGACGACTTGCCCGCGCCATTGCGGCCGATCAGCCCAACGCGTTCGCCCGCTTCGAGAGAGAAATCAGCGTGATCGAGCAACGCGACGTGACCGAACGCGAGTTGCGCCCCGGTAATGGTGTAAAGCGACATGGAGATTGGCAGAAGACGGCGGTGAGTCGGAAGCGCCCATTGTACCGGGCGCGCAGGCGCTTGCCTGGATGCCGTAAGAGATAGGTCGTTTGGCCAGGGCGTAGTCGGGGCGCGGCGGCTTCATTGCGACAGGTCAGTGGCACCAAGTGGCGTCTTGACAAATTCCTGTAATATTGCGGGTCACCGCGCGCCCCAAAGAGGGGCAGACCGCGCGGATTGTAGTAACGAACTGAACAAAGAGTGTGTGCCGTGAGTGATGTAATAGTTGAATATAAGAGCTGGGTCTGCCTGATTTGCGGCTGGATCTACAACGAAGAAGAAGGTTTGCCTGAAGACGGCATTGCGGTGGGTACGCGTTTCGCCGATATCCCGGAAGACTGGCGCTGCCCGCTGTGCGATGTCGGCAAGGCGGAATTCGCTGTCGTGGAGTTCTAGGAGCGACGGTTTGAAGGCGGATCGCAGCCTGCGGGTGACGTAGTAATGAACGCGACGGCCCGGCAAGCCAAGGAGGCTGCCGGGCCGTTGTGTTTTTCGCGTGATGTTTGGCGGCGAAGTACGTATTGAATGTCGATTCTGCGCGCCACACGTCATTCGCATGCCCGGATGGCTTTGTTATACTCTGGCCCCTGCGGTGTAATTCGATGCCGCCCTGCTTGTGTTCAAGTCATATCCAGTATGACGCCACATGCCAGGCTGAAGTTAGAATTGAACGTGTTCCGCGCTACGGCGGGTCGACTTAGGAACGTAGCGGTTGTTAACGGAATCAATACGCCAACGGCGGTTGTCTGAGTTTGTGGCCAGGCGCCATGCTCGTGCCGCTCGCGGTTCTGCTCCCCGTAGTTCAATGGATAGAACAAGTGCCTCCTAAGCGCTAGATACAGGTTCGATTCCTGTCGGGGGGACCAGTTATACATCGTGCGTACGCAGACCCAACGTCGTTCACGAGCCAATGCCGAGCCCCGCCAGCCATCCGCAGCGGGGCTTTTTGCTTTGGTCGTCGCGCACGGCCCCATCCCCGATCAAACAACTTGCGCTTGATGTTCAAGCGGGCTGGGTTCGGCAATTCGAGTTGAAACAACCGAAGCCGGTCGCGGTCTTCGTCACAGATTAGCCGCCAAGAGACGCCGCGAAACACGCAGGCTCTTGATGTCGTGCGTTACAACGCTTCCAACAAGACTTTCTTCAGTCACCGATATACCCGCCCGCTTCACCGCAATAACAAACAGGCCCGCATCTACTGAAAGATGCGGGCCTGCTTCGTCCCACCAGGCTATGCCGTACCTGACGTGTCACCAACCTCGCTCGACACACCAGGCACCCATCAACTCATTAACGAACGTTGACGATGGGCGGCGAATAAGAACTTACCGTCGTCGAGGTCCGGACACCCACTTGCGACGAGCCATTGCCGCTCGAGCCATAGCCGCTGCCAGTCGCTTGCGTTGCGGTGTTCTGTGCCGTCGCTTGTGCCGCCGCCTGTTCCGCCGCGACACGCGCCTCAGCTGCCTGAATGTTCGCCGGGTAGTCGTAATCGTCGGAGGTCGCCGGGTTGTAGCCCGCCTTTTCCACCTGGATCAGTTGCTCCCGAACCTGTGCCCGCGTGAGCGGTTCATTCGACTGCGCGAACGACACCACGGGAGCAGCGAGAACGACAACAAGCGCAACTGCTTTGATAAGGGCTTTCATGATCTGAACCTCCGGCAATTGTTTTGTGTGGCGCTACAAACAACTGTGTCTGCAGCCAGTGATGACAGTGTAGAAGCGGCCCACCCGGCGGTGAAGACCGCGTTTTCGAATTCACTGTTGTCGCTAGCAGCACAATCGTCGCAATGCGCGCGGCCACTGCGGAAATGCAGATCTGACAGCGCCTGAAGGTGACTTCGGCAGCCCGAACCGGGAGAAATGGTCCCACGCATTCGGGCAAATACTTAGCCGGCCGCCGGGGTCGACCTATACCGCGCGAAGTAGCCCGATAAAACCGTGGTGTTCATCAGATTGTCTTGCGCAACCTGGGCGTACTGTTTGATTCACGCGATGAGCGCACACAGCCGGATCCGCAACATGCGAATCTGATTAAAACGGCTGGACCACTCACACGCCGGCCGCAGACATCATCTGACGAAAGCGGGCAAACCAGACAAATGACAAGCAACACTGGCGAGGGCTGTATGAACAGATTTATCGACGAAGGCATCGCGCACATTGCACGCGTAATGCGGCCGGCCCTGTATGGGGAAGAGGTAGGCTTGTATCTGTCTTCGGATTATTGGCGCAAGCGTCTCTACCAGATTCTGGATACGGCTCATCTCAACAACGCGCAATTACGCGCCGTCGATAGTCTGCTTCTGGAACTGGACGAATTCGATCGTCGTGCGCGCGTGCCCGCGGTGTCGCAAGCGTACGTGGAAATGGCGGGCTAGCGCTTCCAGACTCACACGAACGGCCGCGAGAAATTCGCTCGCCGATGACCCAACGTTCAAACCCAGCACGAGGCACAGCAACCGCACCCAATCGCGATATTTCACGATTAGTTAGGAGTGTAGATCTTTTAGATCACGCACGCCGCCGCACTCATGTGCCGCTCATTGAATCCACTTGCGGACGTCCTGCTCCCAAACGGGCTCTCCGCAGCCGGATGGATTTTCCGGACCGAGCAGCGTGATATAGCCGCGCGTTTTCATGCATGACTCGTACGCTCGCACTTTCACGCACTGGCCCGCACCCGCCTTTTGTGCAACGGCCTTGCAGGCGGAAACGGAATGATCCATGGGTCCGAAATCCATGTCGTCGGCGCGCGACATCGTGCCTGCATCGGCGCCTCCTGCGGAAAATTCGACTGGGCCGGTCTGCGTACATGCGGCGAGTGAGATCGAGCCAAACATCGCAGCCGCCAGCAAAAGCGAATAACTGACTTTCATCGTCCACGCTCCCATGCAATGGTCGCGCTCATCATACCCTGCCGCCCTGCGATCGCGTGAGCCATCCGGCGTTGCACTGAAACTGCATGACGTGCAAGGTCAATCGCATCAGGTCGAACCCGTCTGCGTCAGGCGGGGGCGATTCTTTTCGGCGATAATCGCGGCGAATCGGCTGCACCTGCATCCCGGAAGAAGCTTCACCGCTTTGTTCAGGAGAGCGCGGGCCATTCAGCTATCTTCATTCAAGCGTTTCCTTATCGGGCCGAGTCACGCTAGATCAAGCGGTTTTAGCGCGGACTTAGTCACCATGTACTCTATGAGCAAGACAGCGAATCAGCAGCGCCAGGTCGACACCCTGCTCCGTCAGGCGGTAGCCCTCCAGCAAAACGCGGCGTATGCCGAAGCGGAAGAACTCTACCGCGAGATTCTCGTGCTTCGGCCAAAGCACTTCGATGCGATCCAGTTGCTCGGCGCGCTTTCGTTGCAATCAGGCCGCCTCGAAGAAGGAATCGCGTTGCTGAAACAGGCGGTCGCCATCAACGGTATGCAAGCGCCGATTCACTCGAATCTGGCCTATGCGTTCAACGCGTTGCATCGCTACAAGGAAGGGCTTGCCAGCGCAAATCGGGCGCTCGCCTTGAGCGCTGACTTCGTCGATGCGCTGAACAATCGAGGCAACGCACTGGCCGGGCTGGATCAGCCGGTTGAAGCCCTCGCCAGCTTCGAGCGCGCACTGACCTTGCAAGCGGGATTCGCGCAAGGCTGGAACAATCGCGCCTGCGTGCTGCGCGACCTCGGGCGTCCAGCCGACGCCCTCGCAAGCTGCGATCAGGCGATCACCCTACAGCCGAACTACGCCGATGCATGGAGCAACCGCGCCAACGCGCTAAGCGATCTGAACCGCCCTGAAGATGCGCAGGCGAGCTACCGGCGCGCAATCGAACTGGCGCCTGCGCTTGCCGACGCATGGAACAATCTCGGCCTCACCCTGGTTGACCTGAACCTGCACACGCAAGCCTTGGGTAGCTACGAACACGCCCTCACGCTAAACCCCGGTTTCGCGGAGGCGCACTGGAACGAATCGCTCTGTCTGCTGCAAATGGGCCGGCTCGCCGAGGGTTGGCAGAAGTACGAATGGCGCTGGGAACGCAACCGTATCAAGGCGGGCAAGCGTGTCTTCGCTGAGCCGCTTTGGCTTGGCGATTTTCCGATCGCAGGCAAAACCATTTTGCTGCACGCCGAACAGGGCTTGGGCGACACGCTGCAATTCTGCCGTTACGCGGCGCTCGTGAGCGCCCTCGGGGCGCGCGTCCTGCTCGAAGTGCAGCCTGAACTGATGCGGCTTCTGTCGAATCTGGAAGGCGTAGCCGAACTGATCGAGCAAGGTCAGCCTTTGCCATCCTTCGATTGCCATTGCCCGTTGCTCTCGCTGCCGCTCGCGTTCAAGACGGAGCCGGAAACCATTCCCGCAGGCACGCCCTATCTGCACCCCGATCCGCAGACGGCGCAGCGGTGGGCCGAGCGCATTGGTAACGACGCGCCGGGTGCATTGAAAGTTGGTCTGGTATGGGCAGGCGGCAACCGGCCGCATGTCGCCGAACTTAGAAAAAACGATGCAAGACGCTCGATTGCGCTGAATACCCTGCGGCCCCTCTTCGACATCCCGCAGGTGCAGTTCTACAGTCTGCAAAAAGGACCGGCGGCGCTGCAACTCGTCCAAAGTTCTGAGTCTGGTTCGCGCATCATCGACTACACCGACGAACTCGCCGACTTCGCCGACACCGCCGCCCTCGTCGCTAACCTCGATCTGGTCATTTCGGTCGACACGGCAGTCGCCCATCTCGCTGGCGCCATCAACCGGCCTGTATGGATACTGAACCGCTTCGACACCTGCTGGCGCTGGATGCTGGAACGCACGGACAGCCCCTGGTACCCAGGCGCGCGATTGTTTCGTCAGCCGGCGCTGGGGGAATGGACCAGCGTGATTGAGTCGGTCCGCGAGGCGTTGAGCGTTCGCGCCGCAAGCGGGGTCGACTGACTGCCTGGCCGGCCGCGCAAGTCAGGGCGCGACCGGGCTCGCATCACATCATCCCACTAACCCCGTCGGCCCCGGTCGCATCACATCATCCCACCAACCCCATCGGCCCCGCTCGCCCCACACATCCCACTAACCCCATCGGCCCCGCTCGCCCCACTCATTCCGATCCTATGTCCGGCTCGGAATATTCACACCGGCCACCACCGCCGGACGCGCGAGGAACGCGTCGAGCGCTCGTTTAACCTGCGGGAAATCCGCAAAGCCCACCAGGTCAGCCGCTTCATAGAAGCCCACCAGATTACGCACCCACGGAAAGGTGGCGATATCGGCAATGGAGTACGCGTCGCCCATGATCCACTCGCGCTCCGTAAGGCGTTGCTCTAGCACGCCAAGCAGGCGCCGCGATTCGGCAACGTAACGATCGCGCGGACGCTTGTCCTCGTAATCCTTGCCGGCGAACTTGTTAAAGAAGCCCAACTGGCCAAACATCGGGCCTATGCCGCCCATCTGGAACATCACCCACTGCAGCGTTTCGTAACGGCCGGCGGTATCCTGCGGCATCAACTGACCGGACTTGCTGGCCAGGTAGAACAGGATCGCACCGGACTCGAACAGCGCGAACGGCTTGCCGTCGGGACCATTCGGATCGAGGATGGCTGGGATCTTGTTATTCGGATTCAGCGAAAGAAACGCTGGCGACATCTGATCGTCGGCGTCGAAGCGCACCGTATGCGGTTCATACGGCAAGCCGGTCTCTTCGAGCATCACCGAGACCTTGACGCCATTCGGCGTGGGCAGCGAATAGAGCTGTATCCGGTCCGGATGCTGCGCGGGCCATTTGGCGGTGATCGGGAATGCGGAGAGGTCAGTCATGAGGGCCCTTGTTTAGATGGCGACGGCCTAAATCCCTGACTATCAGTCTCTCGGCAGGTTTCGGCCATCGCGAACAAAGCGATCAATATAAACGCTCTCGCGTATCTTTTCTCGCGAGTACCCGCTCGCCCTCATGGGCATGACGCGGACCCGCTTCCACGCCAACGAGAACTGAGCGGCACGCGCCGCGCCCCCTTGCGCGGTCTCATGCGGCGCCAATTCACCATGGGTCTTTGGTTGCCGTCCCGGCGCGGCGGGTGTAACCCTCGCGCCATAGCGTCGCGCCCACCGACATCAGCACAACGCGTTCATCGGCCGCGAGCAAATCCCACGCTGACGCGAGCCAGTCGGCAAATCCGGCACAGGTAGTTTCGACATCGACGGGTACCTTCCCCTCCAGGAACTGCCGCTCAAACATCGCGATCATTTTTTTGGGTGTCATTGGCTGTCTCCTCTCGATGCACCCAGTCTAAGCGAGCCACGCGCGGCCCGGAAACGTTCGCATACCCTGGCACAGTCATCGGCAACGGTTGCCACATCGCATCAAGCGCTCCGCGGTACCGCCCAGGCCATCACCCAAGGTCCAAAAACAGAAAAGGCGCCGCAGCGCCTTTTCCTCAATCCGTCGCGCCCCTGAACCAACGGGGCTGGACAGCCAATGGTGCATTACGGCGCGTTCTTCTTGGCGTTGTCCTTGGCCTGTTCCTTGCCGTCGCCATATGCCTTGCGGATTTCGCCTGCGCCCTGCTGGAGGTCGCCCTTCAGTTCCTGGGTCTTGTCCCCGGTCGCCTTGCCGACGGCCTCGTTGACCTTTCCCTTGACCTGCTCGGTAACACCCTTCACTTGGTCCTTGTTCATGTTCGGCTCCGTCGTAATTGAATGCCAGCGCAAAGTTACGCCAGTGCCTGGATTCAGCAACGGCTATGCCCAACCCGGTTCAGGTCCAACGAAAACCCAAAAAATTTTGCAAATAACCCTAAAGTCAAGTTTTGGCCTGCCGTTAATGAGGCATGGACCACACGCTGACTGCGTCCAACAATTCATCGTTTGCGACGCTTATCGACCAGGACATCGCGCACATCCGCCGCGTGATGCTGCCGTCCCTGCTCGGCGATCTCGCTGGGCCGATCCTGCCGCCTCACTACTGGCGCGACAGACTGAACCGGTTGCTGGACGCGAGCCACCTGTCCCACGCCCAACTGCGCACCGTCGACAGCCTGCTCCTGCAACTCGACAAATTCCACGCCCGCAACGAACTACCCGCCTGGAACGCGATACCGCTCGCCGCCCACGAAAGCCGCGGCGCCGCGCGGTAAAACACCGACTACGTGTACCTCTGAGCGGGTCAATTCGCCCTGGCTCCTGTCATTTCTACAGGCAAAAAAAAGCCGCGGGCTTATGCCGCGGCTCGAACACACCGTAACGCGGAGATCCTGCGTCACGTTGGAAGCCTAACAACCCTGGATGACAGCCGCAATGCGCCAGCCCGAATACTGGGTTTACGGTTTATTGCCCTGCCATGCCTTGCGCATAACTGGGTTTTCCTTACGCTGTCGGTTTGCCGCGTCAATCTGCGTGATTTTTGCTCGGCCGTGCCCCGAATCACGGGAAAAAGGGACAACTCCAGGTCATAATGTCCGCAAAAATCCCCAGCAAGGACTGCTAGTGACCCAGGCCTCACCGCTCGAACTGCTTAAACAGGCGCGCAACCGCTTTACCCAACGAGAAATCGCTGCTCACGTCGGCAAAGACATCAAAACCGTGCGCCGCTGGGAAAAAGGCGAAACCCCGTGTCCGGCCATGCTCGAACCGGCCCTGCGCGATCTGCTGCATGCAGCTCCTGGCGGTCATAAAGGCGGCGCGGCGGGTGAAGCGAAGTTCCGCTTTATCGATCTGTTCGCCGGCATCGGCGGCATCCGGATGGGGTTCGAGGCGCATGGCGGCGCCTGCGTGTTCACGAGCGAATGGAACGACTTCTCGAAGAAGACTTACCTGGAAAACTACGGCGCGGACCATTCGTTCATTGGCGATATCGTCTCGTATCCCGCTGCCGATGTGCCATCGCACGACGTTCTCCTGGGAGGCTTCCCGTGCCAGCCGTTTTCTATCGCAGGCGTCAGCAAGAAAAACGCGCTGGGGCGTCCGCATGGTTTCGAATGCTCGACCCAGGGAACGCTCTTCTTTGATGTCGCGCGGATCATCGCCGCCAAACGCCCCGCTGCCTTCCTGCTGGAAAACGTGAAGAACCTGCTGTCCCATGACAAGGGCCGCACGTTCGAAGTGATCCTGCAGACCCTGCGCGACGAACTCGGCTACGAGGTGCATTACCGCATCGTCGATGGCCAGCATTTCACGCCGCAACATCGCGAGCGCATCATCATCGTGGGCTTTCGCGACAAGACCGCGTTCTCGTGGGACGACCTGCGCCTGCCGGAGCACGGTCCACGGCTCTCGGCCATCCTGCATCGCACGGATGGCAGCGAACCTGTGCTGCCGTGGGATCACGACCGCTTCTTCGACCACGCGAAAAAGCGCGTGCAGCCGAAATACACGCTGACGTCCAATCTGTGGACTTACCTGCAGAATTACGCGGAAAAGCATCGCGCGGCAGGCAACGGTTTTGGTTTCGGTATGGCCTATCCCGACAGCGTGACGCGCACCTTGTCCGCCCGCTATCACAAGGACGGCTCGGAAATCCTCGTCGATCAGGGCAAGCGCCAGCGCCCGCGCCGTCTTACACCACGCGAATGCGCCCGTCTGATGGGCTTTCCGGATAGCTTTCGCATTCCCGTCAGCGACACCCAGGCGTATCGACAGTTCGGCAATAGCGTCGTGATGCCGGTCATGCGGGAAGTCGCGCGCATCATGCTGCCGCACGTCCAGTCCCTGCTCGCGCAGGAACGTGACGCGGCATCGTCCTCGATATCTGGCATCACCCCACGGGCGCGGTTGCGCTACGCCTGATGGTCGACATTGTCGACAGCGCCACCCGCAGCCGGATGATGTCCGGCATTCGCGGGCGCAACACCAAACCGGAGTTGCTGATCCGCAGCCTGCTGCATCGCCGGGGCTTTCGCTTCCGACTTGACGCCCGCGACCTGCCGGGCCGCCCTGATATCGTTCTGCCGCGCTATCGCGCCGTGGTATTCGTTCATGGCTGCTTCTGGCACGGCCACGACTGCCCGCTCTTCAAATGGCCACAGACTCGCCCGGAGTTCTGGAGCGCCAAGATTGGTCGCAATCGCAGCAACGACGCCCGTGCGAGGGAAGCCCTGCTCGCCGCTGGATGGCGCGTCGCCGTGGTGTGGGAATGCGCATTGCGTGGAGCCAATCGGGATCTCAATGGTGTGCTGGAACGGCTGACTGAATGGCTGCACAGCGAAGCCAGCGAGTTCGACGAGCGCGGCTAATGCTGCCGTTCAGATCGGTACGTCAATCCCGCCATTCAGATCAACCGGGCGCGGCCCGGCTCAGGTAATCGAACGGGCCGCCGGTGATACACTCATTTGGCTCACCCGGGTCTTTCCGGAGCACCTTTGCCGGCGGCCCGGCCCATCTCTAGAACCCTCCTTAAGGAGGCATACGATGGCTGATTTCCGTCTCTGGTCCGACGA
>FTKM01000547.1_pt2 | contig 11831 bp, 14 predicted proteins | sample 1658051 | NCBI WGS metagenome assembly FTKM01 (sample SAMEA3914794, study PRJEB12502) | metagenome | biome: forest; material: soil | place: Canada | collected 2011-07-05 | depth 0.1 m | reverse complement strand
TCGAGATTGACGAGTACCGATAACCCCACGCCTCAAAAACAGAAGCCACGGCGATCCGCACGGCCATAATTTTTTCGACGGGAAGCGGGACAATGCGCACCTCCCGATGTCTCCGCTCAGCTGCGAATGTGGGGACGGCAATGAATACTCCGGAACAGACATGGGGCTGGGAACTGGCAACCCACAGCGAGCTATTGAAGAAGATGCTAGGCGCGTATTCGTCGTTTCATGATTCGGCTGTCCGCTCCTTCTGCATGAGTCGCCAGCGGGAGACGCGGGAGAGTGTGGACGGTCGGCCAATGGCCGGTACGCGAACACGCGACCTGGTAGACGTACGGCTGGAAGTGCTTCACAACCGCTACGGGCCGGCGCCGCTGGACCGGCACCACGACTACGTCATTTTTCTCGATTGTCTTGACGTGCGAACAGCAAACATTGACGTGAACGCCATGCTTGAGGAAGCCACGGTGATGGAATTGACGCTGACCAAAGTCGAAGGCGGATTAATCAAGCTGGACCTGATGCCGAATGTCGGGCTCGATGTGCAGCTTACCTGCACGCAAGTCGTGGTCAGCGAGATACAGCCCTACGTTCGTCCAACCTCGTAAGCGATGTATTCATGGAATCGATGGGCTTGTGCCGAGAGGGCATGGGACTGACATCGAGATGTATCCGTTCGCCCGGGATGATCCAGATGCCTGCTTTGAGGTCGAATCCATCCTATGCCGGGTCGCACACTTTGCCGCTACGCGCCGCCGTCAATACCAGAAACAGCCAGGCGGCGCGCGCTTCGCGCTGTTTGAATTCGGCCAAATGAGTTTTGACGAATGCGGGCACGTCGCGCCAGGACATCGCCGGTTGATGCTCTTTCTTTGCGTTCTGTTTCGGCAGGATATGATCGACCACGCTAACCGGGTTGGCGGCGATATGGCCGTGTGCCCACGCCCATTGCATGACCGCGTGCATCCGCTGGCGGACGCGGCTCCGTCGCATCCCCTCAAGATCCGCTGATTTGCTTAGCAGAATAAGGCGTTTGCCTTATACAAACGCGTCCCTTATCGTCGTTGCTGATTCTGGATTTCACGCGTGCGCTGCGCCTGACGGGCGCTGCACGCTTTGTGACTCAAGCTATGACGACGACCCCATTGCATTCCCGTTGGCCCCTTACCGCACGATCCTCCCGTCGCAAGTCAGGAGACCGCTTTCGCCACGCTGCACAGGCGCTCGCCACCTGTGTTGTTATCGCCCTCGCAACTCCTGTATTGGCCGCCGATCCGTCGGTACTCAGAGTGGGCGATCAAGCGCTTCAAACGCGCGGCATTCTCGAAGCTTCAGGTCAACTGAAGGATTTGCCGTATCAGATCGAGTGGTTCAATTTTCCTGCCGCGCAGCCGTTGGGCGAGGCATTAAACGCGGGCGCGGTGGATGTGGGTGGCCTCGGCGACGCGCCGTTGGTGTTTGCGCTTGCGGCAGGGGCGCGGGTCCGCGCTGTGGCCGCAACGCGCTCGCAGCCGGTGGATCTGGCGATTGTCGTCAATGCGCATTCGCCGCTGACCGATGTCGCGAGTCTGAAGGGCAAACGCATTGCTACCACGCGCGGGTCGATTGGTCACTTTCTCGCGCTAGCGGCGCTGAAAAAAGCCAACGTACCGCTATCCGACGTGACACTCGTCTTCCTCGCGCCGGCAGATGCAAAGGCCGCGCTCGCCTCGGGCAGTGTCGACGCGTGGTCGGTATGGGACCCGTACACGGCGCTTGGCCAGGCGCGCGATCACGATCGCATCATCGCGACCGGCGTCGGTTTGTCGGAAGGTCTCAGCTACCAGGTTGCCACCGAGCGCGCCATTACCGACAAACACGCGCAACTCGCAGACTTTTTGCGGCGCGTGGCGCTCGGCCAGCGCTGGGCCTTGTCGCATCCGGATGAGGTTGCGGCAATGCAGTCGCGCGTGACCGGCCTGCCGCCGGATGTGCTCAAGACGGTCTATCAACGCGGTCAGGTTCATCCCGTTGCGATTGACGACAGCGTGATTACCGCACAGCAGCGCACCGCGGATACTTACACCAGCGCCAACGTGATCCCCACGCATCTGGATGTGCGTGCGAGTTTCGATCGTAGTTTCCCTTTGCCCTGAGCTGCCCTGACTTGCCCTGAGCGTGGCGAATCGCAGCCACGCTCAGCGCGCCGGAGTTTTTGCATGAATGCCCCTGTCCCAGATGCTGGTGTCGCGCGTGCTGCGGCGCGGCGTCATCCGCCGCTTGCAAGCAGCGCATTCGACGCGCTGCTCGCGCAGCTTGGCGCTGAGTTCGCCGCAACCGCTGCCGATTACGACCGCAGCGCCGAATTTCCGCATCGCAACCTGGCCCGTCTGCACGAACATGATCTTCTGTCGTTGACGGTACCGGCCGAAGCTGGCGGTGGAGGGGCCAATCTCGCGCAGGCATTGAAGGTGGTGCGGGCGGTTGCGCGCGGGGAACCGTCGACGGCGCTGGTGCTGGTCATGCAGTATCTGTTTCATCATCGCCTGCAGGCGAACGCGCGCTGGCCCGTTGAACTGCGCGAACGGGTCGCGCATGAGGCGGTGCGCGACGGCGCGCTGATCAATTCGCTGCGCGTCGAACCCGAACTCGGCACACCGGCACGCGGCGGTTTGCCAGCAACGGTCGCCAGACGCCAGGGCGACGGTTGGCTGATCAACGGACGCAAGCTGTATTCAACGGGTAGTCCCGGCCTGACGTGGCTGGCGGTGTGGGCGCGCAGCGACGAGACGCCGCCGCGCGTCGGCGTGTGGCTGGTACGGCGCGATACGCCGGGCGTACACGTCGGAGCGTTATGGAATCATCTCGGCATGCGCGCGACGGGCAGTCATGAAATCGTCTTCGAAGAGGTATTCGTGCCGCTTGCACATGCGGTGGATGTGCAGCTACCGGGCGCCCCAGGCGCCGGACTCGATGCGTTGGGCCTCGCGTGGATGAGCGTGCTGCTGCCGGCGGTCTACGACGGTATCGCGCGGGCGGCGCGCGACTGGTTCGCTAACTGGGCCGCGACGCGTGCGCCTGCCAACCTTGGCGCGCCGCTATCGAGCCTCCCGTCCTTTCAGCAGACGCTTGGACGTATCGACGCGTTGCTGTTCAGCAATCGTGTGTTACTGGACGCCGCCGCGCAAGGTGAACAGGTGGCGCTTGATGAGGCGCCGCTTGTCAAATACACCGTGACGAACCAGGCAATCGAAGCCGTGCAGATAGCGGTGGAGGCTGCAGGCAATCCGGCTCTTAGCCGCGATAATCCGCTGGAGCGTCACTACCGCGACGTGTTGTGCGCGCGTATTCATACGCCGCAGAACGATTCGGTGTTGCAGGGTGCCGGGCGAGCCGGATTCGCGCGTTCCTGAGGCGCGGCACCGAGCCCTTTCCGGTCACGAACAAGCCCTGCCCGATGGCGCATTTGCGTGACAAAAGAGTGGCCAAAATTCACTCGTCGAGTCGGTGTAAACGCTGGCTCGCCTAACGTCTATATTGCGTCTAAATTACTGGCACCTGGGCAAAATAGCCGAGGGACCAGACGGCCGTGAGCAGCGGCCAGTTCCGGGCGAAAGCGCTATTTTCAGTGACCTGCAATCGCCAACATCTGCGGATTGCCACTGATTGCTTCGCACGGATTCGGGCCGCTGCGTGTCGTCGTTGTGGCTTTTCCGCAATATCCTCCAGCCGGTCGCAGTCGTTGCGTCTGCGTTGCGTCGGCGTCACTCGTCGCTCATCATTTCCCAGGTCATTTCCACCGCGCGCCGCACGGCGCCTTTGGGCACGCTTGCGCGCCCGCGCTTTGTGAGTTTTGTTATCCTGTAGCACACCATTCATAAAGATGTCCGCATCCCATAGGGAACAATGGCTTCAAGCTTCAGACTGCTTACCGTCGCCGTGCTGACCGCCACGCTTTTGCTGGCGGGGTGCGATGATCAACAGGGCCAGCGCGCCGTGCAAAAACTCAAGGAATTTTTTAATGCCGTCAAGCCAGACGCATTGTTGTTAAAGGACCTCACGCCCGGTATCTCGACGGAAGAGCAGGTCCGCAACCAGATGGGCAAGCCGGAAACCGAACGCACGTTTACCGACGGCTCGAAGCGCCTCGAATATCCGCGCGGCCCGCAGGGGCTCAACACCTACATGGTGGATATCGACAGCGACGGCAACCTGCTCGCCATCACCCAGGTCCTGACGGCCGCAAACTTCGCGAAGATCCAGCCAGGCATGAGCGAGGACGAAGTACGCCGGCTGCTCGGCAAGCCGGGACAGGTGGCGGTTTTTCCTCTCAAGCCGGAGACGGTCTGGAGCTGGAAATGGCGCGAAGGGGGCGTCACGCAGGAAGCCTTCTTCAACGTGCATTTTGACCAGTTTCACAAGGTATATACGACGTCGCGCTCCGACGTGATTCGCGGACGATAAGGAGAAAAACATGCTGCGACGGCGTCCTCATTCACGCATTGGTCTTGTGCTGGGCGGCGGTGCCGCGCGGGGCTGGGCGCATATCGGTGCGATTCGCGCGTTGCACGAGGCCGGCATCAAGCCGGACGTGGTGTGCGGCACCTCGATCGGCGCGCTGGTCGGGGCGGTGTATGCGAATGGCGATCTCGACTGGCTCGAAGAATGGGTGTCGCGGCTCACGTGGCAGACGGTGGTGCGCCTGCTCGATCTGCGCATTTCCGGCGGTCTGCTCGGCGGTCGCAAGGTGATCCAGGTGTTCGCCAACCAGTTCAACGGTTGCGACATCAGCGGGTTGCAAATGCCGTTTGCGGCAGTGGCGACCGAACTCGATTCGGGCCGTGAAACCTGGATACAGGACGGCAGCGTGGTGGACGCGGTCCGTGCGTCGATTGCGATTCCGGGCATTTTCACGCCGGTGTGGCAAAACGGCGTATGGCTCGTGGATGGCGGCTTGAGCAATCCGGTGCCCGTTTCCGTAGCGCGCGGCATGCGCTCGGACTGTGTGATCGCGGTGGACCTGAATAGCGACATTCTGAATGGCCGCGACTTCGGCGGCGTGACTGTTGCCACGCCCGTGCTTGATCCCGAAGCGCCGCCGCCGGGGTCGCTGCGCAAAAACGGCAAGCCGTGGCCGAGCTGGCTCGCGCCTCCCGATGCGCAGTTTACGGCCGACGTACGCGTCGCGCCCGCGCCAAGCGCACGCGTGCCGTCGATGCTGAGCTCGATCGCGCAGAGCATCGACATCATGCAGGTGCGCATCACGCGCAGCCGGCTGGCAGGGGAGCCTGCGGATATCCTGATTCAGCCACGCCTGGGCGGAATGGGGATTTTCGATTTCCACCGCGCCGGCCCGGCTATTGCAGAAGGCCGTGCGGCAGTTGAGCAGATGTTGCCGGCCATTCGCGCAAGACTAGGAATGGACTGACGGGCACGAACAGAGGCGCGGCAACACTGCGCTCAGAGGCCGCCCGCATTCTTCGAGGCAATGACCCGGCAAATCCGCTTGCCCGAGCTTTCGCTCGTCACATCTTCGAACAGCAGGATCGCGCAGTCCACTAGCGCGTCCATCACGAGCTTCGGATCGAAGGCGGTGTAAAGGCGGCCATCCGGCTGCCGCTGATCCGCTCCCTCAGTGACTCGCCACGACAGATACAGCACGCCATTGCGCCGCAAGATGCGCCGCAGGTTATCCACCGCGAGCGGAATCGTTTCGAGCGGCAAATGCATGATTACCGTCTCGCAGACGACATTGTCGAAGGTCTCGACGATGGCTTCGAGCGAAGGCAGACTCGCCTCACCAAACGTGATGTGTGGATGCAGCCGCCGCGCTTCGGCGAGAAGCCCCTCTGCGGCATCGAAGCCCGTCACGTCATAGCCCTGCGTGGCGAGCCAGGCCGCGTTGCGGCCGTTGCCGCAGCCAATTTCGGCGGTCTGGCCTTGCGGGATCAGATACGTCTCGAATAGTGCGTACAGGTCGTTCGGCGGCGGCTGATCGAGCCATTCGTGACTGTAACGGGCCGCGTCCCGCGAGTAGGCGTCGAGCGTAGCGGTATCGAATCGTGAGGTCATGCGCGAAGTCCTTCGTAAGAGCGCGCGAGGCGCGCTGGTGAGACGCTGACGGCGCAGCCATGAAGTGTCAAGGCGGTGCCAACCAGGCGGCGAAGCAGCAAGCCTGAAAACGTGCGCCAAGAGACGGCTGACCATCGCAGTGTAGCGGGTTTGCCCTGGTCATGAAGTGCCAGGCAGACTCACCCGGCGCCATCTCCGGTCTATCGGAAAAGCGACCCGAAACTTGCTAAATCGCGGCGGCAGGACCTGTCGTGTCGAGCCCTTACAAGCACATAGCACCCGCTAGAACAGGGGACTCGGGGCTTCGTGCCAGGGCATCGGGTGGATGTTGCATCGCAGCATCGAAGCGCGCGCCTGTTTGAGCAAATCATTTTCGCTTGCGAGTATCCGCGCCATGCCTGCCGGATGGCACGCATCAGCGCTCTTGCCTCTGGCGGCTCGCAAGACCACGCGAGACCAGGCGAGACCGCGCAAGTCGCTAATGCAAGACCGCGCAAGACGCCAACGCCATACCGGCGGTCCAGCGCCGCATCGTGACGCTGGAAAGTCAAAAACCCTGGATGGAGACAAACGTGTTCCTTTACGGCTTTGGTCCGGTGCTCCTCGCCGGTACGATCCAGACAATCGAGCTGTCGGTGCTTTCGCTCATCGCAGCGGTTCTGCTCGGGCTGGCGGGCGCGGCCGCGAAACTCTCGTTCAACCGGCCACTGCGCATGCTCGGCACGGGCTATACGACGCTGATCCGCTCGGTGCCGGACCTCGTGCTGATGCTGCTGCTGTTCTACAGCATCCAGATCGGTGTCAACGATCTCACCGACGCGCTGAATCTCCCTCAATTCGATATCGATCCGTTCGTGGCGGGCGTGATCACGCTCGGCTTCATTTACGGCGCGTACTTTACCGAGACGTTTCGCGGCGCGTTTCTCGCGGTGCCGCGCGGCCAGCTCGAAGCGGGCGCCGCGTACGGCATGAGCGGAGCGCGGGTGTTCACCCGCATCCTGTTTCCGCAGATGATGCGCTTCGCGTTGCCAGGCATCGGCAACAACTGGCAGGTGCTGGTGAAGGCGACCGCGCTGGTGTCGATCATCGGTCTGGCCGACGTCGTGAAGGCCGCGCAGGACGCCGGCAAAAGCACCTTCAACATGTTTTTCTTCATCCTGATTGCCGCGCTCATCTACCTCGCCATTACCTCGGTATCGAATCTCGTGCTGATCTGGCTGGAGCGGCGTTATTCCATTGGCGTGCGGCACGCGGAGCTTTGAGAGAAACCCCATGATCGAGATCCTTTCACAATTCGGCCGCGCCTTCCTCTACTGGGACGGCCAGCGCCTCTCCGGCCTCGCGGTGACCTTGTGGCTGCTGGTGGCGTCGATCGGCATTGGCTTTGTTTGCGCGGTGCCGCTCGCAGTTGCGCGTGTGTCGAAGAAACGCTGGCTATCGACGCCAGTGCGCATCTATACCTACGTGTTTCGCGGCACGCCGTTGTACGTGCAACTGTTGCTGATCTATACGGGCATGTATAGCCTCGACTTCGTGCGCTCGCATCAATTACTGGATGCGTTCTTCCGCAGCGGTTTTCACTGCGCTATCCTCGCGTTCGCACTGAACACCTGCGCCTACACCACCGAGATTTTTGCCGGCGCGATCCGCTCCACCTCGCACGGCGAAGTCGAGGCCGCCCGCGCTTACGGCATGAGCGGCTTTACGATGTACCGCCGCATCGTGATACCGTCCGCTTTGCGCCGGGCGCTGCCGTTGTACAGTAACGAAGTGATCCTGATGCTGCACGCAACCACGGTGGCATTTACGGCGACGGTGCCGGACATCCTGAAGGTCGCGCGGGACGCCAATTCGGCGACCTACGATTCGTTCAGCGCGTTCGGCATCGCGGCGCTGATCTATCTTGCGGTATCGTTCGCGCTGGTTGCGGCCTTCCGGCGGGCTGAGCGCCACTGGCTCGCGTATCTGGCAGTGCGGCCGCGTTGAGCGGACGCCGCGGTTTGCTAACGTATCGGTTGGGTCGCGACTTGCTGGCTGACGCGACGCAGCATGGGTTCACTCCGTCGTCACACTCCTGCGACGGGTCTGCATTCACCTTGGGAGAGCATCTTGCTCCACACGACTCAAACTGAAGCCTGCAAGCTTGCCGTGCAGGACATCCACAAGCGCTACGGGGATAACGAAGTGCTCAAGGGCGTGTCGATGAACGCCAACAAGGGCGACGTCATCAGCATCATCGGCGCGAGCGGGTCGGGCAAGAGCACGTTCCTGCGCTGCATCAACTTTCTGGAGCGACCGAACGCCGGACAGATCGTGGTCGACGGCGAGGCGGTGAAGACGAAGGCCGATCGCGCCGGCAACCTCGAAGTAGCGGATCACAAGCAACTGCAACGCATCCGTACCAAGCTTGCGATGGTGTTCCAGCACTTCAACCTGTGGGCGCACATGAACGTGATGGAGAACATCGTCGAGGCGCCGATCCACGTCCTGGGACTGTCGCGCCGTGAAGCCGAAGACCGCGCCCGCGAGTATCTGGAGAAGGTGGGACTCGCGCCACGCCTCGAAAAGCAGTATCCGTCGCATCTGTCGGGCGGTCAGCAGCAGCGCGTCGCGATTGCGCGTGCGCTAGCCATGAACCCGGACGTGATGCTGTTCGACGAACCAACTTCCGCGCTCGATCCCGAACTGGTGGGCGAAGTGCTGAAGGTCATGCAGAAGCTCGCGGAAGAAGGCCGCACGATGATTGTCGTCACGCACGAAATGGGTTTCGCGCGCAACGTGTCGAACCACGTGATGTTTCTGCATCAAGGCCGCACCGAGGAAGAGGGTGTGCCTGCGGAAGTGCTGGGGTCGCCGCGCAGCGAGCGCCTCAAGCAGTTCCTCTCCGGCAGCCTCAAATAACGCTCTGACTTCCGCCCAGCGATCGACCTCTTGATGGCCCGCACGTCGTCCAGTCCCGCACGTACCACGCAGGTGGCGATCGTCGCCTTGCCGCCGGCGTCGATGTCGGGCGTGGGGCCGATCGTCGATGCGCTGAATCTCGCCAACGAAATCGACGGCCGCGCGCTGTACCGCTGGCAGGTCTGTTCGTGGGACGGCCGTCCGGTGCAGCTAGCAGGCGGCGCGCAATGGCCGGCGGATGCCGCGTTTGGCGACGCCATCGCCTGCGACTGGCTGATCATCATCAGCGAGCGCTTCCAGCAGTTCGCCGATTACCGGCTGTTCCTTGCCAGCCTGTCGCGGGTCGGACAACGCACGCCGCTTGTCACGGGTATTCATCATGGTGTCTGGTGGCTTGCCATGGCGGGGCAACTGTCCGGTTATCGCGTGAGCGTCAACTGGGAAACCTATCAGCAGTTTTCCGAGCAGTTCGAGCGCTCCATCGTGACCCAGCAGATCTTCGAAATCGACCGTGATCGCGCTACCTGTGCAGGCGGCCAGGCGACCGTCGACTTCATGCTGGCGATGATCGCCCGCGACCACGGCCCCGAACTCGCCGAGCGTATTGCCGATACGCTTGGGGTAGGCGTGTTGCGTGCCGGCGCGGAGCGGCAGCGCATTCCATTCGTCACGGCCCCGGGTGAACGCCATCCACGCCTGAACGACGCGCTGCTTCTGATGGAAGCGAATATCGAAGACCCGCTGACCAGCGATGAAATCGCCGGACTTGTGGGTGTGTCGCGACGGCAGCTTGAGCGGCTGTTTCGCCAGTATCTGGGTTCGATGCCATCCAAGTACTACCTGGGTCTGCGTTTGTCGAAAGCGCGCACGCAGTTGCAGCGCACCAGCAAATCGGTGGTGCAGATCAGCCTCGCATGCGGATTCTCGTCGGCGGCGCATTTTTCCAACGTGTACCGCGAACGCTTTGGCGTGACCCCGCGTGAGGATCGCCGCAACTGGATCGAAAAGCAGACCGGCGCGACCGGCAGCGCCGCGAGCGAGCCACGGCCCGCTGCCTTGATCGAACCGCCCGATGACACCGGACACTAGCCTCCATTTCGGCCCGTTGGGCCACGACCCCGATAGAACGCGTCGCGTATGCGCAAGACGTTTTGCCCGTGGTTTCCTAAACTAACGTCATACCGTCATTACCTGTAACGAGGACTTGCCATGAACGACCTGACTGTGACACGCCAGACTTTCGACGAAGTAATGGTGCCGGTGTTCGCGCCCGCTGCCTTCGTGCCGGACCGCGGTCTCGGGTCGCGCGTCTGGGATACGCAGGGCCGCGACTATATCGACTTCGCTGGCGGCATCGCCGTGACGGCGCTCGGTCATGCGCATCCGGAGTTGCTAAAGGTGCTGGGCGAGCAGGGCAGCAAGCTGTGGCATATCGGTAACGGTTATACCAACGAACCGGTCTTGCGTCTCGCGAAGCGCCTCGAAGCGCTGACTTTCGCCGACCGGGCGTTTTTCGCCAATTCCGGCGCGGAAGCCAACGAAGCCGCGCTGAAACTGGCGCGCCGCGTCGCCTTCGACCGTCACGGCGTCGAGAAGGATGAAATCATCTCGTTCACGCAGTCGTTTCATGGCCGCACGTTCTTTACCGTCAGCGTGGGCGGCCAGCCGAAGTACTCCGAAGGCTTCGGCCCGGTACCGCAGGGCATCGTCCATCTGCCGTACAACGATATCGAAGCCGCGCGCAAGGCGATTGGCGCGAAGACCTGCGCGGTGATCGTCGAGCCGATCCAGGGCGAAGGCGGCGTGATCCCGGCAGATCCGGCGTTCCTGAAGGCACTGCGCGAAGCCTGCGACGCGCACGGCGCACTGCTGATTTTTGACGAGGTACAAACGGGGGTCGGCCGCAGCGGCTATTTCTACGCGTATCAGGACACGGGTGTGACGCCCGACATCCTGACCACCGCGAAGGCGCTTGGCAACGGTTTTCCGATCGGCGCCATGCTGACCACCAAAGAACTCGCCGCGCACTTCAAGGTGGGCGTGCACGGCACAACCTACGGTGGCAATCCGCTTGGCGCGGCCATCGCGGAGAAGGTGGTCGAACTGATCAGCGACCCGAAGCTGCTCGAAGGCGTGCGTTCGCGCAGCGAGACGCTCAAGGGCCATCTGGCGAAACTCAATGAGCGCTTTGGCCTGTTCACGGAAGTGCGCGGCAAGGGGCTTCTGATCGGTGCAGAACTGAGCGGTGCGTTCAGGGGCCGCGCCAAGGATTTCGTCACGGCCGCTGGCAAGCATGGCGTGATCATGCTGATGGCGGGTCCGGATGTGTTGCGCTTCGTACCGTCGCTCATCATGCCGCTCGACGACATGGAAGAAGGCTTTGCGCGTCTGACGAAGGCGATTGAGGAAATCGTCAGCGCGAGCGCTGCTGTGCCGGCGCGCTGAGCGGCGGGTCGAGCGTTTCACCAAACCGCTCGCCAAGCCGCTCGCCGATCGCTGTAGAACCTGGCATCCCACTCAACCACTGGAACGACGATGCTCTTCGTACGCCCCGGCCGCCTCGCCGATCTCGATGCGCTCGAACACATGGCGCGCACGGCTCAACCCGTGTTGCACTCGCTGCCGCATGACCGACGTGCGCTCGAAGCGCGCGTCGCACTGTCGGAAGATTCGTTTCGTGCGGAAGTGGATTTTCCGGGCGAAGAGTTTTATCTGTTCGTGCTCGAAGACAGCGAGACGGGCAAGCTGCTCGGCACCGCGAGCATCGTTGCAGCCGCCGGTTATTCCGAGCCTTTCTACGCATTTCGCAACGACGCGCTGATTCACGCGTCGCGTGAATTGCATGTGAACCGCAAGATTCACGCGCTGACCATGTCGCA
>FTKM01009775.1_pt1 | contig 11879 bp, 3 predicted proteins | sample 1658051 | NCBI WGS metagenome assembly FTKM01 (sample SAMEA3914794, study PRJEB12502) | metagenome | biome: forest; material: soil | place: Canada | collected 2011-07-05 | depth 0.1 m | reverse complement strand
CGAGGGCGAGGCGGGCGTCGCACATTGGCGCATGCGGCTGACCGAGGCCCTCGGTCCGTACGGACAACTCGTCGTCAATCTGATTCCGCAGCTCGAGGAGGTGATCGGCCCGCAACCGGCAGTGCCGGAGTTGCCGCCGCAGGAAGCACAGGTTCGCTTCCAGGGTGCGTTGGCGGGTTTCATCAGCGCGTTTGCGGACGCCGAGCATCCGCTCGTGCTCTTCCTGGACGATCTGCAATGGGTCGACGCAGGCACGCTGGACCTGCTCGAAAGTCTGCTTGGCGCGTCGAAGCTGCGGTATCTATTGCTAGTCGGCGCGTACCGCGATAACGAAGTGGGCGCGATTCATCCGCTCACTCGCGCGCTGGAAGCCATCCGCGAATCGGGCGTGCCGGTTCACGAGATCGTGCTCAGGCCGTTGCACGTTGCCGAAGTAACACGCCTCGTTGGCGGAGCATTGCATGTCGAGCCGACTGACGTCGCGTATCTCGCCCAGTTCATCTTTGGCAAGACCGGAGGCAATCCCTTCTTCACCGTGCAGTTTCTCAAGATGCTTGCCGAGGAAGGTCACCTCGCTTTCGACGCGACGCGCCGCGCTTGGCAATGGGACATGACGCATCTTCGCGAGGCGCGCTTCTCAGACAGTGTCGTCGATCTGATGGTCGGCAAGATCGAACGCGTGGCGAGCCCCACTCAGATCGTGCTCAAGCAGTTCGCATGCTTTGGCAATAGCGCGACCACGGCGATGCTTGCGCGAGCCTGCGGGATGGCCGAAGCGGACATGCACCGGGAGCTTGCCGACGCTGTGATCGCGGGTCTTGTGTTCAGACGCGAGCAGGGCTATGCGTTCCTTCACGATCGCGTGCAGGAAGCGGCTTACGCATTGATTCCGGCGCACGAACGTGCGGCGGCGCATCTGCGGATCGGCAGGATGTTCACGGCGAACGCGACAGCGGCGGAGATCGAACAGAATATCTTCGAGATCGTCAGCCAGTACAACCGGGCGGTCGATCTGATCGACGACTCCGATGAGCGACGAAGGGTCGCGGAATTCAATCTGAGCGCTGGGCGACGCGCAAAAGCGTCGTCGGCTTATGCGTCGGCATCGACCTATCTATCGCAAGGCAGCGCGTTGCTCGACGACGAGAGCTGGGAGACGCAATACACGCTCAAATTCGCGCTCGAAAGCAGTCTTGCGGAGTGTGAGTTTCTCGCCGGCAACACCGATTCGGCGAAAGAGCGGCTCACGACGCTTGCGCAGCGCGCGAGAAGTCTGCCCGACCGGGCTGCGATCGCGTGGCTACGCGTCACGCTGTTCACAGCGCTAGACCAGAGCGACCTCGCGGTGCAGATTTGCCTTGATTACTTACGTGGCGTAGGCATCGACTGGGACCCGCATCCCACTCGTGAAGAGGCGCGCGCCGAGTATGACCGGCTGTTGTCCCAGATCGGCGACTCGCCGATCGAGTCGCTGATTGATCTGCCGCTGCTCGCCGACCGCGACCGGCGAGCGACGCTGGATGTGCTCACGGCGGTCTTGCCGCCCGCATTTTTTAGCGACGAAAATCTGGTCTGCCTCGTGTTGTCCCGTATGGCGAACGAGAGCCTCGAACATGGCAACAGCGACGCGTCGTCGATCGGCTATACCTACCTCGGGATGGTCGCGGGTCCGGTGTTCGGTGACTACGAAGCGGGTTTTCAATTCGGCCAACTGGGACTCGCGCTCGTGGACGAACGCGGACTGGAACGCTTCAGGCCACGCGTCTACATGTGCTTCGCGTATCACGTGATGCCGTGGACGAAACATATTCGCACGGCGCTGCCATTACTACGGCGTGCGTTCGATGTTGCCAGCGAGAGCGGCGATCTCACCTATACGGGTTTCAGCAGTTGTTGCCTCGTCACGAGCCTGTTGGCCGCGGGCGATTCGCTGGTTGACGTCGAGCGCGTCGCCCAGCAGCGTCTGAGTGTGGTTCAGGCGGCGAAATTCGGCCTGATCGTCGATATCATCGGTTCGCAATTGCAACTCATCCGCGCCTTGCGTGGCGTGACGTCCTCGTTTGCGTCCTTCAACGACGAAGCGTTCGACGAAACGGCATTCGAACACCATCTCGAAGCCGATCCGTGTCTGGCGATTGCCACCTGCTGGTACTGGATCCGCAAGCTGCAAGGACGCTACATTGCGGGGCAGATAACGGAAGCGATCGATGCAGCCGCCAGGGCGGCGCCGTTGCTGTGGACCTCGTCGGGGCACTTCGAACTTGCCGAATATCACTTCTACGCCGCACTCGCACGGGCACGCCACTACGACGATGCGGCAGCCGACGAGCGTGCGGCCCAACTCGACGCACTGACCGGGCACCATGCCAAGCTCGTCATCTGGGCCGAACACTGTCCGAGCAATTTTGCATGCCGTAGCGCGCTCGTCGCCGGCGAGATAGCACGTATCACCGGCAACGAGTTTGAGGCGATGCGTCAGTACGAAAGCTCAATCCGCCTTGCGCGCGAGCATGAGTTGCCACATGTCGAAGCGCTAGCGCATGAAGTCGCCGGGAGGTTTTATCTGGCGCGCGAATTCACGACGATTGCGTTTGTCTATCTGGGCAACGCGCGGCTGGCTTACCTTCGATGGGGCGCATTAGGCAAGGTTCAGGCGCTCGACCGGCGCTATCCGAACCTGGTGCGTCGACCGGCGGATGCGCCTGCACGGAGCATCGTGGCCGAGCAACTGGATGTCGAGACCGTCGTCAAGGCGTCGCAGGCTATTTCGGGCGAGATTGCTTTTGACAAACTGATTCGCACGTTGATGACCATCATGCTCGAACATGCCGGCGCGGGACGTGCGCTGCTCGTGTTGCCGCGTGACGAGCAATTGCGGGTCGAAGCGGAAGCGCTGACGAGCCGCGAGGGTGTCGAAGTGCGTTTGCGCAGCGAGATCGTGACACCCCGCGATTTGCCGGTGTCGATACTGCATGCCAGCATGCGCAGCCAGGAGCGCGTTCTGCTCGATGACGCCTCGCTGCCCAATTCATTTTCAGCGGACGAATATTTCCGTTCGGCCGGAGCGCGCGCCGTGCTGTGTTTGCCGCTCGTCAAGCAAGCGAGGCTGATGGGCGTGCTCTACCTCGAAAACGACCTCGCGCCAGGTGTGTTCACCCCGGCGCGTCTTGCGATGCTCGAACTTCTGGCGTCGCAGGCAGCGATCTCGCTCGAAAACGCATCGCTGGAGGAAAAAGAGGCGCTGCTCGAAGAGAAAGAAGCGTTGCTGCACGAGGTTCATCATCGGGTAAAGAACAACCTGCAACTCATCAGCAGCCTGCTCAATCTGCAGGCGGCGCGTGTGACCGACAAGTCCGTGGCCGAACTGTTCGCGGACAGCCGCAATCGGGTGCGATCAATGGCACTTGTGCACGAAAACCTGTATCGGGCCGGTAACTTCGCACGCATCATGATGGCGACCCACGTGAAAAATCTGTGCGGCCATCTGGCGCGTGCCTATGACATGCGACGTATGGGCGTGGAGTTGCAGATCGAAGTTGATGGCGTGCAACTCGACATGAACCGCGCGGTGTCGTGCGGGCTGATCATCAACGAACTGGTGTCGAACGCGTTGAAACATGCATTTCCCGATGGCCGCAGCGGCTGCTTGCGGGTCGAGCTAAGGTTGATCGACCAGGAGCGATGTCAACTGACTGTCGCAGATGACGGCGTGGGCATCGCCCCGGGATTCTCGCTGGAAAAAGCCGACTCGCTCGGCCTGCAACTCGTCCATGACCTGACTCGCCAGTTGCAGGGCACGGTGGACCTGAGCCGTGCTGACGGCACCACTTGCAACATCCTCTTCAATGCATATGGACGTGGATAGGCATACACCATGGCAGGCGCACGAATTCTAATAGTCGAAGACGATCGGGTCGTCGCTAGAGATATCGCGCAACAGATGAGCACGGCGGGCCACACCGTGGTTGGCGTAACCACGCGCGGTGAGGACGCGCTTTCCATTGCGGCCGACACCGCACCTGATCTCGTGCTGATGGACGTGCGGCTGGAAGGCGAACTCGACGGTATCGACACGGCACGACTGCTTCGCGAAAACCTGAACCTGCCGGTTGTTTTCCTGACCGCCTATGCAGACGAGGACACCGTCCGGCGTGCTACGGTCACGGAACCGTTCGGCTACGTCCTCAAGCCCTTCGACGACACGCAACTGCGTACCGTCGTGGAAATGGCGCTCTATAAGCACAATGCGGAGAGACGGCTGCGCGAGAGCGAGCAACGCTATGCCGTCACGCTTTCGAGCATCGGCGATGCGGTTATCGCCACCGACCGTGAGTCACGCATCAACTTTATCAATCCAGTCGCCGAACTGCTGACCGGCTGGCCGCGCAACGAGGCGCTGGGACGGCCGCTCGTGGACGTGTTTCGGGTGATCAACGAAACCACTCGTGCGCCGGCGGAAGATCCCGTAGCGGCTGTGCTGGCGGCAGGGTGCATCGTCGGTCTCGCGAATCACACGGTACTGCTGGCGCGCGATGGTCGCGAGATCGCGATTGACGACAGCGGGTCGCCGATCATCGACGATCGCGAGGAAATTCGAGGTGTCGTGCTGGTGTTTCGTGATGTGACGCAAAGGCGCCGCGCCGAAGAGGCCGAAATCCTGCGTGAAACAAACGCACGGCTCGAAATGGCGATGCATGGGTCCAACGTTGGCGTGTGGGAAATCGACATGCCGGCGGGCGATCATCGACACGGCTTCGCGCGCTTCTCGAACATCTGGGAATGGCTCGGCTACTCACGGCCAGAAACGTTACTCGACTACGACGCATACATGAGCGTGGTCCTTCCTGAAGACCGCGCCCGGACGGAGTCGACGATGCTCGAATACCTCGACCGGCGCGTCGACGCATTCGAACTGGAAAACCGCTTGTCGCACAGTGACGGCAGCGTGCGATGGGTGCTCGTGCGCGGCATGGCAAGCTGGGACGCGAGCGGAAAACCGATCCGCTTCGTTGGCAGTATCGTGGATATCACCGAACTGAAACTGACCGAGCAGGCGTTGCGTTCAAGTGAAGCCCGTTTTCGCGGCACCTTCGAAAACGCAGCAGTGGGCATCGCGCACTGCGATCTGGACGGGCGGTATTTGCGCGTGAATCAACGCTGGTGCGAGATCGTCGGCTACCAGCGCGAAAGCTTGTTGTTGCGGCGCTTTCACGACATGATCGACCCGGGTGATCTTGCAGCAAGCGAGGAGAAGTATTGCTTGCTGGGTGAGGGACGGCTCTCGCACTATTCGGAGGAAGTGCCGGTCGTCAAAGCGGACGGATCGCGCGGGTGGGTAAGCGTGTCGGTTGCGCTTCAGCGTGACGCATCCGGGCGCGCGCTCCACACCATTGCGATCCTGCAGGACATTTCCTCACGCAAGGCGCTGGAGGACACCGTGCGCGTCGCAAAGGACGCAGCCGAGGCCGCGAATCGCGCGAAAGATCAGTTCCTCGCAAACATAAGCCACGAATTGCGCACGCCATTGAACGGCATCCTGGGCTATGCACAAATTTTGCGGCGCGATGGCGAGATGACCGAACGGCAATTGGCGAGCCTCGGTGTGATCGAACAGAGCGGAGAACATCTGCTCATGCTCATCAACGACATTCTCGACTTTGCGCGCATCGAAGCGGGCAAGCTCGATCTCAACGTGACGGATGTCCCCCTCGGCCCGTTTTTGCGCGTGATAGCCGAAATGGTGAGCTTGCGCGCCGATCAGAAGCAACTTGTATTGAACTACGAGGCGTCTCCCAATCTACCGAAAGTGTTTCGGGTCGACGAGAAGCGCCTGCGGCAGGTTCTATTGAATCTCCTCACCAATGCGATCAAATTCACGGACCGAGGAGAAATTACGTTAGCGGTGCGAATGATGGCCGATGGGCGTCTGCGGCTGGAAGTCAGGGACACTGGCGTGGGTGTGAGTCCAGACCGGCTGGAGGCAATCTTTCAGCCATTTGAACAGGCGGGAGATTTCACGCGGCGCACCGGTGGAGTTGGTCTGGGGCTCGCGATCAGCCGCCAGCTCGTACGCATGATGGGCAGTGAAATCCTCGTGACGAGCAGCGTCGGGCAAGGTAGCACTTTCTGGTTCGAGCTCGATGCGCCGGTGTCTGACGCGAAGGTGGTGGATCTTCAGCCGGCGCTCGACATTGTCGGATATGAGGGCAACCCGCGACATGTTCTCGTGATCGATGACGTTGCGGCGAATCGCGCGTTGATCGTCGATACGCTCGAACGCTGCGGCTTTCGCGTATCGCAGAGTAGCGACGGCCGCGACGCGCTTGCCAAAGCCGAGGTGTCGCGGCCCGATCTCATTCTGCTGGACACGGTGATGCCGGTGATGGGCGGGATCGAGATGCTCGCCCAGATTCGGGCTTCGCGCTCGCTATGCGATGTGCCGGTGATTGCCGTGTCTGCCGATGCATCGCGGCGCAATGCGCAGGCCAATCTCTCCGCGGGTGCGAGCGCTTTCCTGGAGAAGCCACTGGACCTCGGCCGCTTGCTCGAAGAGATCTGCGTTCTGCTCGCACTGAAGTGGACCTATCGCGCGACGCCGGTTAAAACGACCGAGGTGGCCGTCGTGCCTCCCCGGGACGAGATGGCCACCTTGCATCGATTGGCGCTGCGCGGATCGATGCGCGACATTGTCCGCCACGCAGATTATCTGGTGGACCTTGATGGCCGATATGAAGGCTTCGCGAGGCAATTGCGCCGGCTCGCGATGAGCTATGAGTCGCAGGCGCTACTTGCATTGATCGAACAACATCTAGGGCACGATACGTGAGCACAAACGAACTCTTCAACGCGGGTGTACCTACTGTGCTGGTTGTCGATGACACACCGGCCAATCTTGGCCTGGTCGTCGATTGCCTCGAGGGCAAGAATCTGCGGGTGGCAATTGCGCGTGACGGTGACGAGGCACTGCGCCGCGCTGAACTGGTGCTGCCGGATCTGATTCTGCTCGATGTCATGATGCCTGGGCCTGACGGCTTTGAGACCTGTCGTCAGTTGAAAGCGACGGACAAGACCCGGGACATCCCGGTGATATTCATGACGTCGCTTACTCAAACTGACGAGAAGATCAAAGGTTTCCGCGCCGGTGCCGTCGACTACATCACCAAGCCGCTGCAAATGGAGGAAGTGGCGGCACGCGTCAACACGCATCTGAAACTGCGTTCGCTGCAGAAGTTGCAGGAGGAGCAGAACGTGCAGTTGCTGAAAGAAGTAAAGACACGCGAGCAGGCCGAGGAGGCCCTGATCGAAGTCGTCAATGCTGTGCGTAACGTATCGAATGCGATTGCTCACGACTTGCGCACGCCGCTCACAGAATTGCGCGCCAGACTCGAAGTACTGACGTTGACATTGAGAAGGAAGGGTAACGAAGAGACGTTGCCGGAACTCGAAGTGGCATTGTCCGATGTCGATCATGTGATCAGTATCTTCAACGCGCTGCTACGTCTTGCGGAAATCGACGCGGGGGTACGCCGCTCGGGCTTTTCTCCGTGCGATCTGGGCACAATCGTTTCAGACGCCGTCGAGTTTTATCAGCCGCTAGCCGAATTGCGTGGCGTCACACTGTCACTCAGATGCGAGGGGGATCTGATGACCGTGGGCGATGCGCTTCTGCTGGCGCAAGCCATCGGCAATCTGATCGACAACGCGCTGAAATTCGCACGCGAGGATGGTGCAATCGAACTCGCCGCAGTGCGCCATGGCGAGATGATTGCCGTTTCGGTAGCCGACGACGGCCCAGGCATTCCAGAGGCGGAAAAGTCGAAGGTGACCGAGCGCTTTTACCGAGGAGATGCGAGTCGCGGAACACCTGGCAGCGGCCTCGGACTCGCGCTTGTCAAGGCGGTGGCGACACTTCATCGCGGCTCGCTCGACCTTGCCGACAATCGCCCCGGACTGATCGCAACCCTGAACGTGAGCAGTTCTCTCTGAGCGGACGAGGCGTCGCGCCGGAGCCTCCAGATATCGTTGAGCGTCCATTACCCGTACGCACGTATGGCGGATTGACCGCAAACGTCCTCAATCAGCTTAGGAATCTGCGAATAAGGGTTAACACTCCAAAAAACCAGGCTGAAAATTTGCGCTCTGCGCCTTGTTGGCACCTCACGAAAAAGCCGGAATTGGCGAAAACAGTCCGTCTTTTTGTGTTGGTCGAGGATTTGCCTATAGTTATGCTGAACCATCCAGGTTCAGCAAAATCGTTGTGGCCAATCAACCTCAAGCCGCAGGCGCCGTTTTCCTGTTCGGTCCATTTCGACTCATTCCGGCGAGGAAGTTATTGCTCGACGGCGATGCTCGCGTGCACCTGGGCACGCGGGCGCTTGAGCTATTGACCTTGCTTGTGGAACGCCACGGCGAGCTGGTCACCAAGCAGGAACTGATGGCCCGAGCCTGGCCAAGCGCGGTGGTTGAAGAGACCAATCTCAAGGTTCAGATTGCCGCGTTGCGTAAAGCCCTTGGAGAGGGTCCGCAAGGCCGGCATTATCTGGCCACGGCGGTCGGCCAGGGCTACCGGTTCGTGGCCCCGGTGGAATACGAAGTGCTGGCGGTCGACACGCCGTCATTCGAAGAGCCCGCGCGGGTTGCGCACAACCTTCCTGCGGCCCTGGTGCATCCGATTGGGCGATCCGAAACGATCCACGCGCTTGCGGGGCAACTCTCGCACACGCGGCTGGTGACCGTCACAGGTCCCGGCGGGATAGGCAAGACTACGGTTGCGCTGGCCGTGGCCCGTGAAATGGTGGAGGCGGGTCAACACGACGTCTGGTTTGTCGATCTCTCCACGTTGTCCGGCGCGGGGTTAGTGTTCCATGCGGTGGCAAATGCCGTTGGCCTGACCGTGCACTCTGACGACATACCATCGGCGCTGGAGAACTACCTGCGCTTTCGCGACAGGGCACAGCTGGTTGTTCTCGACAGTTGCGAGCACGTCATCGAAGCCGCTGCGGCGGCAGCAGAAGGCCTCGTCTCAATGACGCCACACATGAGGGTGCTCGCCACCAGCCGGGAGCCGCTGCGGGCCGCTGGCGAGAACGTCTACCGGCTGGAGCCGCTCGACAGTCCGGCCGGAGTGCCGGGCCTGACCGCAGACGAAGCGCTGCAATATCCCGCGATTCAACTATTCACGGAACGGGCGGCGGCCAGCCGCAATGGCTTTATGTTGTCCGATGACGATGCCTCGGTGGTTGGGGAAATCTGTCGTCGACTGGACGGCATCGCATTGGCTATCGAACTCGCGGCAACTCGTCTTGATGCATTTAGCGTCCGCGAATTACTGGGTTTGCTTGACGACCGCTTTCGCGCACTCGGACAGGGACGGCGTACCGCGCCTGAACGGCATCGTACGCTGATGGCGATGCTGGACTGGAGCCATCACCTGCTGCCCGATGATGAGCGCATCGTGCTGCGCCGGTTGGGCATCTTTGTGGGCGGTTTTCCGCTCACGTCGGCAACGGCTGTGGTAGACGACGGCGCTATTCCCGCCTCTCGCGTTGTCGAGGCGGTCGCGAGCCTGGTGACCAAGTCGATGGTGACGGCGGACGTCAACGGCGAGTCGGTGCGCTACCGGCTACTGGACACCACCCGCGATTACGCGCGTCTCAAGCTTGCAGAGGCGGGCGAACGGGACACGATGAGGCGTCGTCATGCGGCACATTTCCGTGACATGTACGAACGCGCGGAAGACCAATGGAACGCCGTGCCGGATGCAGCGTGGGTTGAGCTTCACGTGCGCGCAATCAACGACGTTCGCGCGGCATTGGACTGGGCGCTCTCAGCGCAGGGAGATGTGTCTCTGGGTGTTGCGCTTACCGTGTCGGCGATTCCTGTGTGGCTGCATCTGTCCTCTCTCGAAGAATGCCGAAACCGCGTCAAGCATGCTATCTCCGCAATCGACGCCGGTTCGCCCGCGCTCGACCGGCATCGCATGAAACTCCATGCGGCGCTAGCGGCATCCGCTATGTACACCTCCGGAATGGGGCCGGAAATTGACGCCGCGTGGACCACTGCTCTCGCAATCGCAGAGAAGCTGGATGACAAGGAATATCAGTTGCGCGCCTTGTTTGCGGCTTGTTGCGCGCTGGTGTATGAGGGAAAGCATCGCGCCGCCGAAGATCTTCTGCAGCGATATCGCCAGGTGGCGGCTGAGGCGGGCAGTGCGGTCGCCATCACAGATGGCGAAAGACTCACCGCCTTCGCGTGGCAACAAATGGGCAAGCTGACCTGGGCCCGGCAATACCTTGAAGGCGTGCTTAACCAGCATGTGGATCCCCATGAGCGGCTACAACTCTCTCACTTCCACGTTGACTGGCGTGGCGGGTGCCGTTCCATCCTGAGCAACGTTTTATGGCTTCAGGGATTCCCTGAGCAGGCACTTCAAATCGAGCAGGAAGCCAGAGATGACGCGCAGGCAAGCGGTCATGCATTGACGCTCGGTTATCTGCTGGTGCTGGCTTCAGTTCCGATAGCGCTCAACGTCGGCGACATGGCGATGGCTGAGTCGACGCTCAAAGTGCTGCAAGAGCATGTGGCAAAACACGGACTCCTCATCTATGACGCGATGGCGCGCTGCCTGCAAGGTGCGCTTTTGCTCGAGAAAAAGGATCCAACGGGCCTGCTGGTGCTCTCTGGCGCGCTAGACAAGATGCAAAGTGAGCATATCGGCCTGCGTTACCCCATGTATCTTGGAACATACGCCAAGGGCCTGCTATCGTTCGGGCGTCATTCAGAGGCGCGACAAATGATCGACAGAGCGCTGGAGTGGTCGAATGCACACGAAGAACTTTGGTACATGCCGGAACTACTACGCATCAAGGGTGAGATCGAGGAAGCCGACAACGCTTTTGATACCCAGGGGGTGTCGGAGCGTCTTTATCTGAAGGCAATCGCCGTGGCCCATCAACAGGAGGCACTTTCTCTGGAGCTGCGGGCAGTGACGAATCTGACTCGCCTCAAACATCGGCTTGCTCGAGCGGACCAGAGCGGGGCGTTGCTTCTTTCGGTCTATGAGCAGTTCACCGAAGGATTCGAGACTGTGGATCTGAAAGCAGCTCGCGCATTGCTCGATTCCATCCGCAAGGCGCACGTACAAAGCTAAGGGCTGGAGCAAGCCGATAGCACTGCGCCACTACGAGAGTACGGGAAAGCGGTTCTTGTTATAGGATCATCTCATCGACACGGACCGGAGCATGCAAGCATGAAGCCCTATATCGTTGCCCACATGATGTCCTCACTCGACGGTCGCAGTTTGACCGATAACTGGCAACTCCCTTACGTTTTCAAGCTGTACGAAGACACCGCGGCCCAGTTTGCTGCGGACGGCTGGATCTGCGGTCGCGTGACCATGCAGGAGGTATCGCACGGTGAGGATTATCCGCGAGGGCTCGCGAAGGGCGCAGTGCCCCGAAGCAATCACTTTGTCGAGCGCGGCGCGAGTCAATACGCGATTTCCATCGACCCGCAAGGACGTGTGGCGTGGAAGAGCAATACGGCGCTCAAATCGCATGTCGTCGAAGTCGTGACCGAAGCGGTGTCCGACGACTATCTGGCGTACCTGCAGTCGATCAACGTGTCATATATGTTTGGCGGCAAGAGCGAGATCGATCTGGCGAACGTGGTGCAAACGCTGGCGAGCGAACTTGGCGTGAAAAAGCTGATTGTTGAGGGCGGCTCGCGTGTGAGCGGCGCGTTTGTGAACGAGGGTCTCGTCGACGAGGTGAGCGTGCTGATCATTGCGCTCGTTGACGGCCGCAGCGAGCATCCGTCTTCGTTTGAAGTGCCCATGGACAAGTGGCAGACGCCTGCTTATCTGAATCTTATGTCAGTTG
>FTKM01002237.1_pt1 | contig 11898 bp, 14 predicted proteins | sample 1658051 | NCBI WGS metagenome assembly FTKM01 (sample SAMEA3914794, study PRJEB12502) | metagenome | biome: forest; material: soil | place: Canada | collected 2011-07-05 | depth 0.1 m | reverse complement strand
CCGACGACCGGTCGAGGCCGTGTTCGGAACCCTTAAGCGAAGTTACCGCCTCGCCCGCTTCACCACCTTCAGCCAAGACCGCAACCGCACCGTCCTCAATCTCGCCGCCTTCGCCTACAACCTGCGCCGCTGGAACGCCCGGCTCCAAGCCTGACCAAATCCCCGATCAAAGCCACAGACCAAACACTCAATCACCCAAACAAAACGCACGCCCTTGGTCTTCCCGCCCTCACATACCTTCGTGCAAAGGTCTCCAGGATGAGGACGAATGAAACCTTGGCGACAAACGCACCGGCCTCTCAATAGAAATCCTCACCCTGAGCTTGTCGAAGCCTGTCCTGAGCGACGCCGCAGGCGGCGTCGAAGGGGGCGAAGCGCGAAGCGTGAGAATTTCGGACCCTAGGCGTACCGCCCCTTCAGCACCCGCCAGATCGCCCGAATCGCCTGCGCCTCGGCGCCGGCGGGGAAGCCGGGCTGGGCGCGCGGATTCCAGGCAAAAATGTCGAAGTGCACCCACGATCCCTTGGGCGCGAACCGCTGCAGGAACAGGGCGGCGGTGACCGACCCGGCCTGAGCCCAGCCGTCCGGGTCGTTCTTCAGATCGGCGATGTCGCTGTCCAGCGCCGGCTCGTAGCCCGCCCACAGCGGCATGCGCCAGAGCGGATCGCCCACCGCCTCGGCCGCGCCGGCCAACTCGCCGGCCAGAGCATCGTCCGCCGTATAGAAGGGGATCACCTGCGGTCCCAGCGCCATCCGCGCCGCGCCGGTGAGGGTGGCCATGTCGATGGTCAGGTCCGGCGCCATCTCCTCGGCGCGGGTCAGGGCGTCGGCCAGGATCAGCCGGCCCTCGGCGTCGGTGTTGCCGACCTCGATACTGAGCCCCTTGCGCGAGGCCAGCACATCACCCGGCCGCATGGCGTCGCCGGAGATGGCGTTCTCCACCGCCGGGACCAGCACCACCAGCCGCACCGGCAGCTTCGCGGCCATGATCATCCGCCCCAGGGCCAGGGCGTGGGCGCCGCCACCCATGTCCTTCTTCATCAGCCGCATCGAGGCCGAGGGCTTGATGTCCAGCCCGCCGGTGTCGAACACCACCCCCTTGCCGATCACGCAGACCAGGGGCGTGTGGGGCCCCGCGCCGTTCCAGCCGATCTCGATCATCCGCGGCGCCCGCTTCGGATCTGCGGCGCGACCGACGGAGTGGACGGCGGGGTAGTTCTGAGTCAGCAGATCGTCGCCGATCACGACGGATATCTCAGCGCCGAAGGCCTCGGCGATCTCCCGCGCCGCCTCTTCCAGCTGCGCCGGACCCATGTCGTTGGCGGGGGTGTTCACCAGGTCCCGCGCGATGGCGCAGGCCTGAGCCAGATTCAGGGTCTCGGTCAGGTCGACCCCGAGGCCTTCGACCACCAAGCGGGGCTTGGGATCGGCCTTCTTCTGGCGATAGCGGCCAAAGCTGTAGGCGCCGAGGGCCCAGGCCAGGGCGATGGCCTCGAACCTGATCTGGTCCGGCGCGACGGCGATGCTGTAGTCCCCCGCCGGCAGTTTGGCCGGTAGGGCCCGAAGGGCCATCCCGTCGGCCGCCGCCTTGGCGCCCAGACCGAAGGCCGCAAGACCCTGGCCACCGGCCTCTCCCGGGACCGTCAACACCTGACCGGCCTTGGCGTTGAAGCCGTGAAGTTTCGCCGTCGCCGCGACCAGCGGCGATTGACCGGCGAGGAAGACGTCCAAATCCGTCTCCTCGATCAAATAAAGCGGAGTCGGCTCGCCTTCAGCGGCGCTGAGCAGGACGTCTGACATGGCGGGAAGACCCTCGGAAGTTAAGGAACATGCTTAACGCTTCGTTGATGGGGCCTTGCGATGATGCCGTGTCTCGAACCAGGCAATGGCCGCCCATCGGAGCGTTCTTCCATGTGTCGCAACCTCGTCCTCGCCGCAACCGCCTTTGCGGCGCTGTTGTTGGGCGCCGGCGCCGTCCAGGCCGGCGTACAGACACCTGCCCCCACCGCCACCCAGACTCAGGCGCCGCCCGCGCCCCCGCCGCAGCGGAAGAAGGCCTCCGCCCAGGAGCGCGCCGACGCCGAACGGCTATCGCCGATGGCCCGCGCCGCCTTCTGGGCCCGGGAGGTGGATGTCGATCCCACCGATGTGGTCGCCAACGTCCGCCTGGCCTCGGCCCTGCGCCAACTCGGCCAGTACGACGTCGCCGCCCAGACCGCGCAAAAGGCCCTGGTGATCGATCCAAAGAATTACGACGCCCTGATGGAGACCGCCCGCGACTATGTCGGCCAAGGCCAGGGCTTCTACGCCATCGATCCGGTCAAACGCGCCGCCGTCCTGGCGCCCAAGGACTGGCGGCCGCTGTCGCTGCTGGGCGTGGCCTATAGCCAGGTGAAGCGCGACGACGACGCGCAAGGCGCCTGGGCCCAGGCGCTGAAATTGTCGCCGGAAAATCCGGCGGTGCTGTCGAACATGGCCATGTTCCTGGCCGTCAAGGGCGACGCTCCCGACGCCGAAGCCCTGCTGCGCCGGGCTGTCGCGCGGCCGGACGCGGGCCTGCAGGTGCGCCAGAACCTGACCCTGGTGCTGGGCATCGAAGGCAAGCTGGGCGAGGCGGAAAAGCTGCTCCGCGAAGACCTGCCGCCGCCCCTGGCCGAGGCCGACCTGGCTTATCTGAAAACCATGACGGCTGGGGAGAATGCCGCGCCGAGCCCCGTCGCTCCGGCTGGCGAGACTCGCACCTGGGCTTCGTTGAAGGGCGCTGGCGGCTAGGGTCAGGCCCCGCCAGAGGCAGACGACTGGCGCATATGTCGTTTCGCCACCCCACCCCTCCACGTCATCCTGAGCCGACGCGAAGCGGCGTGTCGAAGGACGCACGCGGTTGCAACATCCTTGCGTCCTTCGACACGCGCCCCAAGAGGCGCGGCTCAGGATGACGTAGAGAGGTGGGGCGGGCTGAAGGCTTCGTGCCCCCTCAAACCGCCTTGTATTTCCACCCCATCGGCGCAATGATAATTTACGACGTAAAACAACATTGGGGGAAATCGCCATGAAGCCCATCGCCGGACTGATCGGCCTTGTCATGGCCTTCGCCATCGCCAGCAGCGTTCACGCCGCACCGGCGTTCGAGGATCACTACGCCAACGACGACGGGGTGAAGATCCACTATGTCGCCGCCGGCCACGGGCCGCTGGTGGTGATGATCCACGGCTTTCCCGACTATTGGGGCACATGGAAGCCACTGATGAAGGAGCTGGACGGCTCCTATCGCGTCGTCGCCATGGACCTGCGCGGCTACAACCTTTCGGACAAGCCCGTGGGGGTCGAGGCCTATGCCTTCCCACACCTGATCGCGGATGTGGCGGCGGTGATCAAGGCGGAGGGCCGACCCAACGCCATCATCATTGGCCACGACTGGGGCGCGGCCATCTCCTGGCAACTGGCCATGACCCGGCCGGACCTGGTCAACAAGCTGATCATCATGTCGGTGCCGCACCCCGCCGGCTTCGCCCACGAGATGGCCACCGACAAGGCGCAGCAGAGCGGCAGCGACTACGCCCGCAAGTTCCAGATCCCAGGCTTCGAGAAGAACCTAAGCCCCGAGATGCTGGCGGGCATGCACGGCCCCGATCCGGCGGTGCGAGCGGAATACACCGAGGCTTTCAAGCGCTCGGACATCGGCGACATGCTGAACTACTACCGGGCCAACTATCCGAAGACGACGGATGGCGGCGGCATGGGCGCACCCATTACACAGATCAATGTGCCCGTGCTGGTGATCCACGGGATGAAGGACACCGCGCTCAGGGCCGACGGGCATGCCGGGACCTGGAACTATGTCACCGCAGACACCACCATCCTGATGATCCCGAACGCCGGCCACTGGGTGCAGCACGACGCGGAGGGTCTCGTGAACCGCACCGTCCACGACTGGCTGAAGGCGCGGCCCTAGACTTGAACCCTCTCCTCGCCTTAGCGCAGAGAGGGCAGCCTTAGGCTCAGTAGCTGCCGGTGATGCCGGGGCTTTGGTAGGCGGCCAGACGCGCGGCGCGGCGGGACTGGGCGTCCACCTTTTCGTTGGCCTTGCGCTCTTTGCGCTCCGACCGCTTGGCTTCCAGCGCGGCCTGTTCGGCGGCGAGGACGGCTTCGCGGGCGGCGGCTTCACGCGCGGCGCGGGCTTCGCGCTGCTTTTCCTTCTCGGCGAGACGCTCGAGACGGATGGTTTCGCGCTTGGCTTCCCGTTCCGCGTCGCGGTCGATCGGCTCGGAGGCGGTGACGGTAGGTTTCGGCTTCAACTTGGCCAGAAGGGCCTTTTTGGCTTCGGCTTGAGCGCTCAGGCGGTCGGCGAAGTTGGTCTGCTTAGAATAATTCATTCAATTCCTAGGGCGGGTGAGAACCCGGCGACGCGAAGCGTCACTCGGATGGCGCTTACTTAGAGGGAAATCGGCGTTACGCAAGCGGGTGAGCAGCGTTTTTCGGCCCGGAAGGTTCCGAATAACGCAAACATCACAAAAGGATCACACCTTCTTCGCGTGGCAGGCCTCACGGCGGCGAGGAGGCCAGCGCTCGGATCGCGGCCTCGGCGGCCGATACCCCCGTCTCATAGGCCCCGTGGGCGGTGGAGAAGGCGTGCGGCGAACAGGCCTCGCCGGCGAAGAAGAGGCGGTCGTCAACGGGCTCGGCAAGGCGTGCCCGGGCGCCCGCCTGGCCGACCCGGGCATGGGAATAGGCCCCGCGAATCAGCGGGTCGACGCTCCAGCCGGACTCGGCGGCGGGCGCAAGCCGCCCTCGGAGGTCCGAGCCGAACACCGCGACCAGCTCGTCGATGGCGAAGACGGTCAACGCGCCGGTCCCCTCGGCCGCCAGCCGGCCGGCGACATCGCCGCCGAAAAAGGCCTCCACCACCGGCGTGCCGAGGGGCCGAAAGCCATAGCTGGCCGTATCGGCGGTGTCGGTGCGGCCATGCAGGCGATGCTCGATCGGGAATTCATCTGGCGTCAGGAGGCGGATGAAGGCCTTCTCGACATGGCCCAGCGGCAGGGCGTGCGCCGCCTCGCGTTTGGCCTGCAGCGGCGGGTCGAACCGCAGGCCCTCCTCCGCCAGAACGGTGGTGGAGACGCAGACAATGACGGCGCGAGCTTCGATGGCGCCGACGTCCGTCTCGACGGAAAGCCGCGGGCCGTCGTGCCGGATCACGTTCACCGGCGTCCGCAGCCGCGCGGCCAGCGGCCCGGCGAAGGCGGCGATCAGCGCGCCGTAGCCCTCCCGGACGCGCCAATTGTCCTCGGTCGGCTGGTAGGCGGCGTAGTCCTTGACCGAGATGTGGTCGAACGACGCGCCGTTGTAGTAGCCGCTGAACGCGTTCAACAGCGGCGCCCAGCGCCGTTCCTCCGGGCGAATCAAGTCGGCGGCGCGCACGTCGAGCGGCCCTTCGGCCGCCTGCTCCATCCGGTCCTCGAAGGCCTGGAACACCTTGCGGTAAGCCTTCTGGTCTGCGAGCGGGAAGTTCAGGTCGATCGCCGGCCGCATCCAGGGGGCGTCGGACGAATCGACGGTGAAGCCGAGCGTGGGCGCGATGGCGGCCCATTCGTTCTGTCGGGCGGAGTGCAGCCAGCTGCAGCCGAGATCGACAGTGATCCCTGGCGCCGGCGTCACCGTATGGGCACGGCCGCCGAGCCGGTCGCCCGCCTCAAGCAGCAGGCCCGATAGGCCGGCGGCCTTCAGGCGCGAGGCCGCCGCGACCCCGGCCGAGCCGCCGCCAATCACTACAACGTCATAGGAACTGTCGTGCGCCATGCCGTGGCAACAAACGCGAAAGCAGGGCGGAAGGCTACGAAAACCGCTCCCAGGCCGCCTGGCGCGAGACCCCGAGCGCCTTGCCGATGGCCTCCCAGCTCACCTTGCGGCCACGCAACATGTCGATGCTACGCCTCTGCCGGTCGCTGACATCCTCATAGACCCTCTCCATGCCGGAAAGCACGCTCAGCATCTGTTCGGTCGGCAAGGCGGCCATCCAGTCGGCCTTCACCGGCTGACGCGGCGCGCCCTCGGGGATGGCGGCGATCACGCCGTTGCACAAGGTCACGCAGGCCTCGCAGATGGCGACGCCGGGTCCCGCGACCAGGGCCTTCACATCGTGCTGGGTCTTGCCGCAGAAGGAGCAGCGCAGGGTGGGTTCTTCAGCTTTGGGTTCAGACACGACGCGGTCTCCGTCAAGGTTACCTTGACAACTTTCTTGCCCAAGCCGCACGACTTGTCAAGGCCGCCTTGACAAGCGATGTGGTGGCCGGTGCGGCCTTACGCCTCGCCCGGCGCCAGCGCCTTTACCGAAAGCGCATGCACCGGGCCGGCCAGTTCGGCGGAAAGGGCTGCGTAAACGGCGCGCTGGCGTTGGACGCGGCCCATGCCCTGGAAGGCGGCCGCCTCGATCACCACGTTAAAGTGACTTTCGCCGCCCGGGGTGGCGCCAGCGTGGCCATGATGCCGCGCGCTGTCGTCTTCGACTTCAAGCTTGTGTGGTGAAAAGGCCGCAGAAAGCTTTTTGCGGATAGCTTCGGTCACGGCGCCCATCAAAGGTGGCCCTCAAATCGTTATTGTCAATTCTTGAAAGCAAAAGCTTCCGACGCATACTTCACCCCATGGCCGCCGCGTTTCAATACAAGCCCAAGTTCGTCGATATCCGCGTTCGCCCCCCAAAGGCGGATGAGGACAAGCGCGCCGAAGATGTGAACGCCCTGAAGCCGGGCGAGAAGCCGTGCGACCATCCCGGCTGCCGCAAGGCCGGGGAGACCAAGGCGCCCAAGTCGCGGCAGATGCTCAATGAGCACTACTGGTTCTGCCAGCCGCACGCGGCGGAATATAACCGCGGCTGGGATTTCTTCTCCGGCATGAACGAGGCGCAGGTGCGCGCCTATCAGGCGTCCAGCGCCGTCGGCGACCGGCCGACCTGGTCGTTCGAAGCCTCGCGCAACTCCCGCGAAGCCGCCGCCGCCCGCGCGGGCTCGGACCGGCAGTTCAATGACCCGCTCGGCCTGTTCGCCGCCGCGCGCCGCAAGGCGGAGCAGGCCGCCGCCGACCGCAAGATCGGCAAGCTGGAGCGCAACGCCCTGGCCGACCTGGATCTCGACGCCACGGCGGAAGGCCCGGCCATCCGGACCCGCTACATTGAACTTGTGAAACGCTGCCACCCCGACTCCAACGGCGGCGACCGCTCGGCGGAAAACAAGCTGCAGCGGGTGATCAAGGCCTACCAGGTGCTGAAGAAGGCCAAGCTGGCCTAGACTATCCGTCTGGTCGTCCACTGATCTCCCTTAAAGCTGCATCCCGAGCCTGTTTTCGAGGATCAGGCCTTGGTCAAGAACCGGCCTCGCCGGCCGCGGCGGGCGATGTGGCCAGAGGCATGGAGCCCCAGTGGGATAGGCCGCAGGCGAAATGGAGCTGATCACTTATTCGTCGGCAGAATCACGAAGAACCATGGATCCTTGTCGATCGGCCGACAGCGATGGATGCATTCCATGCCCAAGGTGTGGGAGGCGCCATCAACGGGCTCCAGGAGGTAGATTTCCTTCTGTCCCGCGGACGAAGTCGATACGGCGAACCGAAGGATGGGCCGGGTCAGAACTTCTGGGTTCGGCTGCAGCTTTGCGAGTTCCGCCCGTAGGCTGGCGAGTTCAGCCGGGCTAAGGGGTTTGAAGTCCAGCGCCGTGTAGTGGTCGTCCTTGGATGGCTCCTTAGGATTTGTCGCCGACAGCATCATCGGTCCCTGATCGAAGACCCACGTAAATCCGTCTATCGGCTTCAGGGCTTGGCCCGTGCGCGTGCAGACCAGCGTTACGTATTTGTCGAGCGGGCTTGGGACGACGCGGACGGCCGTTGAGGGAAGGCCGTCGCAGGACACGAAAAGTGGACCCGGCGTCGTCGGGCGAAGAACCTCGAAGGGCTGGCCCGCAGCCCCTACAGGCTGGCCCAGAGCCGCCGCCGGTCCCGATAGGATGATGCTCGCCCCAAGCACCGCGACAGCGTGGAACTGATTTTGCAATTGAAGCCCCCTCGAACCCGACAACCTCTGCTTTAATATGCGGCGCGCTCGACCCCGGGAACAGTCGGCAAATCGAGCGGGCCTGCGTTGAGTCTGAGCCATAGGCGCTCCGACCACGCATTTTTGCCGGACGATGCGGCCAAACAGCCGTTTGCATCGGCGCGCGAAAACGCTAAGCGATTTGCCATGTCCAGCCTGACCGACACCCAAGACGATCTGATCACCCTTGTCCCCGACAAGACCGTTTCCGTGCGCGACGTGTTCGGCGTCGATTCGGATATGAAGGTCCCTGCCTTCTCGACCAAGGACCCCCACGTCCCGGATATCGACGAGTCGTATCAGTTCGACCCGCAAACCACCCTGGCCATCGTCGCCGGCCTCGCCTTCGACCGTCGGGTGATGATCCAGGGCTATCACGGCACCGGCAAGTCGACCCACATCGAGCAGGTGTGCGCGCGGCTGAATTGGCCGATGATCCGGGTCAACCTGGACAGCCACGTCAGCCGGATCGATCTGGTCGGCAAGGACGCCATCGTGCTGAAGGACGGTAAACAGGTCACCGAATTCCGCGAAGGCATGCTGCCCTGGGCGCTGCAACGGCCCATCGCCCTGGTGTTCGATGAATATGACGCCGGCCGCCCCGACGTCATGTTCGTGATCCAGCGGGTGCTGGAAGCCGGCGGCAAGCTGACCCTGCTGGACCAAAACCGGGTGATCCGCGCCAACCCCTATTTCCGTCTGTTCTCGACCACCAACACCATCGGCCTGGGCGACACGACGGGGCTCTATCACGGCACCCAGCAGATCAATCAGGGCCAGATGGACCGCTGGTCCATCGTCACCACCCTGAACTATCTCGCCCACGACGTGGAGAACGAGATCGTGCTGGCCAAGAACCCGACCTACGACACGCCGGAGGGCAAGCGGAAGATCGCGGCCATGGTTCGCACCGCGGACATGACCCGCAACGCCTTCATGAACGGCGACATCTCCACCGTCATGAGCCCGCGCACCGTGATCACCTGGGCCCAGAACGCCGAAATCTTCAACGGCGACATGGCCCTGGCCTTCCGGATGACCTTCCTGAACAAGTGCGACGAGCTGGAGCGGCCCACGGTCGCCGAATTCTTCCAGCGCTCGTTCGGCTCGGACCTGCCTGAGAGCGCGACGCGGGTAAAGGTTTCCTGAGGGCGGTTCAGGCCGCGCGCGGCGTGATCTTTGACAGCGCGTCGCCGAGCTGGCGGCGGCGCTGCATGAGGTCGTGATCGGTCTGCAGGCCAAGCCAATAGCCTTCCGATAGGCCCCAGTATCGGCAGAGACGCAGGTCCGTATCGGCGGTCACCGCCCGCTTGCCGAGTACGATCTCGTTAATGCGCCTAGGCGGTACGCCGATGGCCTTGGCGAGCGCCGTCTGACTGAGGGCCAACGGCTTGAGGAAGTCTTCGAGCAGAATGTCCCCGGGCGTGGGGTTCTTCAGCCACTCCGACGGGTCAGTGGTAGTCGTAGATTTCAACATCCTCAGCGTCTCCCTCGGCCCATGTGAAACAGATACGCCACTGCCCGTTGATCCGTATGGAGTGCTGGCCCCGGCGATCGCCGGCCAAGGCCTCCAGCCGGTTTCCGGGCGGAACCCGTAGATCGTCCAGCCGCAGGGATCGGTTCAGCTGACGCAGTTTGCGCAGCGCGGCGTCCTGCATGTCGCCAGGCAATCGACGAGATCGCTGACCGTTCCAAACCCGCTCGGTCTCACGGTCGCGGAACGAGCGGATCATAGATGAGAAATATAACGCATAACGTTATGCGGTCAAGAACGTCCTATCGCTTCTCGTACTTATGAAACCCGAACAGGGCGTGGCCAATCCAGCTGACCAGACCTGTTATGATGGCGCCGAGGATGGCGTTGAGCAGGCCGTCCACGTGGAAGCCGATAGGGAGCTGGCCCACCAGCCAGAACACGACCCCATTCACCACGAACAGAAACAGACCGAGGGTGACGATCGAGATCGGCAAGGTCAGGATGATGAGGATTGGCCGGACGATGGCGTTGGCGACCCCTAGGATGGCTGCGGCGATGAGCAGAGAGACGAGGGAATGGTGGTAGTCGATTCCCTTTGGAATCAGAATCGACGCCAACCAGAGCCCCGCCGCGCCGACCAGCAGGCGAATAATGAAACCGAACATGGGCCTTGCCCTCCCTGTTTGAGACAAGCTTAGCCCGGATAACCCTGGTTGGGGAGGCCCGCTCCGGGGCCGGGTTTACTAGTCACGCCTGACCGTACATTGTGCGGCCCAATCAACCAGAATGTCCTTAGGGGGAACGCTCATGCTTCGTCGCATCCTGACCGCCAGCGCCATGCTAGCCGGCTTCGCCGCCGGCGCTGTCCAGGCTCAGGTTCCGGGCGCTGGCCCGGCTTCGGCGCCAGCCGCCGCAACGGCGATGACCCACAACGACTATACCGACCCCGCGACCTGGCTTTGCCGGCCGGGACGGGACGACGCCTGCACCGTCAACCTGGACGCCACCGTCATCACGGCCGACGGCAAGATGAGCAAGGAGAGCTTCAAGGCCGATCCCAAGGCGCCGATCGACTGCTTCTACGTCTATCCCACCGTCTCCAACGATCCCCACGGCAACTCCGCCATGACGATCACGGCCGATGAGCGAAACGTGGTGATGGCGCAGTTCGCCCGGCTGGGCGCCAAGTGCCGACTTTACGCACCCATGTACCGCCAGATCACCCTCACCGCCTTGAAGGCCGGCATGACGGGCAAGCCAATGCCGGCGGACCGGATGATGGCCTATCAGGACGTCGTCGATGCCTGGAACGACTACCTGGCGCACGACAACCACGGCCGCGGCGTCGTCCTGGTCGGCCACAGCCAGGGGTCCGGGGTGCTGATCCAGCTGATCGCCCGCGAGATCGACGGCAAGCCGGTGCAAAAGCAGATCATCTCGGCCATCCTGATGGGCTCCCGGGTTCAGCTGCCGAAGGGCGCCGACGTGGGCGGCTCCTTCAAGACGGTGCCGCTCTGCCATTCCGACAGCCAGGTCGGCTGCGTGATCGCCTATGCCGACTTCCGCGCCGACTCCCCGCCGCCGGCGAACAGCCGGTTCGGCAAGGGCGAAGGGGCCGATGTCGCCGCCTGCGTCAACCCAGCCGCGCTGGGCGGCGGCTCCGGCGCGGCCAACGCCTATATGAACGTGAGCCAGAGCCCGTCCGGCTCGGCCTCGGGCTGGACCAATCCGCCGGCGGCGGTGACGACCCCATTCGTGAAGCTGCCCGGGCTGATGACCGCCGAATGTGTGTTCGGCGATTTCGACTATCTGGCCGTGACCATGCACCCCACGCCGGGCGGCGTTCGGGTGAACGACATCGGCGGCGACGTGAAGGTCGGCCCGACGATCCTGAAGGATTGGGGCCTGCACCTGGTCGATGCGAACCTCTACATGGGCAACCTGGTCCACATCGTCGGCGAGGAGAGCAAGGCGTATTTGGCGAAGGCCGGGCAGTAGACGCGGCCTACTCCCGCCGCCTGAAAACGTCCTTGCCCTTCGACGGGCTCAGGGTGAGGACGACTGAGAGGCCAGTAGAAATCCTCATTCTGGAGACCTTTGCACGAAGGTATGTGAGGGCGGGAAGACCAAGGGCGTGCGTTTTGTTTGGGTGATTTAGTGTTTGGTCTGTGGCTTTGATCGGGGATTTGGTCAGGCTTGGAGCCGGGCGTTCCAGCGGCGCAGGTTGTAGGCGAAGGCGGCGAGATTGAGGACGGTGCGGTTGCGGTCTTGGCTGAAGGTGGTGAAGCGGGCGAGGCGGTAACTTCGCTTAAGGGTTCCGAACACGGCCTCGACCGGTCGTCGG
>FTKM01677937.1_pt1 | contig 11901 bp, 8 predicted proteins | sample 1658051 | NCBI WGS metagenome assembly FTKM01 (sample SAMEA3914794, study PRJEB12502) | metagenome | biome: forest; material: soil | place: Canada | collected 2011-07-05 | depth 0.1 m | reverse complement strand
TCGTCTAGAGGCCTAGGACATCACCCTTTCACGGTGAGTACAGGGGTTCGAATCCCCTAGGGGACGCCAAGACATCGGCATCGCTCGGTAAGCAGTTGAGACGATGCAACTTATGAGAAATGTTTCAGGCTCATGAGTGTCGGTGCAAAAATCTGGAGCGGTAGTTCAGTTGGTTAGAATACCGGCCTGTCACGCCGGGGGTCGCGGGTTCGAGTCCCGTCCGCTCCGCCAGAAAGCACGAAAGCCGTTGAATCCGAAAAGATTCAACGGCTTTTTTGTTTTCGAGCCTGTGCTTTGGATGCCTTAGGATTTCCCGCGAGCACCGAACGCGTGCTTCGCCGTTCAGAATTGACCTTCCCGCCGCGCACCAACTTCGATCAGCATGCAAACTCAGAGCGCAGCCGGGTAACTCACGTGATACGAGTAATCTGCGCCACGTTTACCGAATTCAATGCGCCGTCGAGGCATGGATTACCGGTCCGTCCAGATGTGCCTGTGTCTTGACCGTTCCTGCCTGGCGTGGGCGGTTGCAATGGTCGGACTGGCGAACGAGTATTGATGAGTGCCGTAGCGCTCCGGTATGTGGGCAACGAGGCGGCATGGTCTGGCGGGGGCTGCGCTGGCAGCGCATCACGACGGTGCAAACAGGGCTTGAGCGGTTTCGCGAGGAGGGCTGCGAGGTGGAAATCTTTCCTTGCACACTGGTCTATGTGGATGCCGATGCAGGCCGCAGTCCGAATGCCGCGAGCAAAGACCCGCTGTCATATGTCGATCAGGCCGTCGGTCTTAACCGGAGTCTTTTGCGGGCCGGCATGCCGCGTTTGAACATCATCACCAACGCGCCTGATCAGATCGACACGCGCCTTGCCACGTTCGCGCAGGAAGCGCACCCTCGTGTCCATCAACTGGTGATGACCATTCACCTGCCAAAGGCCACTCCGTTTTACGCCGCGCACTTCAAGCTGGATCTGATGGACCAGGTAGCGCGCACATTACCGGCCGACACGCTGATGCTCCTGCTCGATGCAGATATGGTCGCTATCCGGCCCTTGAACGACGACCTCATCCAGCGCTGCGCGAACGCGGGCATTGGCGTGTTCGATATCTCGGATCAGGTTTTTTCCGCCTATGGTTCCGCCTCCGTGATCAACGATCTGGAGATCGTCGCCAACCGGCGCTTGTGCAATCCGCGCTGGTACGGAGGCGAATTCATGCTGGCCACGCCTCTGACGCTAAGCCGCCTCGTGTCACTCGCGCGCGAATACTACGTCCGCTATCTTCTGGAGAGCGGACACCTGCTGCATCATGGGGACGAGACTTTTATTTCCGCCGCCTTGAACACACTTGTCGACGAGGGGCAGGGCATGGTCGAGGTCGGAGCCTATCAGGCCATCGGCCGGCATTGGTCGGGCAACTGCTATCGCAATCTCGCGTGGTTTCGCAACTGCTCGTTCGTGCATCTTCCTGCGGGCAAAGCGTTGCTCGAACGAGAGTCGCATCAGGCGGCGTTTATCCCGGCGCACTTTTGGCGCAGCGTCCTGATTGCCCACTGGTTGTGGCGAGGGCGCCTCGCGATCAAAAGACTGCGTGATTCACTGAGAGCGTCGACGCAAAAGAAGCCGCTTGCGCCGACGCCGCGTTCAGTGCGCTAGCCGCACCGGGGCTGCATCACGCGCCCGCGGCAATGCAAGCTGGCTACCTTTAGTTTGTGCTGGTCTTGCTGGAATTAAACGTCACTGTGATCGACGCGGCATATTGCGGCACGGTGATCGTCGCACTCTCGTCGCCATCGCCACCTGCGTCCGTCCCGAAATGGAATTGCGGGCGTGGAACTTCCGTCGTCGAGGCCTTGACTGTCGTGACGACGGGCTCATAGCCAGGCTTCTCGCATTTGATCTGCAGGTCGGAATCCGAGCGCCGCACGTCCACGCTGTCGGGTGCCGTGAGCGACCAGTCACCCTTCGCATTGGTCAAGATGCATTTTGCGTCGGCGATCGGGCCGTTGGCGTCCACCGGGGTGATCGACAGTGTTTCGCGGTCTTTGTTGGTGCCGCCGCTGTTGTTGTTTGTCGCGCCGGTGACATTGACCGTATTGAAATTTTGCAGGGCGCCGGCCTGATTACCTACGACTCCACCAGCCAAGGCGCAGATCGAAAACAGAGAGGCGGTTGTCGCGATTGCTGCAGTTAGCTTCTTATTAATTTTCTGCTCCTTTTGCATGAACGCAAGGTTGATGTAGGCCCGTGCGATACCGTCAGAGGGCGGCATCGCAGGGACTCTATCACGCCGATTTCAGCTTGAATTGATGCGCCAATCACGGTGCCAGTTACCCATTAATAACGCTATGGAAACGGCCTGCGCTGCAACGGAGGAGAGCGTTGTTCGAACCTCGACATTGCTTGCAATGGCATCGAGGCTCAGCCCTGGTCAAAGTCCCGAACGAACCCCCAGGCGATATTGCGTAACCTGACGGTAAGTCTCGCCAGGTCTCAGGACGACCTGTTTGTGATCGGCCATATTGATCTGGTTGGGAAAACCGCCCGCTTCGAGACAGAGGCCTGCGTAGCGCGGGTGCGTCGCACCGCCGCGACCTTTGAGTCCCGCGAGATGGTTGCCGGTGTAAAACTGCAATCCCCATTGATCGGTGAGCACGCTCAGTTCGCGCCCGCTCGCCGGATCGTAGACGCGCGCCACTTCACGGACTGGCTGCGTACCGCTCGCCGGGTCGGACGCCTCGCCACGCAACACGTAGCAATGGTCGAAGCCCAGCGCGAGTGCAAGTTGCTCATTCGGCCAATCGAGCCGTGCACCAAGCGGCGCGCTCTGGCGAAAGTCGAAGGCATTGCCTGCAACCTCTGCGCGCTGTGTTGGAATCATCTGAGCGTCGACCTCGAAAAACTGGTCGGCATCGATGGAGACGACGTGCCCACGTACATCGCTTGCGGGGACCCCGGACAGGTTGAAATACGGGTGGCTCGTCAGATTGAGCGGCGTCGGCGCATCGGTGATCGCTTCGTAGTCGATGGTCAACGCACCGTCGTCATCAAGCGTATAGCGCACCTGCACCGTGACGTGGCCAGGAAAGCCAGCGTCGCCCTCGGGCGATTCGAGCCGCATCACGAGCGTGCCGTTATCTTCGCTCGCGTCCCAGCGCACCCGGTTGAACCCGATCGTGCCGCCATGCAGAAGATTGTTGCCCTCGTTGCGATCGAGCGTGTACTCGATGCCGTCGAGCGTAAAGCGAGCCCCTGCAATCCGGTTTGCCCAGCGCCCGATCAAACCGCCCATAAAAGTCGTCGCGGCCAGATAGTCAGCAGGCGTGTCGTGTCCCAGCAGGATATCGCCGAGCCGCCCGGTGCGGTCAGGCGCGTGCCAGGACACCAGCGTCGCGCCCAGATCGCTGATGGCGACCTTCATGCCGTGTGCATTGCGCAAGGTGAACAGCTGGACCGGGTCGCCGCCGGGCACGGTGCCCCAAGGCTCGGAAGAGAATTGTGCGTGACTGATCATGGCGGCGAGAGAAAGAGATCCTGATAACTGGGGAAAAGAGTCGGCTAACTGGGCGTTGCTTCAGACTTCGCCCGCTCCTGATATTCGCGCGGCGTGCAGCCCAACTCACGGCGAAATACCGCATACATGTACTGCAAAGACGTGAAGCCGCAGCGAATCGCGACCTCCGCACTCGACGCGTCGCCTTTGGTGAGCATTGCCCTGGCCGCGTCGAGCTTGTGACGCAGGATCTCCTGGTGCACGGTGCATTGCAACTCGCGCCGAAAATATTCTTCGAGCGACGAACGCGACACGCCGACGTAATCGGCCACCTGCTCGGTGCGGATACCCTGGCAGCCGTATTGCCGGATGAAGTGACGCGCCCGCATCACATAGGGGCTCGTGAGCGGCTGGTGACGCGTCGATTCGAGCACGTTGATACCGACCGGCGGCACACGAATCCGACGGCCCGGAAAACGCGCGCCATGCAGCATCTGATGCAGCACGTGAGCAGCAGTTCGTCCCATCTCGTCAGTGCCCTGAATCACGGACGAAAGTGGAATGCGCGTAAGCGTGCGGGTGAGCGGATCGTTGTCGATTCCAATGATCGCCACTTGCTCCGGCACGGCGATGCCGGCAATCAGACAGGCCTGCAACAGATGCCGTGCGCGGGCGTCAGTGACGGCAATGACGCCAACCGGTTTGGGCAGCTTTTCGAGCCATGCGGTGAGCTGTTCGGTGGCCTGGTTCCAGGCGTGGGCGCTGGTCGACAGGCCGCGATAGATCTCGGCGTCAATGGCTTCGGGCTCACGCCCGTCCGCCGCGCGCAAGTTTGCGAAGGCCAGTTCGCGCTGTTGGGCCCAACGGTTTTCGGGCGCTAGCGGCAAGCTGTACAGCGCGAAGTGCGCGAGTCCTGCGCCGATCAGATGCGAATACGCGAGCGACACCAGCTTGGCGTTATCCGTGGCGATATAGGGGACTTCAGGCGGATAGAGCGACTCGTCCTCGTACGATGAGCCCACCGCCACCACCGGCAGCGGACAACCGCGCAGCGCTTCGCATACAGCGGGGTCGTCGAAGTCGGCAATGATGCCGTCGCCGTCAAAGCGTTCGATGCCCGTCAGTCTGCAACGAAAGTCTTCCTCAAGGAACAGGTCCCACGCCACGCGCGTAGAGAGCAGATAATTGCCGATGCCGGTAATGATCTCGCGGTCATATACCTTGTTCGCGTTGAACAGTAGGGCGATCCGATGCGGCGTCTGAGGCGTCTGGGGTCGGGTCATCGCGATTGATGGAGCGTGGGCCATTAGCCGCCGCGCCAGTGTCTCCATTAGGGTGGGGCGAAATACGCCGCACCGGTTTTTTTAAGCGTCTGGTTATTTTAGGCCGGTATTTCGTTCCGTGTGAACGCGAACCTGACGCGCGGTGAGAAACATTACCCGCCCTGCGCAATTTCGCAATTGCCGCCGGACCTCTCACGCTGGCAGCATGGCGTCACCTTGTCGAACCCGGCCCGCTGATGTTGTACGGGTTGCGCTGCAACAAAAGCAGTAACCATTTTTAATGGGACCCGAGGAAGTGCATTAGCGCTTACCCTGGTCGACCGCAAAAGGAGACACTGATGTCCTACTTCGAACACATTCCGACGATCCGTTACGAAGGCCCGCAATCGGATAATCCGCTGGCCTATCACCATTACGACCGCAGCAAGCGCGTGCTCGGCAAAACGCTGGAAGAACATTTGCGCATCGCCGTGTGCTACTGGCACACGTTTGTCTGGCCGGGCGCGGACATCTTTGGGCAGGGCACTTTCGAGCGTCCGTGGCAGCAAGCGGGCGACGCAATGGAGCGGGCGCATCAGAAAGCCGATTCCGCTTTCGAACTGTTCTCGAAGTTAGGGACGCCTTACTACACGTTCCACGATACCGATGTGGCACCTGAAGGCCATAGTCTGAAGGAGTACAGCGAAAACTTCGCGCGCATTACCGATTACCTCGCTCGCAAGCAGCAGGACAGCGGCGTCAAACTGCTGTGGGGCACGGCGAACCTGTTTTCCCATCCGCGCTATGCAGGTGGCGCGGCAACCAGCCCGAATCCGGAAGTGTTCGCTTTTGCCGCCACTCAGGTATGTCACGCACTCGACGCGACGCAGCGTCTGGGCGGCGAAAACTACGTGCTGTGGGGCGGACGCGAAGGTTATGAGACGCTCCTCAATACCGATCTCGTACGCGAACGCGAGCAGTTCGCGCGCTTCCTCGGGATGGTGGTCGAGCATTCGCACAAGATTGGCTTTAAGGGCACGCTGCTGATCGAGCCGAAGCCGCAGGAGCCGACCAAGCATCAATACGATTACGACGTTGCGACGGTACACGGCTTTCTGACGCAATTCGGTCTGCAGAATGATATTCGCGTCAACATCGAGGCCAACCACGCCACGCTCGCCGGTCACTCGTTCCATCACGAGATCGCGACGGCGTTCGCGCTCGGCATCTTCGGCAGCGTCGACGCAAACCGTGGCGATCCGCAAAACGGCTGGGACACGGATCAGTTTCCGAACAGCGTCGAGGAACTGACGCTGGCGTTCTACGAAATCCTCAGACACGGCGGCTTCACGACCGGCGGGATGAATTTCGACGCCAAGGTGCGCCGTCAGAGCGTCGATGCGGAAGACCTGTTTTACGGTCACATCAGCGCCATCGACAACCTGGCGCTGGCCGTTGAACGCGCCGCCGTACTGGTCGAAAACGACCGCCTCGAAAAATTCAAGCGCGAACGCTACGCAGGTTGGGAGACGGATTTCGGCCGCAAGATTCTCTCCGGCGGATATTCGCTGTCGACGCTGGCCACTGACGCTCTTGATCGCGGACTGAATCCGAAACATTCGAGCGGTCAGCAGGAACGGCTCGAAGGCGTGGTGAATCAGGCGATTTACGGCTTGCGTTAAGCGTGTTTTCTCATGCGTGGCCGTGCTCGGCCACGCCTTTGCTGCGTAGGGTCTAACGCGTAGCAGAGGAAAAGCACGAAAAAACATTAGGATCACTAGCCAGTTTCGCAATTGCAGACAGGCGAGCGAAGCGCACACTTACGCAAAACGAGGGTGGTGACATGTTTATCGGTATCGACCTCGGCACATCGGGTGTCAAAGCCGTGCTACTCGATCGCGACGGCCAGGTACGCTGCACGGCGACGCACGCGCTATCAGTGAGTCGTCCGCAACCGCGCTGGTCGGAACAGGAGCCGCGGGACTGGTGGGACGCCACCACCCGCGCGCTTGCCGACCTGCTCGAGCAGGCACGCGCAGAGGGCATTGGCTCTGGGCAGATCGAAGCGTTGGGCCTGACGGGCCAGATGCATGGTGCAACGCTGCTCGACGCGCAAGGCGACGTGCTGCGTCCCGCAATCCTCTGGAACGACGGGCGCTCGGATGCCGAGTGCCGCGAACTTGAGACCGCCGTGCCGCAACTGCGCCAGATCGCAGGCAATCTGGCCATGCCGGGCTTTACAGCGCCCAAGCTGCTGTGGGTGCGCAAGCACGAACCGGAGATCTTTGCGCGCATCGCTCACGTGCTATTGCCGAAAGACTATCTGCGTTACCTGCTCACCGGCGATTTCGCCACCGACCCGTCGGATGCAGCCGGCACGCTGTGGCTCGATGTCGCCGCGCGCGATTACAGCAGTGCGTTGCTGGCGGCCTGCGGGCTGTCACGCGAGCAGATGCCGAAGGTTTTCGAAGGCAATCGCATCACAGGTACGCTCAAGCCCGAACTGGCGCGTCAATGGGGCCTTGCTGAAATCCCGGTGATTGCCGGAGGCGGCGATAACGCAGCGGGAGCGGTGGGCGTGGGCATCGTCCGGCCGAAGCAGGCGATGTTGTCGCTCGGCACCTCCGGGGTGTATTTCGCGGTGTCCGATGGTTTTCTGGCGAATCCGGCTTCCGCAGTGCATAGCTTTTGCCATGCGTTGCCGCAGACCTGGCACTTGATGTCGGTGATGCTCAACGCGGCAGGTTGTATAGACTTCACCGCGCAGTTAAGCGGCTATTCCGACGTCCCGGCACTGTTAGCCGATGCCGAGGCGAACGCACGCGATCGCCGGCCGTGGTTTCTACCGTATCTGACCGGAGAGCGCACACCACACAACAACGTCAACGCGAAGGGTGTGTTCTACGGCCTCGCACCGCAGACAAGCCGCGCTGATCTGGCGAACGCCACGCTTGAAGGAGTGGGCTTTGCGTTGCTGGACGGCATGGACGCGCTGCATGCGGCAGGGCTTGTGCCCGATGACATCTCGGTGATCGGTGGCGGTTCGCGCAGCGCCTACTGGACCCAGATGCTCGCGGATATCTCCGGGCGACCGCTCACCTTGCGTGCTGGTGGCGAAGTGGGACCTGCGCTTGGCGCGGCGCGCCTCGCGCATCTGGCGCTGGAGCCGGATGCGTCGCTCGATGAGATTTGCCCGACACCGGAGATTCTCGCCGTCCGTGAACCGGACATGGTGCGTCACGCGTGGTATCAGAACGAACGACGTCCGACATTCCAGGCCTTGTATCGGGCGCTGGAGCCGGTGTTTGCAGCAGATGCCTAGCGCGCACCTGCGGCGTACAGGATAAGCAGATCGCCCATGCACGATGAAAGCAGTGCTGGGGCGAACACGTAACACAGAGGATACCTAATAAATAATAAAGCGCGGCCACGCTGGCCGCGTCGCAAAGGGGTAGTGCTTCGTTGTCGTGAATCCGGCCGCGCGCTAAAGCCGTGCGAGCCGTCCAGTCCGGTATTGCCGGTTATAAAGAGAGGAGTGAGACATGAAATTCGCAACGCGTCGGTCCGTTTTGAGTTCGCTCGTATGTGGGGCGGTGCTCGCCAGTTTGTCGCTTGCTGCGCCGCTCGCGCATGCCAGCAAGGAACATCCGGAAATCGGCTTCTGTATTGATGACCTGCGGGTCGAGCGCTGGTCGCGCGATCGTGACTACTTTGTCGCGGCAGCTGAAAAGCTCGGTGCCAAGGTATCGGTGCAATCGGCCGACGCCAGTGAAGAGCGGCAGATCTCGCAGATCGAAAACCTGATTTCGCGCGGCGTCGACGTGATTGTGATCGTGCCGTTCAATTCAAAAACGCTGGGCAACGTCGTGGCCGAAGCGAAGAAAGCCGGCATCAAGGTGGTGTCCTACGACCGGCTGATTCTCGACGCTGACATCGACGCATATATCTCGTTCGACAACGAGAAGGTCGGCGAATTGCAGGCGCAGGGCGTCTACAACGCACAACCTAAGGGCAACTACTTCCTGCTCGGCGGCGCGCCGACCGACAACAACGCGAAGATGCTGCGCGAGGGCCAGTTGAAGGTGCTCCAGCCGGCTATCGACAAGGGCGACATCAAGGTGGTCGGCCAGCAGTGGGTGCCGGAGTGGAGCGCATCGACTGCATTGCGCGTCATGGAAGATGCGTTGACAGCGAACAACAACAAGATCGATGCCGTCGTGGCATCGAACGACGGCACGGCAGGCGGCGCAATTCAGGCGCTGGCAGCACAGCATATGGCCGGCAAGGTACCCATCTCGGGTCAGGACGCCGATCTCGCCGCCGTCAAGCGCGTGATTGCAGGCACGCAGACCATGACGGTCTACAAGCCGCTCAAGCTGATCGCCGGGGAAGCCGCCAAGCTCGCCGTGCAACTGGCGCAGGGCGAGAAGCCTGGTTTTAACGCGCAGTACGACAACGGCAAGAAGAAGGTCGACACCGTTCTGCTGCAGCCGACGCTGCTCACGAAGAGCAATGTCGATGTTGTCGTGAAGGACGGGTTCTACACCCAGGCCCAACTCGCGAGCCAATAAACGGGACGCACGCGCGAGAACGCCGCTGCCTGTTTAATGCGGCGGCGCTCTCGCGCTCCTTGTAGCGAGGCAAAAGCGAATGGCGCAACCTTTACTGGCGATGCATGGCATCGTCAAAGCGTTTTCCGGCGTCAAGGCGCTCGACGGCATCGACCTGACGGTCGCGCCCGGCGAGTGCGTGGGCCTGTGCGGTGAAAACGGCGCAGGTAAATCGACGCTGATGAAAGTCTTGTCCGGCGTGTATCCATACGGCACATGGGACGGCGAGATCCGGTGGGAAGGCCAGCCGCTGAAGGCGGCGAACGTGCGCGATACCGAGCACGCGGGCATCGTCATCATTCACCAGGAGTTGATGCTGGTGCCGGAGTTGTCGGTAGCGGAGAACATCTTTCTCGGCAACGAGATCACGTTGCCCGGCGGCCGTATGAACTACGCCGCGATGTACCAGCGCGCCGATGAACTGCTGCGCGAGCTGCATATCGAAGGTATCAATGTGGCGCAGCCGGTCATGAACTACGGCGGCGGACATCAACAGCTGATCGAAATTGCCAAGGCGCTGAACAAGCGCGCGAAGCTGTTGATTCTCGATGAGCCATCGTCGTCATTGACCGGTTCGGAGACGCGTATTCTGCTCGACATCGTGCGCGATCTGAAGCGGCGTGGGGTGGCCTGCGTCTACATCTCGCACAAGCTCGATGAAGTGGAAGCCGTGTGCGACACCATCACCGTGATTCGCGACGGCCGGCATGTCGCAACCGAACCCATGCGTGCGCTGACCACCGACCGGATCATCGCCATGATGGTGGGCCGCGAGATCAAGAACCTGTTCCCGCGCGAGCCGCGTGAACTGGGCGACGTGATCTTCGAGGCGCGCCATGTGACCTGCTTCGACGTGACCAATCCGCGCCGCAAGCGGGTCGACGATGTTTCGTTCGTGCTCCGGCGCGGCGAGATTCTGGGCGTGGCGGGCCTGGTTGGCGCGGGGCGCACGGAGTTGATGGAGGCCATTTTCGGCGCTTATTCGGGCGTGAGCGAAGCGAGCGTGCTGCTCGAGGGCAAGCCTTTGAAGATCCGCGCACCGGCGGATGCGATTCGCGCGGGCATTGCCATGGTTCCTGAGGACCGCAAGCGTCACGGCATCGTGCCGCATCTGAGTGTCGGGCACAACATCACGCTCTCGGTATTGCAGCGCTTTGCGAAAGGCGCGCGGATCGATTCGGCCGCCGAACTCGATACGATTCACACGGAGATGAAGCGCCTGTCGGTGCGTGCCGCGCATCCGATGCTGTCGATTGCAAGCCTCTCCGGTGGCAACCAGCAAAAGGCGGTGCTGACCCGCATGCTGCTCACCGACCCGAAGGTGCTGATTCTCGATGAGCCGACTCGCGGCGTCGATGTCGGCGCCAAATACGAAATCTACAAACTGATCGTTCAACTGGCGCAACGCGGCATGTCGATCGTGATGGTGTCGTCGGAAATGCCCGAGGTGCTTGGCATCAGCGATCGTGTGCTGGTGATCGGCGAGGGTGAATTACGCGGCGACTTCATCAACGACGGCCTGACGCAGGAGGATGTCCTGACGGCCGCCATCCGCCCAGTGCAGCGATCCACGAACCCAACCGGAGCGAGCGCAGCATGACTCCCGACGTCACTTCTCCCAATCCCAAAGACGCTTCCGCGCGCAGTGCGTTTGGCGGCGCGCAGCGGCTGCAGCAACTGTTCGCGCGCTACAAGATCCTTGCACTGCTAATCGCGGTCGCGGCCATCTGGGTGTTCTTTTCGTTTCTCACAGACGGCGCGTTCATTACGCCGCGCAATCTCTCGAACCTGCTGCGGCAGATGTCGATTACCGGCATGCTTGCGTGCGGCATGGTGTTCGTGATCATCGCCGGCGAGATTGATCTGTCGGTGGGCTCGCTGCTGGGTCTGCTCGGCGGGGTTGCGGCGATTCTCGACGTCAACCGTCACTGGCCGATCGGCGTCACGGTGCCCGTGGTCATGCTGCTGGGCGTGCTGGTTGGTTTGTTCAATGGCTGGTGGTCCACGTACCGGCGCGTGCCGTCGTTTATCGTCGGACTGGGCGGCATGCTGGCCTATCGCGGCATCCTGCTCGGCGTGACGGGCGGCTCGACGATTGCGCCGGTGTCGGACAGTTTCGTCTTTGTCGGCCAGGGCTATCTGCCGCGCTTCGCTGGTGACACGCTGGCCGTCGTGCTGTTTGTCCTGCTGGCCGTGCTTACGCTGCGGCAACGCAGCAACCGGCAGCGCTATCAATTGCCCGTGGTGCCGGTCTGGCAGGACGCGGTGAAGATCGTCGGCGCGGGGGTGATCCTGCTCGCCTTCGTGGCCACGCTCGATCGCTACGGCGGCATTCCCGTGCCCGTGCTGCTACTGCTCGCGCTGCTAGGCATATTTACGTGGATCGCGACGCAGACGGTGTTCGGCCGGCGCATTTACGCAGTGGGTTCGAATCTCGAAGCCACGCGGCTTTCCGGCGTCAATACGAACCGCGTGAAGCTGGCGATTTTTGCGCTGATGGGTCTGATGTGCGCGTTCGGCGGCATCGTCAATACGGCGCG